>Ga0307517_10001163_pt1 | contig 44367 bp, 42 predicted proteins | sample 23_EM_MG_FD_194515 | JGI IMG/M metagenome (GOLD analysis project Ga0307517, IMG submission 194515) | Populus trichocarpa ectomycorrhiza microbial communities from riparian zone in the Pacific Northwest, United States - 23_EM | ecosystem: Host-associated > Plants > Roots > Unclassified | place...
TGTTTGAAGGTACCTCCTGATGAGGATAGGAGGAGTTTGTGATGATATATACTTCTGTCTTTGCCCTAGTTAGTTGAGTTAGGGACAGGTGTCGTTGAGCGAGCAGTTGTTGTTGTGAAGAGAAGAGATTTTTCCCCCGCTTCTGTGTGCGATCGTATTAGGTGTGATTCCTTGGCGCCGTTTCGTTTCGTTTCGCCGTATATCGTTTTGAGCCCAAGTTTAAAATTCTGTAACCTTAGGTAATATAATTCACTGATGCGATAAAACTGCATCCGGATGAAATCCCAGAAACCCGACCTGACAGCTCTTGGTACAGTGCAGGGAATCTGCGCAAGGAGAGATAGCGGTTTATGTTTTTCACAAGGTGTATCTCCTCGCGGCCTGGATAGTAAAGGTCCCAAGGCTCTACTCACCAGAGGAACTAAAACCAATTTATGAAAGGGCTGCCAACGCTCTAAATATGGCTGTATGTTTTAGAATTAATTTGGACTTTACTTTAATTCTACGATACTAATATCGCAGAATTTCGGATAGAGACAGTCACGTGGGGATTCCGCCAACCAGCAAGGCTGTAGGTGATTTATTTTCCTTTTCCACTCCAACCCTAAGTAGAAAAAAATGCTGGCACAGGGCTGTCATACCCCTCCCAAATCCCAGAGTGTCGCCCAAATCGCCATTGCACTTGCCCAACTTGTCACAACAAATATGCACAGGCCCAACTCTTCCGAGATAAAAATAATAAGAATATTTACCCAGCAGACCTAGGCTCTTCCCGCAACCAGAAAACTCCAGGCGCCAATTAATGGAGTTGCAGCTTTAGCTTACCTACGCTCAATATCGCACGTGAGGCAGCATTCTCTAGGCATGACAAAAACCCGCAGGTGACGAACAGGGACTAATAACAGCTGTTGTTTGTCACCATATTTTGACGAAGTCACTTTTTGCTTGCCGAGTATGATACCTCAGTTTGCAGTGTTCCTAGGGGGCCAAGTAGGCCGGGCCGCAGTAAATCCGAGCCCGGATGGGCTATGGGCCTTGGCGTCTCGTACACCGTAAACTCTAACAATTATCCTCCAGCTCTCACGCTCCCCCGCCTTCCTTTATATTAAGCGACCAAAATCTACCCTCCACGGTGGCTCGCCACTTCATTTATTCATCGCTTGAAAACCAATTTTAACTTGGTCACTCAAGACTGGTGAGTGCTTCACCATCCTCTAGAGTTGGGATATGGCTACCAGCTCAGGAATGCTTTAGATTGCCGAATGCTTGGAACCCATTTTTATTGAGCGAGTGGATAAAACATAACGGTTGCCTTCCAAGAAGAGGGAATACCTACAAATTAGTCTCCAGTATTCCTACCCAGGGCATTGATTCCATTTGTTTGACTTAATTTCGAAATCGGGGTGGGAGTTCTGAATCGTGAAATATCACCATCCCTTTTCCGTCTATCGCTGTTAGAAATGGTCGCATACTAAAGCCGCTGGGGTACGCGTATGCACCGGTGAAGGGTGCTAATTCTATGAAAAAATTTCCCCCACCCGTTTTTCTTTCCTTCCTGTCCTTTCCTAATCTAACTTATTCCCTCCTGTTCTTAATTTTCCTCAAAGCATTCCTTTCCACACACTCAACTCATTGGATCATGAACTTCTTTACCGCTTAATACAAGCTCTGTGTCTCCATACGAGTCACTCCACTCAGCTGCACAAAACTTTCATCGCCGATCATTACCTCCGCCTCCATTATTTTCGACTCTCCCCAGCTGTCCTTCATCTCCCTCTCACATACTGTCCCTTGGCATCCCCTGTAGTCTTACCCCTGCCCCCGGAAGCACCACCTCATCCTATGGGGCCCGCTACCTGAGCCGGGGCTGGCCGTTCTAGGATTTCACTTTTAGACCCAGAACGACGGAAAATGCGAGGACGAAACGAAACGGTAAGAGTTCACACACCGAAAATACGATCGCATAACTAAGCAGCGGGGAAGTTCTCTTCGTTCAACGACACACTCTCTAATAAGGAACGGTAAGGACGGCAATGGTTATAACCACAACAAAGTCCTCCTATCCTTCTATGGATCAAACATGCTCGTGCTCTTGCAGGTATGTCCCCCCTTCCCCTTGCTCATTCCCGTGATAACAAAGGAAAGACAAACTCCCACCGTGTATTCGGCTCTTTCGCGCCCTTACAAATTTCTCGCTTTCCTTACCGGGGATGCATTGATCCAAAACCTAAGCGCGCTCCTACGGCCAAAATACTTTCCGTAAAGCCAACGCGCACCCCCGGCAACAATTCAAACAGCGGAGCGACTATCATGAGGGCATACTGAGCAGTATCTCGCGATGCGATTTCTAATATTCGCTACCCTAGACACTCCTCGAAGCCCTTAGGCCCTTCCGGTCCCCTTAACGGTTTCCCAAGTAGGGCTGAGAGGGCCCCACCGGTGGGAACACTAACTATGCTAGGAATATGTGGCAGAAAGTTAGCACCCATACTAAAACAACACTACATGTCGATGTAGCCTATAGAGGAGAAACGAGAGCCAAGGGATCCATGAAATCCATGGAGAAGCGACATTTCCGAAGAAGACATCGGCAAGCTTCACAATTCAACCCCCTTGTCGACATGTGGTGGCGGCGAAAACTCGAGGTAGAAACCGTGCTGGGACAACAACACCATTGGATACATGACTACCAGCCTGGCAACCATATTAGATTCTCGGGCGCCTGTAATGCAATTGGTGCAATGTGTAAACCCCGGTAAGGGCGGAGCCGCCTGCAATTAAGTTACAAGTACATCTTTGTGGCCTGTGAGTTTATTCAATATTCAAACCCAGCCAGGTAAGGGTCACTGACTATTCCCCAGTAAATCCTTAAATAGATTCGCATAGTACGTGCTCTTATCTGTTTACCGGTTCTCCACAAGGCCACAACAGACGGAGCAGCGGACCCACTCATGCCCATCGGTGCAGCCGCCTAGGAGGCATTACTCCCTCAAGACCTACCGATCTATATCCTAAATGCTGCAAACGAATCCATCCATGGCCCCCTATCTGAGTACAAGCAACCCAGGAGCTACGGCACACAGTGTTCCCAACCGTCCAGTCAGTCCCCCTTTGGGGTAGGACGGGACTGGCTATAGCTCGCAGCCGGTCTTGCCGGAGGCGCCCGTCTTTTGAGGTGTCTGTTGCGGAAATGTGGAGGCGGCGGAACAGGAAATAAAGGTGAAGACAAGGATGATGAGGTTTGTGGATTATGGGAATTGTATCTTTCTAGCTTGTTCTTACTATCGATGGAGAAGCAGACGGTTTATATAGAAAAATACAATAACCTTCTCTAGCTCTACGTTCCTGAAACCAGGCAATGAGAAAGTACTAGGAACTTCCTTCATCACGGAAATCCTTCCAAAGGTGCTACTACAACAGCGGAGTTCCAGTTCCCTTTGTCTCCAGCATTTAGATACATCCTCCTCTCTCCTCTCTGGCCATTTCCGACCGTATATGAGAATCCTTATATAGCATACGAACTAGGTACACCAATTTCTCCCCCCCCCCGATTCGTACTGAGCGATGGGGGCGACTACTAGCGAAACCCCAACAAGACAAGGAAGGTACAAATGACAGGGATAAGTGATTCTGAACTGTGGTGATGAGAGGGAAAATAATAGTGGAGGGAAAGGGCAGAGGGAAGGAGAGATGGAAGTGTAGATTACAAGCCATACTCCACAGCCAGGGCTACAAGGTTAATTTCCATTCACTATAGTGTATGAGCTAGAGTTCATATATCAGGCAAGGGCAGTAGTCCTTTTGCCACATTCGCTCGGGGTGTGTGATGTAGCAACCATCCATTAAATAAATAGGAGTGATAGGTTTAATAAGGTGGGGATGGTAAGAGCGAGAAAGCAGGGGAAATTTCCCAACCCCAGTATGTCTTCAGGACGCTACTAATTCAAATGCTGTTTAGTCACTTAGGCCGTGGTAGTTGGGAATGAAATCCTCTTGTTCTAATATCATAGCAGCTTGACTATTCCCTTATAAGTTACCCCTGCTCTGTAGAACGCAAGAGTAGTGTTCGATTATAGAAAGCTAGTACTACCTCGCGTTACTAAGAAAAAAAGCTATGTATACAAGGCAATAAATAGGGAGAGGGGAAAACAGCTGCATTCCCAAGATAAAAGAAGCAATTATTTATTTTATTTTCTATTCTTACTTTTATATTCTTTTTTACTTTTTTATATCTTTTTATATCTTTTTATTTTTTCTTTCTTTGCTAACCCCGCTCCCATTCGCCTCTGCTACCCGCCGATCGCCAACCTTTAAGGTCTAGAGTCGGATTCTACCTCCTCGTAGCAGGATTGATAAACCCCACAGCCCTATTGATGAGGGCTAAGTTCTTCAATCTCCCAGTCCCCATAGGGCAGGATTTTTGTAATTCTCCTGCCCTACATGACGGATCGTTCAATAATAACTGGTTGTCAGCATGGATTGAACTCCTGGGCTCCCGCTAATTGCGACAGGAGTGTTAACCACTGCGCCAGCTAGGTATTTCATGAAATGTCAACTTGGGAACTAATATTTATCCTACCAGAAGCCCGATTTTGGGATTGTAATGGGTTGGTAGTTTGTCTCTTCCCAAGATTTCAACAGAGGTGTTTCTTACTCCTTAAATGCTTAATGGGAGATTCTCAGTGGTTTAAAACAGAATCGGTGCGCTGTGCGTTGTTACTCTGGTATGATACGGCTAGCAAAGTCGCACTCGTGACTCGAGCCTTCCTATTTGCTCCCATGTGTGTTTTCTCACTATAGTCTTCTGCTTGTTCTAGTGTTTTGTGGAGGTTTTTTCTTTTATTTTTATTTCCTTTCTTTTATCCTTCCTTGCTTTCTCCCTTGCTTGCATTCCACCCGGCTTTCCAGGGATGCATCATTTCCGCCGGGCGGGGGGGGGTTCGCTTCCAGCAAGCAAGTACGCATTGTGATATAGATTGGATCATATTTTGAGATAGATGTTGGCAGTGTCGAGATATATGTCCTCTTGGTTCAATAGCAACCTTCCTACTCTCCCATACAAGTGGCCCAGGCTCGGGAGTTATACCCGGCTACATTTGGTGTCTACCCCATTGGATTAATATTCTTCGGGTGTGATGGTATCTGTACAGCGCTCTCATTGCCGCTTATTGCTGCCATGCAAGTGCCGTTCAACCATCGTACCTGTTGCGCCAATGGCTTATTCTTCCACCGCCAATAATACAGCAACCATACCCTCGATCCCGTGAAATAATGCTCCTTCGAGCCCGGCAAAACCCTTCGAAGTACGCCTACCAAAACCCATTCTCTAACCAACAGTTATTCTCACTACAATGCAGCGAGAGAGAAGCCGAGAAGGTATATGCTTTCCTAATCTCCCCACGAGCCGGAGAACAAGCGGAGTCACCTCTCTTTGCTCCCCTTCTTTAATACCCTTGCCAATAACAAGAAGCGTATCTGAGAGGCGGGATTTCGGCGGGACCGAACTAAAATGAGAGGCCGCGAAAGGTGCAAGACAGTGAAAATTGAGGCGGTCAAGCAAACCTCCGACCATTGAATATAGGCTTTAGAACTTGAATTAATCAACGAATGCTCTAGCAAAGTGATGTGAACAAGCCGGAACCTGGAGGAGGATTTTTCAACCGTGATTGGTTTGGATTTCAGGAATGGGTTCAATATCTATATTTTCCGATCTACCCTTACTTCTGAGGTTGTAGCCCCTAGTGTGTGACTCAGTTGGCTCTTGTTCCGGTATGCAACACGATGTCATCCACTCCAACCCTGGGTCTACTTCGATTCTGTGCCTTCATTAGGGCTAGAGCTATTATGTACGTATCCTCAGGTAATCATCCTGGTCATATACTTCAATTTTCATCTTTGTTGGAAATTAGCTGTGGTTAGTAGCCATGCTCTAATTAGAGTCAAACGGAATGCAGGAAAACCGATTGTTTCACAGTATTTCCTTCGCCTGAGAGTGGAAGAATGATATTCTTGCCTTTCGCTATTGCGGGGCCAAGTTAAGCAAGGAATTGGAAAACATGCATGAGGGAGGATGGGTATGTATGATCTATGGAAGGAGAACCATGACTTCACCTCTCATATATACTCCTGTCTCTATCGCTGGTTTAGAGAGAGGTGATAAGAGAACACAGTTGCAAGCTATTCCTCCCATCGGCATCCGGTTTCGTACAGTAAAACCGAAGTAATCGGGAACAGCGCTAACATGTTCAGAATTTTCCCCCTTCGGACTCGGGGGAGAAACACGGCGAGAAGATCCTCGTTCAGCCCTGACTTAGGTCAGAGAAAAAGAAAAAATACCATGGACCCCACCAGGAGGAGAGGCAACTCCAACGTCCTAGCGAGGATCACAATTATTTCGATTTTTACAGCATCTAGTTATGCTACAACAGTCTTCTCCTAGTGGTGGTAGTCTCTCCCGAGATAGCATCAATAATTAATGAAACAAGAAGAAATCTACCTATCATGGTTGGTCAATAATAAGCCATGCATGGAATGAGGGCTGGATGCTCATGCACACTTTTCGGTGGGTCACTCCGGAGTAGCTCTCTGGATGTCTATCCATAAGCCACGAAACATCACCATAGGCCCGGAGCCCATTTCCTACTGGAGGTATCTTTTAATGTAATAGCTCAGGCTCATGGGACTCGGAGTTACAGTACCACAGGGCCGGTAGTGAAATATCTTGTAATTTCGGCCTCGATCTGATGGCTGTCCAGGAAAGTGCTCGAGCCCTCGGCGGTCCTTGGGAATATCCTCCGTCAGGGCAAGACGCCTCAGTCAATTCTCGGGAAAATACTCAGCCAAGGCATCTGTACACATCAAAACCTATGATAATGCGACAACAGCCGGCTCCAGTATCTGCGCCAGATCGGGAGGCCGCAGACCTGGACGGCAGACCTCCATTTCCGCCCCTTAAGACATCCGAGGGTGCTTCTCCCCTAACCACTAGCTGCTTAAGGGCGGTTCCTACAAGTATGATGTCGGTAGTTGTCTCCTCCTGTTCGCTCGGGAAGTCGTAAAGTCAGTAGCACGTTGCAACTGCAAATTCTTCCTCACGTACCGGTAGCTCATACAGGCTACTGTCGACTAATGAGTTAATATTGCTGATCATCAGCGGTAGTTCCGGTTTCGTGCGGGGTAGCCAGTCACTCACCCACGACAAGCCTTCCTTACCACCAGATTCCCGTAACACAAAAAAAGACTTGGTAATGTTATAGGAATCAACTTTGCCGGCATTAGCCAAGTGCGGATAGGCCCTGCCGTCCATGGTGTGTCCAAACGTTGGTCGAATGCAGATATGCCATCGAGAGTTCTGGTAGCGATATTGGAGGTTTTGTGGAATTTGAACCTCCGGGCTCACAGGAGAAGTGATGCGGCTCCTAGCCCTCTCATGAAATTACTGCCCAACCATTTCAATCCTAATAACACAATCGAGGCTGATGCAATGGCGGAGGAGCAATCTGCACCACAAACTCACAAGCAAATCTTGTCCCAGAGTCTGTCATGTGACTATATATCCGAGTGCACCTTATAGTATCTAGTAAAGTTCAGCCACTCCAAACCCATTAGAGATGATACAATACCGGCATATCAGAAACCACAAAGTACTCAATAGATACAAAGGTTAAGAATCCGCTGGTGGCTTTCGGAGTCCTGGTAATGTACCTGTACTATTGTTAATCACCGACGTTCACCCCGACCTTACCCGACGCTGTGGGACTCTCCTCCTTGGTTCGAATATGCCGGAAGGATACCGGAGGATTTACCGTTGAGTCTGGCACTCGGTGAACCATCCGAAAAGCAGTTAGATGACTTGAGAAAGCAAGGAAGAAAAGCGAGGAAGAAAAGAGCAGAAAGAGGGGTAAGAAAATGGCTTAAGAAGTGGCAGAAATGGAATGATCGTGTTCGAAATACTCCCGGAAGAGTAGTTCTTGTTTTTTGTACTTAAATGTCCCTCCCACGGACAATTGTTGAAGAAGAAAGCCAGTGAATTGTCTTATATACTTATTCTTTCTCTTTGAGACGAGCATCTAACCAACCATCAGTGTTTATCCCAATATTTAAGATGTCCTACATGACTCCACCACGTGTTTTCATTGCAGGAAAAAGAAGAGAATAATCCCAGTTACTACAGCACTTTGCCGGCCTAACTGTCGACCGTGAAGAAGAGCCAACACGGCATGGAGATATCTGGTAACTCATACGCAAGCTGGGATTCTCACCTGGGGAATCCACAGCCCATCCCACTTGTATAGTATATGGAACAACCCCATCGCGGTATGTCGGGTTACGGTATGAATGGGACTATTACTAGGTTTAGTGCCCTTAGAGAACTAGTTTTCCGGAATTATGTGATAATAGGTCGACTAATAAGAGTTTTTCGCTAAATGTATTTAGTTTTAGAATTGCCTTCCCTTCTCGATGCTTGCGCATTGCAAAAGTTTCCGGAAAAGTGGAGACATGGCTCGGCACATTTTATTTGGTGGCGATATCTAAGTTAGCATCAAGCCAAAGTCGACACTTCCGGAAACTTTTGCAAAGCGCAAGTGCATCATCACTTTTATAGTACAATGTAATAAAATAAGGCTATGTTCGGTAGAGAGTGTATTGGGATTCTTATTCTTTCTAGGTCTCTGGACATGTTCTATATATACACAAACTTGACTTTACGAAAGAACTCTTGGTCCGCAACACCAACCATTTCCTTCTATCTTCGCTCCATCCACCCAACTCCTCAGAAGTTTCCCGAAACTTCCTTTCCCTAATTCCGTCCCCTTCGCGTCATCCCCTTATACCGCTTTTCCTATCTTCCGCGATCCTTCGCAGTTCTGACATCGTAGTCCGTTTCCTCACCATCACAGTGTGATACTGATATGTAACATATGTCGCAACTCCTGGTAAACCCCAATCTCTAACCTTTAGTCTTTCCTAGTGCCAATTCCTAAAACATCCCTAACGTTCCTGCTTCAGCTAACGTCTCAACCAAACATATCACTCTTCTGATACTATACTACCTAATCGTGCAACCGTTATCAAACCCAATTCCTCTCAGCCACTTCCCATCAATGTCCCGACTATCTCTCAAGTATGGAACCTTTGTGAATTGTCAACACGATGAGCAGTTTTTTTGTCCAGGCCTTCATAGAGAAAAGCTCATTTCATAGCGGCGCTTCTACGAAGGCAGTTTCCCCTGCGCATTATGGGACCTCCATTAGTATACTGTGCCTAAAACACACAAAAAGAAGTGGAGACAGGTAAAGAACTAACCAATTTTCCATTGGGATGGCGGTTCCTTTATTTAGCTGCCATTTGGGATATTAGTTAATTCTATCAAGGGCTTTTTCGCCACCCTGAGCATCCGGGGGCTGTATAGAGCGGGCTGTGCTGATCTCGTCATTACCCAGCACTCGTATTCAGGCTATTAGGGGTGGGTTCAGAGATCCCCCGATTATGATTTTGTACGTTAGCAAAGTTGGTGATATTGCTGAATTCTTATCCAAAGGTTACCACACGCGATATGATACATTGTGCGGGGAAGAGTGCTAAAAAGAAAAAATATAGGGGGGAAGATATACTACATTGTTGTAATATAGTATTCTAGAAGGTGTGATCTAGATAAGCAAAGAAACAGGATGAGTCTAACGAAAAAGAAGGATGGCGTTGTGCCTGTATATTGTGCGTGGACAAAATTAGCCAATCAACGAAAGCTCATTATTTTCGCCCTGATGTTGTCAACCTCCTCGATACAACCACCCCAACCCAACCAAGAAAAATAAGTAAAAATGATTTAAATACATGGCAGTATTCAGCACTTGTATACCATCCATCAGCCTTAGTAAAAAAAGAGAAAGTATTATGGGGTGACTTTTAAGTGGTAATGATTTTTGTGGAGGCCCGCAAGCGATGCGTTGCCACTCTCACCCCCGTAATCGGTTAATTTTGTCCACGCACAATACAAGCAAGAGACGAAAAGAAATGAGAAAACAGGAACATATAGACTATGCGCTGTTAGCAGCCATGGGACTCCCAGGGCTAATTCCCACCGATGCTCGTGTATGAGCTAACGTTTATGCATCGGATGAAGAGTAGAAAGTTTTTGCCCACATCTGCCTGCCCAGCATGTATAATATAGCAGTCACTTATGAAGTGGCAGTGGTGAGTTGGATGATAGGGAAGCACCAGTAGAGCGGGAAAGTGGGACTGGATGATTAAGAGGGAAATAAGGAAGGGAAGGGTTGCTATTCCGGGGGGTCGAGTAGAAGTGGGAAGGGGCTTCAATGGTGAAAGGTAGGTGCATAGCAAAGGCTGAAGTAAGTCTGAACAACTTAGATGAGGGGCACCGAGTGTTCCCTTCGCTAGTTTCCTCATTGTGGAGATGGATTTTCATTTCTTGCTATCGCTGTTCAAGATGTCCCTTTTTGGCAGCCTAGCCCTTCCGGTATATATTGGAGGGGGAAGGGGGCGTTTATGTTTGGAGAGTAATTTCACAACTCCTGCATGTCCTTGGGACACAGCAAGCTGAAGGGCTGTTTCGCCGCTGAGGGCTCGTATGCCGGGGTTGAGATCCTCTCGTTCCAATAGCAACTTTACTATCCCCTCAGAGCCGCTCATTGCGGCCCACAAGAGTGGTGTCCGATAATAAAAGGTGTCTGAAGTGTTGGGATTGATATCTTCTCGTTCCAATAGCAACTTTACTAGTCCCTCATGCCCCCCCTGCGCGGCCCACCAGAGCGGCGTTCGGCTATATTTGCTGTCTGCAATGTTGGGATCGATATCTTCCCGCTTCAATAGCAACTGTATTATTCCCTCGCACCCGCTCTCCGCTGCCCAGGAGAATGGCGTTCGATCATAGAAGGTATCTGGAATGTTGGGATTTATATCCTCCCATTCCAACACCGACTTTACTACCCGCTCATGCCCATGCTTTGCAGCCCACAAGAGCATTGTTTGACCATATTCGGTATCAGCCATGCCGGGATTGATATCGTCTCGCTCCAATAGTAGTTTTGCTACTCCCTCATACCCGCCCTGTGCAGCCCACCAGAGTGGTGTCCGACCATGCTCGGTGTCTGTCATGTTGGGATTGATGTCGCCCCGCTCCAATAGTAGCTTTACTATTCCCTCATACCCACCTCGCACAGCCCACCAGAGCGGTGTTCGGCCATACCTAGTGTCTGCAGTATTAGGATTGACACCCTCTCGTTCTAATAACAACTTTACTATTCCTTCATACCCACCTATCGCAGCCCGCAAAAGTGGTGTTTGGCCAGACACTATGTCCGCAGCGTTGGGATTAATATCCTCTCGCTGTAACAGTAACTCCACCACGTCCTCATGCCCGCGCTCTGCAGCCCACAAGAGTGGCGTTCGGCCATTTATTTCTGGGGTGTTGGGATCGATATCTCTTCGCTCTAATAGTAACTGTGCTATTCCCTTGTGCCCGCGCTGCGCAGCCCACCAGAGCGGTGTTCGACTATATTGAGTGTCTGCAGTGTTGGGGTTGATATCCCTTCGTTCCAATAGCATCTTGACTATTCCTTCACCCCCGAGCTGCGCTGCCCACCCGAGGGGCGTCTGACCGTGTGCGATATCCGCAGTGTTGGGACTAATATCCTCTTGTTCTAATAGCAACTTGACAATTGTTTCGTGTCCACCAATCGTGGCCCACAGGAGGGGTGTTCGACCAAATTTAGTGTCTGCGGTGTTGGTATTGACATCCTTCGGCAGTAATAGTAGCTTTACGACATCCTCATGACCTCCTAGAGCCGCCAACGAGAGTGCCGTGTGACCGATGGTATCTCTTGCATTAATATCCCATTCTTTCATCGCCAATAGTGCTGCAACTAGCTCCCCAATCCCATATATTGCCGCCGCGTGGAGCCCCGTAAAGGGCTTAGGGCTAAGCCAGATGGTACACGGGACCTTCCCATATATGTCATTATAATAAAGTACGAAGAGCAGCTGAGAGGATATATGCTCTTCAAACGCAACCAGAAGCCGGAGAGCAAGTGGAGTCACCCTCTCCGTCTTCCCCCTTCTTACATGTTTTCCCCAATAATATGAAGCATATTCAGCTAGGGGGAGTGTCATCAGAGCCGGACAAAGAGTTGGCGAAAGCTCCCGGACACGTTGAAAATTGAGGTACGTCAAACAAACCTCCGCTATCACCGAGTGAGGGCTTTGGAACAGGCCCGGATTACTGGATAAATACTCCTGCAAAGTGAAGTGGACAAGCCTGACGGTGGAGGAGGATGTCTCAACTATGATAAGCCCCAAACAACATCCCAAGATAGTTCGAATTTCAGGAATGTTTTCGAGATCTAGATCAGCGGATCCTATCTCCACTCCTAAGGCATGACATAGCTCGCTAGTTTTTAATGGCCTTTCCGAATTTGATATCCACATCAGGGCTTCCATTCCGAGCCTAGATCGACACTCGTTTTGCGTCCTGATTCGTGCAATGGTTGTCGCATACGCATCCCCCAAATGATTCCCTTTGGTCATCTCGGTCAACTTTCCCCTCCTCGCAGCGATAGTAACCTCTCCCAAAATAGCATCGATGGTGAGCGAAACAAGGAGGAATCTACCCGCCACGATTGGTCAATATAGGATCATGCATGAGGTGGATTTTGGATTCTCCTACGCACATTTCCGAGACCCGTTCCGGAATGATTCTTAGGATATCCGCTCGTAAACCTGCAGACATCGCATACTGCTCCGTGTCCATCTCCAACTTATTCTCCAAATATCTTTTTATGTCGTGCGTCTTCGGACTAATGGGTACTGCAATACAGGTGGTGAAATGCCTTGCAATCTCGACCTCAACTTGAGGCCTCCCAGTGACAAATATCCGCGTCCTCGGTGACTCCTCGAGAATACCCTTTAGCGATGCAAGAAGCTCCAGTAGATGCTTAGGGAGGCACTCATCCAAAGCATCAATACAGATAAAAACCTGCGGGAATATCGCAATAGCCTGCTTCAGCATCCGTATCATATCTGGAAGCCGCAGACGTCGACCCCCGACCTCATTTTTCGCCTTTCGAAACGCCGCTCGCACGTGCTCCGGCACTTCGCCTCTAACTACCAGCTGCTTAAGAATAGCTCCTATGATGTTGATCGCTGTCTGCTTTTGCTGGTCGCGGAAGTCGCAGTAGAACATTGCGATTGCAATTTCCTCCTCGCAAGGTTCATCGCACAAGTCATCGATCACCAATGAACTAATATTGCGGGCCGTCAACGATAACTCCTGCCGCCTCCAGATGAACCGGCTACTCACCTTAGATACGTCTTCCCTACTCCCGGATTCCCGTAGCAAAATAAGACCGCCTTATCTGCTCCACCTTCATTACTCCTCCACTCCCGAAACTCGTTTGTTTCTAAAAGCCAATTCCCCACACCGTCGAGCCTGTCCGTACGCACATCCTGGTGCCTTCCTCTAGGATCCAGTGGTGAGAGCCACTGCATAATTTCTGGGTTCTCATCGGCTGTGACTTTGTTCACATTGACTATGTTGTTATGGCTATTGGTTACGGTAGCGCATTTGCGATTGCCCTTGCCGAACCAGTTCCAATTACATGTGAAGTGCATATTGTGTCCAAACCGTCGGTCGAAGATAGATATGCTGCAATGGGGGCTACGATAGTGGTATGGGAGGTTTTATGGAAGTTTTCGCAAGCATAGCTGAAGAAAAGAAAAAAACAGGGGGCGGCTCCAACGAGTCCAACCACGAAAATTACTGTCCAATCAGCGCCCTCTCAGCAAATGCTTGGGCACTGATGGTTGTGAGACATGAGATCACCCAACAGAGCACCGACACTGGGTCCTCGGGCGGAGGGGTAGCCAATCCCTCCAGTGCCGCGTGAAATGTAACCGTAGAATAATACAAATTTTGTATCCCCGCGCATCTAATGGTATTTCTTAAATTGCCCACAATTGCCGATAAACAGCAGGACCAGGTTTTGAAAATCCACCTGCGGAGGTAAAATTTAAACAAGCCCCTCATTCCTTCCTTTAAAGTCATAAGTACTCGCTCGTCTTTGCCAAGAATACCTCGTGGGGGGCTGAATATTTGGTGAGAATTCTACCAAAATATCCGCTGGCGGAGGTATTCTTCGCAAAGACTAGCGAGTAGTAGTATCTAGGTTACGAACTAAGTAGGCGAATAACAGATCTGGGTGATGGCAGTGCTAACTGTTTATAATATTTCTGCATAGCTTTCTTCCTCCCGAACACACCCCAAGATCTATCTATACCGGAACTCGATTTCCTACTTACTTGGTATGATATCACTATTTCCAATCCATATGCAGTAAACTTAGGTTCTGAAAAACTTTCTTTGAACCCCTGATTGCAGTCGAATAGGTTCTAGGGCTCAGCGAGTCCAACCTTCTCTACCGTCGGTAAACTATCCCTATCATGAAGATAACCACAAGTTAGCGAGGCCGGATTCCAGCTGCATCTTCTCTGCTGCTAACACAAGGTACCGGGCAGGGAAGTGGACAAAAGGCTAAAGTGAATTTGTTTATCCGTGAATTTCGTACTGAATATATCGCACCTTAGCATAAGTAACCGAACATCAGCATGCAATCGCCCTTCTTTGCCAACACCCAACTCAACAAGTGACAACCAAAACCACAATCAAATAAATATTTAAAAATAACATAAATATAATATTATAATCTTAATTAATATCTTGTGTCATCTATATTCCTAATTGAGATTTTTTTTGCTGCGGTAAAGGTATGGTGGATTCGGGAGTGAGGGGGTAGAATAAAATTTCCAGGTTCAGCTCAAACAAAAGCCAACCTACCATGATATGCTACCAGAAATACCTGCCCTTATGAATCTCCCCTTCCTAATTTAGCATCACCCATAGTTCTGATTTTCCTATTTTCTACTGTTTTGGTGCGCTTTAATTGATTTTTTTCCCTGTTAGATCCGCTCCCCGGGCAAAATACCTTAGCGAGACTTAGATCCGAATTTCTACACTCGTGTACAAGGAAATAGGAGAGATCAGAATTTATGCTTCGAACAAGCTAGATCCCGTTACCGTCAGCAGGATAAAGATCCCTGCTTTGTAATCTTCCAACGAAGTCTGAATATCTTTAAGAACTTGGGAAAGAACCACTGGGGTCCTGCACACGGCGCCTAGTTCTACTTTAATGACCACATTAAAGAGCTTGCCCGAGGAGACCTAAGAGGTAGGAAAACAGGCTATATTCAGTTAACCTAAAATTCTTGGACACCTAGGTGAGTGGCTACACATGTGGGAAGTGCAAAATAAGCATTTTCAGACATGGAGGGATTCGACTATCTCAAGAAGGTATGGGTTCAAGAAGGGAAGACAGTCAACCATGTGGCACAGCGAAATGCAACAGTGGCTGTGCAAAATAATTGCCAAGACTGTGAGTGATTGACAATGAACAAGTGTAAACCATCATAAGAAATAAGAATCTAATGATATTAATTAATTAAATACAACAGTTTGAGAGTCTAAGGCTCTATAATGGCTTCTGTGTGTTTTTGTAATCTTCTCTTTAAAGTCTAAAGTACTATAAGCAATACCTTTATGGTATGCTCTTATCATTCTCTCAGTATGTGCCAACAACTTTCAAATCAATGTTGATTTTACTGAATTCAAGCATGCACACACCATTTCCTGCAATGCTTGAATATTGTATCTACATATTATTCAACAAGTATAGCACTTTGAACCCCTCCAAAAATTCCCAATAAAATTGAGTTTACTATAATAAATATAGAAAAAACAAACTGGGTATTCCCAGTCTTTTAATTCAATCTTTGCTTCAAGTAACTTCTTTGAGCATTAAAGGTATCACTATAGAGGCATACTTTGGTTTTTTTTTTCCATCTCACCTCTAAATTATATGATTACTCAACAATTTTATGTTGCATTTTTATGCCAAGACCTGAGATTCACACCAAATACTGAAGTTTTGAAACCCGCATGCCACTTCCTCTACTTGCCTCTACTAAATTAAAAAACTGTACTTTTATTCTACTTCACTTGATCTACATTTGTACGGTTTTTTTATATTATTTAAACCACTGTAGTGTGGGTTATGTTCGATTGCAAACTCCTCTAAATGAGGTTGACACTTATACGTTCTTGCACTATAAGTCAGTAACAAGACAATACTCTTCAACTATTTAGACATTTCCTGATACTCCAACAGGCTTTAGCGAGATAGTTCCTTCACCAGTAGACAGGACTATCATCTTACCCAAGCTTAAATTCTTTGCTTCTTCGAACCCGGATTCTGGGCTACTAGTATTCATGTCGGGTTTTATACCAGCTACATCAGCAACAATATGGTGTGCATCGACCAGCATGGTTAATAGCCAACTGGCGTCGACTAAAATGGGAATTTGAGGTAAGACCAAATTTGAAGGCGATGGGATATTAGTCTCCTCGTTCCACCATCATCTGGCCATCAAGCTACGCACACCTGTTGCACAAACTTATTTTTGCACCTAGGTCTACTTTCCCCTCACTGCCCCCTAGGTCCTCATGCGCAAAATATTCTACTAGGGAAATACAAATTTCCCAAAAGAAGGCAAAGTGAAAGAAGAGAGATCAAATGACTGAATGAGCTAAGCTTCTCCCCACTGCAGTCAGCAGAAACCACAAATGGGAAGAGGAAAAACAGTAGACCCCTAGTACATCTAGTATTATAATTTAAGTGAAGAAGAAAAAAGACTGTAGTGAGTTTCTCACTACGGGAATCTATGGCCTATCCTACCTACCGTGCATACCAGCCTAAAACATCTTGGGGAAGTGTGGGGGCCGATCTAGAGCAAATCAATTTCCTATCATGAAGGTTGTCATATCACCCATCTGAAATTATGGTTATTTGCCTATCCTGTGTGTTTTTATTACTCCCAGGGGGGATCCGGGGGAAATTGTGAAGGGTACATCTTGTTAAGACCATCATGACTGAGCACTCGTTCCTGAGATAAGGTGGTTGGGCTAGCTGAGACCCTTTGTGAAGTGTGTCTGTTAGGGAGGCGAATTGCATCGTGTGTATAGGTGATTTCAAATAAATCTCATCGCTACCGCCCTAGCCAGGAACTTGTGGGGGGATTGCCGAATTTTCATGCAGAAATCATGATCTCTAGCGCCACACACCATGAGTGATGGAAGATTAGAAGGCTTAGAGGGTAAGGTGGTGCATCTTGCTGTAACTAAGCATTCCAAAAAGACAAAGCGAAAGAGAGAGAGAAAAAGTCTAAGGAAGCAGAGAAAACGAGTTTACAGGTAATGGAAAGCTATATGCAGTGTTGGAGAGCCCAGTACAAGAGAAATGAAAAAGGCTAACGGGAAAGGATAAAAGGGAGTGAGAGGGGAAAGCAGAGATTATGGCCCGCACCCTACCATAGGACTCTAAGGTTAATTCCTATCCGTGCTCGTGTATGAATTTGTGTTTATATATCGAAGATCAGGTAGAATGTATCAATCGTCTATAAAATGGTAAAAGATAAAATGGCGCATAAGGTGGGGCTGATAGGAGAGAGAAAGTAGAAGAGAAAAATATCAAGTGACAAAGGAAAGAATCGCTACTTCAAAGCGGGGCCCAGTACTGGGGAAAAGGGACTTCGATGTTGGATTGCAGACCGACGAGAAAGGCGAAGGGGGTGTTGGAATTTTGTCCGACGAGTTAGGTGAGGGATGCTCGGTGTTTCTTTCGCTGCTTTCCTCCATCGCTGCGATAGGTTGTTCTTTTCTTGCTATTGCTGTTCAAGATGTTCCATGGTGGCAGAGTCCTCGTCTCCATGTCCCCGGCTCCCCCGGTATCTGCTAGGACAGGAAGAGAGAGTTTAGGTTTTGAGAGTAATCGCACAACTCCTGCATGCCCCCGGGACGCAGCTAACTCAAGGGCTGTTTTCCCCATGAGGCTTGGTATCTGGGGATTAATATCCTCTCGCTCCAATAGCAATTTTACAATCCTCTCGTGTCCGCCCTCGGCGGCCCTGGACAGTGGCGTTTGGCCATATAGGGTTTCGGTAGAGTTTGGATTGGTGTCCTGTCGCTCTAAGAGCAATTTTACTATCCCCTCATATCCGCCCTCGGCGGCATGCGACAGTGGTGTATGACTATATAGGGTGTCGGTGATGTTTGGATTGATATCCTCTCGCTCCAAGAGTAACTTTACTATCCCCTCATGACCACCCTCCGCAGCCCGCGACAGCGGTGTTCGATCATATACCGTATCGGTAGTGTTTGGATTTACATCCTCTTGCTCCAGGAGCAACCTCACTATCCCTTCATGCCTGCCCTCCACCGCCCACCAGAGTGGTGTTCGACCATATAGGGTGTCGGTACTCTCAGGATTGATATCCTCTCGTTCCAATAGCAATTTCACTATCCCCTCATGTCCGCCCTCCGCGGCGCACGACAATGGTGTTTGACAATCTAAGGTGTTGGCAGTGTTGGGGTTAATATCCTCCCTCTCCAAGAGTGACTTTACTACTCTCTCGTGGCCCCCGCTCGCAGCCCACCAGAGTGGTGTTCGACCACATTTAGGATCTCCAGTGTCGAGATTGACATCTTCTCTCACCAATAGCAATTTAATTATCCCCTCACACCCACCCTCTATGGCCCATGATAGTGGTGTTCGACCATTTAAGGTGTCAGCAGTGTTAGGATTAACATTCTCTTGCGCCAAGAGTGACTTTACTATTCTCTCGTGGCCCCTCTTGGCAGCCCACCAGAGTGGTGTTCGACCATATTTAGGATATTTAGGATCCGCAGTGCTGAAATCGATATCTTCTGTCTCCAATAGCAACTCTACTATCCCCTCGTGGCCCCCCTCTATCGCCCACGACAGTGGCGATCTAGCATCCAAGGTGTCGGCAGTGTTGGGATTAATATTCTCCTTCTCAAAGAGCGACTCAACAACTCTCTCATAACCCCCCTTCGCAGCCCACCAGAGTGGTGTTCGGCCATATTTAAGATCCCCAGTGTCGAGGTTGATATCTTCTCGCTCCAATAGCAATTTTACTATCCTCTCATGCCCGCCCTCTATTGCCCACGACAACGGTGTTCGACCATCCCATATGTCGGCAGTGTTGGGATTAATATTTTCTCGCTGGAAGAGTAGCTTTACGACACTCTCATGCCCCACCTTCGCAGCCAACCAGAGTGGCGTTCGACCATATTTAGTATCTGCAGTGTTTGGATTGGTATCCTGTCGCTCCAAGAGTAAAGTTACTATCTCCTCATACCTCCCCTCTATTGCCCACGACAGTGGTGTTCGACCATATAGGGTGTCCGCAGTGTTGGGATCGACATCTTCTCGTTCCAATAGCAATTTTACTATTCCTTCATTCTTGCCTTTTACGGCCCACCACAGTGGTGTTCGACCATATCGGGCGTCCGCAATGTTGGGATTGACATCCTTCCATTGCAACAGAAACCCTACCACATCCTCATGATCTCCTACCACCGCCCATATGAGCGCCGTTCTACCCACGGGATCTGTTGCGTTAACATCCCATTCCTTCGTCGCCAGAAGGGCAGCAACTATCTCCACAATTCCAAAAAGTGCCGCTCCGTGGAGCCCCGTACATCCACCGAGACTATGGATCCCAAAGCCTGGATGCTGCCAATATATATTCTTACAATAATGCAGCAAGAGCAACTTAGAGGATATATGGTATTCGAATCCAAGCAAGAGCTGTAGCCCAAGCCGGCTCACGCTCTTAGACTTCTCCCTTCTTAGATGCTCTCCCCAATAGCAAGAGGCATATTCAACAAGGGGGACTGCCAAAGGGGCCGAATTAAGAGCTGGAGAAAGCTCCCAGACACACTGAAAATTGAGGTATGTCAAGCAAACTTCTGCTATCATCGAGTGTGGGCTTTGGAACAGGCTTGGATCATTGGATAAATACTCTTGCAGAGTGAAATGGACAAGCCGGGCCGTGTAGGAGGATGCCTCGATCATGACGAGCCCTAAAGTACACCTCAGGACAGTTTGAATTTCAGGAACGTTTTCAAGATCCAGATCCGGGGATTCTTTCTTTACTCCTAAGGCATGGCATAGCTCGCTAGCGTGTAATGGTCGCTCCGCATTCGATACCCACATCAGGGCTTCTATTCCAAGCCTGGATCTACTCCCTTTCTGCGCTTCTATGCGCGCAAGGGTTGTTGCGTATCCATCCCCCAAGTGATTGCCCTTGGTCATTTCGTTCAATTTTTCCCTTCTGGCAGAAATGGTAACTTCCTCCAGGATAGCGTTGACGCTTAGAGAAACAAGGAGGAATCTACAGATCACGGCTCGTCAATATGAGATCATGCATGAAGTGGGGCTATGGAAGCTCCTACGAACATTTCTGAGATCTGTTCTGGGATAATTCTCAGAATGTCCTCCCGCAAACCATCAGACATTGCGCCGCGCTCTGTGTCCATCTCCAACTTCCTCTCCAAATATCTTTTTATGTCATGCATCTTTGGGCTGATAGGTACTGCAAGACAACTGGTGAAATGTCTTGTAATCTCTCCCTTAACTTGAGGCCTCCCAGTGAGAAATATTCGCATCCTCTGTGACTCCCGAAGGATATCCTGCAGTGACACAAGAAGCTCCAGAAGATGCTCAGAGAGGCACTCATCGAGAGCATCGATACAGATATAAACTTGGGGTAATATGGCAACAACCTGCTTCAACATCTGTATCATATCCGGAAGTCGCAGACCTCGACCCCCGACCTGCATTTTCGCCCCCCGAAACGCTTTTCGCACGTGCTCCAGCACTTCGCCCCTGACCACCAGCTGCCTAAGGATGGCCCCTACGATATTGATCGTCGTCTGCTCCTGTTGGTCGCGGAAGTCGCAGTAGAACATCGCAATAGCTGTGTCTTCCTCGCAAGGTCTATCGCACAGGTCGTCGATCACTAATGAACTAATATTGCTAACCATCAGCGATATAATATTTCCGACTTCTTCCAGATAAGCCAGTCACTTACGTGAGATATGTTTTCCCCACCCCAGGATTCCCGTAGCAAAACAAAATCCCCCTATCTTCCCCACCTTCATTTCTCTTCCACTCCCGAAACTCCTCTGTTTCTAAAAGCCAGCTCCCCACACCATCGACCCTATCAGTACGCACATCCTGATGCCTTCCCCTGGGGTCTATTTGCGAGAGCCACTGCATAATTTCTCGGTTCTCATCGGCTATGACATTGTTCACAGTGAGGCTATTGTGGCTATTCGTTACGTTATTGCAGTTGACATTACCGTTGCCGACCGAGTTCCGATATGATGTGTAGTTCATGGTGTCCAAATCGTTGATCGAATATAGACATGCTTCAACGATAGCCATGCTAGCGGTATGGGAGGTCTTACAGAATTCTCGCCAGCGAGGCTGAAGAAAAGCGGGGACAGCTACACCTCTAAAAATTCTACCCAACCATCTCCCTCTAAATCTTTAGACATAGGTCGACGGCGACGGCAACAACCAAACGAAATGCCAAGAGTTCACGCCAGGGAAACCATCGCACAATCCAGGAGGGGAGATGTTCTCTTCGTTCAAAACACTGTACATCAACTAACGACAAAGTGAGGAATCTATATCAGCCACAACAAAGTCCTCCTATGCTTCCATGGACTACAACACATGCCCATATGTATGTCTCCCCTTCCCCTTTCTCACACCCGTGCTAACAAAGGAACGACAATGACCCCCACCACTCATAGCCCCCGGACATCCAATTCTTATGATAAAAAAAACCCCCCGCAGAAGAAAAAAATTAAAAAATTAAAAAGCCAAGACTGCTAACCATAGTTTGAAATTCTTTCAAACCACAGTTGGAAAGTTCATGTCTACCAAACAGTACCGTAGTTACAACCCATGGTTTGAGAGCCAAACTACGTCACGCCAAACAGCCCCTTGTTGTCCCGGATGAAATAAATCTGCCGGTAATGTCACAAATACTCTGGACAAACCATAGATAATACCGATACCGGTAGCTTATTTAAGTCCCACGCATCCCGACAATCCTGCAAAGCGCAAGGACACAAGTCCATATCATGCTAACCGATTATAGCGCAAGGATGTTTTCCAGCTCAACCCTATCCCGAACAGCAGTGCGTGCAGACCGCAGAAGGCCAATACAAGGATTGGGGGGAAACCAACACTCGGGGGTCTTGAAAGATACTTGATGACTTCGGGCAATATAATTCACTGGAATGACACCAGCAGATGCAAGTGAAATACCCGAGACTCTATTCAAAGAGTTTCTGTATAACTTAGCGAAGCCCCTTCCAGAAGGTATTAAAATTCATTCTTGGCGTAAGTCGGATCTGGCTAGCACCGGAATAATAAACATCTTAGCTCTCTAGTCTTTAGGAGAAGTCAAAATACAGACCCGGAGAATTCAAACGTTGTGGACTTTTTCAAGACCCAAATTCCCGGATCTCATCTCTACCCTAAGGCATTTCATAGCTCTCTAGTGTGCAGTGGGCGCTCCAAATTCGATATCTACACTAGGTATTCCATTCTCAGAAATCTTGGCTTGAATCTGCTCGGGTTTTCTGCCTTCGTTAGGGCTAGGGCTTTCGTGTACATATTCCCCAGGTCATAGCCTTGGTCACATCGTTCAACTTCTGTCTTCCTTAGATAATTAATAACCTTCGGCTGTTCAGAATACTCTTACGGGAGTTTCGTTGTTTTAGAAAGATTTAGAGTTCTGGAATGTTCTTGATGAAATACCAGATAACATAATTGAGCCTGTAAAATACAGAGTCAAATAGAATGGGTGGAAAGCAAGAGTTTCCACGCTATACCCCCCTTGTTCGTGGACTGCAGTGAATATTCTCTGCTTTTGTTGGTGCGGGAGTAAGCATGTAATGAGTTGAGAACATCTATGGATGAAAATAGGTCTGCATGGTGGCCTGTACTCGAGTAGAAGGAAGATTTATGCTTTACATACCTGCAGTGTTGATAGCGCCGAATTTCCCTACATCACGCTAAAATTCAAACTAAAAAACTAGCTTCCCATTTTTCTTGATATGTCAATCGAGTGATATCAAAGCATTTCAGGTCAAGTTATGATGCAGATCTTTTTCCATAAACAGGAGCACTAGACCTAATAGGAGAGTATTGTTAGCCATAGCTGTGGGGTAATGCACTGGTTGATATTTACTAGCCGACATCCAGAGTCATGTGATAGCTTTACATCTATACGAGGTTGAATCTATCAATCAAATTAATACTCTAATTTCACTAGTGCCTCTTTAGCACGACGTAGGGAAATTCGGCACTATCAACACTGCAGGGGGTACTCTTGCCTCTGCCGGGAGCGTAGATGGGGGTGACAATCGGAGGGAAAAGTTGCGTGCTACCCCCCCGTTCAGTACCATATTTAGTTTTGATACAACAGCCTTCCCCTCGAGATATTATAGCAACCTCTCCCGGGATAGCATTGATAATTAATGAAACAAGGAGGAATTTACGCTCCACGATTAGCCAAGATCATGCATGTAATAGGGACTGGATACTGATACACATAGTTCGGGCATTCTTTCTAGCTCCAAATATTTTTGTCATCCTCTGGCGGCTGATAGGTACTAAAAGCCGGGGGGTCAAATGTCTTGCCCATCCGGCCCCAATCCGAGGCCACCTAGGTGCATGTGTTCACGTCCTCGGTGGCTCCGCGAACATATCCTTCGTTCGCGAGGGGGGTATCAGTCAACGCTCAGGAAGGCGCCCATCCAAAGCATTTATAAAGATTATTTTGAAAAGATCGACTAATCGACGACAACCAAATCAAAAGCCAAGAGTTGTCAGAACAAAAAATAAGATAGCCAGCGCACGGCTTAGGGGCGAGGGAAGCTCTCGGTTCCCTTCCTCTTCACCGCTATCAATTGCTCACTAACTAGCGGTAGAGACAGGAGTAGATATGAATCACAGCGAAGTCGTCCTCCTTCCTTCCATTGATCACCACACATATCCATTCTCTTCCGCGTATGCCCCCCTTTCCCTTTTGCGTACTCCCGGGCTAGCGAAGGGGGTAAAGATCCCCACTATTCGTAGCCCCTAGGCATCCAACTCTTTCACTCTCCCTTTCGGCTCTCCCATTGATCCAAAACCCAAGCGCATTCCCGAAGCCTCAGCGCACCCCCGGAAACAATACCAACATTGAAACAACAACTTGAGTATGCCGAACAGCATCTCTTGACTTCCCACAGATGAAGGCCCGTGGTAATACGACAAGAGCCGGCCTCGGCATGCGCACCATATCCAGAAATCGCAGATCTCGGCCGCCGACCTCCGCTTTCGCCTTCTAAAACATCCCTTGTACGTGCTCCAGCGCTTCCCCTTGTTCAAAGTCGTGAGGTGCTGCTCTGTATGCCCGGGCTATTGTTCCATTGTTCGGATAGGCTCCGGAGATGCGCCGGGGATTGATACATTCACCGGAAGAATAACGAAAGTGCCGAACCCATGAGGGTGCTAATCTATAGAATCTTTATTATATACTCCCTTTGTTAGCATGGCAGTACGCATGGAAAAGGGGATATAGTCAGAAGAGACTAGATATCTACGGTGATCGATGGAAGGATAGGAGGATGATTTTGTTATGGTTTATATCTACTCCTGCCTTGACTGTTTCGATAGTTAGAGACGAACAAGCGAACTTCCCCACTCATCCCCAGGTTATGCGCACCGCTGATCGGAAGTCATATTTTTGTTGCTTTAATTCTCGTCGTTCAAGACCTCTCTCTAGCCAGGCTGGCTCCCATGATGCTGGTAGCTGTCAGCTCCTATTGGCTGGGCAAGTCGCAGTAGAACATTGCGATTGCAATACGTTCCCCATCCGGCTCATCACACAGGTTGTCGACCGCTAATGAGTTAATATTGCTAGCTATAATACCCCGCGATAATTCCTACTGCGTCCGGAGCAACTAGTTGCCCACCCTAGATATTTCTTTCCTCACTTCCAGTTTCCGCTAGCACAACAAGACAGCTTTATCCGCTCCACCTTCATTACCCCTCCACTCCCGAAACTCGTTCGCTTCTAAAAACCAATTCCCTACACTATGCAGCCCCTCGGTCAGCACATCATAATGCCTTCCCTTGGTCGAGTGCTAAGAGCCACTGCATAATTTCCGGGCCATCACGCGATAGGACTTTTTTGTGTTATGGCAATCGACATTACCGGTACTCGCTAAGTGCGGATATGCTGCGTAGTCTATGGTACGTCCGAGTGAGGGCTGAATGTATACCGGTGTATGCTACCGACAACTATAACTTAGGGCCATTTACCTATAGACGGCCGTCTAGCAACCAGAGACAGTGCCGACCGTCAAAGAAAGTCAGTTAGTTAAACGGGCTTTCAGTTATATACTAGGCAGTATATTAGCTAAATGTGCAACAATTCTGTTTTCTTTACATACCTTCAACTGTCTGTCTCTTTCTGAAAATTAAATTTGTAATAGTGGTCGTACTAGGCAGTGGCGTCTCAAGCTTTTTCTGATAAACGGCGCGAAAGTGTTTGACCAATTTTCCACAATCCTAGATTCTTGTGGCTGGACCGTGAAAAAGTTACGTTGCCTACTCTAGGCAAACACCATATACTTTGCCGCACTCTCCCCCACTGTCAAGCCGCTCTTAATGGTCGGCATCGTTGCAGGCTGTTAGACGGACGTCTATAGGTAAACGGGCCCTTAGTAGAGATATTTGAGGCTCTGTGGAATTTGGAATAACTTAAAGTTAGCGATGATGAAAAAAGAAGTTGATGCGGCTCCTAACCGTGCCGAGGTTCCTGTCGATTATGTAACAGGGCGCAGTTCCAACCCTCCAATAACCTGCCTTTCAGCCCACCCAAGGGCCCCCGAGGCCGTGGAGACAGTGCACACCCCAATCCAGGCTTCTCCGCGTTTTTACAATGCCAAGCAACCTACTTCCCTACGAGGAAACCAAATCAAATGTTTCTGTTTATCGCGCATATTCCCAGGACAGGATTAAAAATTAACACTATTGATGCCATTAATCCCATACACTAGAGAGCTCCCCGTAAGGAATTATTTTAGTCAAGAAAATTAGTTGTATGATATAACGATTGTTTTATTATTTTCTTCAATAATTCCCAAATCCTTATCCTTGCCCATTCCCTCCCCGCCCTTGGAGTATTCCCCTAGAGAAGGAGGTTGGTTCTTGTTTAGAATTCATATTACAGTACGGTCCACATTTTCTGATAGTCTTTTTAATGGCTGGCACTACGGTAAAAACCCGAATAATTGGACCACCGCTGTATGTATTATAGTCGGAAATTTCCTGCTCTAGAAAGGGGGGGGGAACACGAAAAAACACGTCCCCTGGAACAAAACAAAAGTAACAAAACACAAACCTTCCTAGGAGGGGCAAGTCTAACGTCCTACATGATCCAATTATCCGAGTTTTGACTGCACCCTAGAGCCTCTTTGAAATTTCACGTCACCGAGTGACCATCCATGATCTCCGATCTACTATGAATCCCAGACTAAGCATGCTATGAATCAGTGCGCCTATGCCCAATTCTTTTAACATCGTAGTTACGAAAATTACAAAGTAAGAGTACTAGTATCTCTGGAACTCCGGATACCGGTTATGAAAAGCATGGGGAAGTCATCCCCACACTCCTATTAATCACCACCACCGACTTCCCCTTTCTCCCCTGCATGTTCTCCATCACTTTACCTGGCCCAGTGGTAAGAAAGAAAGAAGTATTCTATGTATTCTCCTCAAAAAAAGAGATCCTTCATTAGTGTTCACTCTGTCCTGCGCTTTAGGTACACCTCGGAGCCCTTGCTCTGCCTTCACCCCCCTAGCCTTCTTCTGTCCATGCTCCGACCCAACCATCTTTCCAAACTTCCAAACCCTCATGAAACAAAACAAAAACTTAGTCAGAGCATGCCGAGAGGCAAAAGCTGATTTTCAACAGTTAGGGAGAATTCTGGTTGCCCGCTCTGGTGTCGGTGCTTAGTTCATGGGATAGGTTCAAATTTTATTTTTCACGGGGATCCCCTGGCCCCTATGAGCTACATGTCACCTGGATTAAAAAAAGAAAGGAGAAAAGGGAGGATGGTCTAAGTTACACTCTAGCTCCTCAAGCCAAAATGCCAACTGAGAAGCAGAATCAGAAAGGCGCGAAGTATATCTAGTAGTTTACTTGACTTGATACTTAAGCTTGGATTCTCACTGGAAGAATTCGTAGCCCGCTCCACTTGCACAGAATACTGTACCCGAAACATATAGAAAAAGCAGGGACATGCCAAGAACTAACCACCCCGTGGTGATAGTGACCATTCAGTTCTACTATCTCGGATATTCGTCAACTCCGTGGGGCTTTGCTCCTCTGGAGTGCCCAGAGGTTTGGTGGAGCCGTTTGTGAGTACGGCCATAACTAAGAACTGATGTCTAGGTTAAAGCAGGGAGGGTTACCCTTAACATGGATCCCCGGAAGAGTATGGCTCTGGTAAGGTGGATGCCTTGTAGTGAATTGCGAATATAGCTGATTGCAGATAGGGACATAATTGATGCTTTTTCGTAGAACCTATGGGCAGGAGGTTGGTGACATTGCTGAATTTCCAGAAGAGTGCCCATAAGTCGTATTATTATCCAAAAGCAGCCATCTTTGTATCATACACTGTAACTTAAGCCGTGGATTCTAAAGGCAAAGAAAGGTGTACTACATTGCGATGATATAACATTCTATAGAGAGAGAGGACCGAGGGGGACCGAGAATTGGGCAGCCCAATAATAAAACACACACAGTGTCAACCTATAAAAGTGCGGCGGAGAAAGAAAAAAAGGACGAGAACCATCTAAAGGGAGGGGGGAGGAGGGTTTAGGTAATGCGCGATGGACCGCAATGAGACTCTCAGGGGTGATTTCTATTTATCCTCGGACATGAGCTTGAGTCAATGTATCAAACGAAGAGCGGAACCATTTTCGCCTACACCGGCTTTGCACGCATAACATAGCAGTCATCTGTAAAGCGATTGGAATGAGAGGGCTGATAAGGAAGGACCGAAAAGAGCGAAAAGATAGAAGAGAAAAATTGAGGAAATAATGACGAAGAAAGGAATGACTATTACGAAGAGGAGTCGTGCGGCGGGGAGAATAGGCTTCGATGGCGCAAGGCAGGTCGGCGGCTCAGGTGAGGAGCCCTCTAGAGCTTTTGCAGTACCTATTAGGAAGGAAAATGAGGGTTTAGGTTCGGAGAGTAATTTGACAATTCCCGCATGCCCACAGGAGGTAGCTAATATCATACAAGGGCTGTTTCCCCGCTGAGGCCTGGTATGTCGGGATCGATATCCTCTCGATCCAATAGCAACTTTACTACTCCTTCATGGCCACCATCCGCGGCCCACGACAGTGGGGATCGACCGTATGAGGTGTCCACGATGTTAGGATTGATGTCCTCTCGTTCCAATAGCAACCTCACTACTCCTAGATAGCCGCCACCTGCGGCCAACAAGAGTGGGGATCGACCGTATAAGGTGTCTACGGTGTTTGGATTGGCGTCCCCTCGTTCCAATAGCAACTTGACTACTCCTTCATGCCCGCCCTCGGCAGCCCACCAGAGTGGTGTTCGGCCATATTTGGTATCTACAGTATTCAGATCGATATCCTCTCGTGCCAATAGCAACTTTGTTACTCCCTCATGTCCACCTTTCGCAGCCCGCCAGAGTGGTGTTTGGCCATACCGGGTGTCTGGGGTATTGGGATTATCCTCTCGTCCCAATAGCAGCTTTACTACCCCCTCATTCCCGCCCTGCGCAGCCCACAAGAGTGGTGTTTGGCTATATGAGGTGTCTACAGTGTTTGGATTGACATCCGCTCGCTCCAAGAGCAACTCTACGACTCTCTCACGCCCACCTTTGGCAGCCCACCAGAGCGGGGTGCCATGATATTCGGTGTCTGCGGTGTCGGGATTGATGTCCTCTCGTTCCAATAGCAACTCGACCACTCCTTCATGTCCGCCCTCTGCAGCCCAGAGGAGTGGTGTAAGGCCATGCCAGGTGTCTGGAATATTGGGATCGGTATCCTCTCGTTCCAATAGCAACTTTGCTACTCTCTCATGTCCACCTTTCGCAGCCCACCAGAGCGGTGTTTGGCCATGCCGGGTGTCTGGAGTATTGGGATTGGTATCCTCTCGTTCCAATAGCAGCTTGGCTACTCTTTCATGGCCACCTCCCGCAGCCCATGATAGTGGCGATCGACCGCATAGGGCGTCTACGGTGTTGGGATTGATGTCTTCTCGTTCCAATAGCAACTTGACGACTGCCTCACACCCGACCCTGGCAGCCCACGAGAGGGGTGCTTGGCTAGATCCAATGTCTGCAGTGCTAGGATTGATATCCTCTTGTTCCAATAGGAGTTTGACCACTCTCTCGTGCCCCCCTTGAGCAGCCCACGAAAGGGGCGTTTGGCCATTGGAGTCTGGAGTATTAGGATTAATGTCCTCTCGTTCCAATAGCAACTTTACTATCCCTCATGTCCACCCCTCGCAGACCACCCGAGCAGTGTTTGGCTGCATAAGGGGCCTGCAGTATTGAGATCGATATCCTCTCGATCCAAGAACAACTTTACCATTCCCTGGTACCGGCCCTCAACAGCCCACTGGAGCGGTGTTCGGCCATGCTGAGTATCTGCGGTATTAAGATTGATATCCTCTCGCTCCAATAGCGACTTTACCATTCCCTCATGCCCACCCTCCGCGGCCCACCAGAGTGGTGTTCGGTCATATTTAGTGTCCGCACTGTTCGGATTGATATCCTCGCGTCCCAATAGCAACTTTACTAGTCCCTCATACCGGCCTTTCGCAGCCCACCAGAGTGGTGTTTGGCCATACCGGGTGTCTGGAGTATTTGGATTGGTATCCTCGCACTGCAAGAGCAACTCTGCTACTCCCTCATGCCCACCATTCGCAGCCCACCAGAGTGGCGCCCGACCATACTCGGTGTCTGCAGTATTGGGATTGGTATCATCTCGTTCCAATAGCAGCTTTACTACTCCCTCATGCCCACCCTGCGCAGCACACCAGAGTGGTGTCCGACCATACTCGATGTCTGCAGTATTGGGATTGGTATCTTCTCGCTCCAACAGCCGCCTCACTACTCCCTCATGCCCACCCTGCGCAGCCCACCAGAGTGGCGTTTGGCCATGCTCGGTGTCCGGAGTATTGACATTAGTATCCTGTCGCTCCAATAGCAGCCCTACTACTCCCTCATGCCCGCCCTGCGCAGCCCACGAGAGTGGTGTTTGGCCATAATCGGTGTCTGGAGTATTGGGATTGGTATCCCCTCGTTCCAATAGCAGCTTTACTACTCCCTCATGCCCGTCCTGCGCAGCCCACAAGAGTGGTGCTTGGCCATATAAGGTGTCTGTTGTATTTGGATTGGTATCCTCTCGTTCCAATACCAACTTTACTACTCCCTCATGCCCACCTCTCGCAGCCCGCCAGAGTGGTGTTTGACTATGCAAGGAATCTGGGATATTGGGATTGGTATCCTCTCGTTGTAATAGTAGCTTTACTACTCCCTCATGCCCGTCCTGTGCAGCCCACCAGAGTGGTGTCTGACCACGCCGGGTGTCTGAAGTATTGGGATTGGTATCCTCTCGTTCCAATAGTAGGTTTACTACTCCCTCACACCCATCCACCGCAGCCCACCAGAGTGGCGTCCGACCATACTCGGTGTCTGGAGTATTGGGATTGGTATCCTTTCGTTCCAATAGCAGCTTTACCACCCCCTCAAGCCCGCCCTGCCCAGCCCACAATAGTGGTGTCTGGCCACGCCAGGTGTCTGGTGTATTGGGATTGGTATCCTCTCGTCCCAATAGCAGCTTCACTACTCCCTCACGGCCACTCTGCGCAGCCCACGAGAGTGGCGTTTGGCCATACTCTGTGTCTGCAGTGTTTGGATTGAGATCATCCCGTTCCAACAGCAATTTTACTACTCCCTGGTGACCAAAAATCACAGCCCACAAGATCGGTGTTTTTCCGGATTCAATTTCTCTACCGTTGACATTAACATCCTTCTGTCCTAATAGTATCCTTACGACATCCTCATGGCCTCTTGCAGCTGCCCATACAAGCGCCGTTCTGCCCACGACATCTGTGGCATTGATATTCCACTCCCCTATTGCCAATAAAGTAGCAACTATCTCCCCGAGCCCGAAAAATGCAGCTCCATGAAGCCCTGTAAACCCATTATGGGAGCTGCTCCTATCCAAACCCGGCTCTGACCAACGTCTAGTCCTATCGTAATATAGCAAGAGAAACCGAGAGGATATATGCTGTTCGAATCCAATCAAAAGCCCCAGTACAAGTGGAGTCACTCTCTCCGCCTTCTGCCTTCCTATGTGCTTTCCCCAGTAGCAAGAAGCATATTTCACAAGGTGGAACGAGGATGGGCCCAAACCAAGAGTTGGCGAAAGTTCGCAGACACACCGGAAATGGAGGTACGTCAAGCAAACCTCCGCTATCATTGAGTGTGGGCTTGCGAACAGGCTCGGATTATTGGATAGATAATCTTGCAAAGTTGAATGGACAAGCCTGACGGTGGAGGAGGATTTCTCGACAGCGATAAGCCCCAAAGAACATCCTAGGAGTACCCGCATTGTAGGAATGTTTTCAACATCCAGATCAGCGGACCCTATCTTGACTCCTAAGGCATGGCATAACTCGCTAGTGTGTAATGGTCGCTCCGAATTCGATACCCACATCAGAGCACCCATCCCGAGTCTGGATCCACTCCCTCCCTGTGCCTTCATTCGGTCCAGAGTTGTCGCATACGCATCTCCCAAATGATTGCCCTTGGTCATCTCTTCCAACTTTCGCTTTCTCTCAGAAACGGTAACCTCTCCCAGGATAGCGTCAATACAGAGCGAGACAAGGAGGAATCTACACACCATGGTTAGTTAATATAGGATCTTCAATAAAGGGGGAACCGCGGATCCCCCTACGCACATTCCAGAGATTCTTTGCGGGATAATTCTCATGATATCAGCTCGCAAACCATCGGACATCGCGTCGCACTCAGTGTCCATCTCCAGCTTCTTCTCCAAATATCTCTCTATGTCGTGCGCCTTCGGACTAATTGGTATTATAACACCGGTGATGAAATGTTTCGTGATTGCGGCCTCAACCTGAGGCCTCCCAGTGAAAAATATTCGCGTCCTCCGCGACTCCTGAAGGATGTCCTTCAGCGACCCAAGAAGCTCTAGTAGATGCTTAGGAATGTATTCATCCAATGCATCAATACATATAAACACCTGGGGTAATGCGGCAATAGCTTGCTTCAACATCCGCACCACATCCGGAAGTCGCAAACCTCGACCCCCGACCTCTGTTTTCGCCTTTTGAAACGCCGACTGCACGTCCTCCAACACTTCGCCCCTAACCAACAGCTGCTTAAGAATGGCTCCTATGATATTGGTAGTTGTCTGCTTCTGTTGATCGCGGAAGTCGCAGTAGAACATTGCGATTGCAATGTCTTCCTCGCAAGGTCCATCGCACAGGTCATCAATCACTAATGAGCCAATATTACTGACTTTCAGCGGTGATTCCTACTCGCTCCGGATGAAAGAACTTGCCTCAGATATGTCTTCCCCACCCCTGGATCGCCGTGGCAAAAGAAGACAGCCTTGTCCACCACTCCACCTCCATTACTCCTCCATTCTCGAAAATCCCTTGTTTCCAAGAGCCAACTCCCCACACCATCGAGCCTGTCCATACGCACATCCTGATGCCTTCCCCTGGGGTCCAGTGGCGAGAGCCACTGCATGATTTCTGGGTTCTCATCGGCTATGACATTGTTCACAATTATGATCTTGTTATTGCAACTGACATTTCCGTCACCAAAAGTGGTGTTGTGCGAATGTGCTGTGTGGTCCATAGTATGCCCGAAGCGCTAGTCGAGCGTAGATCTGCTATAGGCAGCTGTGGCAACGATATTGGAGGTTTTATGGAATTTTGAATAGCCGGGCTGAAAAAGAGGGGGCGGCTCCAACCGCCAAATGTATACTAAGGGACAAAACGGCATGAGTTTTCGTGCAGAGCAACCATCGCCAAAAAAAAATCACCCCAACACCCGAGGAGGCCAGAATCCAACATGATGCCAGCAACACAACATACCACATGCCAAGAAAAGAATACAAAGAAGGCTGCAGAGGCCTTGCCAGCTTACATAAACTTAGTCTTCTAGGCGGATAAAAGATGGAAATAGGGACGAGTCTAGTAACTTAGAGCAAAGCATGTCCGCTACAAACAGTAACCTAAGTTACCCGGCAGCCACTATCAACTGATTTAGAAGTGGTAGCCCTCCACAATCTTAGACCAACCCTCATTTGTATAGTGCTAGCAGTTCTGCTGCCTATTACGAGTAGTATTATAGTCTGCTCTTACATTAACTGAAATTAGGGATTTTCAATTAAATGATAATCAACGAAACGCCAAGAGCTCACAGACCAAAAAATACGATCGCCAGCAGACCACTTTAAAGTAGGGAAGTCCCCGGCCCTCTTCTTTTTCACTGCAATCTATCGCTCACTAACTGGCGATAGGGACAGGAGCATAGACAAATCACAGCGAAACCGTCCTCCCTTCCTTCCATAGATCACTCCACATCCGCGTATGCCCCCCTTTCCCTTTTGCGCACTCCCGGACTAACAAAAGAAAAATAAAGATTCTTACTATTCGTAGCTCCTAGGCACCCAACTCTTTCACTCTCCCTTCCGGCTCTCCTATCGATCTAAAACCTAAGTGCATTATCGAGGCCCTAGCGCACCCCCGGAAACAATGCGAACAAATGAAACAATAACTTAGGCCTGCCGAGTAGCATCTCATGACTTCCAGCAGATGAATGCCCGTGGTAATGCGGCAAGAGCCTGCCTCGGCATGTGCACCATATCCGGAAATCGCAGATCTCGACCGCCGACCTCCGTTTCCCCCCTTAGCACATCCCTTTCTCGTATTCCGGCGCTTCCCCTTGTTCGAAGTCACTGGATACTGCTCTGCATTCTCAGGCTATTGTTCCATTATTTTGATAGGCTCCGGGGATGCGCCCGTGATTGATACATTCACGGGAAGAAAAATGAAAGTGCTGGATGCGTGAAGGTGCTAATCTATAGAATCTTTATGATATATGCATCCCCTTTGTTAGCGTGGTAGTACGCAAGGGAAAATATCTACTCTTGTTTTTACTGTTCAGATAGTCAGAGACGAATGAGCGAACTTCCCCATTCATCCATAAGTCGTGTGCCCTACTGATCGGACGTCACACTTTTGTTGCCCTAATTCTCGTCGTCCAAGACCCTCTAACCACTAGCTGCCGAAGGATGTCTTCCATGATGTCGGTGGCCGCCCACTCCTGTTGGCTGCGGAAGTCGCAGTAGCAGATTGCGATTGCAGCATCTTCCCCGCCCTGCCCATCATACTGGCCATCAGCTGCTAATGGGTTAATACTGCCGGCCGCCAGCGATAATTCCTACTTCGTCCAGAGCAACCAGTCACCCACCCTATTAGATATGTCTTCCTCACTTCTAGATTCCGACAGTAAAAGAAGACAGCCTTATCTGTTTCGCTTTCATTACTCCTCCACCCCCGAAACTCATTTGTTCCCGAAAGCCAATTCCCTACACTATCCAGCGTATCAGTCTGCGCATCGTAATACCTTCCCCTGGTCGAGCGGTAAGAGCCACTGCACAATTTCCGGGCTATCGCCCGATAGGATTTTGTTGTGTTAGACCAATATATATTACCGGTAGTGGTTGAGTGCGGATACGCTGCGTGGTCCATAGTATTATGTCAAAGTGGGGGGTCGAACGTAGATATACTATCGACAACTATGCGACATTGGATGCTCTGCGGAATTTGCACTAGCACGGATGAAAAAAGAAGCGATGCGGCTCCTAATCGTGCCAAGGTTCCTGCCAAATCTACCAGCGGGGCTTCCTCAACAACTTGCCCCTCAGCCCCACTTAAAGGAAGGGAGACATTGTGTAACCTAATACACACTTCCCTACGTCCGACAATGCCAAGCTACCTGCTTCCTACCAGAAAACTAGATCAAATATTTCTATTCACCGTGCCTATTCCCAGGACAGAATTAAAAATTAACACTATTGAGACCACTAGTCCCATATAATAGAAGCTCCTCAAGGGGACTTTTTTGCTCAAAAAAGTCGGGTGTATCGTGATCATTTATGTAGTGTTTTCTTCAATAATTTCCATGTCTTTATTATCACCCACCGTTTCCCCGCCCTCGGAATCTTCCCCCAGGCAGTGTTAGTTCTTGTTTAAAATGGATATTACGGTAAGATGCATATTTTCCTGTTTCTCTTTTTTATGGGAGACGGCATCCTAGATCTTCAAGGCAACGAGTGACAATCCATGATCCCCCATCAGCCCAGGAATCCCAAACTAAGCAGGCTATGAGTCAGTGGCCCAATTCTTTTAATATCCTAGCTTTATTAAAATTGCCGAGTAAGAGTATTAATATCTCTAGAACTCCGGATACCGGTATATGGAATATATGAAGAAGTCATCCCTACCCCCCTATTGATCACGACCGATGTCATCTTTCTCCCATGCATGTTCCCCATCACTTTACCTGGCTCAGTGGTAATAAAGAAGGAGGCATTCCATGTAATCTTCCGACAAAAGAAATACTTCATAAACACTCACTCTCTCCTGCGCTTTTGGTACAATGCCGAACCTTACTCTGCCTTCATCTTGGCAGCCTTCGTCCTCCCCTTCGTCTATCCATACTCCAACCCGGCCATCAGCAGAAACATCTCTCCAAACTTCCGAACTCTCATGGAACAAAAAAAAACTCAGGCACAGCATACCGAGCAGCAAGAACTAACTTTTAACAGTTAGAGCGGCAGAATTCTGGTTGCCTTCTCGAGTGTCAGTGCTTGGTTAATGAGATAGGTTTAAATTTTATTTTCACGGAGATCCCCTGGCCTTTATGAACCGCAAGTCACCTGGATGAAAAAAGAAAGAAAAAAGGGAGGATAGTCTAAGTTACACTCTGTGTCCGCAAGCCAAAATGCCAACTAAGAAGAATCAAAAAGGCATGAAGTATATCTGGTAGCTCGCTTGACTAGATACCTAAGCTTGGATTCTCACTGGAGGAATTCCTCGTCTATCTCAATCGCACAGAATGCAGTACCTGGAGCGCCCCGGGAAAACAGATGTAGGCCAAGAACTAACCGCATGGTGCTAGTGACCATTTAATTCTATTTCGGGTATTCGTCAGCTCGGTGGGATTTTGCTCCCCTCGTGTGCCCAGAAGCTAGGCGGCGCCATTTGTGGGTGCCTCCATGGCCCAGAACCCACGTATAGGTCACAGCGAGAGGGTTAACTTTAACAAGGATCCCGGGAAGAGTGCGGGCTGTAGTAAAGTGAGTAACTCGCGGCTGATTGTGAATATAGCTGATTGTAGATAGGCCACATAATTATTGCTTTGTTTGTGGAAACTATGGGCAGGAGGTTGGTGAGATTGCTGAATTTCCAGCAGGATGCCCCATAAGTCATATTATTATCCAAAAACCGCCATCCTTGTACCATACACTGTAAGCCATAGATTTCTAAAGGCAAAGAAGGGTATCCTACATTGCGATGATATAGCATTCTATAAAAAAAGAAAATCAAAGAAAACTGAGAAACTGGGTAACCCAATAATAAAACACAAACGGTGTCAAGCTGTGAAAGTGAGACGAAGCAAGAAAACCATGACGAGAACAGGCTAAAAGAAAGGAGGAGGATGTAGATGATGCGCCATAAACCACAATGAGACTCTCAGGACTAATCTCCATATATGCTCGCTCGGACATGGGCTCGGGTCAGTGAATCGAACAAAGATCAGTATCATTTTCGCCCACATCCACTCCGCATGTATGATATAGCAATTAGCTATAAAACAACTGCGATAAGAAAGCTGATAGGGAAGGACCGATAAGAGAGAAAATATAGAAGAGAAAAATTGAGGAAATAATGACGAGGAATGGAATCGAGATTGGGAAGAGGGGCCGTGCGGCGGGAGGGAGGGGCTTCGATGGTGAAAGACAGGTCGACTGCTCAGGTGAGGAGCACCCTGGAGATTTTTCAGTATCTATTGCAGTGGGAAATGGGAACCTAGGTTCGGAGAGTAACTTGACAATTCCTGCATACCTAAGGGAGGCAGCTAGCGCAAGGGCTGTTTCCCCGTTGAGGTCTGGTATGTCGGGATTGATATCCTCCCGTTCCAATAGCAACTTTACTACTCCTTCATAGTGACCACCCACGGCCCACAAGAGTGGAGATTGACCGTAGAAGGGGTCTACTCTGTTGGGATTGACGTCCTCTCGTTCTAATAGCAACTTGACCACTCCTTCATGCCCGCCCGCTGCAGCCCGAATGAGTGGTGTTCGGCAGTATGCAGTGTCTGGAGTATTGGGATTGATGTCCTCTCGTTCCAATAGCAACTTGACCACCCTTTCATGCCCCCTCCCCGCAGCCCACCAGAGTGGCGTTCGGCCATATTTAGTTTCTGCGGTGTTCGGATTGATATCCCCTCGTTCCAATAGCAGCTTTACTACTCCCTCATGTCCAGCAAGCGCAGCCAACAAGAGAGGTGTTTTTCCGGATTCAATGTCTCTGGCGTTGACATTAACATCCCTCTGTCTTAATAGTACCCTCATGACATCCTCATGACCTCTCGCAGCTGCCCACGTAAGTGCCGTTCTGCCGATGGCATCTGTTGCATTAATATTCCACTCCTTCATTGCCAATAATGCAGCAACGATCTCCCCGAGCCCAAAAAATGCAGCTCCATGGAGCCCTGTAAACCCATTATGGGAGCTGCTCCTATCGAAACACGGCTCCGGCCAACATCTATTCCTATCGCAATGCAGCAAGAGGGCCCGAGAGGATATATGCTGTTCGAATCCAATCAAAAGCACCAGTGCAAGGGAAGTCACACCCTCCGCCTTCTGCCTTCCTACGCGCTCTCCCCAATAGCAAGAAGCATATTCCACAAGGGGGAGTGAGGGTGGTGCCGAACTAAGAGCCCGCAAAAGCTCACGGATACACCGGAAATTGAGATACGCCAAACAAACCTCCGCTATCATCGAGTGCGGGCTCGCAAACAGGCTCGGATTATTGGATAAATACTCTTGCAAAGTCGAGTGGAGAATCCTGACAGTGGAGGAAGATGCCTCGACTGCGATAAGCCCTAAAGAACATCCTAAGAGTGTTCGAATTGTAGGAACTTTTTCAATATCTAGATCTGCAGCCCCTATCTTGACTCCTAAGGCATGGCATAGCTCGCTAGTGTGTAATGGTCGCTCCGAATTCGATACCCACATTAAAGCGTCCATTCCGAGTCTGGATCTACTCCCCTTCTGCGCCTTCACTCGGTCTAAAGTTGTCGCATACGCATCTCCCAGATGATTGCCCTTGGTCATCTCCTCCAACTTTCGTTTTCTTTCAGAAACGGTGACCTCTCCCAGGATAGCGTTAATACATAGCGAGACCAGGAGGAATCTATACACCATGGTTAGTTAATATAAGTTCATCCATAAAGTGGGAACCTCGGATCCCCCTACGCACATTCCAGAAATTCTCTGAGGGATAATTCTCAGGATATCAGCTCGCAAGCCATCGGACATCGCGTCGCACTCAGTGTCCATCTCCAGCTTCTTCTCCAAATATCTCTCTATGTCGTGCGTCTTCGGACTAATTGGTACTATAATACCCGTGATGAAATGTTTCGTAATTTCGGCTTCAACCTGAGGCCTCCCGGTGAAAAATATTCGCGTCCTGCGCGACTCTTGAAGGATGTCCTTCAACGACCCAAGAAGCTCTAGCAGATGCTTAGGAATGCATTCATCCAATGCATCAATACATATAAACACCTGGGGTAATGCGGCAATAGCTTGCTTCAACATCTGCACCATATCCGGAAGTCGCAGACCTCGACACCTCTTTTTTCGCCTTTTGAAACGCCGACTGCCCGTCCTCCAGCACCCCGCCCCTAAGCAACAGCTGCTTAAGGATGGCTCCTATGATACTAGTAGCTGTCTGCCTCTGTTGGTCGCGGAAGTCGCAGTAGAACATTGCGATCGTGTCTTCCTCGCAAGGTCCATCGCATAGCTCATCAATCACTAAAGAACTAATATTTCTAACCGTCAGTGGTGATTCCTGCCCACCCCAGATGCAAGAACCTACCTTAGATATGTCTTTCCCACTCCCGGATCCCCGTGGCAGAAGAAGACAGCCTTATCCACTCCACTTTCATTACTCCTCCACTCCCGAAACTCCTTTGTTCCCAAGAGCCAACTCCCCACACCATCGAGCCTATCCGTACGCACATCCTGATGCCTTCCCCTAGGTCTAGTGGTGAGAGCCACTACATGATTTCCGGGTTCTCATCGGCTATGATATTGTTCACATTGACGATATTGTTACTATTCGTTACGTTGTTGCAGTTGACATTACCGTCACCAAACGAGGTCAAGTGCGAATATGCTGTATGGTCCATGGCGTGTCCGAGGTCCTGGTCGAGCGTAGATCTGCAATTGATGGTAGCGATACTAGAAGTTTTACAGAATTCTGACTAGCCGAGCTGAGAAAAGGAGGGGGCGGCTCTAACCGCTAAAATTACTACCCAATCATCTCCCGCTGAGTAAACACCAGCACATCAATAACTGTAGGACTGACTTCAATACCGGTATTACAGAGCACAACACGGATACTGATGTTCGGGTAGAGGGCTCAAAAGCTGTATGAAATGTAGTCCAAGAATCTATCATGTAGAGGCTCTATCGCAATGCACCTTGCACTATTTATTGAAGTTGAACACCATTGTCTACCTATACGAGAACACCAGATTATCCCATCAAAAATTAGAATAACATCCCGGTTCAAGTACTGGAAGGCGCCCAACCTCCCCCGACTATCTGTAAACTACAGTATCCCAATCAGGAATTCAGCTCCCTGCTAGAGCAACCGGAATCCAGCTGCATCTCCAGTTCCGTTAACTTACGGTCCCCTTGGTTCTCCGCCAAGATTTGGTTTCCCATTTGTAGTGAGCATTGCTGGTTCCCTTTGACCAAAGAAGTTCAGTTTGCCAGTGCGAGTAGTGCGCGACTAGCAGGAGGTCTACCTACCATAAAAGCTTGAATATTCGATCCGTAGGCTATGTCGTTGGACTCCCCTTTTCTCGGCGAGGTCTAGAAAAAAACTCTTGTTTTCCGTTCCATCTCGGAAGGGGTCAATTCAATAAATCAAACATATCTCATGGCGCTACCCGTAGACAGGGGAGGCAGCACCCTCGGCAAGGCCTGGCAAGTACTCGAGTATAAGCAGGCACTGCAGGTTGACATCTGGTTTTCCACTAGCTCTGGCCAAATGAGACACTTACTTCGTAGTGCCCAAGATGAAATAAATTTGCCGGCAATTTCACAAATACTTCTAGACAAACCGTAGATAGTACCGATACCCGTAGCTTTTGTGAATCTCTTAGGTCCCACGCATCACCACAATCCCGCAAAGAGCAAGGACACAAGCCCACCATATCATGCTAACCGATTACCGTAGAGTGCGGTGATGCTCTCACCTCAACTCTGCCACTTACCCCGAGCAACAAACCATGCAGTGAAGGCCAATGATAAGATTGGGAAGAAACCAATACTCGGGTCTATTAAAAGATACTTGGTGACTTCCGACAATCTATTAGTCACGTGCCTTATCTAGGTGCATAACAACCACATGGTTCGCTAAATCCCTCCTCTTAGTTCACCTATCAGCCGCACTTCCGGCCCTAATCTGAGGCCACCCAGGGCGAGTGTTCAAGTCCTCGGTGGCCCCACGAGCTATCCTTTGTTCGCGCGAGAGGCAAGCGTCAATGCTTAGGAAGGCACCCATCCAAAGCATCGATAACGATTTTAAACAGGTCAACGAATCGATGACGACAATCAAACGAAACGCCAAGAGTTCACAGAGCCAAAAAGTACGATCGCCAGCACACAACTTAGGGGTGAGGAAAGTTTGAAGTTCTCTTCTTATTCACTGCTATCTATCGCTCACTAACTAGCTGTAAAGACAGGAGTATATACAAATCTCAGCGAAGCCGTCCCCTTATCCTTCCACGGATCACCACACATATCCACTCTCTTCCGCGCGTGCCCCCCCCCCTTTTTTGCGTGCTCCTAGGCTAACAAAAGAAAAACAAAGAACCCCCCACCGCTCGTAGCCCCCAGGCATCCAACTCTTTCACTATCCCTTCCGGCTCCCCTGCCCTCCTCACGGCGCATGCATCGATCCAAAACCTAAGCGCATTCCCGAAGCCTCAGCGCATCCCCGGGAACACTGCAAACAATGAAACAACAACTTGAGCATGCCGAACAGCGTCTCGTGATTTCCGGCAGATGAAGACCCGTCGTAATGCGACAAAAGCCCACCTCGACGCGTGCACCATAATATCCGGATATCGCAGGCCTTAACCGCGACCTCCATTTTTGCCTTTAAAACGCCCCTTGTGCTCCCCCTTCCCCTTGTTCGAAGTCATCAGATCCTGCTCTTCGTGCCCAGGCTATTGTTCTACTGTTCGGATAGGCTCTGGAGATGCGCTGGGTTTGATACGTTCACTGGAAGAAAAATGAAAGTGTCGGATGCATGAGGGTGCTAATCCGCGGAGTCTCCATGATATATGCCTTTCCTTCGTTAGCATGGGAGTACGCAAGGGAAAGGAGACATACCCAGAGGAGATTAGACATGTGATCGATGGAAAAATAGGAATATCTTTGTGTTAAAATTTATATCTACCCCTACGGTACCTTTACCGCTCAGATAGCCAGAGACGAACGACCGAACTTCCCCGCTCACCCCCAAGCGCCCTGCTGACCGGAGGTCATATTTTTGTTCCTTTAATTCTCGTCGTCCAAGACTCCTCTAACCACGAGCTGCCTAGGGACGGCTTCCGTGATGTCGGTAGCTGTCTGCTCCTATTGGCGACGGAAGTCGCAGCAGTATGATCCATTGCGATTGCAACATCTTCCCCACCCGGCTCATTCACACCGGCTATCGGCCGCTAATAAGTTAATATTGGTGACCGCCAGCGATAATTCCTTCTTCGCCCAACCAGTCACCCAGTAAAATAAGACAGCCTATCTGCTTCGCCTTCATTACTCGTCCACTCCCGAAACTCACTTGTTCCCAAAAGCCAATTCCCTACACTATCCAACCCATCGGCCTGCACATCATAATGCCTTCCCCTAGTCGAGTGGAAAGAGCCACCGCATAATTTCCCGACTATCACTCGATAGGACTTTTTTGTGTTATAGCAATCGATATTATCGGTGCTGGCTAGGTGCGGATAGGCTGCGTAGTCTATGGTATGTCCGAGTGAGGGTTGAGCGTAGATATGCGATTTGCACAGGGCGGATGAAAAAAGAAGCGATGCGGCTCCTAACCGTGCCAAGGTTCTGAGCGGGTTCCGGCACCTCAACAACGTGCTTCTCAGCCCCACTTAAAGGACGGGAGACATTGTGTAACCTAATCCACGCTCCCTGCACCAGACAATGTCAAGCTACCCACCCCCCTGCCCGGAAACAAGATCAAATATTTCTGTTTATCTCGCATATTCCCAGGATCGAATTAAAAATTAATGCTATTGATACTATTAATCCCATGGACTGGGGAACTCCCTGAGGGGATTTTTTTGGTCAAAATATCAGTTGCATAATAATTGTTTTGTTATATCATAATACCGCATTTTTTGGGCTAACACGAAATCACGCTAAGCTCTAGGGTGGTGCGGGGAAGACAGTATGGCGTGATAATAGGGGGTGGCAAATTTAAGTGAATATCAGAAAAGGTCGAGTGATTTCCTATGATGGCGTAGACGCCTGATATGTACATTGAAAGAGAAAGATTTAGGTAAATTCAAGTCAATCCCTATCAATAAACTCTACATTTAAATCATCCTGTCCCACTTCTGATAGCAAAAGCCTATCTCCAGCCCCTATTTCAGATGTAGACAATGTGTATGCCGCTCTTCTGCCATGAAGCCACAATTCCCAATCTGCAAAAGTGCTGAATCGATACCCTTAACTGACAACTTGTCATCCTGAGAACCGTCTATAGGAAGGGTAAGTCCTAGATTTTGAAAGGTATGAATAACTAGATCTCAAGCTGGATACAAAAGCGTTCCCATGCCTCACCCACTGCCCAGGTGACAAGTATACGCCTCTCTACAATAGCAACTGTATTGGATTTGGAAAGCTCATGGAGGCTAGTCTGATGCTGTTCCTCATAAAGATCCAGTGCATCTTCTAAGATATCGCGGAGAATATCTTTGAACGGTTTGTTGACAGAAACGTCTAAGGGCTGAACCAATCCTGTACATCCAATGTGTACCATGGAAGGGATAATATTATGGGATCAAAGAGTATTTAAGACCTTGGCAGTGGAATGAAATTTTGCAACATCGAGTACTAGTAATCGGGGGCCTAATGGGAGTGCAGGTACTAGCATATCATTTATCCAATCCACCAAGATACTTGCATTTACACATGCAGACGGATTCCACCTGACTGCAACCCGCGGGTCATATCTACCCATTTCTGCTTCTCGCTTCTTCTGAAGATGAAGACTTCAAGAAGTATCGTATTCCTCTGTTCCCTTGACAATGATACGCGGTTTGACTGGCGCTCTTTCACTTCCAAAAACTGCAAGAACCAGTGTGGCCTAGTGTTTATCCCAGCCGCTACTTGTCGCTTCAACCTGTACCATATGGCTACCTTTGTCAGCATAGGTTTGTCCGTTCAAGTATTCAAAATGAAGGAGAGATTCATCTATATTGCAAATAGCATCCAAAAGGTGATGTCAAATCGTGCGTGGCTGATCAGAAGTTTCAGGACGAAGTTGTAAATTGCGCCGGTTGAATTGAAGCCAAGAGCAGATTACTTCCAGGTAATCATGAGGTACTTTCTGGGATTTATTTGTAGTAAATTGAAGAGTGATGTTATGACAGAAGAGGAAGCCTGAAAACCACCCTGTTGAAAAGCAAAACTCTTCAATGGAATTGCTCGAATAGCATGTAACAAAAGAAGCTTTTACCTGGCGTTGAAATCAACTTCGCCAGACACTGGTAGTGTTTGTTACGGGGCCTCCTGGGCCCCGAAACCGGCGGGCCCCCGCCTCAATTCCCCGCCCCGCCCCGGTCAACGGCCCGGGGCGGGGCGTTTTTTTTTTTAACCCCTGCCCCTGCCCCCGTCCAGGCCCCCGCCCCGTTCAATGCCCCGAACAGCCCCCCGTCAATGAATTTTCTCCGCCCAG
>Ga0307517_10001164_pt1 | contig 44365 bp, 43 predicted proteins | sample 23_EM_MG_FD_194515 | JGI IMG/M metagenome (GOLD analysis project Ga0307517, IMG submission 194515) | Populus trichocarpa ectomycorrhiza microbial communities from riparian zone in the Pacific Northwest, United States - 23_EM | ecosystem: Host-associated > Plants > Roots > Unclassified | place...
CCCGCGCCCTGGAGGCCGCCGCCCGGCTGCTGCGCGCGAACGGCTCCCGCCACGACGCCGCGGCCGCCGCCGACGCCGCCCGGCGCTCCCTGCGCATGGCGGGCCCGGGCCCCCACCTCACCGGCCTGGGGCTCCTGCTCATACGCGCCGAATCCGCCGCCGCGGCCCCGGCCGCCCACCGCAACCGGGCGGAGCGCTTCCGCGAGTGGGCGCACGACCTGCGCAAGGGGCGTTCGCTGCCGGAAACCGGCCCTGCGCATGCCGACGAAGCCCCCGAGCCGACCGGTGCCCACACCGGCACGGAAGCGCGGGCCGCCTCCGGTCCGCGGGCCGCGCTGCGGGCCTTCGCACCGGGCTCACCGCTGCTCCCGGTCGCCGCGCGGGTCGCGCTGGGCGGGGCGCTCGCCGGGTGGGCGTCGATGGCACTGGGCGTGGACCGCCCGTACTGGGCCGTGGTCACCGCCACCGCGGTCTTCGCCGCCAACACCACGATGTCCTGGCACCGGGGCCTGCAGCGCGCCCTCGGCAACCTCCTCGGGGTGCTGCTGTTCACCGCGCTCGTGCCGCTGACCAGCACGGGCCGGGCGGCCCTGGTGGCCGTCGCCCTGGCCTGCCAGTTCGCCACGGAGGCGACCATCGCCCGGAACTACTGGCTGGGCAGCCTCTTCGTCACACCGATGGCCATGATCATGGTCCAGTTCGCCGGCGCCGAACCTGCCCGGCAGCTCATCACCGACCGCTGGCTCGACACCTGCGTCGGCGTCGCCGCCGGCCTGCTGGTCTGCTTCCTCGTCCCGAACCGCCGCGCCGCCGGCCGGGTCGAAACCGCCCTCGCGCATGTCGACGCCGCCGTCACCGCTCCCGTCCCCTCCCGGGAGCGGCTCGCCGTCACCCTCCTGGAGCTGCGCGAGGCCGCCGACACCGCCGGCGGCGAGTGGTGGAGCGCGGCCCTCCCGCAGGAGCGGATCGCCGCCGCCGAGCTGCGCGGGCACCGGACCCTGGCCGCGCTGACCGTGCCGTCCGCACCGGCCGCGACAACGGCCGCCGCACGGGTCGTCGCACGGGCCTCCTCGCCGGGCCCGGCACAGTGATGGCGCGTACGATCAAGCACTCGCGGGGAGCGTGGGAAAGGGAAGGGATCGACGCATGGAGGACGCGGCACACGCCGCAGGCGCGGCAGGCGCCACGGGCGCCGAGGACGCCGTCGCGTCCGTGCTGCGCCAATGGCAGCAGGGGCACCCCGGGCTGGACTTCGCCCCGGTCGCCGTCATCGGACGGCTCAACCGCTGCACCTCCCTGCTCCAGCAGGTCGCGGACGCCCCGCTGGGCCGCGAGGGCCTGACCCGGCCGGAGTACGAGATCCTCTGCGCCCTCAGCCGGGTCGGCGGTGAGCTCACGCCCGGCCGCCTCACCCGCGAGACCTTCGCCTCCGGCGCCGCCGTCACCAAACGGATCAAGCAGCTCGAAGAGCGCGGCCTCGTCTCCCGCCGCCCCGACAGCCGCGACCGCCGCGTCTCCCACCTCTCCCTCACCCTCACCGGCCGCGAGCTCGTCGACCGCCTCCTCCCCGAGCAGCTCGACTACGAGACGGCCCTGCTGTCCGGCCTCCCGGCCGACCGCCGCCAGGACCTCGCCGCGATCCTCGCCGACCTCCTGCTGCTCCTCGAAGGCCGCCTCGGCAGCCTCCCCGGCTGAGGCCCGCCGGGCAGCACCGCGAGCACCCCCGAAGCCTGGGTTTCAGCCAGCGCACATCTCCGCGCTCCGTGATGGTCATGCCAAGGCAAGAGCGTGGCGGAAGACATAGGGGTGTCACCGTCACCCCGCCCCACGGGAAGTCAGCCATGACCGCTGCTCATGACCTCGCCAGCCCACTTCTCACCCACAGCCGCCCGAGCTACTCGGTCAGCCTCGCCAAGGACGAGGCCGAGGTGCGGGCCGCGCAGTTCCTCCGTCACCAGGTGTTCGCCGGGGAGATGGGCGCGGTGCTCGATACCTCCGTACCCGGCCTGGACATCGACGCGCTGGACGCGTACTGCGACCACCTGCTCGTGACCGACGACAGCACCGGCATGGTGGTCGGCACCTACCGGCTGCTGTCCCCGGCCAACGCCCGCCGGGCGGGCCGGACGTACTCGGAGTCGGAGTTCGACCTGGGCCGCCTCGCCGGGATTCGGGACGACGTCGTCGAGGTGGGCCGCTCGTGCGTGCACCCGGCGCACCGGGACGGGGCGGTGGTGGCGCTCATGTGGGGCGGCATCGTCCGCTATCTGGCCGGGACGGGCCACGGCTGGGTCGCGGGCTGCTGCTCGGTGCCGCTGGCCGACGGCGGGGCGACGGCCGCCGGGGTCTGGGACCGGGTGTCGGACAAGCACCTGGCGCCGGAGGAGTACCGGGTCACCCCGCACCGCCCGTGGGACCCGGAGGGCATCCAGCGGGCCGCCCGCACGCCGCTGCCTGCGCTGCTGCGCGGGTATCTGCGGCTGGGCGCGTGGGTGTGCGGCGAGCCGGCGTACGACCCGGACTTCGGGGTGGCGGACCTGTTCGTTCTGCTGTCCCTGGAGCGGACCGACGCGCGCTACCTGCGGCACTTCGGATCGCTCGGCGCCCTCGGCCCCTCCGGCCCGGCCGCCTGATGTCCGCCGCCTGGTGGTCGCCGGTCGCGCCCTGCACCCCGCAGGCGTGTATGACCGGCGAGACGCCCTGCGTCGGGCCGGGGCGGCGGCGGCTGCGGTACGCGGCCGGGCTGGCGGTGTTCTGTGCCGGGCTCGCGTTCGCGGTGCCGGACGGGCCGTGGTGGGGACCGGCGCGGCGGGACGGGATGGTCCGGCGCTGGCTGCGGGCGCTGGCCAGGGCCCTGGGGGTGCGGATGGTCGCCCCGGCGATGCCGCCGCGCTCGCCGGGCGGGGCGCTGGTGGTGTCCAACCATGTCTCCTGGCTGGACATCCTGGTGGTCGGCGCCGTCTCCCCGGGGAGCCGGATGCTGGCCAAGAGCGATGTGGCGGGGTGGCCTGTGGTCGGCCCGGTCGCGGTCCGCAGCGGCACGCTGTTCATCGACCGCGAGCGGATCAGGGCGCTGCCGGACACGGTCGCCGAGATCGCCGGGGCGCTGCGCGGCGGCGCGACGGTGGTGGCCTTCCCGGAGGGCAGCACTTGGTGCGGCCGGGAGGAGGGCCGTTTCCGGCCCGCCGTGTTCCAGGCCGCGCTGGACGCGGGCGTGCCCGTCCGCCCCGTGTCGATCCGCTACCGCCTGGCGGGCGGGGAGCCCACGACCGCCCCCGCGTTCGTCGGGGACGACACTCTGCTGGCGTCCATACGCCGGGTGGTGGCCGCGCGCGGCCTCACCGCCGAGGTGACGGTCGACCAGGAGATACCGGCCGGTGCCCACGCCGACCGGCGTGCTCTGGCCGGCGCGGTCAGGCGTGCGCCGGCACCTCGTCCTTGAGGTCCTCCCGGATCATCCTGCGCAGCTCCGCGTTGTCCTCGTGCTCGTGCACGGAGACGGCGTGCTCGGCCGCCGCGCGGACGACTTCCTCTTCCTCACCACTGATGGTGAGAGTGCAGCCCGAGACACTCGGGTGGTCCCGGCAGTCAACGACCTTGCGCATGACAGCCTCCTATATCGGGACTTGTCCGCCCATTCTATCCCTCACCCACCACAGCATCATGACGCTGACGACCGCCGCGAAGGCGCACCACGTGGAGATGAACTCCAGCCGCCACAGCGCCGCGCACAGCGCCGCCCCCACCGCCACCATCACCCCCAGCAACCGCAGCACACGGTCACCGCTGACCAGCAACGAGCCCACGGTGGCCAGCAGATATCCGGCGATCAGCAGCGGCGCCCCCGGGAGGCCGAGCCCGTAGCCCAGCGTGTGCCCCCGCACCTGCGCGGTCACCGGCTCGTACGCGAGCCCCGCACCCAGACCCACGGCGGTCGCGACGCCCACCGCGAGCAGCGGCGCCACCCTTCGGCGCACGGGAGGGCGTACGGCGAGCAGCACGCCGAGCGGTACCAGCACCGGCAGCACCGGAAGCGCGATGACGGCCCAGGCGATGCGGGCGGACACCGCGCCGGACGGGTCGTGCCACACCACCGACTCGATCATCTGGTGCACGCCGAGCAGCAGCGGAAGCGCCGCGAGCGGCAGATCACGGACCCGGCGCACATGCGCGACGCAGACCACACCCACGGCCGCGACGGCGCCGCCTGCGGCGAGGTCCGCGGTGGCGCTCCAGCACATGAGATTCCGTTCACCCGTCGCAAACCGCATGCAACCGTACGACTCGGCCAAATGTCTCATACAGTGACTGAAGAAAGTCCCCGACGCTCACAAGGGGCACGCCATGCACACCCGCACCCGCACCCGCACACGTCTACGCCTCACGGCAGCCGCCGCGAGCACGCTGCTCATCGCCGGCGCCGTCGCGTCCACCGCCGCCTCCGCCGCTCCGGCGGCCCAGGCCGCGCCCGCGACGGCCCTGGTCACCAACGCCCGGATCGCCGGGCACTGCACCTTCGACCGGATCGTCATCGACGTGAAGGGCTCCCTGCCGCCGACCACCGTCAAACGCGTCAGCGTCCTGCGCTACGACGCCTCGGGCAAGAAGGTCCCGCTCGCGGGCAAACGGTTCCTGGAGATCAAGCTCTCCCCCGCGGCCGCCCACAACGCCGCGGGCAAGAACGTCTACAAGGGCCCGCGCCTGACCAGGCCCAATCTGCCGAAGCTCAAGGGCTTCGCGCTGACCGGCGACTTCGAGGGTGTCGTCACCTTCGGCGCCGCGTTCAACAGCAGGCCGGACTACACCACGAAGCGACTGCACAACCCCGAGCGCTTCGTGCTGGACATCTCCCACCGGAACACATGCTGACAGGCTGCCGGACAGGTCCTACACGCTGACCGGCACCGGATGGACCTCGTCGGCGCGGTGTCCCGCCTTGTCGTGGACCCGCTGGACCGCTGCCGCCGACGGGGCCGAGGACAGGCAGTAGACCGTCCCGGACTCGGGGTCCGCCCAGGCACGCTCGAAGTGGACGCCTTCCTCGCCCTCAACGGCGAGGTCGGCCCGATGGGCCTCCAGGAGCCCTTCCGCGGTGATGCCCTTCATCCCGTGGTGAACATCCATGAACTGGGCCATGGTTTCCGCACCTCCTTGGGAATCCCTGCGCGCGCATTCCACCTGTCCATGCTGCCCCCAGCAGGAGCATTATGGAAATAGGCCAATAATTCCGTCACTCATACCAGGACGGAGCGGATCCTCCATGATCGAAGTCAAGAACACCGGCAAGCCCGACGAACGCCGCGACTTCCCCCGTGGCCACCTCGACGTACTCGACCTCACGGGACTCAACTTCGGCGTCGCCACCTTCGACCCCGGCTGGCGCTGGTCGGAGTCACTGCGCGAACTGGCCGGCACCGACAGCTGCCAGACGCACCACAACGGCTATGTCCTGCAAGGACATCTGCGCATCCGCATGGACGACGGCGAGGAGGCCGACGTCGGGCCGGGTGACGTGTTCGTGGTCCCACCCGGGCACGACGCCTGGGTCGTCGGTGACGAGCAGGTCATGGTCTTCGACTTCGCCGGTGGCATGGCGGAGTACGCGAAGGCGAAGGGGTAAACGGGGAGAACGGGTTGACGCATGCCCGGGTGCGGGACACCACCGGTGTCCCGCACCCGGGCATGTGCGCGCAGACAAGCGCACGCGCACAGACAATGCACAGGCCCCCTTGCTGATCACCTCTCGAGTCATGACAATGTCCATGACAACAACCGAAAGATCTTCGGTCTCGAGAGGACCCCCCACATGAACAAACCTCTCTTCGGCGTGCTCGCGGCCATTCTTGCGGGCGTCGCCTCGATAGCGGGCCTCACCGCCGCCCCCGCCTCGGCCACGAGCCGTACGGCCGAGGCGGCCCCGCAGGTGCAGGCCACGGTGAACTTCGCCGGCACGGTCGCGCTGAGCAACTGTTCCGGCTCGGTCATCAAGTTCCCCAGCTCCGCGTCCACCGACCCGGCGCTGGTCATGTCCAACGGCCACTGCCTCACCAGCGGCTTCCTGGACCCGGGCGAGGTCCTGGTCAACGCCTCGTCCACCCGCGCCTTCACCCTGCTCAGCTCCACGGGCTCGAGCGTCGGCACCCTGCGCGCCACCAAGCTCGCGTACGCGACCATGACCGACACCGATGTGTCGATCTACCAGCTCAACCGGACGTACGCCCAGATCCTGTCGACGTACGGGATCTCGCCGCTCGTGATGTCCACCACCCACCCCGTGGCGGGCACCGCCATCAAGGTGGTCTCCGGCTACTGGAAGACCATCTACTCGTGCAACATCGACGGATTCGTCTACCGCCTCAAGGAGGGCGACTGGACCTGGAAGGACTCGGTCCGGTACACCTCCGCCTGCCAGACCATCGGCGGCACCTCGGGCTCACCGGTGATCGACGCGAGCACCGGCCAGGTGGTCGCGATCAACAACACGGGCAACGAGAGCGGTGAGACCTGCACCGTCGACAACCCCTGCGAGGTCTCCGAGGACGGCACCGTCACCGTCCGCGAGGGCATCAACTACGCCGAGGAGACGTACGGGATCGCCGCGTGCTTCACCACCGGCAACCAGGTCAACCTGGCGCTGAGCGGCTGCACGCTGCCCAAGCCGTAAGGCTGTGAGGCGGTAAGGCCGTAAGGCCGTAAAACCCCCTCAGCCTCCGTAGAGGGCTTCGATCTCCGGGGAGCAGACCTGCTCTATGTACCGCCGCTTGAGCTTGCGCGACGGGGTGAGCAGGCCTCGCTCCTCGGTGAAGGAGAAGGGCAGGATACGGAAGGCGCGGATCGACTCCGCCTTGGAGACCTGGGTGTTGGCGGCGCTCACCGCCCGCCGCACCTCGGACTCCAGGTCGGGGTCGCGCGCCAGCTCGCCCGCGTCGACCAGCCCGCGCCTGCCCCGCAGGCGCAGCCAGTGCGCGACCGCCTCCGAGTCGAGGGTCAGCAGGGCCACGACGAACGGCCGGTCGTTGCCGATGACGACGCAGTGCTCGACCAGCGGGTGTTCGCGGACCCGCTCCTCCAGGACCCCCGGGAGGAGGTTCTTGCCGCTGGCGGTGACGATGAGTTCCTTCTTGCGGCCGGTGATGGTCAGGTAGCCGTCCTCGTCGAGGCTGCCCAGATCGCCGGTGTGCAGCCAGCCGGTGCGCAGCGCGGCCCTGGTGGCGTCGGTGTCGCCCAGGTAGCCGGCGAAGACGGCGCCGCCGCGCAGCAGGATCTCGTCGTCCTCGGTGATCCGGATGTCCGTCCCCGGGACCGGGCGGCCCACGGTGCCGTGCCGTACCCGGCCCGGCGGGTTGCAGGTCGCGGCCGAGGTGGACTCCGTGAGGCCGTAACCCTCGTAGACGGTGACGCCCGCGCCGTCGAAGAACAGGCTGAGCCGCCGGCCCATCGTGGAGCCGCCGCTCACCGCGTTACGGACCCGGCCGCCCAGTGCCTCGCGGACCTTGCCGTAGACCAGCTTGTCGTAGAACCGGTGGCTGAGCCGCAGCGCCGGGCCGGGCCCGGGGCCCTCGCCGAAGGCGCGCCGTTCGCGGGCCTCGGCGAAGCGCACGGCGACCTCCACCGCCCGGTCGAAGATGGCGAGATGCCCTTCCGCCTCGGCCTTGGCGCGGGCCGCGCCGAAGACCCGCTCGAAGACATACGGGACGCCGAGGACGAAGGTCGGCCGGAACAAGGCCAGGTCCGGCAGCAGCGCGGTGGCGGACATGTCGGGCTGGTGGCCCAGGCGCACTCCGGCTCTGAGCGAGGCGACCTGGACCATCCGCCCGAAGACGTGTGCCAGCGGGAGAAAGAGCAGCGTGGAGGGCTCTTCGCCGCCCCCGGGCTCGAAGATGGGGCGCCAGCCGGCGATGAGGTTGTCGCACTCGGCCATGAAGTTGGCGTGGGTGAGCAGGCAGCCCTGCGGGCGGCCGGTGGTGCCCGATGTGTAGATCACGGTGGCCACCGCGTCCGGGGTCACCGCGAGCCGGTGGCGGTGCACCAGCTCCTCGGGGATCCGCCGCCCGGCCTCGGTGAGCGCGGCGACCGCTCCGGCGTCGAGCTGCCAGACATGGGTCAGGGTGTGCTCGCCGCCGAGCACCGAGCCGAGGGTCATCGCGTGGTCCTCGTCCTCGATGACGCAGGCCACGGCGCCGCTGTCGCGCAGGATCCAGCCGAGCTGCTCGGCGGAGGCGGTCGGGTAGACCGGCACCGGCTGGGCGCCGACGGTCCACAGCGCGAAGTCCAGCAGCGTCCACTCATAACGGGTGCGGGACATCACGGCGACCCGGTCGCCGAAGCGTATGCCCTCCGCGAGCAGGCCCCTGGCCAGCGCCATCACGTCGTCACGGAAGCCGGCGGCGGTCACGTCCCGCCACTGCCCGTCCGTCTTGCGGCCCAGCACTATTCGGTCCGGCGCCTCGGAAGCGCTTTCGAACACGCGGTCGGCGAGCCCGCCCACGAGGGGTGCGGTGGCCAGAGCTGGGACGGTGGTCTCGTGCACGCATGCTCCTTGTGGGGGAATCGGAGCGTGGATGCGTAAATTAGCGGATCTTTCGCGCACTGTCGGCGGACAGGACCCCAGAAAACGTCCATACCGCGAATTGCGCTGGGATCTTCACTGCGTGTTCGACCCGTCCGAGCGATCATTGAGAGACGGAGGTGACCCCATGACCCACAGGATCCGACTCCACGGAGGCCCCGGCGACGGGCTCACGCTGGGCATCGTCGTGGGAGCGGTCGGGCAGCCGCCCGAGGGCATCCTCTACGACCCCATGGCGATCACCGTGCAGGACGCGGGCGTCCACCAGGCCTGGCCCGACAGTGCCGCGTACTACAAGCGCGTCGAGCACATCGCGGACGAGCCGTGGGACTACGAGTACGAGAGCGAGGCCACGGCTCCGCTGGAGTGAGATTTTGGCCGGGCGTCGTCGGCTACGTAGAGTTCCGCCGGGAAGCAGGCACAGGAACACACGATCCAGAGACGACGGCGGGCATGACGGCGATCGACCACAGCCAGAGCATCACGGACTCCCAGCGGGAGGCCGCGGGCAGTACGGGCATCGACCCGGCGCGCCTTGAGCTGTGCCTCAGCGTGCTCAGGGAGCTCGACGAGCTGCCGATCGACCACCCCGACGCCATCGCGGTGCGGCTCGCCACCGCCGGTATCTACCGGACCGTGAAGCAGCGGCGCCGCCAGGAGCGCCGGGCCGCCAAGACCGCCAACGACAAGGCGGTCACCGAGGCGACCGCGACCGGTTCCGCCGAGCGGATCGACGACGAGACCGAGGGCCTGCTGCCCAGTTCGTCGGTCACCACCGAGATCGCCGGTGTCCTGGAGCGCCCCCGGTCCTGCTACATCTGCAAGACCCGCTATGTCGAGGTGGACGCCTTCTACCACCAGCTCTGCCAGAAGTGCGCGCACTTCAACCGCGCCAGGCGCGAGGCCCGCACCGACCTGACCGGCCGGCGGGCGCTGCTCACCGGCGGCCGGGCGAAGATCGGCATGTACATCGCGCTGCGGCTGCTGCGCGACGGCGCCCACACCACGATCACCACCCGCTTCCCCAGCGACGCGATCCGCCGCTTCAAGGCGATGCCGGACAGCGCCGACTGGATCCACCGGCTCAAGATCGTCGGCATCGACCTGCGCGACCCGGCCCAGGTCGTCGCGCTGGCCGACTCCGTGGGCGCCGAGGGCCCGCTGGACATCCTGATCAACAACGCCGCGCAGACCGTACGCCGCTCCCCCCAGGCCTACGCCGAGCTGGTCGCCGCCGAGTCGGCCCCGCTGCCCGCCGGGGAGCTGCCCGCCTCCGAGGTCATCGGCACCTTCGGCAGCGGCGCCCAGGCCGCGCTGCCCGGCCCGCGCGCGGGTGACGTGCTGACCGCCGAGGAGGTCACCGCGCTGGCGCTGACCACGGGCTCGGCCACGGTCGCCCGGATCGAGGCGGGCACCGCGATCGACGCGGGCGGGCTGGTGCCGGACCTGGCGCCGGTCAACACCTGGGTCCAGAAGGTCGACGAGGTCGATCCGGTCGAGCTGCTCGAAGTCCAGCTGTGCAATGTCACCGCCCCGTTCGTGCTGGTCAGCCGGCTGCGCCCGGCGATGGCCGCCTCCGCCGCCCGCCGCAAGTACGTGGTGAACGTCTCCGCCATGGAGGGCCAGTTCAGCCGCGGCTACAAGGGCCCCGGCCACCCGCACACCAACATGGCCAAGGCCGCGCTGAACATGCTGACGCGCACCAGCGCGCAGGAGATGCTGGAGAACGACGGCATCCTGATGACCGCCGTCGACACCGGCTGGATCACCGACGAGCGCCCCCACCCCGACAAGATGCGGCTGGCCACCGAGGGCTTCCACGCCCCCCTGGACCTCGTCGACGGCGCCGCCCGGGTCTACGACCCGATCGTGCGCGGCGAGGCCGGTGAGGACCTCTTCGGCTGCTTCCTGAAGGACTACTCGCCCTCCGCCTGGTAACCGCTCGCCGGGCGGGACCGGGATGCCGACGGTACGCTTTGGATCATGGGTGAGCGGCAATTCGCGCCCTCCGCGCCCGAGCTTGTCCTTGAGACCGATGCCGGTACACAGGTCATCGTCCCGGGGCGCACCTACCATGTCGGACGCGATCCGCTGAGCGAGATCGTCTGCGACGACCCCCGGGTGTCCTGGCACCACGCGGTGATCCGGTCGGACGTCAACGGCTGGATCCTGGAGGACGCCGGCAGCACCAACGGCACGTACGCCGACGGCAAGAGCGTCCGCCAGTGGGGCGTGGGCCCCGGCAGCATGATCCGTTTCGGGCACCCGGCGGACGGCCCCTGGGCCAAGCTCAGCGGCATCCCCGCGTCCGAGCCCGAGCCCGAGCCGGTCCCGGCCGGGACCGGCTCGTACGGGACCGGTCCGTACGGAACCAACCTGTCCGAACCGATCCCGAACGGGCCCGTGCCGACCGGGACCTTCCGGCAGCCGACCTCGGTCCGGCAGCTGCCCGCCCGTACGGTACGGATCGGCCGCGCCGCCGACAGCGATGTGGTCGTCGACGACCTGGTGGTCTCCCGGCACCACGCCGAGCTGCGCGCGGCCCCCGGCGGCGGCTACGAGATCACCGACCTCGGCAGCCACAACGGCACCTACCTCAACGGGCAGCCGGTCACCCGGGCCCCCATCCACCCGGGCGACATCGTCGGCATCGGCCACTCGGTCTTCCGCCTCGTGGGCGACAAGCTGGTGGAGTTCACCGACACCGGCGAGGTCTCGCTCCAGGTCAGGGACCTGGAGGTGGAGGTGGGCTCCAATGGCAGCCGCAAGACCCTGCTGAACCACATCTCCTTCCCCGTCGGCGAGAAGTGTCTACTCGCGGTCGTCGGCCCCAGCGGATCCGGCAAGTCCACCCTCCTCAACGCCCTCACCGGGCTGCGCCCGGCGGACCACGGCACCGTGCTCTACGACGGCCGGGACATGTACCGCGAGTACGCCGAGCTGCGCCAGCGCATCGGTCTCGTGCCGCAGGACGACATCCTGCACCTCCAGCTCCCGGTGCGCCGGGCACTGGGTTACGCTGCCGAGCTGCGCTTCCCCGGTGACACCGCGAAGGCCGAGCGGCGGGCCCGGGTGGACGAGGTGATCGGCGAACTCGGCCTGGACGCAAGGGTGGACCAGCCGATCCACAGCCTGTCCGGCGGCCAGCGCAAGCGGGTCAGCGTCGCGCTGGAGCTGCTGACCAAGCCCTCGTTGCTGTTCCTCGACGAGCCGACCTCGGGGCTGGACCCGGGCATGGACCGCTCGGTGATGAACATGCTGCGCGGCCTGGCAGACGACGGCCGCACGGTCGTGGTCGTCACCCACAGCGTGCTGAGCCTGGATGTGTGCGACCGACTGCTGGTCATGGCGCCGGGCGGGCGGATGGCCTACTACGGGCCACCGGAGGACACCCTGTCCTTCTTCGGCTTCCAGCAGTGGCCCGAGGCCTTCGAGGCCTTCGAGAACGACCAGGACCGCGACTGGGCGGCCCAGTACCAGGCCTCGAAACTGCACCACGAGTACATCGAGTCGGCGGACGAACTGCCGGGGCCCGCGCCCGACTCGGCCCAGCACCACGTCAAGCCGCCCAAGCCGCAGGGCTGGGGCGCCCAGCTGCGCACGCTGGTACGCCGCTACAGCGCCTCGCTGGCCGCCGACCGGACCTTCCTGGCCATCATGGTCGCGCTGCCGTTCGTCATGGGCGCGATGGCGCACGCGCTGGCCGGATCGAAGCTCACCAGCGAGAACGCCCTCAACGTCCTGCTGATCCTGTGTGTCGGCGGCGTGCTCACCGGCGCGGCCAACGCGGTGCGCGAACTGGTCAAGGAGCGGGTGATCTACCGGCGGGAGCGGGCGGTCGGGCTGTCCAGATCCGCGTATCTGTGCTCGAAGATCGTCGTGCTCGGGGTGATCACCGTCGTCCAGGCGGTCGTGCTGACGATGGTCGGCCTGATCGGCGTCAAGCTCGGACCCCCGGGCAGCAGCGGGGTGTTCCTGCCGCCGCTGGCCGAGATCGCGCTCGCGGTGGCGCTGCTGTCCTTCACCGCGATGATGCTGGGGCTGCTGGTCTCGGCGCTGGTGAGCAAGGAGGAGGTCACCATGCCGCTGCTGGTGCTGCTCGCCATCGTCCAGGTGGTCTTCTGCGGCGCCCTGCTGCCGCTGAACGGAGTGCCGGGCCTTGAGCAGTTCGCCTGGCTGGTGCCCTCGCGCTGGGCGCTCGGCGCGATGGCCGGCACGGTGGACCTGCACCGGATCGTGCCGGGCGACGCCGCCGCCGACCCGCTGTTCCGGCACTCGGCGGGGGTGTGGCTGCTCAACATGGGGATGATGCTGGTCCTCAGCGCGGTGCTGGCCTTCGTCGTGGCCAAGCTGCTGCGCCGGCACGAGCCCGCCATCATGCGCGGTTGAGGCCAGGAGCCGAGGAGCCGATGCGATGACAGCCCCGGATTTCCGTCCCACCCACGTGGCCCCCGCCGCCGGTCTGCCGGCCTGGGCCGCGCCCGGTGACGCCCGGCCCTCGGCGCGGCTCGATCCGCTGCTGCCCGTACAGCTGCTGGACCGCCGGGGCGACTGGGGCCACATCGTGTGCTCCAACGGCTGGTCCGCGTGGGTCGACGGGCGGCTGCTCGTCACCGTCCCGCAGGGCCCGCCCGCCGCCCCGGGACCGGCGGAGCACACGGCGGACGCGCGCCCGCTGCTGGCCCGGCTCGAACAGGCACTGAGCCGCTACCGGCAGCTCACGGAGGAGCTCGCGGCCGGCCGTATCGACGGCGAGACCTTCCAGCGGCGTACGGAGGGGGAACGGATCGGCGCGGTCGTCGACGGCGAGGCGATCTGGGTGTTCGACACCGAGCGCGAACGCTGGTGCTACTGCGAAGGGTCCTCGATGGCCCGGCTGACGACCTACGCGGCCGTGGAACCGCCCTCGACCGAGCCGAGCACGATCGTCGACCGGACCCGGCCATGACCGCGCCGACCGGCATGGCGGGCCGGCAGATCGCCGGGTACCGGGTCGAGGGCGAGATCGGGCGCGGCGGCATGGCGGTGGTCTACCGGGCCAAGGACCTGCGGCTGGGTCGTACGGTGGCGCTCAAGGTGCTCGCGCCCGAGCTGGCGCGCAACGACATCTTCCGCAAGCGGTTCGTGCACGAGTCCGAGGTCGCGGCCGCCATCGACCACCCGCACATCGTCCCGATCTTCGAGGCCGGGGAGACCGACGGCATCCTGTACATCGCCATGCGGTATGTGCAGGGCCGCGATCTGCGGGCGCTCATCGACCGCGAGGGGCCGCTGCCGCTGGACGCCGCCGGGCGCATCGCCGTGCAGGTGGCCTCGGCGCTGGACGCGGCGCATTCGCACGATCTGGTGCACCGGGACGTCAAGCCGGGAAACATTCTCGTGGCGGAAGGTACCGATGCGGATCATCCCGAGCACGTCTATCTCACGGACTTCGGGCTGACGAAGAAGTCCCTGTCCCTGACCGGCTTCACGACCGTCGGGCAGTTCGTGGGCACCCTGGACTATGTCGCGCCCGAACAGATCTCCGGCCGCCCGGTGGACGGCCGCTGCGACGTCTACAGTCTCGGCTGCGTCGTCTTCGAACTGCTCACCGCCACCCCGCCCTTCCGGCGCGAGGACGACCTGGCCCTGCTGTGGGCCCATCTGTACTCCGAGCCCCCGCAGGTGACCCCGCTGCGGCCCGAGCTCCCGGCCGCCGTGGACGAAGTCATGGCACGGGCCCTGGCCAAGGCCCCCGAGGAACGGCACGACACCTGCCTGCAGTTCGTGGCCGCGATGCGCACGGCCTGGAGCGTACGCGAGGAGCCTGCCGCCCGGCCGGCACTGGAACATCCGCCCACCCAGCTGGTCGCGGTCCTGCCCGAAGCCATCGAAGCCACCGAGGCCCCCGAAGCCCCTCGGGTCCCCGATGTCCCTGAAGCTCCCACGCCGGAACCGCCGCGCTGGGCGCTACCGGTCCTTCGCCAGCCATGAGGCCAGCACGCTGCCGGTGAAGCCCGCGACCGCGCCCCAGCCGGCGGCGATCGGCACGGCCGTCAGCAGGCGGCAGCGCAGCGACACCCTCCCGCCGAGGCCGCCGGCGTCGGCCGCGTCGCCGACTCCGAACAGGCTCAGGCCGTACTGGGCGTGGATCCGGGTGAGCAGCCCGACGGCCAGCATCGTCACCGCCGTGGCCACGGCCAGGTGCGCGCAGTTCCGCAGATGGCTGACGCCCGCGGGGGAATACCGGGCCTTCACGAAACCCGCCGTGAGCAGCGCGAGGCCCGCGAGCACCGGCAGCAGCCAGACGCGGCCGTCGTAGCGCGACAGGGAAGCCAGGTCGAGCGGCACGGGCCCGTCGCCGGAGGCCCGGAGCACCGATGCGAGCGCCTCGGGCATGGGCAGGCCGAGTCCGCCCTTGAGGCTGCCCTCCCAGGTGGCCCCGAGCCCCAGCCCGAAGGCCAGGCCGCACAGATTCGGCAGCCCCAGGAGCACGACGGCGAAGAGGTTGCCCACGTCCGCGTCGCCCGCTCCGGTGGCGGCGGTCACGACGGCGCCGATCACCCCGATGACCACGTAGCCGAGCAGCACCATGACCATGACCCGGGCGGCGGGCCGGACCGAGGACTCGAAGTGCAGCAGCCTCGACGGCAGCGGCGCCCTGCGGGAGACCGTGACGGCCAGCGCCAGGACGATCAGCAGCCACACGATGCCGGCCCCGATGGTCGTCGGCACCACCGCCCGGAAGCCGACGCTCGGGGTCGCGTCGAAGAGCTCGCCGAACTGGTCGGCCAGCGAGTTCCCCGTGCTGATCGTGAAGGTGTGCCGGGCGGCGAACACGACCGGGATCAGAGCGAGCAGCCAGAGCACCGCCGTACGGGCGAAGCGGCCCAGCAGTTCGCCGCCGGACAGGACGGCGTGGAACCGCAGCGGCCGTACGAAGAAGGCCGCCGCCACCAGCGCGCCCACCAGGCTCACGGACAGCGGGACGACCTTGATGGCCGCCTCCGACTGGGCGATGACCCCGGCCCCGCCGCTCAGCTCGATCCGCCCGCCCACCGCCATGACCACGGTCGCGGCGACCACCGGGGGGAACGCCGAGCCCGGCAGTTGCGAGGCGCCCGCCAGCCACAGGCCCAGGGCCGCCACCACCGTCATGGCCAGCAGGGCGGCGAGGACCACGGCGACGGCTTCCAGCCAGCCGCGCAGGACGCCGGGGGCGGTCGCGGGCGCGGTCGTGTCGTGGCTCACGGGCTCAGGCTAAGCAGCGCCCGCCCGCACCGCCCGTCCGGAATGCCCCGGCTTGCGGGTGTACGGGGCGCCGAACAGACAATGCAGGGTGACCACTCCGCCCTCGGGCCCGCCGCCGGGCCCACCGTCCGGTCCTCTGTCCGGCCCGTCCCCCGAGCCGCCCCCGCCGGGGCCGCCGCAGCGCCCTGCGGGCACCCCCTGGTGGCGCTCCCGCCGGGGACTGGCCGTGCTCGCCGCGGTGGCCGTCGCGGCGGTCGGCGTGAGCGTGGCGCTGGCCGTCCAGGGTGGCGGGGACAAGGGCGGCTCCGGTGGTGGTGGCGGCGCTTCGCCAAGCACGGGCACCCTGGAGATCGTCCGCCAGCCCGCCGACGCACACGGCCTGAACCCGTTCACCGCCTCGGCGGCCCAGGACTCCCTGCCCGCCGACGCCCCGGCGCCCACGGCAAGCCCCTCCCCCGCCGAGAGCACGCTCGGCGCCCCTGCCCTGTCCGGCGCCCTGCCCGGCCTCTACGCCGGTCACCGCGGGGTGTCCGGCTGCGACGTGGACCAGCTCATCGCCGGTCTCACCGCGGACTCCACCAAGGCCGGCGCCTTCGCCGGTGTCGTGGGCATCAAGCCCGCCGGGATCGATGCGTACATGCGCACCCTCACCCCCGTCCTCCTGCGCGCCGACACCCGCGTGACCAATTACGGCTACCGCAACGGCAAGGCCGTCGCCTTCACCTCCGTCCTGCAGGCCGGCACCGCCGTCCTCGCCTCCCCCCACGGCCGCCCCCGGGTGCGCTGCCAGTGCGGCAACCCGCTGCTGCGCCCGCCGGCCGCCGCCGGCACCGAGAAGTACACGGGGCCCTCGTGGTCCAGCTTCGCCCCCTCGCGGGTCATCGCGGTCGCTCCGGCGTCCAAGCCGCTCACGGCTTTCGTGCTCTACGACCCGCAGACCCGCACCTGGTTCGTCCGCCCCGCGGGGACCACCGGCGGCCAGGACCGCGCGAGGTCCACGGCCACCACCGGGCCCGCCGCGACGCCGACGCCGACGCACACGGTCTCCCGCACACCCACGCCGGTCTCCTCCACCCCGTCCACCCCGACGCCTTCCACCCCGGCCGGAACGACCGCGTCGTCTAGCCCAGCGGGCTGAATCATCCGGCAGGTCGGACGCCGATCGGCGTTCATGGGCAAATCGCAGAGATATGACAGGCCGTGGCCAATCGGTCGATCTCTCTGGAGGCTGGCATGGTGGGCAACCCCACCCGTATCGCCTTGGCCTGCGCGCTCGTCGCAGGCCCCGTCGTCTGCGGCACCGGCGCCGCGCAGGCACAACCGCACCCGAATCCCGGGCACGCCACCCTGGTCGTGAGCCCCGGCAGCGGCACCCCGATCCAGAACGCGGTGAACCGGGCCCACGCCGGGGACACCATCAAGGTGCGCCCCGGGCGGTACGCCGAGAACGTCGTCGTCACCAAGTCGCTGACCCTGATGGGTTCAGGCTGGGGGAAGAACGGAACGGTCCTCACCCAGCCGAAGAAGCCGCGCAAGACCACCTGCGAGGACAGCAACGGCATCTGTGTCACCGGCCGGCTGGACAAGAAGGGCAACGTGGTCCGGGCCGTCGCGCATGTGAAGGTGACGGGCTTCGAGGTCCGCGGCTTCAGCGGCAGCGGTGTGGTCGGCTTCGGCACCGACGACTTCCGCGCCTGGCACATCAAGGCCGTCGGCAACAAGGAGTACGGGGTCACCTCGTTCCACGGGACGAACAGCAGGCTCACCGACAACGACGCGACCGGCTCCGGCGAGGCCGGCATCTACCTGGGCGACTCGCCCAAGGCCCGCGGCTGGGTCGGCCACAACAACGCCTGGAACAACGCCATCGGCGTCCTGGTCCGGGACTCGACCGGGGTCACCGTCGCGGGCAACCGCGCGGACGGCAACTGCGCCGGCATCCTGTCGGTGAACACCGGCGAGGGCGCCATCGCCGGCGGCGACATGACCCTGCGCGACAACCGCGCCAACGGCAACTCGCGCCACTGTGCCGCCGAGGAGGACGTGCCCCCGCTGTCCGGCATCGGCATCGGCCTGGCAGGCGTCCACAACGTGAAGGTGACCCACAACACGGCCGACGGCAACCGCAAGACCGGGGCCTCGATCGCCTCGGGCGGCATCGCGGTCTTCTCCACCAAGGGCATCGGCGGCGCCGACGCCCGCGACAATCAGGTCGTCGGCAACGAGGCCCTCGGCAACCGCCCCTATGACCTGTTCTGGGACCGCAAGGGCAAGAACAACGTGTTCAAGAACAACAAGCACAACACCTCGTCCCCGGCGAACCTGGGCTGACCGGGCTCAGCCGCGAGGCATAGACAGGCCCTGGCCCGGCCGCCGTCCCCACGGCAGCCGGGCCCTTACGCGTGCTCCTGCAGCCGCGGGCCGTAGATGTCGATCATACGGTTGCGCGCGGAGTTCAGCCGGTGCGCGATGGTCTCGGCGGCGGCCAGCACGATCGCGTGCCCCAGCGCGGGATGCTCCTTGCACAGGTCGCGGATCTCGGCGGCGTTGAACTCGTACGCGTCTACGGTCCCGAGCGCCCGGCCGGCCAGCTGCCATCGGTACGGGGCGAAGAGCCAGGACCAGCCGAGCAGTTCGCCGGGGCCCAGGGTCTCCATGCTCACGGTCCCCCGGCCGGGGATGTTCATGTCGAGGGAGACGGCTCCGGACCGTACGATCCAGAACTTGTCGGCGAACCGGCCCTCGTCGAAGATCCGCCACCCCTGCGGGAACGTCACCTTGGACGCGTGTTCCAGGAAGACACGCCGGTGGTCGGTGGGGAGGGCGTCCAGCATCGCTACCGAGCTGCTGCTCATCGGGAACCTCCGGGTCGGCTACCCCTTCCCATCAGGGTAAGGCGGCCAGGGCCTGTCCGGCGGGTGTCCCAGGAACCAGTCCCTTGCCAGGCGGGCCACCTGGTCCAGGGCGCCGGGCTCCTCGAACAGGTGGGTGGCGCCGGGGACGACATGCAGCAGGTTCGGGCAGCGCAGCCGCTCCTGGGCCCGCCGGTTCAGGTCCAGGACGTCCCGGTCGGCCCCGCCGACGATCAGCAGGACCGGGGCCCGTACGCGGCCGAGCCGGTCCCCGGCGAGGTCGGGGCGGCCGCCGCGGGAGACGACGGCGGTGATCGCGTCGCCCGCGTCGGCGGCGTCGGCCGCCGCGCACAGGGCGGCGGCGGCTCCGGTGCTGGCCCCGAAGAAGCCGACGGCGAGCCCCTCGGCGGCGCGCAGCGCGTGCGTCACGTCGGTGAGCCGCCGGGCGAGGAGACCGATGTCGAAGACCTTGGCCCGGCCGCCGTGGGCCTCCTCCTCGGGGGTCAGCAGATCCAGCAGGAGGGTGCCCAGGCCCGCCTCGTTCAGGGTGGCCGCCACCGCCCGGTTGCGGGGGCTGTGCCGGCTGCTGCCGGTGCCGTGGGCGAAGACCACGACGGCCTCGGCGCCGGCCGGCAGGGCCAGGTCCCCGGCCAGCCGCACGCCGCCCGCCGCGTACTGCGCGCCCACGCTCCGGGGCGGGCGTACGGCGGCCTGCTTGAGCAGCGCGGACACCTCCTCGTCGCCGGTCTGCGTGAAGTTCCCGTACCACTCCCCCACCGCGAAGAAGGACCTCGGGGCGTGCAGGCACACCACCTCGTCCGCCGCCACCCGCAGCGCCGCCACCGCGTCCGGCGCCCCCACCGGCACGCCCACCGCCACCCGGGCCGCGCCCTGCGCCCGTACGACCTGGCAGGCCGCCAGCGCGGTGGCCCCGGTGGCGACCCCGTCGTCCACCACGATCACGTTGCGGCCGCGCAGAGCGGTCCGCGGCCGCCCGTCCCGGAAGCGGTGCGCCTGCCGGGCGAGCTCCGCCTCCTCGCGGCGCTCTACGTCTTCCAGGTCCTGGCGGCTCACATGCGTCATGCGCACGATGTCGTCGCTGACGACCCGCGCCCCGCCCTCCCCGATGGCCCCGAAGCCGAGCTCCCGGTGATACGGCACGCCGAGCTTGCGCACGACGACGATGTCCAGCGGGGCGTCCAGCGCCCTGGCCACTTCGTAGGCCACCGGTACGCCGCCGCGCGGCAGGCCGAGGACGACGGGGTGTCCGGAAGCGAGATGCCGCAGGCGCACCGCGAGGCGCTGCCCGGCATCCGTGCGGTCGATGAACTGCATGGTTCACCCCCGGTGATACCTAGGGCCTGGTCCACATCAACCCTAGGACCGGCGGTCCAGCGATTCCAGACTGACCGGCGGCAGGTACTCGCGCACCAGCGTCCGCCGCCACCAGGCGCCGGTCGCGCGCAGGGTCGCCCGGTCGGTGAAGCGGTAGTGGTACAGGCGGGCCCGGACGTGGGTGGGCGGGGCGTCGGGGAAGGGGTTGGTGCGCAGCAGTCTGAGGGTGACGGGGTCGCCCTGCAGGAGCTTGCCGAGGAAGGGCACGAACCAGGGCCAGGCGTAGGAGGAGGAGATGGCCGCGAACCACATCAGCCAGTCCAGGCGCAGGTGGTACGGGGCGAACTGGCGCGGCAGGCGGCGCGGGTCGCCGGGCTTGCCCTTGAAGCCGTACTCCCGCCAGACGGTGTGCGGGGTGATGACCGGCTCGTCGGTGCCCTCGACGGCGACTTCGAGGCGGATGCGGTTGATGCTGCCGAAGGCGCCGTACGCGTTGACCAGGTGGAGGCGGTTGAAGGAGACGTTCATCTGCTGGCGCCGCGACATCAGATTGCGGACCGGCCAGTAGCTGAGCACCACCACCAGCGCGGTGAAGGCGAGCACCACGGCCTCGTACGCGACCGGGGCGGCGGGGAGAGCGGGCGGGGCGGCGAGGATGGAGCCGTCGAAGGCGGAGACGGCGAGCAGGACGGTCAGCCAGTTGAGCCAGGAGAAGTTGCCGGACAGGATCAGCCACAGCTGGGTGGCGACGATCAGGCAGGCGGCGGCGCTCGCGACCGGCTGCGGGGTGAACAGCGCGACGGGGACGACCAGTTGGGCGAAGTGGTTGGCGGCGGTCTCGATCCGGTGCAGCCGCTTGGGGAGGTGGTGGAAGAACCAGCTCAGCGGGCCCGGCATGGGCTGGGTCTCGTGGTGGTAGTACAGGCAGGTCAGGTCGCGCCAGCAGGCGTCGCCGCGCATCTTGATCAGCCCGGCGCCGAATTCGACCCGGAAGACCAGCCAGCGCATCAGCCACAGCACGAGCACGGGCGGCGCTGTGCGTTCGTTGCCCAGGAAGACCGCCAGCGCCCCGGCTTCCAGGAGCAGCGACTCCCAGCCGAAGGCGTACCAGGTCTGGCCGACGTTGACGATCGACAGGTACAGCGCCCACAGCAGCGCCCAGGCCGCCATGGCCGCCCACAGCGGCACGTGGTCGGCCGCGCCCGCGGCCAGGACCGCTGACAGCGCGACGCCGGTCCAGGCGACGGTGGCGAAGAGGCGGTCTGAGTAGGAGAGCTGGAACAGGCTCGGCGCCCGGCGGAAGGGCACCCGTTCCAGGAATTCCGGCACCGGGAGCAGCCCGTGCTCGCCGATCAGGGCGCGGAACTGGTTGGCCGCCGAGAGGAAGGCGACCAGGTAGACGACGGCCAGGCCGCGCTGGATGACCAGTCTGCTCAGCCAGTAGTCGGGCGCCGTGAACCAGTCCATGACGGCTTCTGTACCACCGTGTCCGAAGCCTTCGGGTCCTCGCCGGGCCGCGCTCCGGGCAAACGGCCACGGATGGACCATCCTGCGGCCGCCCGCAGGACACCCGGATGTCGCGCGCGATGGGAACGCTGCGGCCATGGCGACTGCGATTACGGACACACCGCTGCGGCGGCTGCGGCGGCTGCCCTGGCGGCAGGTCCTGTGCCTGGTGCCGCTCGGGGCCGTCGCCGTGTGGGTCGCCCTGCACTGGCCGGTGATCGCGGACGGCGCCCGCCGGCTTCTCACGGCGGACCGCTACTGGCTGCTGGCCGCGGTCGCGGTCACGGGGCTCGGCTGGGTCGCGGTCTCCTTCGCCCGGCAGGGCGCGGTCCTGGAACGGCTGCCGGCCGGGCGGCTGCTCGCGACCCAGTTCGCCGCGGGCGCCGCCAACCACGTCCTGCCCTCGGGGCTGGGCGCGGGCGCGGTCAACCTGCGCTTCCTGCGCGGCTGCGGCCTTCCCCCGGCCCGCTCGTCCGCGGCGCTCGCCCTGTACCTGCTCGCGGAGGCGGCCGGGCGGGTAATGCTGCTGCTGGCGCTGCTCGCGGGCTTCCCGCACGCCCTGCGGCTCGGCGGGCTGGTCGACGGCGGCGCCGGGGCCCGTATCGCCGCCACGGCCGGCCTCGTGGCCCTCGCCCTGACGCTGACTGTCTTCGTTGTCCCGCCGCTGCGGCGGCTCGTGCTCGGCTTCCTGCGCACCGCACTGGCCGACGCCCGCTCCGTCCACCGCCGCCCCGCGCGCGTCCTCGCCCTGTGGGGCGGGTCCCTGGCCTTCCCCGCGCTCCAGGCCGCCGGTCTGGTCGCCGTGGCCGCCGCGCTGGACCTGCCGGTGCCGATGGCCCATGTGGCGGTGGCCTATCTCGCGGCCAGTGTCCTGGCGGCGGCCATCCCGGCACCGGGCGGCATCGGGTCGGTGGACGCCGCGCTGGTCGTCGCCCTGGTGACCGCCGGGGCACCGGTGACCGGGGCCACGTCGGCTGTGCTGGCCTATCGGATCATCACGGTGTGGCTGCCGCTGCTTCCGGGGGCACTCGTGCTCGGGGCGCTGGTGCGCTGGAAGGTGGTCTGATCAGAACGGCTGGTCGCTGATGAGGGACAGCAGCCCGCCCTCGGGGTCGCGGATGCCGGCGACGCGGCCGTACGCGCTGTCCATCGGCTCGCCGGTGATCTCGCCGCCGAGCTCCTTGGCCTGCTGTACGGCGTCGTCGATGTCGGGGACGGAGAAGAAGACGTGCCAGCGGGGGCGGACGCGCGGGTCGGCGGCCGCTTCGACACCGCCGCCGCGCAGGCCGGCGACGGCGTGGCCGTCGACGTAGAGGACGACGCGGTCGTTCTCCCATTCGACGACATAGCGGTTGGGGTCGCGGCGGTCCCAGGCGAAGATCTCGCCGTAGAACATGGCGGAGGCGAAGGCATCGCGCGTACGCAGTTCGATCCAGGCGGGCGCGCCGGGCAGGCGGAGCTTGCGGGTGGCGCCGGGGACGCCTTCCCAGATGCCGAAGGCGGCGCCCTGGGGGTCGGCGGCCAGGGCGAGCCGGCCGGCTTCGAACTCCAGCGGTCCGACGGCGACCGTGGCGCCGCGGTCGCGGATCTCGGCGGCGGTGGCGTCGGCGCTCTCGACGCCGAAGTAGGTGGTCCAGGCGACCGAGGTCTCCCAGCTGCGGGCGATGGCGCCGATTCCGGCGACCTCGGTGCCGTCCACGACGGCCCGGACGTAGGGGCCCCAGCGGTCGGGGCCCGGTTCGAAGGTCCAGCCCAGCAGGGGACCGTAGAAGCCCGTCGCGACGTCCAGGTCGCGCGCCATGAGGCTGACCCAGCAGGGCGCGCCGGGCACGCAGACGATGTTCGCGGTGGTCACGTCGGCCTCCTTGGTCCCGGTCGCCCGGTCGCTCGGTCGCCTCCCAGCATGTGTCAGTGGCCGGGGATGTGCACCCGCCGCTGCCGCTTCACCAGCGGCGGGGCGGCGGCCGGCTCGCTCGTCTGGGTCGTCTCCGTCCCGCCGGCCGGTTCGGGGCTGCGCGCCGCCTCGCGGCGCATCCGGCGCAGCTCGGCCTTGCGGCGGCGGGCGTGGCCGGCCCCGCCGGTGACCATGGCCAGGGCCAGGCAGAAGAGCAGGGTCAGGGCGATGCCGGCGAGGAAGGCGCCGAGGGTGTTCACGGTGCCGAGGTCGTTGCCGTACATGGTGACGGCGTAGTCGGGCCCGCCGGAGCGGTTCTCCGCGACCAGCAGCCCCGCGAAGGCGCCGGTGGCGCCCAGCAGGAGGAGTCCGAGCAGCAGCATGTCAGCCATCCTTGTTGTCGGTTTGTCGGTTTGTCGTCGGGCGATCCGGACGCTGTACGGCAGACGGGTGAACGCCGCCATGAAGCGCCTGCCCCTGACCGCGGCGGCCAATCCTGGCCGGGCCCGGCGGTCGCCTCCTCTCGCGGGCGGCGGGCCGATGGGGCACGGTGGAGGGTGCAGTGCAGCGGGACCACTTCACCCGGGAGACTCAGGAGTCGCCATGTCCAACCACACGTATCGGGTCACGGAGATCGTCGGGTCGTCGCCGGACAGCATCGACGCCGCGATCCGCAACGGGATCACCCGCGCTTCGGAGACCCTGCGGAATCTGGACTGGTTCGAGGTGGTGCAGATCCGTGGGCAGCTCGGGGACGGTCAGGTCGCGCACTTCCAGGTGGGTCTGAAGGTCGGTTTCCGCCTGGAGGACTGACCGGTCACTCCTTCGGCAGCAGCCCTTCCGCACGCAGTTCGTCCCACAGGGCGTCCGGGACCTCACGGGCCAGCATCGCCGCCGCGTCCTGGATCTCGTACGCCGACCGGACGCCGACGAGCACGCTCGCGACGGCGGGGTGGCCGAGGGGATAGCGCAGGGCCGCCGCCCGCAGGGGCACGCCGTGCCGCTCGGCGACGGCCTTGATGCGCAGGGCGCGGTCCAGGAGCGGTCCGGGGGCGGGGGCGTAGTCGTAGGTGGCGCCGGGGCGGGGATCGGCGAGGAGGCCGGAGTTGAAGGCCCCGCCGATGACGACGCTCCTGCCCCGGGCGGCGGCTTCGGGCAGCAGCTCGTCGAGGGCCTGGTGGTCGAGGAGGGTGTGGCGGCCGGCGCACAGGACGGCGTCCACGTCGGTGTCGCGCAGGAAGCGGGTCAGCATGGCGGTCTGGTTCATGCCGGCGCCGATCGCGCCGACCGTGCCTTCGGCGCGCAGCCGTTCCAGGGCGGGATAGGCCTGGCGGAAGGCCTGTTCGGCGTGGTCGTCGGGGTCGTGGAGATAGACGATGTCGACCCGGTCCAGGCCGAGGCGGCGCAGGCTGTCCTCGATGCTGCGGCGGACGCCGTCGGCGCTGAAGTCCCAGACCCTGCGGTGGGTCGCGGGCACGGCGAAGCCGTCGGCCAGGTCGTCGCCGGCCGGCCCGTCGTACGGGACGAGCAGGCGGCCCGCCTTGGTGGACAGGGCGTACTCCGCGCGCGGCCGGTCGCGCAGCGCCGCGCCGAGGCGGCGCTCGGACAGGCCGAGCCCGTAGTGCGGGGCGGTGTCGAAGTAGCGCACTCCCGCGTCCCAGGCGGCGTCCACGGCGGCGGTGGCGGCTTCGTCGGTGACCGGCGTGAAGAGGTTGCCGAGGGCCGCCGCGCCGAAGGACAGCTCGGTGACCTCCACCGAGCTGTGGCCGAGTTCGGTCCTCCGCATGCGCGATCTCCCCTGGGAATACCTCGGATCTCTGCCTGTCGAAAGCGGACTCTACGATCCACCGCCGCCTCGTACAAGAGGTTCACCGGGGGATTCATCCGATGGATCGGCCGCCGGGTCAGCGCCGCCGCAGCAGGTGCCGGGCCAGCAGGACGGCCGCCAGGGCCCCCAGCACGGCCAGGGCGAGGAGCTGCGAGCGCGCCACGGCGGCGTAGATCGTGCCGATGTGGGCGCCGGCCGCGTAGCCGAGCCCTGCCCAGACGCCGGCCCACAGGGCCGCGCCGATGACGTTGAAGACCATGAAGCGCCGCCAGGGCATGCCGACGGTGCCGGCGATGATGCCGTTGGTCTGGCGCAGGACGTCCACGAACCGGGCCCAGGTGATGACGGCCCCGCCGTGCCGTACGAAGAACTCCTCGGCCCGCTCCAGGCGGGCGGGGGTGAGCAGCACATAGCGGCCCCAGCGGTGCACGAAGGCCCGGCCGCCCTTGCGCCCGATCAGATAGCCGAGGGCGTTGCCGATGACGGCGGCGGCCACGGCCACCGCCAGGACGGCCGGGAAGTTCAGCCGTCCGGTCCCGGCGTAAACGGCGGCGGCGACCAGGATGGTCTGGCCAGGCACCGGGATGCCGCCGTTGTCGAGCAGCACCAGGGTGCCGACGGCCAGGTAGCCGTAGTCCTCCAGCAGGGGTGCGAGGTGGGCGAGGGGACCAGGCAGCGGCTCGGCCATGCCGCCTACCGTACGGCGGGCGGCGTCACCCGGGGTTCATCCCTCACGGTCGACGACTTCGGGGTGGCTGAGGTTGACCCCGGTCGTGGGGTCGAAGATGTGGCCCTTCTCGACGTTGAGCCACAGCTCCACCGGCCCGCCTTCCCTGGCCCGGGTCTCGGTGGACAGGCGGGCGACGACCTGGTGGGCGCCGTCGCCGGTGTCGGTGAGGCCGGAGTCGGCGGCCAGCTCGTCCAGTTCGGCGGTGGAGGCTCGGCCGCCGGTCTCCGTGAAGTGCACGAAGACATCGGAGCCGAGGGATTCCAGGACGTCCACGGTCACGGTGAAGGTCGCACCGGCGCGCGAGGGGTCGACGACCGAGGCGTCCTCGAAGTCCTCGGGCCGGAAGCCGACGATCAGTTCGCGCGGCGCGTTCTCGCGCTCCAGCGTCCGCCGCACCCGGTCCTGGATCGGGAGCACACCCAGCGAGGTGGTCAGGGCACCGTTCTCCAGGGTCGCGTGCAGGAAGTTCATCGCGGGCGAGCCGATGAATCCGGCGACGAAGAGATTGCGAGGCTCGTCGTACAGGTGCTGGGGCGAGCCGACCTGCTGCACGAGCCCGCCGCGCAGCACCACGACGCGGTCGCCCAGGGTCATGGCCTCGGTCTGGTCATGGGTGACGTACACCGTGGTCGTGCCGAGCCGCTTCTGCAGCCGGGAGATCTGCGTACGCATCTGGACGCGCAGCTTGGCGTCCAGGTTGGACAGCGGCTCGTCCATGAGGAACGCCCGCGGGTCGCGTACGATCGCCCGGCCCATGGCGACCCGCTGGCGCTGGCCGCCGGAGAGGTTGGCGGGCTTGCGGTCCAGGTGCTCGGTCAGGTCGAGGATCCGGGCGGCCTCCTCGACCTTCTGCTTGATGACGGCTTTGTCGGCCTTGGCCAGGCGCAGGGCGAAGCCCATGTTCTGCCGGACCGTCATGTGCGGGTAGAGGGCGTAGCTCTGGAAGACCATGGCGATGTCACGGTCCTTGGGGGCCTTGTCGTTGACGACCTGGTCGCCGATGCGCAGGGTGCCCTCGGTGATGTCCTCCAGGCCCGCGATCATGTTCAGGGTGGTGGACTTGCCGCACCCGGAGGGGCCGACGAGGATCACGAACTCGCCGTCCTCGATGTGGAGGTTGACGTCGTTGACGGCGAGCGCGCCGTCGGGGTACCGCTTGGTGATGCCTTCGAGAATGATCTCGGCCACGAATGGGTCCTCTCAGCCCTTGCCTGCTCAGCCCTTGACCGCGCCGGAGGTCAGTCCGGCGACGATCCTGCGCTGGAAGAGCAGTACGAACACGATGATCGGGATGGTGATGACCACCGCCGCGGCGGCGATCGACCCGGTGGGCTGCTGGAACTGCGAGCTGCCGGTGAAGAAGGCGATCGCGGCGGGCACGGTGCGCGCCCTGGTCGTCGAGGTCAGCGAGATCGCGAACAGGAAGTCGTTCCAGCAGAAGATGAAGACCAGGATGGCGGTGGTGACCACGCCCGGCGCCGCCAGCGGTGCGATGACCAGCCGGAAGGCCTGCGCGGGGGTGGCCCCGTCGACCTTGGCGGCCTTCTCCAGGTCCCAGGGGATCTCGCGGAAGAAGGCCGACAGGGTGTAGATCGCCAGCGGCAGCGAGAAGGTCATGTACGGGATGATCAGGCCCGGCCAGGTGTCGAACAGCCCCAGGTAGCGCTCGATGTTGAACAGCGGGGACACCAGCGAGATCGGCGGGAACATCGCGATGAGCAGCGACATCCCGATCAGCAGCCGCTTGCCGGGGAAGCGCAGCCGGGCCACGGCGTACGCGGCCATGGTGCCGAGCGCGACCGCGATCACGGTGGAGATCAGCGCGATGCCGATCGAGTTGATCAGCGCCCGGGTGAACTCCGAGGTCTCGAAGATGCCCTTGTAGTTCGCCCACGTCCACTTCTGCGGGATGAAGGACCCGTCGGTGAGGGTGCTGGGGTCCTTGAAGGACAGCGAGGCGATCCACACCACCGGGAACAGCGCGTAGACGACGACCAGGACGTTGACCGCGCTCCACCCGGCGACCCGCTTGTTGTGAGCGGCGCTCATCGGCGTCTCACCGTCCCATCTCGGAGCCGGGGGCGGCCGTGCCGAAGAGCTTGATGAAGGTGAAGGCGATGATCCCCACGCAGATGAAGATCAGCACCGAGATCGCCGACCCGATGCCCAGGTTCAGCGCGGTGAACAGGTTGTCGTAGCCGAGGATCGACACCGATCCCGTGCCGTTCGAACCGGAGGTCAGCACATAGATGTTGTCGAAGATCCGGAAGGCGTCCAGGGTGCGGAAGAGCAGCGCCACCAGGATCGCCGGTTTCATCAGCGGCAGCGTCACCAGCCGGAAGCGCTGCCAGCGCGAGGCCCCGTCCACCATGGCCGCGCGCAGCGTCTCCTCGGGGACGAGGGCGAGCCCGGCGAGCAGCAGCAGCGCCATGAAGGGGGTGGTCTTCCACACCTCGGCCAGGATGATCAGCCCGATGGCCTTCCAGTGGTCGGTCAGCGGGGCCGTTCCGGCGGCGTCGACGAGATAGCCGGTGCCGGGCGTCCAGGCGTACTGCCAGGAGAAGGCGGCGACGACGGTGACGATGCCGTACGGCACGAGGATCGCGGTCCGCACGGTGCCGCGGCCGAACAGGGCGCGGTGCATGACGACCGCCAGCGCCATGCCGAGGATCAGCTCGACGGCGACCGAGACCACGGTGACGATCAGCGTCACCCGGAAGGCCTCCCACCAGAACGGCGAGCTGAGCACGGCCCCGTAGTTGCTGAGCCCCACGAACTTCGCGAGCTGCGGAAAGCGCAGGTCGTAGCGCTGGAGGGAGAGGTAGACCGCGTAGCCGACCGGGTAGGCGGTCACGGCGACCATGACGAGGACGGCGGGCGCGCACAGCGTCCAGCCGAGCCGCCGTTCCTGGCGGGCGCCTTCCGAGAGCTGGTTCGTCACGGGATCAGCCCCTTGGACTGCAGGGCGTCATTGATCTGGCCCTTCATGTCGGCGACCGCGCTGACGGGTTCGATCCCGGCGGGCGGTGACAGGGTGTGGGAGACCGCGATGGAGATGTTCTGGTACGCCGGGGTCTGCGGGCGGACGCTCGCGTGCTCCAGCGCGCTGAGGATGTCGGCGGCGAACGGGTAGCTCGCGATGAGCTTCGGGTCGCTGTACAGGCTGCGCAGGGTCGGCGGCAGGCCGCCCTTGAGCGCGGCGGTCATCTGGTTGTCCCGGTTGCGCAGGCACAGCGCCGCCTCGTGGGCAAGGTCCGGGTGTTGGGAGTACGCGCCGATGGCCAGGTCGATGCCGCCGATGGTCGGCCGGGCGGGGCGGGCGGCGTCGACCCGGGGGTAGGGCGCCCAGTGGAAGTGCTTGAACAGTTCGGGCTGGTTGGCCTTCATCGAGGGATACACGAACGGGTAGTTGAGCTCGAAGGCCGCGGTGCCGGACTCCATCGCCAGGCGGTTCTGGTCCTCCATCTGGTTGGCGAGGGAGGGGTCGGCGGCCGGGGAGGTGGCCAGTTCGTGCATGATGCCGGCGGCCCGGACCGCGGGCGCGCCGAGCGAGGGCGCGGTGGCGGTCGCGTTGAGGATCGAGCCGCCCGCGCTCTCGATGAGGGTGTTGAACCAGACGGTGAGGCCCTCGTACTGCGCGCCCTGGATCTCCACGTGGTGCGGCTTGCCGGCCTTGGCCAGCGCCCGGGACATGTCGAGCATCTGCGCCCAGGTCGTCGGGGGCCTGGGGACCAGGTCGTCGCGGTACCACAGCAGCTGGGTGTTGGCGTTGTACGGGACCGCGTACAGCTTCCGCTTCCAGGTCGCCGTCTTCAGCGAGGCCGCCAGGGTTCCGGCCGTGGCCCGGGCCCGGTTCGGGCCCGTCCAGGGGCGGATCCAGCCGGCCTCGGCGAACTCCGCCGCCCAGGTGACGTCCAGGCCGAGGATGTCCAGCGCCTTGTCGTGGGCGGCGAGCCTGCGCACGAGCTGCTGCCGCTGGCCGTCGGCCGCCCGGGGGAGCTTGTTGTACGCGATCGTGTAGCGGCCGCCCGAGGCCTTGGTGCAGCTGTCGGCAGCCTGCTGGAGGGCGCCGGAGTCGTCCGGGAAGTTGTACCAGTTGAGATGCGCGGGGCCGGTGGAGGTGCTGCCTCCGCCGCCGCAGCCGGGCAGGGCCGCCAGCAGAAGCGCCGCCGCGACAGCCAGAGCGGGCTTGAGGGGGCGCCGCATCGCACGCCTGTCCAATTGCGCTCCTCCTGCCGCCGAAGTGATGGGCACCTGCACAGGCATAGGGCAGAAAAGGCCGCCGGCGGCCGGGAACGGGCGCGGCTCGCGGGCGCTTCGGGGAAGTTCACCCGGGCGGCGCACCTCCCGCCGGGAAGGCCTGGAGGGTGCCCGCACTCCCCGCGGCCCTGACCCGCGTCCTCAAGCGCCACAACGACCCCGTCGTGGTGCAGTCGGTGCGATCCACCGTGGCGGGGGTACTGGCGTACGTGGTGGCGCTGGAGCTGGTGCCCAATCCCGTGCCGCTGACGGCTCCGCTGACCGCGCTGCTGGTCGTGCAGGTCACCCTCTACACGACCCTGACGACCGGGATCCGCAGGGTGCTCAGCGTGATCGCCGGGGTGCTCATCGCGGTGGGTTTCAGCGATCTGATCGGGCTGACCTGGTGGAGCCTGGGCCTGATCATCCTGGCCTCGCTGGTGGTCGGCCACATGATCCGCGTCGACGAGTTCATCGCCGAGGTCGCCATCAGCGGCATGCTGATCCTCGGCGTCTCCAATCCCGGCCACGAGGGCGCCGACCGGGTCGTCGAGACCCTGATCGGGGCCGTGGTCGGGGTGCTGCTCAACGCCCTGCTGCCGCCCCCGGCCTTCGTGGAACCGGCCGGCGAGGCGGTGCAGGAGCTGGCGGCGGGGCTGCGCCGGCTGCTGCTGCGCATCGGCCGGGAACTGCGGGCCGGGGCGTCCCGCGAGCAGACGGTGGCCTGGCTGCACCAGGCGCGCAGGCTGGACAACGAGATCGCCCGCTTCGACGAGTCGCTGCGCCGGGCCGAGGAGAGCACCAAGCTCAACCCCCGGGTCCGGCGCACCGAGGGCGCGATGGCCCGCCTCATCCTGCGCAGCGGCCTGGACACGCTGGAGGTGTGCACGGTCGTGCTGCGCACGCTGTGCCGCTCGCTGGCCGATCTGTCGGAGCAGCGCAGAGGACGGCAGCCGGTGTACGAGGGCGATCTCGCGGCCGTACTGGACGAACTGCTGACCCATATCGCCGATGCCGTGGACAGCTTCGGACGGCTGATCACGGCCCAGGTCACGGCGGGCGCGGAGCGGGCCGAGGCCGAGCTGGAGCGGGCGCTGCTGGACGGGCGCGCGGACCGGGACCGGGTGGCCGCCGCGCTGCGGGCCGAAGCGGACGCGGGCGGCGCGTGGGACGGCTGGGAACTGCACGGCGCGCTGCTGGCCAACCTCGACCGGCTGCTGGACGAGCTGGACGTCGAGAAGCGTTCGCGCTGGCTCGCCGCCCAGCTCGACTCGGTGGGTTCGGTCAGAAGGAAGCGCTCTGTGCGAGTCCGGGTACGGAGAGCCGGTCGGCGCCGAGGAACTGGTTGAAGCCGAGGACGTGGGTGAAGAAGAGCGGGATCGGAATCGTCAGCCCCGGCGGCAGCGGCGGCGGCATGTCCGGGGTGAAGGTGACCGGCAGCAGGCCCAGCAGATTGCCGCTCAGCACCTTCGTCAGCAGCACCACCGGGCGCCCGGTCGCGGTCGTGGTGCTCGCCGGGGCCGCGTCCTGCTCCAGCTTGCCCTGACAGGCCGCCCCGGGGCCGGGCGCCGACGAGGGGACGAAGCCGATGCCGGGCAGCCCGATGCCCAGCGGGGTGATGGCGACCCCGGGCAGTCCGTAGAACGGCGGGTGTGAGGTGTCGGGCAGGGCGCGGGTGCAGGTCGGGGGCAGCAGCGGGGCCGTCTGGCGCAGCCCGGCGATGTCCAGCCGGTACGCGGTGAAGACCAGCACCTTCTGCGGGCCGAGGTGCGTGCTGACGCTGGTGATGCCGTGGTAGGTCAGGCCGGTGAGCACCAGCAGCGGCGTACGGATCCGGAACGGCTGCGCGGCGGCCGGCTCGCGGAATCTGGCGGCCGCCCCGGACAGGCTCAGCGACACCTTCGGCAGGCACCAGGGCGAGTCCTGGTGTTCCTTCGGGTCGCCGACGGTGATGTCCAGCGGGAGCGGGCCGAGCAGGGAGTCCATGCCGCCGTCGGCCGGCAGCCTCGGCAGCGCGAGCCGCAGCGGGCCCACGGCGAGGGTGGTACCGGTGCCGGTGCCCCTGACGGTGTCGTGGTGCGGACGGCCGGGGCCCGGCGCGGCGTGCCGTGGCGCGGGCGCCGGCGCGGCGCCGGGAGCGGGGGCCGGTACGGAGGGCGTCGGGGCGGGCGCCGACGCGGACGCCGGTGGCGGGGTCAGGCCGAGCAGACCGGTGACGGCGCCCAGCAGGCCGCCGGGGGCAGGGGCGGCCGGGGCCTGGGCCTGCGCCGGGGCCCCGGGGACGGCGGGTGACGGGGCCAGGGGCGCGCTGCGCGCATGCCGCGCGGGGCCGCGCGTACGCTGCCCGGGCACGGCCGCGTCGAGCTTGCCGCGCAGGCCGGCGGCGGCGTCCACAGCGGCGTGCGGGCCGTCCTTGTGCGGCTTCGACTGCCCCCTCGCGCCGAGCAGGCCGTCGAGCAGCGAGCAGACGCTGAGCCGGTCCGGCCGGTGGGCCGGGGCGATCGTCGGCAGAGCGGCCATCGCCATCGGGTACGGGGCCATGGGCTGCAGACCGCCGGCCAGCAGCGCTCCCCCGGCGGGCAGCGCGCCAATGGCCCGCATGCGCATGCCGCGTACGGTGAAGGACGCCACGAAGGACGCCTCGCCGTTCGCCGGGACGGTCTTGCCCGCCTTGCCCGCCTTCTTCTTCTCAGGCTTCGCGGGTTTCGCGGGCTTTTCCTTCTTCTCCGGCTCCTCCTTGTCCGGCTCCCCGCCGCTGTCGCCGCCGCTCCAGTCCGGAACCGGCTGCTCATGGGGCGGCGGCCCGTCCGGCACCCAGGCGATCGCCATCGCGCCGCCGATGGCGCCGAGCAGGAAGCCGATCAGGAAGCCGCCGAAGTTGGACAGCACGATCGAGGCGACGGCGAAGATCAGCGTGGCGATCCCGGCGAAGACCCGGTGGCCCGGGGACAGCCACATGGTGAGCCCGAGGATCACCATGAACACGCCCATGAGCGCGCCGGAGACGCCGGCGATGCCCTCGTGCATCATCAGGGCGAGCGGGGCCAGCGGGATGGAGAGGATCTCCAGGCCCGCCAGCAGGGTCCACACCCCGGCCCAGAAGGGGCGGCTGCGCCGCCAGTTCCGGAAGGCCGTCCGCAGCCTGGCCACTGTGCCCATGCCCGCCTTCAGTAGCAAGAGTGGTCGCCGGCCTGCACGGACAGATGCATACCGGGCAGCCGGAAGGTGGCGGCACTGACCGAGCGGGTGCCCTGCCGCAGGTGGTCGATCCTGACGCTGTCGGCCTGCTCGCCGAAGCCGCCGGGGGAACCCTGGACCCCGGACACGCCCTCCAGGGTCGAGGCGTCCTGGCCGATGTTGATGTTCTGGAAGACGGCGTCGCCGCGCAGGTCGTGCGCGTCGACGACCAGCCGGTCCGCGTGCGCCGGGGGGCCACTGGTGCCCGAGGTCAGCTTCAGCGTGACGCCGCCGACCACCGGGAAGTCCTGTACGACGGACTGGCACAGGTTGTACAGATCGGCCGACCTGATGCCGGACAGCGCCTCCGGATAGGTGTCCTGCTTGCCGCGGTCGAGGACTCCGTACTGGACGAAGCCGTGGCCGTCGAGGGTGTCGGCGGAGATCTGGAAGCTCTCCCCGGAGACCACGAAGGAGTTGGCGGAGACCCCGAACGAGGCGGCGAGCGCACCGCTGACCGTCGCCGAGAGCACGGCTGCGGACAGGGCGAGGGTCGGCACCATGACCAGGGCCAGGCGCTTCCAGCGGGTGCGGCCCGGCAGACGGGCGTGGGAGGCGGATTGCACACCTTCCCAACGTCGGACAGGCTGACCGGTCACCTCGCCGGTCGCGTGATCACTCCATCAGCGCAACCGTGTGGCCGATGCTTTCAAAAGCAGGGCTTCGAGCCCTTCTTCACCGTCAGGTGCAGCCCCGGCAGCCGGAAGGTCGCCGCGCTGACGGAGCGGGTCTCCTGCCGCAGGTGGTCGATGGTGACCTTGCCGGCCTGCTGGCCGATGAACCCCTCCGGGCCCTGCTTCGAGCCGCTGAGGGTGGAGGCGTCCTGCCCGAACGTGACGTTCTGGAACACGGCGTCCCCGGACAGGTCGTGGGTGTCCACCACCAGGTTCTCGGCGTGCACCGGCCTGCTCTCGCCGCCCGCGCTGATCCGCAGCGTCACATCGCCGAACCCCGGCACGTGGGTGACCACCGACTGGCACAGGCCGTGCAGATCGGCGGACTCGATGGCCGAGACGCCCTCCGGGTAGTCGCCCTTGCTCGTGCGGTCCACCGTGACGTACTGGCTGAAGCCGTCGCCCACCAGCTGGTCGGCGGCCACCTGGAAGCTCTGCCCCGACAGCGAGGCCGCCTGCGCGGAGATGGCCAGCGACACCGGTACGACACCGGTGGCGATGCCGGCCACGACGACACCGGCCAGCAGCAGGGTCGGGACCAGTACGAGCGCTGTCAGCATCCAGCTCGTACGGCCGTGCGGGCTGTCCTTGGGCGTGCTCACGCCTTCATTGCAACCTCGGGCGGTCAGTCCGGCAACCGGAGGGCCCGCACCGCCTCCACCGTGTCGGCCTGCGCCGCCGTCTTGTCCTCGCGGTAGCGCAGGACGCGCGCGAAGCGCAGCGTGACGCCCTCCGGGTAGCGCGTGGAGCGCTGTACGCCGTCGAAGGCGATCTCGACGACCAGCTCGGGGCGGACCGTGACGACCCAGCCGTCGTCGCTGACGGCGAGTTCCAGCAGGCGCCGGGTCTGCCAGCTCAGCAGTTCGTCGGTGAGCCCCTTGAAGGTCTTGCCGAGCATGGCGAAGGTGCCGTCGGGCCGCCGGGCGCCGAGGTGGAGGTTGGAGAGTTTGCCGGTGCGGCGGCCGTGGCCCCACTCGACGGCGAGGACGACCAGGTCGAGGGTGTGCACCGGCTTGACCTTGAGCCAGGAGGCGCCCCGGCGGCCGGCGCTGTAGGGGGCGTCCAGCGCCTTGACGACGACGCCCTCGTGGCCCCGGGCCAGGGTCGCGGCGGCGAAGTCGCGGGCGGCGGCGCGGGTGGGCCCGTCCTGGGGGTCGGCGGCGACCAGACGGCGTACGCGCAGGGGCCCGGGGACGACGCGGGCGAGCTCGGCGTGGCGGTCGGCGGCGGTCAGAGCGAGCAGGTCGCGGCCGTCGACGGACAGCAGGTCGAAGAAGACCGGGGACAGGGGGACGGTGGCCCGGGCTCCGGCGACGTCGAGCCGGGAGGCGGTGCGGCCGGCGACCTCCTGGAAGGGGCGGGGGCGGCCGTCGGGGCCCAGCGCGATGACCTCGCCGTCCAGGACGGCCTGCCGGACGGCCAGTTCGCCTACGGCGGCGGCCACTTCGGGCAGCCGGGCGGTGATGTCGTCGAGGGTGCGGGTGTAGATCCGTACGGTGTCGCCGTCCTTGTGGGCCTGGACGCGGATGCCGTCGAGCTTCTCCTCGACGGCGCAGGGGCCGAGCTTGTCCAGGGCCTCGTCCACGTCCTTGGCGGTGTGCGCGAGCATCGGCTGCACCGGGCGGCCGACTTCGAGCCGGTAGTCGGCGAGGGCCTGCGGGCCCCGGGCGAGCAGGGCCTGGGCGACGTCGCCGAGGGAGCCGCTGAGCATCACCGCGCGGCGTACGTCCGCCGGGTCGGCGCCGGCGGCCACGGCCAGGGCCTCGGCGGCGAGGGCGTCCAGGGCGCCCTGGCGGACCTCGCCGCCGATCAGGCCGCGCAGGAACTGCTGCTCGTCCTCGGTGGCGGCGGCCATCAGCTCGTGGAGCAGCCGTTTGCGCTCGGCCTGGGCGCCCTTTCCGGCCACCGCCGCGATCCGGTCCAGGGCGCTGTGCACGTCCAGGACGGCGAGGGCGGGCTCGTCGGCGGGCGGGACCGGGTCGCCGAGCGCCCGCCAGCCGATGCCGGTACGGCGCTGGGGCAGCCGCCCGGCGAGGTAGGTGATCACGGTCGGGGCCTCGGCGGGCGAGGTGCCCCGGAACAGCTCGGCGAGGAGCGCGGTCTTCTTCGACCGCGCCGAGGTCGCGGCGACCTCCCGCGACGTCCGGGCGACATCGGCCAGCAGCATGCGTCCAGCGTGACCCAGGTGGGGCCGGTGCGGCTACCGCCGGCCTGCGTCAGTCCTTCATCCCGTCGAGGATCTCGCGCAGGAAGCGGCCCGTCCTTCCGGGCGGTTCGGCCTCCGCGCACAGCCGGTCCATGACGGCGAGGTAGTTGTCGACGTCGTCCGCCTTGTCCAGGTAGAGCGCGCTGGTGAGCTGCTCCAGGTAGACGATGTCCGGCAGGTCCGGTTCCTGGAAGCGCAGGATGGTGACGGGGCCGCCGGCCGCGGCGAGGCCGCCGACGCTGAAGGGTGCGATCTGCAGCGTCACGTTCGGCAGGGCGGCGGTCTCGATCAGGTGCTCAAGCTGGGCGCGCATCACCTCGTTGCCGCCGAGCGCCCTGCGCAGCGCGGCCTCGTCCATGACCGCCCACACCCTGGGGGCCTCGGCCGAGGTCAGCAGCTGCTGGCGGGCCATGCGCAGCGCGACCCGGCGCTCGATCTCGACGGCGGAGGCGCGGGGGTGGCCGAGGCGGGTGACGGCGCGGGCGTAGTCCTCGGTCTGGAGCAGGCCGGGGACGAACTGGACCTCGTAGGTGCGGATGACCGACGCGGCCTCTTCCAGGCCGATCAGGGTCTCGAACCAGCTCGGCAGGACATCGCCGTAGCGGTGCCACCAGCCGGGCGTGCTGGCCTGCCGGGCGAGGGTGAGGAAATCCGCCCGCTCGTTCTCGTCGAGGACGCCGTAGAGGGTGAGCAGGTCGGCGACATCGCGGTCCTTGTAGCCGACGCGGCCCAGCTCAAGGCGGCTGATCTTCGCGTGGGACGCGCGGATCGACTCCCCGGCGTCCTCACGCGAGATCCCGCGCGCCTCGCGCAACTTGCGCAGCTGGGTGCCCAGCACGATGCGCAGCACCGTCGGCCCGCCGCGCGGGTGTTCGAGGTACCGCTTTATCGAGGGCTGTCTGCTCGGCTGTGCCGCCGTCATGCCGGCTCCCGTGAGTGACTGGGCGAGCACTCAGTCTTCCATCCGGGGGCGCTCGAGTACAGTTGTGCGCCCGGGCGTGCCACCGGCGGAATCTGACGGAGCGCCAGCGATCGGGACGGGTGGGCCCGTCAGGTCGTCAGATCGTCGAAGTCGCCGTCCTTCGCACCGCCGATGAAGGCCTCGATCTCGGCGCGGGTGTAGATGAGCGCCGGGCCCTCGGGGTGACGGGAGTTGCGCACGGCGAAGCCCCCGCCGGGCAGGGCCGCGAGCTCCACGCAGTTGCCGCTCGGATTGCTGCGCGCGCTCTTGCGCCAGACCACGCCGTCGATGTCGCCGGCCGGTACGCCGTTCTCCAACTCCTGCATGATGAGCCCTCCTTGACGCCATGCACGTGCATCTGCACGTGCATCCGTTCTTACCGCTGTACTTACAGCTGCACTTACGACTGTAATTGCAGATGTGCTTGCACCGGTAGGGATTGGACCGCGATAGTGGATCGCGCAGAACAAACCGTGCCCCCCGCCCGACAGCTCTGCGGAGTCTTGCGATGACCACACACCCGGCATTCCCACCGGGCTACGCCCTGCCCGACGGTCCGGCCACGCGGTTCGCGGCCTGCGCCCTCGCCGGTGACCTTCACGCGGCGGGCGTCGCGCGGCAGTTCACCCGAACGACGCTGTGCGGCTGGGGCATGCTCGACCTCGTCGAGAACTCGTCGATCGTCGTGTCGGAGATGCTCACCAACGCCATCCGCTACGGCTTCGACAGCCCGCCGGACCTTGCCCTGTCCTCGCGGCCCTTATGGCTCGGACTCCTCGGCCGGGGCCATTCGGTGCTGTGTACGGTCTCCGACCCCGGCACCGATGTCCCGGTGGTCAAGGAGCCCGACCATCTCGCCGAGTCCGGGCGCGGGCTGCACATCATCGACTCGCTCAGCGAGTCCTGGGGCTGGACCCCGCCCGACGAGGCGGGCAAGTCGGTATGGGCGATGGTCGTGGCGCGCTAGCGCGTGGACGCCCGGACCGCCCGGACCCTGAGCAGCCGGGTCTCGCCCGGGCGCAGGGCGACGCTGTACGAGCCGGTGACGGTGCCCTCGTGGCGGCCCGACCACAGGTCGGTGACCTCGGCGTCGGCGCCGGGGAGGCCGACGAGGGACCAGGGGACTGCGACGGTGGCTCCGGCGGAGGTGCCGGTGTTGAACAGGGCCACGATGTAGTCGCCGTTCGCCTCGCGCTTGCGCCAGACCTGCTTGGTGCCGTTGTCGACGATGCGCACGGCGGCGACGCCGTCCTGGTCCACGCCGATCAGCCGGTCGTTGGTGAGCATGGCCAGGTCGTCCGCGGTGAGCGCGGTGAGATCCGTGCCCAGCAGGAGCGGGGAGGCGGCCATCGCCCACAGCGTGAACATCGAGCGCCGCTGGTCGGGGGTGAGGCCGGTCCGGTAGCCGTTGCCGAGCTCCAGCGAGTCCAGGTCGTTCCAGCTGCCCGGCCCGGCGTACGGCTGCCAGGCCGCCGCGGAGTCGAAACGGGAGGCGACGAAGGACCAGTTGGTCAGTGGGTAGCCGCTGCCGTAGAGGCCGGCGCCGCAGTAGCACTCGATGTCGAGCTGGGTGCGGCGGCTGTTGGCCAGCCGGCGCCAGGTGGCCGCGTCGGCGATCGGCAGGTTGTTGGACAGCGCGTAGGTGATCGGCCGGCCGGTGGCGCGCAGGGCGGCGGCCCAGGCCCGTACGTCCTGGATGTCGGAGCCGCCGACGCCGTCGATCTTGAGGTGGTCCACGCCCCATGAAGCGAACTGGCGGGCCCAGGAGTTGACGAACTGCTGGGCGCCCGGCCTGCCGTAGTCGATGGCGTACATGTTGCCGCAGTTGTAGTTCTGCTCGGCCCGCGAGGTGTCGGCGATGTCGGCGGCACGGTAGGACGTGCCCTCGATGGGGGTGTCGCGGATCACCGCGTCGGCGGCGATGCCGGGGGTGACGTAGAAGCCGAACCTCAGCCCGAGGGAGTGGATGTAGCCGGCCAGCGCCTTGATCCCCGAGGGGAACTTGTCGCGGTCGACGGCCCAGCGGCCGTGGGAGTCGGCCACGAAGCCGTTCTCGTCGCACTGCTGCCAGAAGTCGTCGAGGTTGACGTACACATAGCCGTGGGAGGCGAGCCCGCTGCTGACCAGGGCGTCCGCCTGGGCCTTGACGCGGCTCTCGGTGGGCCAGCGGCGCAGGTGGCTCCAGCTGCTCCAGCCCATGGCGGGCAGCGCGGAGACGCCGTTGGCCGGGACGGTGGGGGGCGGGGCGCTCGTCGCGCTGATCCCGGTGAGGAGCAGGGCCAGGCCGGAAAGTGCGGCCAGCAGGGGCCTCACATGGTTCATGACCCGGACCGTACGGGCCCCAGCTGTGAGCGGGCACACGTGAACCTGCATGCGTGAACCTGCGAGGTGGGCTCCCTTCGCCGGCATTGCCCGGATCAGGTGGTGGAGGTCGCCTTCCGGTCTTCCGACCATCAGGCCTCTCAGCCCGCCCGTCGACGTCGGCCCCGGCGGAAATTCACCTTCTCACTCCGTCGAAGTCGGCTACTCCGGGTGAACTCCCTCGCTCGCCCCGCAGGCCACTTCCTACGTTACTCCGATTCGGTCAGGACAAAAGGGCCGTAAGCATATTTTTCTGAGCCCCGTCAGGGGTGGATGTCGCCGGCCGTCGCGGTGAGCGGGGCACCGCTGCCGCCCCAGCGCAGCGCAACGATCTCCGCCGCGACCGAGACGGCCACCTCCTCGGGGGTGCGGGCGCCCAGGTCCAGCCCGATGGGCGAGCGGAGCCGGGCGAGTTCATGGTCGCCCAGGCCGGTTTCACGCAGCTGCTGGATCCGGTCCTGATGTGTGCGGCGGCTGCCCATCGCCCCGATGTACGCGGACGGCATGCGCAGCGCGGTTTCCAGCAGAGGCACGTCGAACTTGGGTTCATGGGTGAGGACGCAGATGACTGTGCGCTCGTCGGTATCGGTGCCGCGCAGGTAGCGGTGCGGCCAGTCGACGACGACCTCGACGCCCTCCGGGAAGCGCTTGGCGGTCGCGAAGACCGGCCGGGCGTCGCAGACGGTGACCCGGTAGCCGAGGAAGGCGCCGATGCGCGCGACGGCCGCGGCGAAGTCGATCGCCCCGAAAACCAGCATGCGCGGGGGCGGTGCGAACGACTGGAGGAAGACGGTGACGTCGTCCTCACGGCGCTCGCCGCGGGGGCCGTAGTGCCGGCTCACGGTCGCGCCCTGCGCGAGTTCGCCGCGCGCGTCGGCGGTGACGGCGGCGTCGAGGCCTTCGGTGCCCAGGGTGCCGGAGACGGCGTCGGGCCATACGGCGAGCGTGGCGCCGCGCGGGGCGGGGCCGTCGGTGACCGTGGCCGTGACGACGGGGCGGTGGGCGGCCACGGAGGCGGCGACGTCGGCGAAGGAGGGATCGGTGGCGGGTGACACGGGGCGTACGAGCACGGTGATCTCGCCACCGCAGGTGAGGCCGACGGCGAAGGCGTCCGCGGCGCTGTAGCCGAAGGTGTGCAGCTCGGCCCGGCCGCTCTCGACGACCTCCTTGGCGAGCTCGAAGACCGCACCCTCCACGCAGCCCCCGGAGACACTGCCCACGACCTCGTCGTCCGGGCCCACGGCCATGGCCGCACCCGGGCCGCGCGGCGCGCTGCGGCTGACCGCGACGACCGTGGCCAGCCCGAAGGGTTCCCGGGCGGCGTACCAGCCGGCGAGGGCCGGAAGGATCTCGCGCATCGGCTGTCCCACCGCCTCTCACGGCCCCCTGCGAGGTGTTCGCCATTGTCAACGCGCCGCGGCGGCGCCGCCATCCCGGAGGAACGCGGAGGGGTCTTGCCTGTGCCGAAGAAAGGCGTAAGTTTGATTACATGATTACGACAGAGCAGAAGGACGCGCTGCGCGGCTGGATCGCCGGGCGGCTGCCGGAAGGACTGTTCGTCGAGCTTCTGGACGTGACCGTGGACCGTGAGGAGATCACCGTCATCGGCCGCATCCCGGAGCCCGACCTCGGCGCGGAGGCGTCACCGGTGGAGCGGGAGGAGGCGCGGGCCGGGCGGGCGGCGGAGTTCCGGGCGCGTACCCGGGACGAGCGGATCGCGGTGGCCCAGGAGGCGGAGCGGCGGTTCGGGGGAAAGGTGTCGTGGGGCGTGGAGTGCGGTGACACCCGGGTGATGTTCACGACCGTCGCGGCGCCGGTGATGACGAGGCTGCGGCAACCCGAGCGGCAGGTGCTCGACACGCTGATCGCGGGCGGCGTCGCGCGCAGCCGCAGCGATGCGCTGGCCTGGTGCGTACGGCTGGTGCAGCGCAACGCGGACGACTGGCTGGGCGAGCTGCGGGAGTCGCTGGAGCACGTGCAGCGGGTGCGGGCGCAGGGGCCCGACGCGTAGCCGAGGTTCCCCGCACCCTCGAAGGGCGCGGGGAACCGGCCGGTCAGACGGTCGCGGTCTCGCGGGCCGGGGTGGCGGTCCGGCCGGGCTTGAGGCCCAGGTCCTCGGTCGGGATCCGGTGCGTCTCGCGGCCGCTGAGGACGGAGAGCGAGCTGATGGCGCACAGGACGGCGGTGAAGATGGCGACGCCCTGCCAGTTGGAGCCGTCGGGGCCGGCGATCTCGGCGGCGAAGGTGACGGCGAAGCCGGCGATCGCGAAGCCGATCTGGGTGCCGATGGCCATGCCCGACAGCCGGACGGCGGTCGTGAACTTCTCTCCGTAGAGGGAGGGCCAGATGCCGTTGGCGGCGCTGTAGACGACGCCGAGGGTGAGGATGCCGGTGAGGAAGATCAGCGGATAGCTGCCGGTGGAGATGGCCCACAGGTAGAGGGGGATCATCACGGCGCTGCCGACCGAGCCGACGAGGAAGACCGGCTTGCGGCCGATGCGGTCGGAGAGCTTCGCCCAGAGCGGGAGGGACAGCAGGGCCGCGCCGTTGGCGGAGACGCTGACCCAGAGCATGACGGACTTCTCCAGGCCGACGTTGTCGCTGGTGGCGTAGGAGAGCGCCCAGACGGTGAAGATCGTGCTCACGGTCGCGATCAGGGCGGCGCACATGACGCGCAGCACCTCGGCCCAGTGGTCGCGCAGGAGCACGGCCAGCGGGAGTTTGGCGACGGCGTTGTTCGCGGCGGCCTGCTCGAAGACCGGGGTCTCCTCCAGCTTGCGCCGGATCACCCAGCCGGCCACCGCGACGACGGCGCTGGCGAGGAAGGGGATCCGCCAGCCCCAGGTGAGCAGTTGGTGCTCCGGCATGGCCGCTACGGGGATGAAGACCAGGGTCGCGAGGATCTGGCCGGCCTGGGTGCCGTTGAGGGTGAAGCTGGTGAAGTAGCCGCGGCGGTCGGCGGGGGCGTGTTCCAGCGTCATGGAGTTGGCACTGGCCTGCTCACCGGCGGCGGACAGGCCCTGCAGCACGCGGAGCATGATCAGGAGGGCGGGCGCGAGCCCGCCGACCTGGGCGTACGTCGGCAGGCAGCCGATGAGGAAGGTGGCCAGGCCCATCAGGATCAGCGTGGAGACCATGATCTTGCGACGGCCGAGCCGGTCGCCGATGTGGCCGAGGATGACGGCGCCGATCGGGCGGGCGGCGTAGGCGACACCGAAGGTGGCCAGTGACTGCAGCGTGGCGGACGCCGTGTCGGAGCCGGAGAAGAAGACCTTGGGGAAGACCAGGGCGGCGGCGCTGCCGAAGATGAAGAAGTCGTAGTACTCCAGCGCGCTCCCGATCCAGGCCGCGAAGGCGGCTTTGCGGGGCTTGCCCTGCGGCGCGGGGGATCCGGCCACAGCGTCGTGAGCGGTCACGTTGGGCTCCTCTGGTGAGGGTGTCGAGCGTAAAGGGCGGCACAGACGTCCGGAAAAGCCGGGAGATGGCCGGTTCCGGTGGAACTGCGGGGGACGGCGCCGGTTCGGGGTGGACTGGCGGCCTAATGTACGCACTGGATAGTTAGTACTGCGTTGCACGGATGCTCAGCCGCCCGGCACCACCCTGTCAAGAGGTCCGCCGCAAAGTTTGCAACAGCAAATTCCCCTGGCGTTAATCGAGGCGTAACAGTTACCCGGGGCCCTCTTCCCGGCCGCGCGCTCTGCGGGCTATAGATAACTCACTAGTTCGTACATTGAGTCGCGGAGGCTGGAGCACATGGCATCGGCACAGGTCGAGTCCGTCGCAGGGCTGCTCCGGGGGACGGCTGAGGACGGCGTGCTCGTATGGCGGGGCATTCCCTACGCGGCGCCGCCCGTCGGGCCGCTGCGCTTCCGGCCGCCCTCCCCCGTCAAGCCCTGGCCGGGCGTGCGCGACGCCACGCGGTACGGACCGCAGGCCGTGCAGTTCACCGGCGCGCCCCAGCCTCACGACGAGGGCGACGAGGACTGCCTCACCCTGAATGTCTGGGCCCCGGCCGCCGCCGGCCCGGTCCCGGTCCTGGTCTGGATTCACGGCGGCGCCTTCCTCCACGGCGGCGGACGCCTCTACGACGGCGCCCACCTGGCCCGCCGGGGCGGCGTGGCCGTCGTGACGCTCAACTACCGGCTCGGCCCGCTCGGCTTCAACGGCCCCGCCGGAACAGCCAACCCCGCGCTGCTGGACCTGGTCGCGGCGCTGGAATGGGTGCGGGACAACATCGCGGCCTTCGGCGGCGACCCCGGCCGGGTGACCCTGTCCGGCCAGTCCGCCGGCGGCATGCTGACCTCCACCCTGCTCGCCGTGCCCGCCGCGCGCGGGCTCTTCCACCGGGCGCTGGTCCTCAGCGGCAGCGCCCGCAATGTGCACAGCCGTGGGCAGGGCGAGGAGGCGGCCCGGCGGCTGCGGGCCGCGCTGGGCGCTCCGGGCGCTCCGGGCGCGACGCCGGAGGAGCTGACCGGGCTGCCCGTGCAGGCGCTGCGCGAGGCCGCCGCCCAGGTGGTGGCCGGGGCCGGGGACGCGGTCCTGCGCGGCGACGACTTCCGCCCGGTCGTGGACGGCGACGTGCTGCCGCGCGCCCCGCTCGCCGCCGTCGCGGAAGGCGAGGCACGCGGGATCCCGCTGTGGATCGGCCATGTGCGGCACGAGATGGACATCTTCCTCGGCACGCCCCCCGCGCCGCCCGTCCCCCTGGTTCCGGGCACCGACGCCGCCGGCCGGGACCGGCTC
>Ga0307517_10001165_pt1 | contig 44337 bp, 41 predicted proteins | sample 23_EM_MG_FD_194515 | JGI IMG/M metagenome (GOLD analysis project Ga0307517, IMG submission 194515) | Populus trichocarpa ectomycorrhiza microbial communities from riparian zone in the Pacific Northwest, United States - 23_EM | ecosystem: Host-associated > Plants > Roots > Unclassified | place...
CCTCATACATATACCCATTCAAACTGGACCGCTGTGCCGGTGTTAACCCTTACGACGTCATTCTCGTCTCGCGGCTTTGGAGGGATGTCGCCTACTCGACCCCTCAACTCTGGATCATCCTACCCGGATACTATCCTCAATTGTGGGAAACGATTGTCAAGAGGTCTGGGAGCTTGCCATTACACCTTCAATGGCACAAAAAGGTTCCAAAATCACGAAACCATCAAACTTGGCCACTTGAAATCTTGGAAGACCCAAACTGTTATGGTCGCCTGCAAGGGTTGAAGCTCAAGCTCAAGTGCTGTTGGGAGCTGAAGAGTCTCGTACAACTCATTGTTCCAAGTTATTCACTTCGACACGTGCACATTGCAGAGCGCGGGGGCAAACCGGTGTGGGATGACTGGAGAGAGTTCTCAACCTTTGTCCAAGGCCTTCCGCATTTGACCTATCTAGGACTGGAAGGAAACTGCATTCCACTTGGAACCTCGAGCGGTACCACACAGGAGTGGCCCAAACACCCGAAGCTCCGCCGTGTATGGTTGAAGGGTGAGACATCGAGGGTTTTCCGGTTCCTCGAATTCGCCCCCCTCCGAAAGCTGGAGAGTCTGGATTTTCAGGCCGAGTGCGCAAGAGACGTTTCCGAGGTTACAGAACAAGACCTGCAGAGGGTTTTTCAGGACTTCTGGAAGGGCCGGGATGTAGCACCGCGATCGCTCGCACTTTCTCCATCCGGGTCTAACCCGGAAATCATAATCAACCAATGCCGGGCTCCTGGCGGTCGGACCAAATGCGGCACAAACGCGCCACTTCTCAAGTTGACAGTCACTGGATTCAACGGAATCTCACGGGGGGCTTGGAAAAGACTTATCAATGCCCTGCCGTCCTTACCAGGCGTCGAGGAGCTGATCCTACGGGATGTCCGGATATACAACTCCGAGGCAGAACGCCTACTCCGGTTGGCACCCCAAACGAAACGTATTGTTGCAACGGGTTTGTACGCGAAGTTTCTCGTTTGGGCTCTAAAGCCCGGCGGGGTCGCCACACCCGGTAACATCTGCACGCCTGCGACAGGGCCATTATTCACTATTTCCTAGCCACAGGTGAAACCCTGGGAGAAGTTGACAGGGGCAAGGTGCCAGACGAGGTCCCATGTCCTCGAGTGGATGCCCCGCTACTTGAATCCTTGACGCTGGAGGGGGTCGAGATCATTCCCCGACAAGACACGGATGTTTCTGTCAACCTCCTCAACCTACTCTTCGATTGTGTCCGCAAGAGGCGGTCACTGGGGCACGGATTGAAGAGGTTGACGGTGCACGGGTGTGGTGAGCCTGGCCCAGCCGTGGTGGCGGACTTATCCTCCGAAGTCGATAGCGTGGAAATTGGGGGGTGAAGCTGGTAGAGATACCCAATAGGACAGTTAGAATAGGATCTAGACGATCTTAGAGAACTAGACATCGGGAGATAAGCATCGGAAAACGTAGATAAACGGGCATGTACATAGAAGGGACTGTAGATGCAATAACGGAAGCGGACGGACATTGTAGTCCAGTGTTTAATCCTGTCGCCGGCGCACCTCTACGGGGATAAAAGTCACAAGGATGTGGTCGAGCATATCCATCCCAGCAGGTGTCACCTCTAGGTACGATTTCTCCTTCTTGAACAGGGATGCCGGATGGAACCGAGCGATCAAGGTCTCGTTTGGGTCGTCGATAACCAGCTGCAATTCACGTTTTGTAAAATGAGCGTACTTTGTAATGATGGTTGAAGGTCATTGTGTGTATCGACTCACCGTTGCGTATCGGTGGGACACTACTGACCAACGGTACGAGACCCCCTTATGGTTGAACACGTAGCGCCTGTCACCCATATCAAAGTCAGAAATGTATTGGGATTGCTGAACACCCGCTCACCTTCTTATCCTGCTTTTCAACGGCATGAACTCCGCCCTCCTTCTGACCTTCCCCTCAAACACGATTCGCGTTGAGGCAAACCACTTCCAGTACAATCTCGCGATTTCGTTCTCCACTAGAGGCGACACCTCCTCCGGGGCCTCGTCTACGGCACTGACAACCCCACTGTCTCCCTCATTCCCATCTTCCTCGTCATGCCTATCCAGCTTGGCTCCTTTGAGAACTTTCCACTCCTCGGAATCGGAGCCGTAGGGTTCGTTGGCGTCCCAATGTAACCGAGGCGTGAGATTAGGGACGGGGGGCTTTGTTGGGTCACAGCGAAAGACCCTCGTGCAGCTCCCGACGAATTTACGTGGAGTTTCGATCCTGTATAACTCCTGCCCTGTCGTCTCGTTGACCAGCACAGTGCGCAAGGGAGAGTTGCGCGTAAAGATGATTTTGGTGTTCATCGAATCACCAACCAGAAGGTTGAGGTCGCGTGGCGCTGGGTCGTGGGCATCTCGTTCCTGGGTGACGCATAAAAACAAAATGGTATATATGAGGGTACCCCTCATGGCAATGTCAAGCTTACCTATTCCGAAAGTTTTCTTATGTTAAACCTGATTCATTCAGAATTTTCGTGCGACCAGTCAAGTGTGAGATCTGAGCCCGCAGTGTGGCCAGCGCGGGAGCCAACTCGCGGAAATTATATAAGCAACGCGTATTACCAAAAAAGGAAGTACGTTCGCTGACTAAGCTACGACTTTTCAGGCCCTCCTCCATCTAGAGTCTCGCAAGCTCGACTAACAAAAGAACGACTGCGGATCGAACGTGGTGATCCGCTACAAGTTGTCTGTTTTATCGATCACCGTGATGGAAGGGTCAATTGTCTGCGGTACAGCTGCGCGATAGCGTAACCAAGAAAAGGGTATATATAGATACAGACGATGACATCAGGGGGAGATCTTGAATCACAGCTGATCCAAGTTTACATGAACCCTCGGATTTATGTCACATTCGAGACCGTCGTAGATCCTGCCAAGCGGGAAGGATTCGATGAGAAGGCGTTTTCTTGACCCGAACATACTCACCTGAAGAATGCGTTCTTTTCCTTCACGTTCACCTCGACGGGGACACCATTTACAACATTCACCTTGATGTCAAGTGTTGCAACCACCCTGGCGACGACAAGCCACAAGGACGACTGGATGAGGTGTACTCCTGGACACTTCCTGGATCCGGATGTTAATATGCCACAAGCAACGCCATGTGGAAGAATTGATTGGTACCTTTTTCCAGTCCCGAAAATGTAATTCCAAGGGTTGAATGCCCTGTCCTCGGTGTTTGGGCGCCCCAGGAACCTCTCTGGGCGAAAAACTTCGGGCTCCGGATACAGTCGCTCATCTCTCGACATCACCCATAGATTTCCAAGTACCTGAGGGATAGAAAGTCAGAGGCTTCACAATTCGTGGAGAAAATACCTACATAGGAACCCTTGGGAATGCGATAGCCCTGGTAAACATCCTCCGTGGATTTATGCGGAAAGTCTGCATGATGAGTCAGTGATATCGAGCGGAGTGTAGGGGAGAACGTACTCAGGGGAACGGGACAGCCCCACCTCAGCGTTTCGGTAAGCATGGCTTCAACATACGGCAGCGAGGGGCGGTCACTAAACGTTGGCAACCTGGAATTGCCAACCACAGAGTCGATTTCCTCCTGGGCTTTCCGAAGAACTTCGGGGTGCTTGATCATCGCCAAGATGAAATTTTCCAGCCCTGCTATGGACTTGGGGAACGGTGTAAGCCATCGGGGATAAGTTGGATGAACTTGCGACATACGCTATCGATGGCGCCGAGGTACAGTGAATTCATGGACCACCTTAGGTCAAAATCGTCCTCCGGGCTTGGATTGGGATCCTCTCCGAGGGCAACCGAAACCGCTGATGCGACCGCCTTTCCTTGGCGCTGGACGACCGTGAATCATTTGGCCATGTGTGAGAGTAGACACTTACGATTCTTTCCAGGCAGCGCTCATATGGGACATTTACTGATCGCTCGATAGTGGCTTTCCATTCCGCGGCAAGTCGTTTGAAGGTGGCCCCAGGGAACCACGCGGGGATATACCTAACTGAGAAACACTGAGGACTTTTTGACCATTCGAGCCCGTCGTCACTCACGAAATGGGAAGATATCAACAGCCCAGACTTTTGCCCCAGCAGCGATACCGTTCGAGAGTACTTCCGCAGCTTCTCCAGTGATCTTGACCAGTTCATCATCAGTTGATACGACTTGGTGTCCGTACAGGATCAAGAGTATAATACTCGAAGTGTACCTGATGCAAATGTCAGGAGGCGGTGTCGAGTGAAGAAGAGAGCCGTACTTTAGAAGAGCGTTCTCGATGGTGGTATCTTTTGATGCCAAATCAAAGAGGAGTTGCCGAGTACCCGCTTCTATGGATGGCTCATAGGAAGGGATAGCTCCAGGTCCAAGAGCCTGCCTCATGATTTTGCGTTGCCTGCGGACTCGATCGGCATCGTTCACACCGATGAACGGTAGCTGAAAAGAGATGAGGGGGGTTGGTAATGGCGCCAGGTGAATGCTTACCATGTACTTCCCGTTGCACAACTCATTGAGCATGACCATGTGGGGTTTGTCGGCGTACTTATCCCCACGTATGTTAAGGAGATCTTCGTTAGCTTGAAAGTCATTGAGGAATATCATCGGAATGCCGGCAGCACTCGCATAAACGAGTTTTCCTGTGAAGGGATGCTCCGTCTGTAGGATGTCAACGCCAAAATTCACGATTACACGTACCGTATTCCTTGTACCAGTCGGTCGCCAGCTTCCACATGTACTTCTCTTTCAGCTGGAGGACATTGCCAAGCAGTGGCAACTGCTTTGGGCCAGGAGGGAGAGGTGCAAGGCCCCTTTTCCTCAGAAAAACGAGAGCGAACACGATGCCAGCAAGGGACCCGACGACTGCTTTGTCCAACATTTGCCTCACTTGCGCCCAAATGAGAATTCTCCCTTTGTTCATGACTTCACTTTGCATTTGTTTGGTCCCAAGATGATCTAGCGTCACTCTGACTGCTGGAACTCTGGGCTTCCGAGCTTGGATATCTGAATGGTGACCGGCGGCTGGCAACCAAGCCGTAGCAACAGCTTCAGTCCTCGCGTGAACATGCCCTGTCGACGTCGTGTAGTCCTGTCCGTAGGTTTTTCAAGTGCCGGGACGTGGGAATCGCTCGGAGAGTCTATTTTTCCCGACGGCGTGGGGGTGTGGCTGAAGATCTACTCGGCGTGTCAACTCTATTGCAGGCCGGCTTGCGCGTTGATTTACCTTAAACCTCACGCAACAACTCCACTTTGCCTCGGGAAAATACTTATCTGAGGGTGCCCGGCCAGTCCAGGATGGCCATCGGAAAGAAACGGAAAACCCCGCGTCACGTGCTTGGGCCCACGCCTAACCACATGACCGGCGCGTCAACTCTCAACACCTCCTTCGGCGACTCAATCGGCATTCGCGTCGTGCTCAAGACGCCTCGCCACACTCCTCCGGACCATCTCTTCTTCATCGCCCCTGCCGCGAAACGTTTTACGGGAGGTTGTATCACCGTTTTCAAGCGCACAAACCGCGATAGTGATGCCGAGCGGAACCCCATCGATGTGAGTTAGATCCCACCGGGTGAATCAGCTGATTTTTATCGCCAATCTCACCGTTTGCACATAGACGGACGCCATTTACCGACTCTGATGACCGAGAACTCGTCACTTTTCTTGCTGTTCACCACCCCTCGAAGGATGGCCGGAAGGGTAACGCGATATACAAGCTTCTGACTGAGCAGGCGAGAACCTCCCTTGACATCAACCTCTGAACCCGTCCCTTACTCTGAAACCCAGCCTGACAGGTGGCCTTGGGGAAAACGACACACCTGGATGTCATGGAGGGAACGGTACAAGAACCACGAAGCCCGCTTCGATCACCACATCAAGACTTTTCAACACAAGAACAAATTATCCAGGCAGGCTATTCCTATGGGATCAGAGGCTATGCTCGTAAACGGGATGGAGGATTTGAACGACTTTGGGACGGATGAAGAGGAAGAAGATCCACGACCACGGGGGAAGAAGGCCGCCCGCGTTGATTCAGACACGGACAGCGAATACGAGGAGCCGGTGGGGGCTAAGTCCCGGCCTGTCAGCAAGACTGCGGCAGTATCAAAACAGCCAACCTCTAAGCGAAAAAGGGTTAGTGATGCGTCCGACAGGACGTCGAAACGGACGAGGGTTATCCAGGGCAGTGGAGGCGACGAAACGGAGCAGGGGACCTCCACCAGTGGTCCTACTGGGGAGAAGGAAGACGATGTTATGGATCAAGATTCTCAAGGTGAAGAAACTCTGCAGGTCGAACAAGATCTTTTCAATCCCTCAGACGAGGATTCCGTGGCAATGCCGCGGTGGGTTATACTTTTTTCGTATTCCTTCCGGGGGATTCACGTTTCTGTGGATCACACAGTGACTCTCGCGGGGGCACCACACCGAAGCTGTCCACCCAACCCCCTCGGTCCAATGGCCCAGCGCCACCCACCCCCCAGAACCGACATACTCCCCAACCTCGTGAACCGGTACACAGACCTCACAGTCCCAAAAATCCTCCCTCTAGCGTTTTCTCAACAATCGACCTCGATGAACCAGACGCAGACTTACCGGTCGTCCCAAAGCGCCTTCGGAAACGAACAGTCCCAAAGATCGTCGAAAGTGCGTTCGGTCGGAACGAACAATCCAACCTCGTTCGTTCATCTCAAATCTGCGCTGACTCGTCACCAGGATTTGATCTCCTTGTTGAGAGACGTGCGGCTCGGAAGGCGGGAGCTTCTAGACAACTTGAAGCTCGTCCAACCGGGGAGGATATGACCTGGGAAGAACTTCAGGGGCTCCGACGTAACACTCCTGAGCCTGGGCCTTCGTCTCCATCCACATCCAAACGCGGATCCGTGGGGCTGCGTGGTTCATCCCCGCTGAGCCTTAGCTATGACCCACCCACGCCCCAACCGCGTCCAAGGCCCCCACCTTCGAACACCATCGACACCGCTGAAAAGATGATGATAGAGGCTCGTGAGGAGCTTTCCAAGGTTGCACTTGGATTCCGAGCTCGACTTCCGCGTTCCCCACTCAGTTCCAAACCCCCCGACTCGAAGGTAATCGGTGACGAAACACACCCATTCGACGAGTCCACCCACCCATTCGATGAAACCACGCATCCATTTGACGAAACAACACACCCATTTGACGATTCTCAAGCTCAGGGCCAGGAAGCGCACCCCTTCGACGAAGATTCCCACATCCAGAGTCAAGAAGCCCATCCCTTCGACGCGGATACTCAACAACCGTCGGATAGCATCATTGGTGGTCCAAGTCAACGTCGGGTATCGGGAGTCGGAGGATCAGACATCCGAATGGGAATTTCTTCCGTTCCCTCCACTCCAGGGGGATCCAGGCGCCGAACAGAAGCCTTTCTCACCACGAGTCTACTGGAAAGTAGAAACGGAAGGTATCCGAGAAGTCCCTCTCACCCCCCACCAGTATCCCCAATCGATCGGCTCCGACCTGGATTATTGTGCTCACCTAATCGTCCGCAAAGTTCCCCGCATGAACTAGTAGCTGCCAATGACCCACTCAAACGACTAAAAGTTCCAACACCACTTACAACGTTGCGAAACCCGCTCCGGTCTCCCCGGTCATCTATCGAAGACGTACCAAGCCTGTCCCCACAGAGAGCCAGAGCTGGAGGTGTTTCACCTGAGGACAGCCGACCGAAATCTATGGTCACTCAAGAGCTGCGGGAGCTGCTAGAGAACAGTCCGAGAACGCGACGTGCACCGGCGAGTGTTAAGGTCCAACCCCAGACTCATGGTGATGCGTGATCTACATCGAGAAGGACTGTGCTAACATTAATCATAACAGAGAGCGCTCCCAAGACTTCCGAGCATAAACAGCCTGCGCATAGGACTCGATTTTCCGAACCACTAGGTAAGACCTCTCAGATTCTCGTAAGCACATGCTGAGCACGGATCTCTAGTGAAACCGGAAACTACAACCCCTGGACATCATCTCAGATCGAAATCAATGGCGAACGATGACCCGTTTTCGTCTCCCACTGGTTTAAGACTATCATCTCCACACCCACCGGCGGATGCCACCATCCTCGATTCTGAGCAGGATTCGCCTCTCGCACCTGTCACGACATCACAGAATGGACTCAATGCGACTATCAAGTCCAGACAAGCCCGGAAAGAAGTAGCACAAGATAGAAACCGACGTACTCATGGTTCAGGACGACCTACTTCGACTTCCTTGGGATCTATCACCGCCGTAGCCGCTAGTTCCACCCCAAGGAAAGGCAAAGCGGTGGTCGAAACACCCGTTCAGGCCGACGGGGAGGAAGATGGGGATGTGATGGATGAATCCCAGACTTACGACATAGAACGCGATCTCTTCGATGTGACTGATGTGACTGGGACGCCGATGATGGACCTTTCTGTCCGGCCACCTAAGAGGATACACCCTACTCATCGAGTACCTTCTTCCCACACACGCCACGGGACCCCATCACCCACAACCACCAACTCTCGAGATTACGAACACGAGAGTGAGCGGGATAGAGATCAACGAAAGTTATCATCACGTCATCTGGAACGAGAGGTGCACCTTGAGAGGGATGACCGTGAGCAGCGGCGGGGCTCGGGGAGATTACCTGGGATGTCCTTTGGTTCACCCATCGCCACGTCATCCCCTCCCAACGCTCGCCGAAATGGTCGCGGCCAAAGTTACGATAGACCGGACAGGTCCGCCTCAAACACTACCGCCCCTTCCAGGACCAATTTCGGAAGTTCCACTGTGAACGTTTCACCTGCTGTGGGGATCATGGCTGGGCCTTTGGGTCTAGGTTTTGTGCCATCCGAGACGGACGCGTACCTCGGGATCCAGGTTGCGTGTGAAAAGATTGCCAAGGCGCATGGTTTCCAGAGCGATGCGGTGTTCAGAGTGTATCAGGAGGTAAAGGATCTACGGAAGGCCGAGGAGATTGTGATCGGTATGAAGCGCGCCGCGGAGAAGGATGCGATTGAGAGGATTATGAAGGTCAGGGAAAAGAGTGAGAGGAGGAGGATAAGTGAAAGGTCCGGAGAGGATTCGTCTTACTGGGGGAGGGATGGAGGCCAAAGTCGAACCACTCGACGGAGTTACGACGCGAGGGATGACGAAGAAGATGACGAGGACCAAGAGACGGATCGCAGAACTATTTACGAAGAGGACGAGGACGGCCCAGACAGTTCATTGAGGGCCGAGCACCTCTCCCATCGCAACAAACGACACTCTGCTTCCTCGAATTCCGCGCTCAGGCACAGAGGAGGATACGATCGACCCAGGGTATCCACAACGACGACCAGGGCACGAGAACGGGGCCAGGTCCGCGAGAGGGAGGGCAGTGCGGAGTATCATCCTCCCACCCCTACCCGGGCGAACCTTTGGGAAAGGCTCAGCAAATCGGGGAGGCATCCTGAGAGTGCCCTTTTGGGGGAAAGTCTGAGAGCGAGCTTGAGCATGCCGAGACACGATCATGAATGATTGACATATTCCTTGCATCTTGTTAGTTCCGGAATTTACGGTTTTTAATATCCCTTGGTCTATTCGTTGCTGTGTTTACGCTACACGGAATGACGACAATACGAATCTCTGACTTGCAACCGTCTTTGAAATTAACATTAGAGTGCGAGGGGAGTTACGATGGAAAGGGCGGGGGTTCTGGGGTCAAAGAATCTCTCCTTTACCGTTGGTTATCCGGTCACCGGGATGGATGCAGAGTGATGGAGGAATGGGTCCCGAGGCGCGCAGATCGGAATTCACTTAAAATCTCCAAACTCCCAATCGAAACAGTCCTGTGGAGGCAGAATCGGCAACCGAGCGGAGAAGCATTCACGCTGGACGACTTACCACACAGTCTTTCTGCGGCTCTCCGATAGGTACAGAAATACCGTTCTCCGGATCGAAATCCTTCGAGAGGAGGTCGATGATGGTACGAATTGCATGGTTCCCGACCCCCACAGACCACTTGAGCTTCGTCACGGTGTCGTAAAGGACTACATTCCCCAAATGGCATCTACTCTCCAGGGCGTAGCCTCCCAAGGCGCATGTTGAGCTAACGCCGGTGCATACGCCCATAGGGATAGGGTCTCCTGTGTTGTAGACGTGCGTTATGTGCTGAACAGACGGCTGGAAGACCGATATACCAAGTAAGCCGTCAATGCAATTAAACATGAAAGAAAACTAAGTCCACCGGAAGGTTAATATGCAATCTCGCAGCCGCCAACTTCTCTGCAGGTGCCTCGAACGCTACAACCGGAGCTCCAAACGTGACGCCGACGAGCGAAGCCAATGCGCCACCCAACGAATGTCCGATAACCCAGATGTTCGCGTCCGGATACAAATAGGTGACGTTATTGTAGAGGTTCACCCCGACCGAATAGAACAACGAATCCTCGATGAGGCTCTTCTCCAGACAGCGCTGATCGCAAGTGTATCCCCCAGAGTGACAACTGCATACAGGGGTCCAAGTAGGCCCGACCTTGGCACAACAACAGGAGAAGAGGAGGTTATCGTTCAGTTTGTCTTTCTTGACTGTGGGACCGCCGTCTCCGACGAGCCAGGGAGCTGAGGTTCCTTTGATGGAGACAACCACGGTGCTGTTGTCCGTTGACACAAATACATGTCCCCTGAATCCGTCCGCATCAGGTTCCCAACCAAAGGGATACGTCTGAAGGGTTGAGGTCATTCAGCATGATACAGAACATCACCTGCAAACACGTCGCGCGCTCACCGAATTCCAGTCCGGACCCAAATCATACCACCCATCCTTCTCCGGACCCTTAGGATAATACGCGTTGTTGGTCATCATAGCCAGGGTATGCAGCGTCTCCCGATCCGTCACATTCGGCCCAGATACCTCCACCTCATCCCAGGAGTTGAGAAACTGCGTAAAGACGTGACTCTGGGCCGCCTTGGTCTTGACGGTGTATTGCAGGTGATCGTCCTCGCCCGCAAGCTGTCGAAACTTTGGAACGTCGGAGAAGACGGGGAGAGCGCCGTTAGCGACTGCGTGTTCGTGACGAAGCTCAAAGGTGAGAGAATTGCCCGACGGTCCTGAATGTTCCTCTTTCCACAGGAGAGAGGTGATGAGAAATTGGAGAGCAGACGGAAGCAAACCATACATGATGATGAAGGTGAAGGTGCCGCAACGGAATCCTGCGGAAAGTCGGGCGGCACAGCCGTGCGAGTTGATTTCCCTCTATGATAGATCTGGGTGCAACATCGTTAACTAGTTAACAATGTCTATAAATCCTCTACTTTTTGGTCCTCTCAGTACCCATTGTAGAAACCATTCATGTGGCCCGCCGTCTGTGGCCAGTCTCCGAACAGCAGACTGATGCTCTCTCCGTTGTGAGTCCTCCGGATGCTCTCCGCGATCGTGGGACTTGTATCAATCTGAACAAGCTTGTGGCAGTCATGCCTTGATTGTGAAATCGAGTTCGTAACCTGAAACGTGCGTTAGGCTTCGCAATAAAAAAGGACAATCCCGATGGGGTGTACGTACAACAAGGCGTTCTAAGGGAAGGGTCTCGATCATACTCATCTTGACCTCCGAAAGTAGCCCGTGCGAGATGACTGCATAGATACTTTTGGCGCCGTTTTCGTGGAGAGTACGGACCGCCAGGGATAAGGTTCTCCCGGTGTCAATCATATCGTCGACAAGAATTGCCACCTAGAGATTGAAACGGATTGTATGGGCACGGTCCTCATAACAGGAACAAACGTGCGATCGCATACCTTGTCTCGTACGTCACCAACCAATAGTTCCATCTGTTCGGGAGCCTCAGCACCGTGCACACCCCTCTTCCTGTGAATGAGCGCAAAATCAAGCCCGAGCTTGTCCGCAATAGCAGTGACCCTAGATACACACCGTAAGCCTTCCGTTCACCCGTGTATCACATGGAAGTGTCGCGGGACTCACCTCTTGGTACCCCCAGCATCCGGACTAACGATAATCCCGTTCCGCCAGCCCTCGATATTTTGTTTGATGTACGAAATCATCAGAGGTTCGGAGTACAAGTTGTCGACCGGAATGTCGAAAAACCCTTGGATCTGACTGGCGTGCAAGTCCATGGTAATGACGTGATCACAGCCAGCGACAGTGAGCATGTTAGCTACCAATTTTGCAGTGATCGGAGCCCTCGACTTGTCCTTCTTGTCCATCCTTGCGTAGGGGAAACAGGGGATCACTGCTGTGACCCTCCTGGCCGATGCCCCCTTGCAGGCGGAAGCGAGGATGAGGAGTTCCATAAGATTGTCATTGACGTCGTCGGACCCCGACTGGATGATGAAAACGTCTTCGTCCCGAATGGACTCAGATATTTTAACGTTGATCTCCCCGTTTGAAAACTTTTTAACCGTGCAAGGGGTAAGGGGGACATTGAGGCTGGGAGTATGTCATTCTAGACATGCGAGAACGATTGTCTGGGGTGGTTTGAGCTCACCGCTCAGACACGGCCTGGGCGAGCTCGGGGTGACTGTTCCCTGCCAGTCAAAGGGCGTCGATTAGTATTCGTCTCGTCTGTGTTGGCTGGGGTGGCTGAAGGCCCCTGCCGATGACGTGGGGGACATACCGGCAAGAAGTCGGATGGTGTTTCCGTGAAGCATTATGGCCAGAGTGACGAGTAACTATAGCATGCGAGTTGAAGAAATACAAGGAAAAGAATGACGAAGGTGAGAGGAAAGAGAGGAGAGAAAAAACTTTTATGAATGTGGATCACTCCTCCACTCCCCACCGGCTGATCCCGGGATGTGTTGCTGAACCTTACAACGCAAACGCCATGCCAACCCGTACATCTCGCACACTCTACACACAATGTCCAGCATGTACAGTTTATTATCGCCAAAACGACCCGGGAAGAGGTGTTCGGCAGGGATGAACAAATGTAAACGACCACGATCGTACTTGATGGCGACGTCCCCCATCACTATCACTACAATAAATAAATGCGGGAGGACACTGCTTCCTCCCGGCCGACAATATCTTAAAAGAGAAATACAGTCCGTCTTTCCTTCATGATGTCATAACCGCTGTCCGCCCACAGCGCGTCCCGGAGAGAAACGAGATAACGCCAGTCGCTTAGAACACCGCGGCAGAGATCTTGCCCCAGATTGTTGTCGGGGGGACCTCCGGTTTTTCTGTCTCTTCCATCGAAGGAATGTTGCTCACGAGGTCGACATCCTTCAACTTGGGGATCTTCGTCTTGTTGATAATCTTGTAACCAAAATAAAGGGCGACGTAGATTGGGATGTTGATATCTAGAAACCCGAGTCAGCGAACTGCGAGCCAGAAATAGCCCAACAAACGGCCACGTACATGATGTGAGGAACTTCGAAACGTCCCACTTGTAGAACACAGTGAAACCGTTGAGGAGGATAAAGAACGTGGTCCAGAACATTCCCCAAAGACCGAGGTATGGCTGGAGAGGCGAAGTGTAGGCGAATCGCGTCTTGTCGTAACGGTCCACATGTTGCACTCTGCAGGCAGACCCTGATAAAGCTAGGTTAATTTCCATTCGCGGATCGGGGAAATCGACGACAGGGCTTACAGAAGCGGAGGAACGTCAAGTTAATAGTCCACCAACCGATAAAGGTTCCGATAGTCGAGATACCGATGAACCAGCTATTTGCACGGAATTTCGTGAGCAAACCCACTACACCCATAACCACTTGCAGAAGACGCACGTGAAAACCCTTGAGGATCCGCTCTTGACTGCCATGAAAGCCAACCAAGGGAAGCAAGACTAAATCAGAACGTGTTAGAGTCACAAACCAAATGTCGACCCAATATCCACATACGCAGACGCCAAGGGCGGCGACGGGGAGTCCACCCTTAGTGCAGTAGGAAACCCATCGTGGAGCGAGTCCTCGAAGACCCAATCCGTACAGAATACGTGAGGCGGTGAACATGAAGCTACTTGAGGCGGAGAGGGCGCTAGTGAAAATCCCAGCGTTAACGATGGAAGGAAGGACTAAACAAAGGGGGGAGCAATCAGTCGGTGGTTGTAGAAGAACAGTATCGTTAATGCATACTCTTGATCCCAGCGCGCTCCATGGCAATGATATAGGGACTTTGGGCACCCGTTCCAGTTAGTTGAAGAAGGTGGGGGTCGTTGGATGGAACAGTCATTCCAATAATCAAAGTACCACAAATGTAGAAGATGAAAATACGCCAAAAGACACGGCGAACGGCCTTGACGACATTCCGGCGAGGGCTTTCAGTCTCAGAAGCAGCGCTATGATCCGAGCGAATCAGTAATCGATGTCTTGACGCATAGGTGTACACCAAAAACCCTTACACAGCGACCTAAAACAGGACCGTTCAGTAATCGGTGGCGATCAGAATATATGAACAAAAGGAGCTCACAATTTCGATACCAGAGAAACCAAAGGCGGCCTGAACAATTGAGGACATAATAGCAAGGAACCGGTCCAGATGGATCTTGGTCGGCTCGAGTCCTATCTGATTGAAAGCCCCGGGATCGTTCCAGTACTGCAAGAAGACGCAGCTTAGCTAGGACCAACCACCTAACTCTGGAGCACACTCACGCGGAAGCCACGACGATCGTGATCCGGTCCTCCTCCGAGATCAATGATCAAACCAAGGAGAATAAGTCCAGTAATCATTGTCACTGCACCAAGTTCAACACCGAATCACGCGTATCAAAACCCTCCGCAAGACTTACACTTAACGATGGCGAACACGAACTCGGCTAAGGTCTCAAGTGAGAAGCATGATCCCGGGACGCAGAGAGTCGCACTTCTCACCTTCACCGAAGTACCTAGCACCCAGGAAGTTGATACCAATCACGGAAAGAATCACAACTGTGATATAGATGGGCAGGTGGTTGGTCTAATTCCATTCAATCAGTTGTCCGTGAGGAACCATCTGCTCGCAACTCACGTTGGAATCCCAGTATGTGATTAAAATCGAACTGGCAGTAATTTCACCGGGAACACCAATCGCAGCGGTCTGTGGAAACGGGTCAGCATCCTGAGGCGTGAAATGAAGAGGTGGCTGGAGGACTTACGTAGAAGTAGTTCTAATCATCCGGGGAGGAAACATCAGCGGCTAAACTCACATCAAAAGAAATGAACCCCACCCATCCAATCTGAAGCGCCGTGGCGTCAAAAAAGGTTCATACATCAAGTCAAGTATCTAAGCACTCACAGCAAATCCGAGCGCAGGGTCCACCCATCGAGCGGCTGTGATCAATCACCTGATGAGACGGGGGTCCCGTGAGCGGTGGAGATAGTTACCGAAGAGCGGGAATGAACCCTGTTGTGAGCGCGTTTAGTGGGCGCAAGCCGCTGACACAGAAAAAGCTACTCACAGAGATGGGGGCGTAGGCAGCCAACTCGCTCACGGCGCAAAGGGTTCTACGGATACCATTAGCCCCTCAAAAATTCGGTCAAGCTGCTCGGAAAACCGACGCGTATGCCACGGTACCAACGAGGATATAAGCAATCAGGGCGCCAGCGGGGCCCGCTGTTGCGAGGACGAGGCCGGAATTCAAGAAAAGTCCAGTACCAAATGTTCCAGCAATAGCGATCCTACGCCACGAACAATGAGACTGTGTAGGTCAAAATGGAGGGCGAAATATAGTCCTCACATCTGAATGTGTCTCTGCTTCAGACGGCGCTGGACCAAATCAACCGGATCTTGAGGTCCCCCAGCCTTGTGTGTCCAATCCCCATTCGACGAGGAACTGTCATCCTTATCCTTCCCGTTTGCGTTGATATAAACGGTGGCGGGGGCTTCGACGTCGGACATCGTGAGCTAAGAAGCCGCAGAGAAGTGAGAAGGAAGAAGAGGAAAGGGGATGGAGGGAGCGAAATGCTACTGAAGATCACCGTACTTTTCTACTTCACCGAGGTGACATTCAGTAAACACAGCCCGAGAGCCCACAATAATGAATGGAAGCTATTGGCACCATTGTCACGGCTTCATGTGAAACCGTTGCCGGTTTGCACTGAACTGTAAGTCCGGCGCGATCATGTTTTGATTGTCGAGCTTCAAGCTTCAAGGGGCGAACAGCGACCCCACCGCAGGAGCTCCAAAAGGTCCCAGCATATGAAGTGTCACCATTGCCCACGCTGGCCTAAGCATGCCGAGACGAGCACATACGAGGCACAGACCGAGAGAGTCTGTTCAGGGATTCGGCGAGAACGGGAAAGACAGCAAGACCCAGCAATTTTCCAACGAGGTCGCCGGTAGGGTTAGAAGTGCGTCAAGTGTTATATCACTGATCAAAGATGAGGAGTCCCGTTCACAAGTTTGACCCTGGTGATATCGATCTGTAGATAGATTATTCCTTTGTCAATCACGGATGGGCAAGGAGGTTGGGCGTAATCCGTCGTCAGACCTGTTCTCAAATGCAGGGCTTTGGACCTTTGGTGAATACGCATCAAACGAGAAGGCCCCTAGAAAAGACAAAAAACGGACATCATAATTATTCCCACTGATTTCCAGCAACCTCCAAGTTCTACAGAACTACTGTATGGAGTCCGCCCTTCAGTGCCTCACACGTCACTAATCCCTGACCATTTTTTATTTCACTGATCGCACGCGATGTTGCGCCGCTGGCACTGCATTTTTGACCGGATTCTTACCCAGGCAAGAAAGGATCACTACACGTTGGATCCACAACCAGAAATGGAAGGATATCGTGGACGGATCTCGTAGGGAGTGGGATGATTAGAATAACGAAGTACGGTACGGTACGATCATATGTACAACAGAGAGATTAGGCATAACATGTAACAAGCGATTAAATCGATTAACTACCACCAAGTCGGAAAGCCTCGTAAGGCGTCCCCCGGGTGGCGTGTGGTACTGGTACGAATATAGTATGAACAAATAACGCGTTACGCGTTACCGATAGTCTAAGTGGGGTGGGGGTAAGCAGGCGCATTACGGCTTGTAAAATAGTCGGGGTTGCCAGCTTCCGGAAGAGACCTGCTCAAGCGCGGCGAGGCGCAGGTGCTTGACTTGGATCCCAGTGGGTCCGACCCTCCAATGTGCGTGTTCGGGAGCGATTTCTTGTCCTTGCGCTCTCTGTGGGGGATCAGCATGCGATTCGGCTTAACAGAGTGTGGGGACGAACCTCAACGAACTGCCGGACGATCTTTCCCATCTCCGTGGAGAGTTTAGACAGGCTGATCCTTTTTGGGGGTGTGCACCAGTCGTACGTGCGCAACTGGAAATCCTGGGACGGGTATCCGGGCCACTGCAACCAATGAGCGCCAATGTGTCACGAGGGATGCAGGGTCTACTCACCTCAAATCGTATGGAGATTGTGTAACCAGCCTCACCGAAAACTGGGAGATCACGGCTCACCAAGCCGTTATAATCTTCCCCCAATGCAGCCGTCACCGGAATATATGAACCGTCTTCCCGGACGAACAACACCAGGTTCTGGTTGGTTAGGAGCCCGCGACCGGCACCCTTTCCATACTTCTTTTGAGGGATGCATACGCCGTTTTGTCGTGAAGGTAATGTCTGCGGAAGTGGGGTCAGTCAGTAGGTTAGGAACCAGCGGATTGCAAGACCTACCGAGTCCTGCGGTGATGCCAGCGAGCTAATATTGTCCAAAAAGCTTTGGAAAAAGGGGTCTTGGCCGGAGTTGTTTCCCATTGCGGATTAGAGAAAGGGATAAGGAAAATCTGGTGGTTCGGGGGGGGCAGACTATATACCTTTACCTCCCGGGTTTTTACCGACCTTGTTTTGCATACAGAGAGCTTGGCTGGGGAATGTAAATCATCGCTTATGCGATAGTTGGATAGTTGGTCCCACCACGATGGCAACCGATTCCATAGGATTGTGGAAGGGTAGGGACGGAAGTACCAGAAAACAAATAATTCTGGGGGGGATAGCCACATTCCAGAGGAAAAACCGGTGTTGGGTTGAGAGAAACGGAATATTCGGTTGCCAAAAACGTCATTCCCGACACCCTCAGCTAGGGATTCGCGGAATGTCCAAAGGTTCCGAGCCGGGAATTAGGGAGGACGCCTTGGAGTTAAACCACAGGAACTCGACACGTGGCGGCTTCCTGAGGGTAGCTCCTATGGATCGTTGGTGTGAAACGACCCAAGTGCGTCCTGTGTAGGTGGACCATTCTAAGGCTCGCGCACGATGGATCACACGTGGTCTTAAGGCGTCGGTCCACATCCTGTGACTAGGGTCCCAGAAAACGCCCAAGAGATTCACGAGGCTCAGAGGATCACCACCTGGTGGGACGCCCATCCTTGCAAGAGGTAACTCTGGAAGAGGCGTGGTGGTATAACTCCAAGTAATGCACGAAAGCTGGTCGAGATGGGAATGGTGAACGTGATCAGAAGAGGGAGACGACGGCAAAGTCCGAGAGCACCGTCCTACAACTGTGGCAACGATCCCCTCCTGGTTGGAAGAAAGCGGGGAAGGCGGGGGGTTGGGTGAGGAGAGAGAGGGGGGTTCGTGCTGGCCGCCGTAGTTTGGATCCTATCCACTCGCCACCTTTATTGATTTTTTTCGACACCCAATGAATTGTATTCGCCACTTTTACTCAACAGTCTCGACGGGGATATTCCTGTTATGCTAGACGTTTATCACCCCCCTCCCCCCACCAAGTTCCCTTTACCCTCTCCTTCTCTCTATCCCGCCGCCTATTGTCTCTATCTTACACGACACACCCCCACCCGGCCGACCCACCCCGTATCAACGCCACTTCTCTCTCAGTTCATCCGACACGTCTAACTTAAACCGAAAAAACGCCATATTGCCATAAGAACCATAAGAAGGAATCAATCATGCGTTAAAAGGTGACCTGTATGAAGTGCTATGTGTATATGGGTAGACTGACGTGGTGCAAAGGTTATGCGATGTGCCACAACACGCATTATGGAAAGCCGCAAGCTCGGTGTTGAACCTGGCTACTGACAGCATTTCCAATACGTGTCATCGCGACTAAATGAGATATGCTGTGGGAGGTAGTGGCGAGGGAGAGACATCATAGCGACTGTGATGGAGCAATCAAACGGAAGTGCGGCATATATGAAGCCTTTGCGACCCTCTTCAAGCCAACGAGTTCCAGGTGGTTGAGGTCGATGACTCCAGGCCGGACGCGCCACTCCTGGTGTGAGTGCGTCACCTTCTCTTTCATTTCCTGATTCAGTCCGGGGTTCAGTATGCCGCCGCCACAGCCACACGCTGGACGTTACCTCGAAGAAGAGCTTCATCCTCTTCGCCACCTCCGTGGCAAGCTTTGCACGGGTGATGTTATCGGGTTTCTTTCGCCAAGTCAACGTTCGGATCTAGAAGACTCATTAATGTCCAAGCAATGAAACGAAGGAGTCGGCACCGACCTGTCTTGTCCATTTATCGTACGGCAACCACTGTAAACAAGATTCAAGACCACCATTAGACAGGGCTGACACAACGATGCGTACCTCGAGCCGGATGGAAATAGATGACTTGAAATCTACGAACATCTTGTCATCCCTTCCGTCAAGGCCAGTGTAATGCTTCTTCAGTGCGTCTTCGAGGGGATATCCACACTTTCCATCCACGCTGAACAGTATCATCTCTTGTAGGTCGTATTGGGAAAGAGGGTCGGTCCTTTGTCTGTCATAATCGCGCTGGGGAATACAGGGACCACCACCACAACCACAGACGCAGGAGTCCATGAACGTGGGATAGGTAATATCCTTGGAGATTTCTATCAGCACAGCATCATCACAGCTTATCATACAAGAGCTCTCACCTTGTTGCCCACCACAGGACTGATGAGGCTGGGTGCTGAAGCCGAAGCCTCGTCGCCTGGATACCCCATCCAAACCCCAGTGGAGGTGGAAGGGGCAGGAGACGGATCCTGGTAATGACTCCCTTCCGGGATGTACAGGGAAGTTGGGGACGAGTTGTATTGCAAAAGGGATTGCTGATTTCCGTGCAAGAAGGAGGGATTGATGGTTAAATCGTGAGGGAGGGAGGATGGCTGCCTATCGATTAGGCCGCCAGAATAACTCTGGGTGAACGGGTGGTAGGCGTCATTGGAAGCAACAAAGTCTGGGGTCATGGTTGCGGACGTGAGGGAAGGGGAAGGCACGGCCGGGACTTATATACTGTCAAATTCCTATGGGTGCCCCCAAACCTCGAGGCAGGACAGCTTCTCATGGCCAGTTCACGTTCCCGTTAACCAAATATTGCGTCGGAGATCGTCGGGACGCGCCCGTACCACCTGAAATGATCGCACATCGCAGCAGGGAGTCGAGAAACCCCACGTATCGGGGAGTAGCGTGGATCGAGGAGTTCACTGCCAGTGAAAGGAGAACAAACTGCAAGTCGATCGGTAGCCCAGTAACCAGAGGACATAAGGATTCGGGAATTTTTTATCATAATTTTCTCCCAGTACCTGTGCAAAAGCGGGGGTGCCATTTCAGTATTGGACGAACGGGGGGGCGGTGGTGTCTCCGGAAATGTTCCAAATGCTGTGCGGGCGCGCAACAGTATGAAAGCAACAGGTTCAAGTTTTACATACCACCTGGCGACGACCTTGCACCCCTCCCACCCCGAAGGCGTGCCCCCGGAGAAAAACTTCGTGTTCTGCATGACAAAAGAAACGATCGAGCAACTCCGTTACACATCCATGGTGAGGCAAGGGTCCTAGTGACTCGAGTCAGTGATGGTGAGCATTGTCTGGGATCCCAAAAAGACCTTGACACTTCCCGCATCACGGGATCTCATCTTTTTGCTTTAGTCTTTGGGGGGTTTACGGCACAGCGAGGCTGTATAGTACCGGTCAAGGAACGAGGAGGAGTGTAGGAAACCATCCAAGACGTTCATTGGCCAGCCTCTTGACAATTGAATGTCAGGTCGTTGGCTCGTCGGGGGGAGGTGGAAACAGAAAGCGGAAACAGAACGCGATGGTAGCCGGGGGTGCTGCTTACCGCGACCGTCACTTCGAGTCGGAGGGTAAATCTCCTCAGAGTCCTACGACATTTGACGTGAGTCAGTCGACGATCCATACGATCACTTGACTTACATGCCGTCCGTTGCCTCCAGGTTCCTCCAAAGCTAGCTGATAATATGCCATAACTTCTTCCGCTCCCGTGACATATGCGATGTCTTGTCTCGCCCCCTACAGGATCTAAGTTCTGATACCAGAAACCCACCACGAGGAACTACTTTGGATTAATGGCGCCGACTCCCTGGTCATGGCCGCGATAGGAAGATTGGAATGTGACCAAGCCGGAAATACCCTATCCATCGGGGGCCATTCGACGGCAACCACCCTTCCTCTATGGGAAAAAGCCGCCCGAATTTCTTGTCTCCCGGACAATAGGTACGTCAGGTATCTGGAAAAACCCGTAGAGGATGCCCTCATCCACAAGAATTTCTTCTCGGCTGACCCGAGATCCAGGATGAGATGGTCACCATTGGGCAGTAACATCGGAAGGCCCGAAAGCTTACTATTTGAATCAGAGTGACCTCATTGCAAGATGCAGTGCGCGAAATCTGCCGTGGAAGATCTTCGAATACATCGCGTGGCCGAAGAAGTTAGGAAATCATGAGCCTCGGTCGGGATGATGGGATAATTGGTTTTCCCCCTCTCCCGAACGACCGCTCGTCGGTCGTTGTTGTTGTCACTGCGGGGTGAGGGTATCAGGTTGGATGATGTTGGGGTATCCAACTGATGTTAGACGCTGTTGCCCTCCCGGGACGGAGGAGGCGAACACGGTCCAGTTATTCTGCGCGTGTGTTGAGGATCCCGGATCCGCGACAACAGCACAACATGTCCGTACCACACCGCCTGTCCACCAATACCTCTGCGGTACGGCATTCGTTGTTGCGTGATTGTGGGGATTGGTAGAAATTCCTGATTGGTTGTATCGGGCCTTCTGGCAGAGAGGATACTTGGAAGTTCGGGCACAGGATGGCACACGGTCAAGCAGTGTTGTTGATCGGGTTCTACGCGTTGTATTAACGCTGACGTTATATTTCCCGTAGATGCTCAAGACAGGATTTGGAGACGACTCACTGATGTCTTCGCTGGAGAGCGTCCCAATGGGTTGTGCTCCGATGAAAGTGGATGAAGAGGAATGAGACTTTGAGACTCTGCCGGGCATTTCGCCAACATGATCGATATGAGTTCGGCAAGCAGTTCGGCATGCTTGGTTCCTGAAACTCAGACTCGAATGAGGCGGTTCACAAAGTCCAAATGTATGTGCAGAAACCGCCCGAGTTAAGGCACCAAGGAGATACAATCCCAAGAGGGGGTAGACCCGGGGAATTTTCAGAAACCGCACGAGTTCAAAGAACTCCCATGCAAGCTCGGGGTTTGATTTCACCCGAGGAAAGCGTAGCTCATAACGCTGACAACCCGCCGCAATTTCGACAGCCGTGGGACCCGTCAGTGACACTGAAGAACGCCGGAGCCTTCGCTTTGCAGGTTGCAAGTGATCTACACGTCTCCACTGACGACAAATATCCTTCCCAGGCTCCGTCAGTCTCGGTCCGACGTGAGAGTTGCGAAAGCTATAGGACTCGATTGTTTTAGACACCGGAATCTACGCCACCTCTCGGTATCGTGCGGGGGGGAGCTGCGCGTTTCAGCCACTAGGGTTCCGCGCCCGCTCCCGAGGCTCAACGTCATCAACAGGGCATCCTCTCCGCGGGGCTTTGTGTGGGTGTGGGATAGAAAGGGCGCGATAACCCCGACGGGGGGGGGGGTGATCTGGGGCGGGTCTCCTGTTCTTGTTCGAATCTGGTGTACCGCCGACTTCCCTCGGGCGTCCCTTGGTGCAGGGCTCTAATTGCGACCAGGGGCTATCAGAAATCCGCACCACTTGGCGCGATGGGTTAAACTGAACGTTCCCAGCTCCGAGTCCGGGTTGCGACTCACGAGGTTGAAGGTATTGAATCGATTGACATCCGACGTCGAACCGGGACGCTAAGATCATCAATCCTTTCAGATGACCTTTTTGAGGGCTATTTACCTGTCAGGAAGGCCCCAATATCTGCGTCGTCTCGCGCATGCTGTAACCCCAAATCCATGATTGGGCGGCTCCAAGATACCCATCCAAGGAGTTGTGCGCCCTAAATTACATTCTCCGTCCAGATACGACGGTGCTCCTCGGGCAATATCACGCCGTTGATGGTCTCGCACTACAGCCCTCCGGCATGTAATGCTCTTTCCCATGCAATCAGTGGCTTGCACGCCATTCCCGTCTGCGGAATGGTCTCGTCGTCGAACGTGTCCTTCGTCGTGAATTTCGTGGTGCGTCGTCCTCTCTTTCTGCGAAAGGTTATCGTTTATGTAACTGATCTGAAGGTGGATAAATCCAATCTCTATCCTCAAGACCACTTCGCACTCAGTTCTCGGGACCCCAGAAACATCCTCTGTCCCAGGAGAGCGCCCTCAGCCGCGGTAGGGTTTCAACCGGGACATCCATCTCGCCGGGAGTTTCCCTGCCTTCGAAACCGGGCGAATCCAAATTTATCACACCCAGCGCGCGGGGAGAAACCCACTACCCTCCTCTTCCTCCTCCAATGTACAGTCTGAAGTGGCTGAAAGAAGGCAATGACCGGGACGACGGCTAGACGCTCCGAACGACTGTGGAGATACCCGCCGTCGCGGACCCACCGAATCGGACTACAATTCCGCATTTTAGAGGACATGGCATACAAGGTGTCTCTCTGCGGCTGTTAAACGTGGAAACGCAACCCCACCACTGCACGGTGAGCATCCTGTTCCTCAGGCACAACTATCCGCATCGTCGTCGTTCCTCCGTTTTACGACTTCCAAGATTGGACAGCCGCTGTCACCCATAGATCGGATCTCTCCTCGGATCCCATAGTGTCTCGAAAAAAGGGGGAAGAAGCCGAAACTCCGACCTGGTTTCTCATTGTTCCCGTCCCCTTACAGTTTCTCCGTTGCGTTGAGATGTATGGGGGGTCCGCAGCATCCCACCAGGCCGGTAAGAACTTGTTTTGGTATGAAACTGCAGAAAACGGTTCATTCTCCCTCCAGTGAAATTTGGCAGGATGTGGTCATTCTCAGGGGCACGACAGCGAACCTTTTTCTTCCATTCAACACTTCGCTGATCACAGAATGACAAGGATGATGCACACTTAAGACGTAGCCAATCAAGGGAAAGGGTGCGTGATTCGCGGAACGAGGACCTGATTGACCCAAGCTCACGAGTCTCTCCTCCTCCCTTTGTCATGTATAACTCTAGATAGGAGATAATGGCATGGCGCTAGGCAGCGGTTAATCAGGTTTCCCGATGACCACCAGGTGAACGGACGCGATCCCTGATTGGGACGTGAGATTAGCCAACGGACTCCCGTCGAGTTTGTGTACCCACCCACACCTCGTGATCAGGGAGGTAGACGTTGTGTCCTTTACGGGGATAGATTGTCTGCTGCATGGGGAAAGGGACCTCTTTCCCCTGAATTTCATATGGGGCATCGTCCAAATATGGGTTGTTCGTACGGCTGGTTTTGACACATTGGCAGGAGGAATGGTCATGTCTTTGTTGTAAGAGCCGCTCGAGTCGTCTGGTTCTTTTATTTGTTGCTCCCGAACGTGTAATATCAGGGCACGGCAAGCAAACAAGCAACCCAAGTTCTCTCTCCTTCTCCCGGATCTCCAGCCTCCGAGCACCGCTAGACAAGGGGAGGTTTCCACGACGGGGTCGCCTGTATGGCGTAAGCGCGCCCTTGTGACAGAAGACGTTTCTTTACCGACACCCGAGGCATGCCAGGACTCCCCTTTCGTGAACCGGGTTGGCCGCCTGGCAGTCGTTGTGAGGATATCCCCACATCTGCATTTCCCAGAGATTTCCCAATCATACGGTTTGGACGAGATGGGGGATGCTTTGCGGCAGATTAGGTTCCGGGTGGACGGGTCAGATTCTGATTCGCCACACCAATCTATTTCATTCTCCGACGTCGCTGGAGGAATGGAAGCAGGAGGAAGGAACAAGGGGATACGCGCCCTCGAGTGAGAGGGCACAGGTTCGCAGATTACGGCCGTCGTGAGGGCCCGGACATCAGAGGAAAAGAGGTTTTGCGTGTGTGATCAAATGGTATCATGAGAAGCACGGTGCCGTTGCGCTTGAGAAGGCAATAACTGCCATCTTTAGTGATCGATGTGGCCCGGCCCAGCAACGTTGGAAAAATGCTAGAAGCCGAAGCTGTTCTTGGAGAGAATTCGAGGGCCTGAGCGCATCGACCGAGGTGCAAAAGGCGTTCTATACGTAAGCCAGGTATTAATACTCCCGCACCTTGCCGGCCAGAACGCAGTCCCACTCACACGCATGATGGGTCAATTCGGGAGGCGAAAAACGAGGCGAAATCTTTGTATTGGAGTAAACTTGCCGCAGGCGCAGATCTCATCAAACAAGCCCTCGAGGCGGAGTTGTGCCGGTGTTCCCGGATTCAATCCCGGGTTGTATTTGTTACGGGCGCGGGACGTCCTGGGGTCGCACACTGGGGTATACGGAGTCGTTCGGGTGGTCGCCAGTCACCCCCGAGGCTCCAGGTTGGACGAGAGCGTGTCCATCGTTGTTTCGCGACCTGCGATTGTCTCAGGTCGATAATCGACTGGGCGCGGGAGAGATGCCTGTTGCTTGGCAGATCTGAGATCTGATCCGCGGGTACGGCATAAGGCGAATACACGCCCTGTACTGAATTGGATAGGCAGGAAGCCTCCGCCATTCATTCCAGGACAAGGGAGTAACGCACAAATTTCCTGGCTTTTTTCAAAGAAAGAAAGGAAAAAAAAGGAAAAACAAATGTGATCCGTAACCCACCGCGGCACCCTGATCGGCTACAGCTTCCGTTTCTACATTTCTTCCGTATGCCCCACCGGGGGTGATGTCAATTCCCGGCGCAGAACGAGTCGTCCCCCTTCTGCCTGTGCCCCTCCTCTTGTCGTGCAGGCGTGCGTGGTTTCCCCCCAACCTCGCAAGCGATCATGGTTTTGGGACGCGCGGGCCATCGGTAAACCCGATCGCACACAATTTTTCTGTTGGTGATCGACCCATCACAGGTGCCTTAACCGAGCCTTTCCAAGGTTCGCATATCCGGATCGGCGGGATGGCCCGTCTTTTTTTGGCCCACACCCTCTGACCTCCAACTTATTCATTCCGCCGACGAGGGTGGATCCTTTATGTTTTGTTTGGCTTTCCCGTAATGTGGAGTACTCCCACCTATTGATTCCGATGCGCCATTTGTCAAGCTCGCAGTTCCCGCGCGGGTGGGTTTGGTGACAACAAGCCGGCGTGCTAACCCCAGGTGAAACCCATTGACATCAAATTTGATTACGCCCTTCCCGTATTTGTTTTTTTATAAGAATATAAGGTTGTCGTCCCGCAACCACTATCCGCGCTTGCTCGCTCCCTCCCGCTGCCACCCACCCCCATGTCTTCCCTAGGCGTGCCGCCCCTCATGAAAGCGGTAGTCACCCAACCGGTAAGTCCCCTCCGCCTGCCCTCCCTAATCTCAGGCTTTGATGACGATCAGAATTCAGAACCGCACCGCGCTGGTTCAACAAGTGCCCGTTACAATGCCCGGTGATAATGAGATCCTGGTTCGAGTAAAGACTATAGCTATAAACCCGACGGATTGGAAACGTGCGTGCATCGTCACCGAGACCCGCCACGACACAACTTACATCCCCAACAGACCTCAAGTTCATCTGCAGTAAGCCCGCTTCACTCGGACACCCCAACCCCACGTCATGAACCACGTCATTCTCTTCCGTGTAGATGTTGGAACAATCTGTGGAGCAGATTACGCGGGCGAGGTCGTCAAGGTTGGGTCAAGACAAGACCCCAACTTTTGCCTCAAAGTCGGTGATCGTGTTGCGGGTATCGTCCACGGAGGTGAGCAGAAACGATTCTCGATCCCATACTTCAACTTCTCTGCTCACGTCGTTCTCACCGAGGAGCAGGTGTCCACAAGGACCAAGGTGCCTTCGCCGAGTATGTCAAAGCCGATGCGGCTATCACCTGGAAGATCCCAGACTCCATCAGTTACGAGGAGGCGGTAACAGTCTCAGTTGGCGTCCTCACCTGCATCCAGGCGATGTTTCATCCTAAACGGTTAGGCCTCGCCCAGTACCCGAACCAGGTGCCAGACCAACCTTGGGTAAGTCCCCTTGCTCCACGTCTCTACACCCCGACCCGCCTCTTTCGCATCCAAGTCGTTCGAATATGGCTAATTATGACTACGCCCGTTCAATGCAGATCCTCATATACGGGGGAAGCACAGCGGTTGGCCATTATGCAATTCAACTCGCTCGGCTGTCCGGCTTCAGGGTAGTCACCACCGCATCTCCACGCAACCATGGACTGATGCGGAGGCTGGGGGCAAAGGCTGTGTTCAATGTACGGCGCATTCTCCTTCTCCCGATATCGCTTTTGGGTCTGGGAGCTGAAAATTTCCTATTGAAAACCCTACACAGTATCGAGACCCCAACATCGTCAAGAAGATAAAGGACGTCACGGGCGATTCGGTCCATATCGTATTGGATGCGTACAGTGAAGAAGAGAGCCAACTCATTTGCATCAAGGCTTTTGGTCCCGGCGGCGGGCGATTGATGCTCGTACAGCACGAGGCACCTTACATCAGAAGGCTAAGGAAGGACGTGACCGTTCAATGTACGTGATATTACTGCTCCCGTTCCCGCCGGCTCTTTTTTTCTTCCCGTTTCACGTTTCACCCATGCTGATCTGTCTCTTTTCGGTTTATCCCTTTTGCTTTATTTTTATTTTCATTTATTTTGCGGATTTGCGGATCTATGCAGCCACGATGTTGTATTCCGTGTTCGGCAGGCCGTACATGATGATGGGCAAGACGTACGAGGCGGACCCGGACGACCGGGTACAGCTGATAGAGTACCTGCGGACCACCCTGCCAGAGTACCTCCGCAGAGGACTCTTGCGGCCGATGAAGGTGCACTTATGGGATGGAGGGCTGGAAAAGATCACCGACGGGTTCCAGTACATGATCCAAGGGCGGGTCAGTGCCGAGAAGCTCGTGTTCAGGATATCATGACGACGACGACAACGACAAGCTGCTCTGGATACCCTCTCCTCCGGTCTAGGTGTTCATTTCTCTTCATTTCATTCCCTCACATCTCTGGCTTCGTTACCCACAGTTAGTTCATCACGTCGTTCACTTTGTCCTCGCTATTGGATTCATGTGTAGTATCCGTACGTATCACTAGTTAGTCGCATTCTTTTCATTTAATCTCCCGTCTCCATCGCTTGTCGCACACACATGTTAACGCACTTCTCCTGCCCGCTTTCGTTAGTTTCCCTTTGCCCTTGCCCTCTCCCCACCCTCTGCGCTCCCCCACTACCGTCTATTCCATGTCACTCCTTGAGCCTCTTTTCTATTCTCTCTCTCCTTCCTACCACCCTGCTTTCTTTTTGATTGCAGGTTTTGAGTCCAACAGGTCTTCGCGGGGACTATTGAGGATATTTTCTGCTCCGGAATAGACCGGCTTTTATATGTCTGTTATATTCTAACTTATTCACTTGTGATCTCCGAGCGCACCGTGCACCATCTCCCGGGGAAATCACCACCATTCACCCAACTCGACGCTTTTCAGCGGACCGACAGTGGCCGGCGACCAGTTGAGTGCCCAAGAACGGAAGCGCAAGGAGCGGAAAAGCCTTTTCTCGATCACTTATTCTTCCGCGACTTACACTCGACGCAGAACAGTGGACACGGAAAAAGTTTTCCGGTCTTTCACCAAGCCGACCATCTGCAATAGCTTCCCCCGTCCCGCGTCCGTGTCGCATGTTGTCGTCAGAATCCGAAACTTCGTCATCGGACTCCGAGGTCGAGACATCTGCCCAGGGTCTGTCTCGAAGGGGCACGACTCTCGCTTCTAAGAGGAAAGACGCATTCGAGCCACCTCAGGGTGCTGTCCTCGTGGGTGGTCCTGACAATGATACCGGCGCTATTGAGACGGGAGAGTTCGACTGGAATTCTGTGAAGGACGATGAGGACATTGAACTGTGGCTTGTCAGGGTCCCCAACTCGGTATGTTTATTCTTGGAGCTCTTCCCCTTTCCGTCGGTCTGGCCGTAGGCTCCAGCCCATTCTATGTACATCCCGAGGGCTCCCGGCCGTTGAATGAGGGGCCTGGACCGAACTCTTCTCTTCAGAACGTTACCGTTAACTTAAAACATTCCGCATGGCTAGATCAAACCCAAACACCTCAATGATGCCGTTTTCGATGCTCCTTCCTCATCGTCCACCCATACCCTTGGACAGGTCAAGCGGAAACATGAGACGTACGATCTGTGGTCACTCGGTGATCGCGACGACAAGGACATCGATCACGACCAGATTGGCGGGGACGAGATGAACGGCCTTTCTTGCCTACTGCCTCGGAAATCAAAAGACGGGAAACTCTATCTTGGTGAGGGTTTCTTTTGGCGATTGGTTATTTGGGCCTACAGTACGTCTAACTTCCGCATAGGTCCGAAACCTCTCACACGAAAACTTGTCCTCGCGGCTTCACCTCCGACGCCGGATACCCAAAACCTGGCTGTGTTACACCAGAACCCACCACGACATTCCTACCCCGCCGAAAGGTTCAAACACCGCTTCACGCCTTACGGATCTTCCACCCTTACCCCTGCACCACCCGCTACTGCCGATTCAGCCTCAGCCATGGAAGTCGACCAGGAAGGGGACATATCTCCTACGACCCAAAAACCCAAAAAGCGTTCCAGACCTACGGATGGCCCCAAAAGGACAACGAAGAAATCCAAGGCTGGGAAATCCCAATTATAAGGGGCTTTCGATCGACCCTTTCGTTTGATTGCGGAGTTCCAAAGACTTTCTCCTTTCGATGGGCAACGCATATCTAACTCATACGTCGCAAATTGGTGAAGGTTAGGTGGATTAGATGGTACTCTGACGTCGTGTTGAGGGCGTTGTGTGCGCTCTAGGGGCGAAGATCGAGGCTCCGCCTCGCCGGACGCGGTGGGCGGCCGGCTCGCTGGGGACGAGATCGGGTGGTAAATAGGGGATTTTGGAGGCTTCGCAAGGAGGAGAAATTAGATATCAACATGAAACGCGTGTCACAGGGTGATGAAGGCATCTTGACTAAGAGAACTTTCCTTCCCCTTTGGTCGTCTTTGCATCGCCAATGCTTTTTGTTGTCGCTTGGATGATTTATCCTGCCGGAAGTGCTGGTTTAATGATGCTCCTCGCCAGTGCTTGCATCCGCACACTGTGGAACAAATTCCAAAACCCTCCCTTCATTTTTGGGATGGGAGCGGGCGGGGTATGGAAGGGAATTTCAGTGGGGCGGAGAAGGGAAGCCCCGAAATGTTCTGTGACAGGCCCAAGGGCGGACAACGACGGGAACAGGAATGCAGAGTGGAGAATGAGGACCGGAGGCGGAACACCAGGGCGGCCTGCCAAGGCAGAACGTGTTGTGTGCAAATCCATCACCCTGTTCGTGATTACGGCCATTCCTTCGTTTACAAAGGGAGAAGAAAAGGCCAACACGATCGAAATCATAAAAAAACATATTGTACACGTGAAACCACTCCTGCGTGCAAAGAATGCGAGAACGTAAGGTATATTGTACATCGCTCAGCAAAAAGGGTCCGGGAGCAAAGTAGACAGAGGCGTTTGGGGTTGACAGGGGACGGCGAATTTGAGATTCCAAACGTGGGGGCGTATTAGTTGGAGGGGGAAAAGAATCATGTGGACAAACACAGAAACCATAACTCAATGAAGTCCATTGACTTGCTTGCCAGGAACAGCAGGGTCAACAGGGTTGTCGACCTGCATGGGTTCCCCTGCTCCACCGTCCGTCTTCTCCTTGTCTTTCCCAAGCGCAATCCTGACCTCCTCATCGATCCCCTCAAACACGCTCTTTGAAGGCAGACCCCAGATCCGACCCGGGCTCTCTTTCTGTTTGGTGTCGAATACACCACCAACCACCTGGACCCACTGTTTCCTCGTCCGTACGAGGTCCTTCAACGTGTCGGGAACCACCAGCTTGTTGTCCGCGTCAGGTCCTAAACCCAATGCAGCTGGACACGGTATCGGCGCGGGTGGTTGTGGAGGCTCAGACCCCACACGGTCGTTCGTCGGGGCCATGCCCTTCTTCTTCTTCTTGATCGTCTTTGGCGCGTCTTTCTTTTGCAGCTTCGTGTAAACCGTAGTGATGTTTTTGTCCAGGGAATCACGGGCCTCCAGGTACTCTTGGTGCGCTAGCCTGTCACGGGCAATCTCCACAAGGCGCTGCTTACGTGCCTTGTTAGTTGCAAGCACTCGGCGTAGTTCTTCTTGTGATTGACGTAGGGCGCTGGCTATAGGATCGTCGACAGCTTCTGAATAGTCCGGCTGTCGGGCGACGGCAAAAACGCCGGTCAAACGATGTCTAGAAGGGGAGAGGCGGTCTATGAATCACTTACGTTTGAATCTAGAAGCCCGTGATAGCGCATCGTGTCCCGCAGCCTTTGTTCCAACTCCATCGCAGACAGCTTCTCCTTCCCTGCCGCTGCTGTCGCGCCATTTGCAGGCCGGCCCTCCATTGCGTCCTCGGCGGCCTTCACACCTCTCCATTCAGCGTTCGGTATCGGTAACAAGGCGCTGACAAGCCTTTCAGTCAAAGGTCCATGCCCCTTCTCCTCTGATAGAAGGTCTTGTTCAGTTAACGTGGAAGGATCCCATTTACCCTTCGGCGGGGTAGTTGACGTGCTTGCCACGCGAGCAGTCGAGGTGCTTTGAAGAGGTGCACCATAGAAGGCAATGTCGTCTTCTTCCCAGCAATCGGCGTAGTGACGACCAAGTTTAGGGACGACAAAGGGGTCAACCTCATCTCCATTGAACTCGAGAAAGCCAATGTCTTCTTCCTTAATCGGTCGTAGCCATGGCTCGATGCTGGTGTAGAAAGTAGTGACAAGAATTTGGGACGGTTGCCTTGATCGACTGAAGTCATCTGTGACATCCGTAGGCTTGCTCGGGCCAGGAAGTGGTGGGGGTAGCACTGAAGGTTTCGTAGCAAGCAGATTCTGAGAGGACGGGAGAGACCAGTCAGGTGCTGCGATGGATTGTGATACCTGAAACACATAAGGTTCGGTGCGGGGTTATGTGGTCAATCAAGTCACCTTTGTTGACGAATGTGAGACTGTGGTTTTGGACGGTTTGTAGGATGGCGGCAGTGACTGTGACAGTGCGGGGGAGGGTTTCCGTATCATCTGGGGCTCTGCGAGACTGCTCAGATAAAACACGGACAAGGATAATCTACAGCCACTTACCGGGCTCGACATCACTTCCGTCGTCTCTCTTCCGTTTCTTCTTCTTCTTTTTGAGGTCGTCAGATATCCTGGAATCGCGGTTTTAGCGTTTGCGCCACCAGGCCGGCTATGTAGCTAACTCACGATGGTCGAGGGTCGAGCGAAGACCGGGACGAAGAGGCACCATTGGCCATGTGCGAGACCCCATAGCTGGCCTTGACAGAGGGTACAGATGAGACGGATAGTCGACTGTCGTCGCCATTTACGCTGGGAGTGTCTGGTCAAGCCACGACAGACGACATTAATATCCAAAACATTTCGGATAGGAACCTTACGCGAAAATACGCACAAGCTCTATCTTTCCTGGCTTTCTCAACTGCTCTGGCCTTGCCTTTCTCCTTTTCCTTCATCCGACGCATGGATTCCTCGATCGCCTTGAGGTCATTGCCCGCCTTCTTTGCGCGCTCGTAAGCCTTCTGTTGCAAGAGTTTGAGCTCGGCCTGGAGGGCCTCGAGGTCGTCGATGGGCGGAATGACATCCGGAGGGTCTCTGATGAGGGGGGAGAGCAGAGGAGGAGATGAGGGATAGGAAGAGAGGATCGACGACATTGTGTTGCATCAGTGGTCGGACAACTCGTGTCTCCCGTTCAGCCTTCGTGGAACTCCGGCAGTGGCCAACAAAATACGAAATAATTCGTAGATAAATTCCCCGCGTACCGTCTCAGCGGCGGGTAGAGGATAAAAATAGGGAGAAAATCGAGAAAAAATCGAGGAGGTCGGGTGGTCGGCTCTCGAGGACAGGCCCACGCGCTGGTTCGTGGTCGTGGAACAAAAGGGCGGGCAGCGAGACCACCTCCACACCCGCTCACAGAACAACTCAACACCGACGACGATGGACGACCTGGGCCACCCGACGTCCAGACCGTTGTCCAGCGACACTGAAGATGACGAGGATATCGAAATGGTCGGCCTCGAGAGAGCTGCGATGCTCCCCCAGAAGGTCACTCACGCAAATGACGACGACTTAGAGTCTTCCGACGACGAGGACGACCCCGGTACGGGTCTCCTCACTCCAGGCTCTCAGCGCGAGCCTAGACATGCCCACACACGTTCTCTCAGCCTCAGTAGAGGCATCAGCATTTGGCAACAAGTTAAAAATATTATCATAGAAGTGAGTGGTCATCCGGCCCCCGCACGCTAAAATCCCTCATACTTGGCAGACCGGACCTACGCTCGTGCTCACGACAGTGGGTACCATGTTTACCGGAGAGTTGATGGAGAAGGTCCCTGTGAGTAATCTCTGCGGACCGGACGGCTTTAACATGGCAATTGAACGTTTTGACTAGAACTTGAAACCCATGAAACGGATCGATGAGCTTGTTATCCTCATCCCCGTGATCCTCAATCTCAAAGGGAACCTTGAGATGAACCTTTCAGCGCGACTCGGTACCGCCGCCAATACTGGAGTTTTAGAGGTGGAAGGGACCAAACGAGAGATCGTTCTCGGAAATCTCATCCTGCTCCAAGTACAAGCCATCGTGGTGTCCTTCACCGCAGCTTGTTTCGCCTTCCTTGTGGGATTCCTGGTTCACCGTTCTGCGCCTCCCGAATCAACGTCTGTCACTCGTGAGATCGGAGTGTCTATCTTGACCCACTTCGCAAGAAAGCCTCTCCGTCCATATCTAACCCCCAAAGAACCCGTGCTGTCCAGGTGGGTCGGAGATTCTGTGTACATCAAACGAAGTTAACACCCCGCAGGTTCGCGGTGGTGGCTGCATCGTCAATGTCTGCTGCGTGTCTCTCGAGCGCACTCCTCGGTTCTTTCATGTGCGCTCTCGTGCTTTTATGTCATAAATACGGCCTGGACCCGGGTGAGCAGACACTTTGCGGTTCCAGTCTTGACACCAACATTGATTTTGCACCTGTGTGTGATACTAGACAACATCGCTCCTCCAGTTGCGTCCTGTTTAGGCGACCTCGTCACACTCTCTCTTCTTACGGGGGTATCATACCTTTACACCAGCCTTCTTCACGCACCTTTCATCCTTGCAATAATTATTGTCGCAATATTCGTCGGCGCAATCGGCTGGGTCGTCCTCGCCAACAAAAACCCGCATGTAAAACCTCTCCTTCGAGAAGGTTGGTTGCCTCTTTTCGGGGCCATGATCATAAGCAACGGTACCGGAGCTGTCTTAGATACGTTTGCTGGCCGGTACACGGATTACGGTTTGCTCGCGGTGGCTAATACGAGTGGGTTCCGGTTCCTCACTACGCCTCGGATGACCTTCTGACAATTAGAGCGAAGGCTTACCTGGTGGTGTGGGGTCGATTCTGATCTCACGTATCTCGACATCTCTTCACTGCGTCATGTCTGCTCTCCCTTCCACCTTGGCCCCCCCGAATAAGTGGAATGAAAGCAGGAGAAAGCCCAGCCTCAAGCTGGTCATCGGGTCGCTTTTCGTTGTGGCAGTCCCGATCCAGATTGGATTCTTAGCAGTGTTAAGAGGCGTAGGCTGGCTAGAGATTCCGCTTTTACTTATTGGCTTTTTCGTTTTGTTCTTCTGCATCGCGGTGAGACAGTTACCTTCCAATCGCCCCCGGTATCCCCACTGAGTTCTATTCTTGCACAATCCTCTCGCTTGACTTTTATAGGTCGGAACCTCGCTCTTCATCGCCAAGTCTCTCACAAATTTCCTCTGGTCCAAAGAATACGACCCGGATACGTATGCCATACCAGTGCATTCTGCAACGATGGACCTTATCGGTCAATTACTTCTTGTGGCCTGTTACGAGTTTGTGCACGCAATCGGGGGGAAAGTCCGGAAAGCATCAAAACCCCCAAAACCATCCCCCCTTAAAGGCATTTGAAGAAACACCGGTTCCTGGGGAAATCCACCTGCCCCGCCCTGTCGCCACTGATGTCACCGTCAGGGTGCTATCCAAACGCCATTCCACCGGGGCTCGCGTCATTGACATGCATTTGGCAGTGTATCCAACGATGTCCATCGGCCCCTTACATACTCGCATTTCACATCCTAGTCACTTCATTCTCCTATCCTGCACATCGGCCCATAGCACTTACACGCCGCGCACAGAGTATTTTTTTCTGCAAACAAGTAACTTATATTATTCGACACCATCGCTGTAGAGTATACACACATGTAGTAGCACTTAGTGTTCGGTTTCCGGGCCGATGACATAACTTTTCTCAGGTCACTCAGAGACCCAAGTGGAAAATCCGCCCCTGCGCACTGGGTAGACCGTTTTGCAGTTATGCACTCAACTGTTATTGTGGTCTCAACGTACTCATCCTTTTACCAACGTTGACGGATTCGACCGCTCCAGGACAGGGGCTGGGAACAATAGGAGGGGTGCATAAGAGACCGATTCACGGGGCTATAAAAACTCACGGCGATGCGGGTGTCCTCGTGTGGGTGTTGAAATACGGGGTGCGGTACAATTAACTTACAAACAAATTAGGGAATATAACAAACAGCTACCCCCATTGGATATGAGTACAAAGGATAGGGTAGACCACACATGCAATGTGATTTCCCTGGGAACGATCCGTCGCTATAAGCGGAGAGTACATGAGCAATTGACAAGGTACTCCACCTGATTACAGAAATAAATAAGGCCACATTCGACGCAACGACACAGTCAAGGCACCTAGAAATCAGCCTCTTTAACACTTTTGAAGTTTCCACCCTTCATCCAACGCGTCTTCCACCAAGAAATCGTACCAGACCATCGTAATCGGTACCGTGGACAGATGCCATAAGGCGTGCGCATCGATGATAAACGTCCATGGGGGGAAGTCGAGCAGCTCCAACGCAGTAGCCGCAGTTGTGAGTAGGACGAATGTGAATGCCTTGTTCACGAAGGCTGGACGGTAGGTCTTGGGCCGAAATGGAAATCGGAGGAGAAGCGAGCGAGAGGAGGGTAGGGAATAGATGGTCCAGAGTAAGTTGTGTGTGAGGCCAAGGATGAGGTTGAATGTCATGTTATAGGTATAGTCGAACCGCGGGAGAACGCTAAGGTAGGTTACGTGTCCGACATACACGATAAGACATGTAATGGCCCATGGTTTGAGAGCTCGATGGGGAGGTGAGAGTCCAGGACCGGGGCTTGTGTAGAGATGAAAGGTTCGGATGACGACCAAATACAACGCGTACATAATCGCGGACGCGGCAGAGAAGTAGTCGAGTCTCTCGGTCCATGGGACATCTAGTAATGAGTCTCGTCGTCAGTCGCCAGTATCAGAGACGCTCAGGAAAGAAGGAACCTCTTGTATGAAACACAGAAGACCAAAACCACGCGTTGATGCTTGTGTACGACCAAGCAAGGTAGTATGGTCGCATCGGATGGTCTTGGGGGATTCTCTTGGACACGACCCGCGCCCCTCGGACGTGGACGATCAAGTTCAGCACCGAAAACGCGACCGAGGCAGGCTCCTGCATCCCAGCGTACCGAACAAACGGCCACTTCCCATAATACTGCACGATGGGCTGTTGTTCCTTGACAGCGTTATCGGTGAGGAACCGCATACACTGGTACTTGCATTCGTCGGTGCACGTCCATCGGGCGAGGCGGAAAAGAAGCGGGATCTCGCATTGGCCTTTGAGGTTGTCGAGGCAAATCGGGATACAAGTTTGAAAGAGTTCGGACCGGTCTCCTACTGAGGCGAGGACGAGCGGGGTGCAGGCAAGGATGATCAGCCACAAAAGTGCAGGGCCAGCGCGGTGGTGCATCTTCCTCGACCGTTCGGCATCTGCCGATCCGCCCCTCCACTTGAATGAACTCACCCCAAGGTTCGAGGGAGGGAGGGTCAAGAATAATCACGATAAAAGCGGAAAAAAATAACAACACAATAGGTCGGTCCCATGCTTCGGGAACAGAGCCCTCGGAGGGTTTGAATTTCCCAGCGGGTGCGCACCGTGCTCAAGATAGCGGGACGACGATATACATTAATACTATTTGCAGCGCGACAATGTTTCTCACAAACCCAGAGAGACCTGTCCGCGTCGGGGCTCATCCATCGGAATCTAGTAGCCTATCCGTTTAGCCGTCCTCCTCCGTGGCTCGGTCCAGAGATTTCGCCAATTGCAATCGGGTGGATGCCTCCCAGGATCTTTGGGGCACCTGCATACATTGCAGAAGATTCGTGTTACCGGGTGACGCTTGGAGTCCGCAATTTATCAACAACCGTTCGTGAAATGAGCGGGACTCCTCCATGCCATGCGTGTACATAGTTCAGCGAAAACGGTCCGGATCCCCGGCCGTTGTTTTGAGCTGGATACTGATTATTGAATGACGAAACAGATGCTGGTGTATTGAAAACACTTTCACACCGGGCTCTAAGGATACTGCGAGATATTGGGCGAACGTGCGGGAAATCGGGCAGAATTAACCTGCCGTATTTCTTCCTGGATATCCGAGGGGGAGGCCGGTCTATGATGCATCATAGAGAAGGGAAACAGATGATAGGCGGAGATGATGTTTGGAGAATCCTGTACAATACCCCGAAGGACGAGGGTGCAAGGCTCTCACAAGTTGGGGTGTGTAGAGGAAAATCGAGTTGTCAGAATTTTAAAGGGGTCACAAATCATCAATCCGTCGCATCAGGGGACTCCACGAAAGACGGATCTCGGAGGGCCTCGGGGGATCTTTGATCGCGGATGCGGCCAAGGAAAATGGAAGGATTCAGTGGGGTCAGTATTTTCGACAAACAGACTTCTCGTGATGGTATGAGGTCGATTCATTTGTGTAATTTTGTGGTCGTGGGCTGGGGGTCCAGCGCGATAAAAATGACATCTGATTTGTGATATACTTTCATGGTCCTGTGCCACTGGGCACGAGTAAACACTCTATGGGACCCCATCTTATCAGAGCAAGGACAACCAAGGGGCTGAGATCTACATAGAAAAATATAAGGCAGACGCCGTGTGGTCGCAACATGTCAGTGGGTCAGTGGGTGGCATGACAATATCACTTGCCCAACGCGGTCACGAACTTCGCACTTGACAGATACGAAAACGTCGGTCGAGATGAGCCAAAAGAAGATTTTAAAGAGGACCAGGAGCTGTCAAGTTAACAGGACCCACACTTGATTGGAGGTAATCGTGGTTGCAGCCTCCACAGGTGACCAAGATCCGCTGGCCGCGCGGTTGTCTCCGGATCTCCTGGTCAAGGGCTTTAATCCCCGGGGTGCGGAAGCTCCCAGACCCACCACTACGTGAGAGAACTGGCGGTTCAATAGCGCGATCCAGAGCAATAGATTTTATACTGGGGGAAGCAGGTTGAGGGGCATTATCGGAGCACCATCAACCACATCAGTTGCGACGGGTTATCGCATAGCATATATGTATGTAACTCACATCAAATCATCTCTATCCTTGTATTCGTTTGTCTTTTCGGTTCCCCGAGCCCCGTATCGCCCCCTCATTCAGTTTTGCCTGCGCCGTTGGCGAAAAGCGCTGGCATCCACCCATTCTGGAGAAATTCCGACGGTCATCATCAACGCCCTGGGAACACATCTTAGCCTATCAATGCGCCTGAGCGGAGCGCCAGGTAACAAGCGCATATACTTGGAAGAAGTCCCCACCCCTTCCCAAGCATGTGAATCCGACATTGATCGTGGGATTGATTGTGGTGGCCACAGGTGCTGCCGTTTGAAAGTTTCATGTGATCCTACAACTCCAACCGCGGAGGAGGGTTCCGCCCATCCTTTTCCAAAACCTGAGAAAGTGCGACGGGAGTGGGCCCAGACTTCAGGATAGGATTAGGAGGAGTAAGAAAAGGTGCAATCGTGGGAAACCGATCTCGATCGCAATATCCGCCCAGCCTTTCAACCCATCCAACATGGTACCTGTTCTCGGTGGCCGCGAAAGTTACAGTGTAGCTACGGTGTCTGATCCCGGTGGCTTTCCGGCAAGTGCCATCTACTTCGTTTCCAAGCAGAAAGGGGAGGATTTGGGGGGTTCCTGGGCCAATTCGCTCTCTTTGGCGCTTGGGTGCCTGAGGTCCGCGTGGTGACCGGTGACGTCCGTCCACCGGGTAGTTTCGACGCCCGTTCCGGAGGCTTTATGCGAGTCCACGCCCAACTTACCGCCTATCTTGCAATATTGCTAAATTGACCCTCTCAAGCGGGGGGCCGTGATTAGCGAATGTGCATGTGAGCCGGGCGGAGAAGCGTGAAACGAAGGAGTAGAGGCAACTATGGCTTTAGGATCTCGTAGTCGTGATGTCGTGTATACTCCCGCTCAAGGCACATGCCAAGGATTACCAGCGAAAACCTCTTTTTGATTGAATTCGAAAATGTAAGTAGGTTGGTGTTACACAGGTGGGACAAGGCGACTGATAGTACAATGTAGCGAACGAATTAAGCGGGCGGAGGATAAAACGAAAACAAAAGAGAGGGTGAAATGGATCAAAGGCGCATGCGCAAAGTGGGAACGGAACGAAATAAGTCAACCACTGGGGATAAGAAAAGAAACGACCATGTGCGAAGAACGAAAAGGGTTACATTCCCGTAAAAAGGAATGTATCGAACGAAGAAGGGCAGAAGATGGAGGGTGGAAGACAATAGAGATCATTAAAGCTGACGATTAAGGGCGTCAGGATAATATTTTTGTCTCATCAACAGATCTCAACAAGCTGAGACCAAGTCGGAGAAGTGAACTCCGGCATCTGAGGAGCAAAAGGCAGCGAATAATTCGTGTCCTTAGAACCCCAGATGCTAGCCGTCCTCCTCATTCTTTTCCTCCTCGCAGTCTCGATCTCGGGGAGGCTCCCGCGTTGTACGGGAGGGGGAAGAAGTTCTTTGATGAACTCCAACTCGAGAATGTGCTTGCCCTCTTTCCAGCGTTCGGTCCGTTCGTGTGCATGAATCATTTTCCACCCGAGATACGAGCTGCACCCCAGGCACACGATTTCTTGGATGGTGTATGCCCCTGAGGTCATCAATTGAATCGAGGGCCGATCGTACCGGACATTCGTTCTAAGGGGTAGAAGCAGAGATAGCGAAGCGAGAGTGGGTTGGGGGAAGGGGAGATCAGATGTCAGGGGTGGAACCAACGGGAGGAAATTGAAGAAGGTACTCACACGTCCGCTGCCAATGCTGCCTTTCCTGCATGACCCAATGATCGAAAAACGACACGAAATTTTGGGTAAGATACTTTTCCTCTCCAGAGTAGGGGCGGTTTCACACCGCCAAGGAGAGTTATGCTTACCGGCAAATCCCCTATAGGACTGTCATACGCGAAGAGAAAGGGTATTAGAGATCGATCGGTACACATGACTTGATCAAACGCACTGACCGCAGAGACTAGAGACTCGAGGGAGCAAAGTAAGGCTCCGCATTGCTTGCAAGCAAGCGAACCCCCCTCTGGAATCGACGAGACCATGCTCGAGGTGGCATCCTGATAGGTGGTACCGCGGGATCCTGACACGGACATCGTGTGATGGTTTTGATGGAGTGAATAAGTCGTCGAAAGCGAGTCGCGGGCGAATGGTCTTCTCAGAAGAGTGAAGAAAGTAAAGACAGTGGACTCGAGGGGGCGGGAAAGGGAGAGAGAAAAGGTAAAAGCCTTGTCCACAACAAAGAGAAAGAGGTTCGCCGTCTGAGAAGAATCAGATCCAGGGCATTGGGCTATATATACGGCCCTTCTCACCGCCTCGTCGGCCGGTCATATCGCCAAGTCGCGAGCGTGAAAGATCGAGAGGGATTTTTCTCTGACCCTATGGCGGTATCCAAGGGGACATGAGCGAAAACCCAGATCCGTGGGACTGGATCAGGCGGGATGTTTCGCTGGTCTCCTTATGACGTTCCTGGTAACTTGTCTAAGTCAATCGTGGGAAGTGTTGTCCGGCTGGGTGTGATCTACTTGATCCCTTGTCGGGTCTGATGCTTCTCATGATATCCACTCTCATGCTTCCCGTCTAATCAACTTCGAAGCCCTCGTTGTTCGAGACAGTCTTACTCGAGGTCAAAGGTCTCGTGCTTGTTTATACATGAAATGTACCGCAAAGTCTATCCCCGAACGGCCTTATCCGACTTCAACACTCCGCAGCACATGGTTCTGGCACAGATAGACGTAAGCGACCCGGCAATTCAAAACTTGGTACCCTGTTGTCCGTCGACTCGCGGGACGGCTGAAATTTTGATTTGAAATTCCGCAACCTGTGTCACCGGCGGGAAGAAACCCGAGACGCGGAGTGGTCCATTTTCCCTGAGTGAGTTCCAATCTTGACCCTGTGCCAAGGAAACGCGGAACACAAAATGAAAATCCGAAAGAGGGTGCCCACGGGTGTGACAAAGGGTCGTCAAGAGGTTGGGGAGAAACTGAACTGACGCCCCCGATGAACGGATGCGAATGTCGTTGACAAAGCTCGAGGCCAGAAGCTCAATCCCGCGACCCTCCCTTCTTCTACTCCGCTCCCTGCTCGTTGAGCCTTGTCACCATCCCTGAAAGAAGGTCGGGGATCAATCAACGAAGGCAGGGCGTCAACCGGAACACTGAAACCGCTCACCGAAGAGTCGCACAAGCAACGACCATACCTTGTTCCCCAATCAAGCCATTTCCACATCTAGGGTAAGGGTATCCGCCCCAACAGACTCCAGAGCTCCGTTATCCGTCGCTGTTTCGGCCACCGTGTTGGGGGTCGATGGAACCAAGGACAGCTCAACATCCTCCTCAGACTCTGCGCCTTCTGACTTGCCCGACTGATCATCAGCATCGTCCGCCACTTGTCTGGCTAATGATATGCGCCCCCTCCCCCTCCCCCTCCCCCTCCCTCTACCTCGTCCGCGACCACGGCCGCGCCGAGATATGGGAGCTGGTGTCGATTCATCGGTTTCGTCATCAATACTGATACTTGTTGTCAACGGCGTTGCGGCCACCAACGTCTTCGGTGGTCTACCCCTCCTTCTGCCGCCTCTGCCTCTCGTTGAAGTTGCAGTAGTGTTCGGGTCCTCTCCTCGGGTAGTCCGTCTCCGTCTGGATGGTTCAGGTTCAGGTTCGGGTTCGGGTTCAGGCTCCTCCCTGTCGTGGTCGCCGTTTCCGTCGTAGAACTCGTTCTGGGCCATCGAGCGATCGAGTCTGCTTTCCGGATTGTCGTCAGCACCTCTATCTCTCGCCTCCTTCTCTTCTTCCAACCAACGTTCTAGGTCCGGAGGAAGTTCCGACATCATGACGCTCGGTGCACCCTGAAGGTACCTTAATTTACTTCGAATGTTGAGGGTAATCCGTTGAAGCGACGTTGGCGAGTTTTGGTTGTCCACCTTGCCAGTAAGAGGAGGGTGAAGCTTCCATTGCGAGTCTCGGAAGAATGGATCATAGATCGTCCGCGGGAGCTCGTCAGGTAGAGAAGCTCCCACGAGTACGGCAGTCTCGTAGGTCCAGCACCTTCCCACATTTTTGACGGTGTAACCACCGCCCCCGACGACAAGGAGAGGCACGCCAAATTTGCGCACGAAGTTGACACATTCGCCGTGGGCGGCAATCGAGAGGTTAAACGCCCCGAGTCGGTCGCACCCCAAAGAGTCCGCTCCGCACTGCAAGACAATTGACGAAGGACGGAAAGCAGTGACGGTATCCTCAATGACAGTTTTGAAGATCGTCAGATACATTTCATCGTCGATTCCATCCCTCAGAGGGACGTTGAGGGAGAAGTATTTTCCGAGACCAAGGCCGTTGTCATCCAGTTTACCGGTCCCAGGAAAGAAGTCGCCAGTGTATTTGTGGAAAGAGACGGTCATGACTCGGTTGGAGGTGTAGAATGCCTGTTCAACGCCATCACCGTGATGAATGTCGATGTCGATGTAAAGGACTCGGGGGTGGTACCTGGTCAGATGATATATCAGTGCCTGCATTGGGGTAAAACCCTCGCGGGACGCACTTGAGTAGTTCGAGAATGGCCAATACAATATCATTGACATAGCAAAACCCACTTGCTTCTCCGCGTTTCGCGTGATGGAGGCCACCGGACCAATTGATAGCAATATCGGTCGTGCCAGCACACAACTTGCGGGCTGCGGCAAGGGAAGATCCGGCATACATACAACAGAAATCGAACATATCAGCAAAGATAGGGCAGTCCTCGACGCAGTTGAAGTTGTCGATCAGATTCCTCATGTCGTTTTGGTTACGAGGAGTGACCCTGGATCAACGGTCCGTGTGAGGAACATCGTGAGCCCTAAACCGCCATGAAGGGGAAAAATGTACCTTGATAGGAAGTCGATGTAGTCTTTGTCATGGTAACCAAGCAATTCGGCCCTTGACGCGGGTGGAGGGTTGTATATTTGATGGATCTGTTTGTCCAACCCGTAGCCAATCATGAGGGCGTTGACGAGAGTAAGCCTGTGGGGCTTCATCGGATGGTATTGCTGATTATGGTATTAGATAACGCCTCGCAACATGACGAACATCGACTTACGCCATAGTGAAATCCACCCACACCCTCAGGGAAGTAGTATGAAACAATAGGTCGTGAATGGGGCTGAACGGTGGGAATGAGATATGTCGCGTTTTGTACAGGTTGGTTCACGCACATTTACGTGTTCAGTTATTGGCTGGGCGTACCCATGAACCCCGCGGTCGTCGAAGTAGGATTCGGACGAGAATGTTGTGGCCTGGGAAGTTCGTACCATGGATCACCTATCCGATCAATCTGACGTGAAACAGTCAACGACCGTCGAAGATGAGAAGTTTTTATGACGACGACAACGGACGCACCGAAGAAGGGCTTGGACACTCCCTGAACGCGAAAATGTCCACACAAATCCGGCACAAGGGATGGCGGGGTGAGGTGACGGATCGTTCGGCAAACGCCGATCCCTTCCACGAAGTTCTGGCATCTGCCTCCAAGTCACATGTGGCGTTGCGGAGGCTTTCAATTAATTTCAAGCTATTGGCTCTCTTGGGATGAAGGGCGACGACTGACAGCTGAGACTTCATACAGCTTGACGTAGCCAGCAACGCCCCCGAGATGAATGCCACTTTGCATGCTCAATGCCGCATCACAAAGCGTAACATGGATCCCAGC
>Ga0307517_10001166_pt1 | contig 44334 bp, 59 predicted proteins | sample 23_EM_MG_FD_194515 | JGI IMG/M metagenome (GOLD analysis project Ga0307517, IMG submission 194515) | Populus trichocarpa ectomycorrhiza microbial communities from riparian zone in the Pacific Northwest, United States - 23_EM | ecosystem: Host-associated > Plants > Roots > Unclassified | place...
GTGGGTGGGTTCATCGATAACAGATCACCACTCAGTACTGCCACTGGGCGGACATATGCTGCCGTTTCTGCGCGGCTCAATGACGGAAAGTGACTAGTGGCTTGTGATCTACAGGTTCCACGTTCAGGGTTTGATGAGTCGGTACCCGAGAGACCGCTTTGCACCGCGCCCCCCGGTGTGATTATTGAATGGCGCGATCCCCGTGAAATCATGGGTGGCGCGTGTAAGCGTTTCCAGAAGGGTGCCACCGTCTATTCGTGGGATCAAACGCCGGCTGTGGGCTCTGGTTGGTTTGTTCTTCGTAACTGAACTAACTTTGGATGATGATCTCCATTCAGTTTGTGTCCTGGATGCCCCGTTTCTTTGCGGATGTGGGGTGTGATGACCGCAACGGGAGTTTTCTGATCTCTACAGGGTCTGGCTCTTTATGGTGCCGTTGGACCTGCGGCACTGCATCATCGGTCTGGTTGGATAAACGGGTGGACTGTACTCCTAGGATACGACCGTTTTTTGAAACATGAAGGTTGGAAATTATATTGGCATTTATGTCCCCTTCCTTTTCCGTTGCATCCCATTGGGGGGACGGGAGAGCGGGGCGTAGGCAACATCAAGTCGTGACTCTGGGAAGAGATAAGTTTACTGGTACGAAGGGCGCCCAAATTTCGTCTGCAGCCTTTGTTCTGGGATAACGATACACAGGTAGTGGGGTGGGAGAGAACTAGCAGGACGCGAGTAGGGATCCCGCCTACGTACTACAGGCATCATGCGAGTGAGTGCCCTCGTCGCCCATAGCTGGCGTGGCACCGCCAAAAGCGTTCCGGAGAGACCGATTGTTATATATCCTGTTCTTTCGATGAGAGATGGTTGATGATTTCATTGTCTGGGGGAGGGATACTGGTGACTCTCACCTTATCTTTTCGTTCTGTGGGCGGCCGCAGACCGATCACGCCTCGGTCAGGTTCAAGAATCCTCTCCCCGACTTTGATCCCCTCGGATCCGGCTGGACCCCCTTATTGGGGTTTGTGTTTCGTTTTTGCAACATACGTTGTTACGTGTGTGAGTTTCGAGCACCTCACGTTTTCCTTGGCCTGAAGCTTGGGGCTTGGTTACGTTTCTCGTTGCGAGAAGAATCGTAGTTGCGGCTTTCTCCGCCAAGCGTTTGAGTCTACATGTCTTCCTCTACCACCGTGATGCTGAAGTTTCTACCCGCCGGGAGGTGATCAAACCCCACGGCCTCCACGGTGTTTGCAAGGCTGAGCTGGCATCCGCCGGGGAGCCTGAGGACCTAGACGCAGGGCAACCCCAGCTCGACGCCGTCCGGATTGGGTATCGTTCTTTTTTTAATGTTGGCTCCCACCTAATCTGGTGCTCCGTCCGGTTGCCAGGGGTCTGATCTGTCATAATTGCGGCAGATTGATTTCATCCAGATAGCGGAGATGGCGAGTGGCACCAGTGAAAGCGCTATTGACCTCGAGGCTGTATATCGTGCTCCTTCATGGGCAGGGTCCGAGTGAACGGGATCAACGTGCGCGCTAAGGTCCGTCACTATCAGTGGAACCGCCCCGGAAAGCCTGTACGCAATAACGTCGGGGAGGGCGTAGACGAAGGCGCGACCGGAGGATCTGGGCTTGACATACAGAAAATGGGGAAATACCGTGGATGTGATGATTACAATATGTGTTCTATTCATCCGTCGTCATGGAGGCGGAGGCATACGGGAGGACGGTGGGTCAGCGCTTCAGCCATCGAGCGTCTGGGCCGCAGATCCTATATCACTCGCTGATCTGTGATCACCCACACTCCGGCCATAGGTTGAAACCGACACCGAACGAGCCAGGGCCCTGATGATCTGCAGAGCCCCGTTGTCGATTCGTGGTTTGTTGGAGGTAGTGGTCTCCACTATCCTTGCACCGCATCTGCAGTCGTCGTCCTTCGCGACGCTGATATTCCCATGGATCTCAAGCGACGAAAGCTCCTCGAAGCGTTTAACTAGTCTCGCTTATAAAACCATCCCTCACTTTTCCCCCCAATGCAGGACATCGTTCCACACAGTGCTGGCTCTCCCGACGAGCCATCTCCCCTCTCCGGTCCCGATTCTCTCCTTCCTGACTCCCTTGTTAAACTAGAACGACACTCGCCTTCAGATCTCTGGTGTCCTTCTCCATCCCCTCCTTCTAGCCAACCGATCTCTTCATTCACTCATATTCCCTCATTCACTTCCGGCCGCGCAACCACACCCGCCATCCGTAAGAAGCGTTCTGTCAACCCCTACACCCACCCCCCGCCCCGCGTTAGCTCCGGACGTCGCCAAAATTCTTCTACAATGTCTGCCCCTCACTACGGAAACTGGCCATCCAACCCTGTGAAGTACGAGGAATCCGAGTACCCTTCGGGAGATCTCTCGCATGTGCAGCGAAGGTCCTCTGATGGCGACCAACAATCTCGGTACTACTTCGCCTCGGTGAGCATTTTTGCACAGATCAAAGGCAGGGTACTGATACGCGTCGCTTTGCCAGGATAACACTGCGGGTCGCTACCGCCCAGACATCCGCCCGAATTCTTCGGGATCGGTGACTTCTTCGAGTCTCACCGGAGCCATGGGTGAACCCACTTTGTCGGCTCATTCTTCTCCTTCGAGTGATCGGTCGTTCCACGATCCATCACAGCCTTCACATGTCCAGTCCACCTCCATGGACTGGCACTCTGATGTCCCTCAACCTGGGAACATCGTCGTTGCCGCCGGCATCCCTACCTCATATTACGCTTCTCCTACGACCCCATCCGCTCATTCGTCTGCGAACCCTAACTTACATTACCCGACTTATAATCCGTATAATACGCCCGACCTTTACGAACAGTCCGGATCCTTTATGCCCTCTACCCCCTACACCGAATTCTCCTCCCGTTCCGGTCCCACCACCACCCCTCCCGATATTGTCCCTCCCTCTACGTCTCTTCCATTGACCGGTCCACATTCCGCTCCTGTGCGCGGCTCCGTGCGCAAGGAGACTATGGATGAGGAACTCAGGGTCCTCCGAAACAGGATCAGGGAGCTCGAAATCGAGAAGGAAACGGCCAACCGCCGCGTGCGCGACCTTCACGCTGCTATGGGCACCGGTTACCCGCAAACGGGTATCCACCCCAGTGGTCTCCCCTCCCCTGCTCCGAACCCCCCTAATACGGACGCTCTCCAAGAGTCTTGGGACGCTCGTACCAGCGCTCGCATTCGCACCTTCTGCTCCCTAAATCGTGCTGGAAACGCCTTGTGCGCTTGGCACGACTCAAGGCGTGAGCGTCGAGCTTATCCTCCTCGTATGGCGCCCCCTGGTCATCTCAACTGTGGCTGCACCTTCGAAGAGGCTCTGTTCGAAGAGAGCCTCGCACGCCACGGTGTCGGAAGCTACCATCCTGGCGAGAACGTTCGCATGGACCCTGCTCTCCGGAACCCGTTGTTGAAGCTTTTGAAGCAGAGATACGGGTACAAAGATGGAGACTTTGAACGTGATCCCATTACTGGTACGTGGGTCGAGGGCGAGGGTCCCATCATCTGGGAGTCCCGAGCGCAGTCCGGCAGTGTGAAGAAGAGGCCGGACGACAGGAGATCATAGGCTAATCATCACCTACCCTAATACACGGCGGACCCCCGCCTCACTACCGTTTTAGTTCCCGATCGAACACCCATTGCATACTCCCTCACTTTACGTCTCTATCTCACTCCTGCATTCACCCTCATTTCGCACACCTATCTTACTACCCACGCACTATGATTTTGCATATTCTGGTCTCATCGCATCTTGGATTTCGGCATTTTCATCATGTAGTGTATTATCCAGCCTAATTCCCACACCATCGTGCCTTCCTCTCGTTCATTCTCTCGTCTCATCACTAGCGGCATCATGACATGGACATTGCATCGCATTTTCACTCGTTCCATTAGTTTCCTCGTCACCTGCATTTTAATTTTGTATTCCTAACTAGGGTACCTTCGCAATGTTGTATCATCGGGAGATTTGTTGCATAGCACATTACTAAGCTAGAGCTCACAATAATGATGGTTGTACGTACGGAACATTTATGGGACGGACACCACCCCTGAGATAACGGAGGAAAGTTAGAGGAGGTCATATTCTCCGCCTTTCTCGATTGACTGATCGAGAATGGAGAAAGGAGAGTCAGGGAGTGCATAGAAGACCGAAGGGATTGGGGGAAACTCTTACACGTTTGTAAGCAGGTCTAGTATTATCGTCAAATTGAGATTGTTAAGATGGGGGAGGTCTGAGATGCGTACCGTTCGTGGATACGTTCAACGTATTCCATACACTTCGGGCCGAGGCTCTCGGGGAACTTCTTGGCCCATAGTTCAAGAGGGAATATCATCATGAAATCCGCTGAGGTGGGCTCGCTGCCGCCGGCAAAGAACCCTCCATCGGTCTTGTTCAGGTGTGTCTCAATCTAGTAATGGGAGACCGTCAGGTGCGGCCACGACCGCCCGGGCGGCGAGAGAGACTTACGTATTTCATGTGAGTTTCCAACCGGGGAGCGATCATTCTGCGACTGACCGCTTCGAAAACGCCCCACAGGAACGGTTTGAGGAGGAAAGGTGCTCTCTCTGGTACGATTGTGCAGATACACTTGTTTATGAGGATTGGCATTAGACTGCCTTCAGCGTAATGTGTGACTGGGTCTCTGGTCAGCATTCAACATTTGCGAGTGATTGGTGAAGCGCACAGTAGATATCGTTGACTTGAGCTGATTCTGGAAGGGCTTCCCGTTGTTTGCCGTACTTCCGGAGCAAGTAATCTGTACGCCGGGCTCCGTTGAGGTTCGAGATAAGCAGAGGGTCAAGCAGAAGTTTCCTTACGGACGATAGCACCACTTTCAGCAATAGTCATTTCGCCGTCAACGATGATAGGTGCAAGTCCCAGTGGATGCACATCCCTCAGTTCCTTCGGAGCAAACTCATCCGAACCCCGCTGCCATTTGACAATCTCGTACGGGACTTCGAGTTCCTCCTACAAGCGTGGGTTTAGCCAGAGATTCCACACAAGCCACGAAAGACCAACAAGGAGCCACAGGATCCTCTGAGACCGTGAGTTGTTGAGGTGGTGAACCGTCAAGACCATGGCGGCAGAAAGCAAGAAACGCCGGCGAAAACCCACTACAAAACCGAGGTTATGTATCCCGGCTTCGAGATCGCCTCCCTCATGGATTTGATCGGTGAAGGTAAAATTGACCGGGTGACCTCCCCGCTGACTGTAATCTCATTACACTCCAACTGCGACCGCCCCCGCTCGCCGAGGGGTTATCCGACCGGATCTCATACGGAAATAGACATGAAGCGAGGGTGGCGAAGCCGTATGTGGGAATGAAAGTCTAAGAATACAGAGAAGAAAGCAGGATCTCGTTATCGCTTGTGTGAAGCCGGGTAAAACACGTAAGGACCTCCTCTTTCAAGAGCCTGCAGGGAGGAGATCAGTCGACTGGGAACACAATGCAACCGGAAGACCAACTCTTTTATACGCGGGTCTGATAAAAAAACAGTCAGACATGCAATTACTGAGTACCACCCCACAACTCACCGTTCCTGAAGGAGTTCGACGAACTCTCTGGTTTTAGGACCCAGCAGTGAGGGGTCGTCTCTGTACCAAAGTTCGAGCGGGAACGACATCATGAAGTCAGCACCCGTGGGTTCATCACCCCCAACGAACCAGGGGGATTTTGACTTGTTTAGGTGTGCTTCTATCTGCGGTATATTGCAAGTTAGAGGGATGAACTAAAGGGAATCTCGGCACTTACAAATTCCGCATGTATCCGCAACCTTGGGAGGGTCAGCCTGCTTATCAGGGCATTGAAAATGCCCTCCAGAAACGGTTGTAGCAGAAGGGGGGCTTTTTCGGGTATCATTTTGAAGAATAGCTTAAACACAAGTGTGGGCATCAGACTGCCCTCAGCGTAGTGGATAACTGGAACCATAGTGTGTTAGCAACGCCTCACGTATTGGATGCACACATTACAATACGAATCGTTGATGCGAGCTGCTTCCGATAGCTGTTCACGTTCCTGTTCGTGGCGTGTCAGCAAGTATTCTGTAAAGGCTCGTAAGGCAACTGGCTAGAGATGAAGTTTTATGACTTGGACTTGCCAACAATGGCCCCGCTTTCAGCGAGGGCGAAGTTGCCCTCTGTAAGGACCGGAGACATTCCCACAGAATGGGCATCCTTCAGCTCCTTCGGGGCACAGTGCTCAGCATCTCTCTGGTATAGTTTGATTTCATATGGAACCTGGAGCTCTTCCTGGGTTGAGAGAGTTGAGGAACTGCAGAGTAGAGCGTGACATCGGGAGAGCGAGACAGACCAAAAGCCAGAGAATCCGCTGAGAGCGGGAGTTATCGAGATGGTGGACGGTCAGAACCATTGCGGGGGAAACACGGAGCCATGCTCGAGTTGGGGCACGACCTTGTAGCGATGTGCCGATGGACGACCGGAAAGCTTCCGATCAGCTGATTACCGTTTCTCCTTCTGACCGTGATGCGGTTCGTCTTCTGTGTCTTCTACCTTACGTACTTACCGTGGCCCGGGGCGGAGGCTGCGTGGACCTGGTCGACCAAGAGAAACCCCGACGCAGGCAAGTTACACGAATTCATTCGCCCTGGGGACGCATGTAAGTCCGGGATTGTTGCGACCGTCTCACGCGTTCTCGGTGACTGACGCGTCTCTTCCACAATCCTGCTCGGAAGTGCTGCAAGGAGAGCTTGAAGAGATCTTCCCAAACCATGGTAAGCGCTGTTTCTCCGTCCGGGCCCTGGTGGCCGCGGAGTATAAGCGTGATGAGATCAGCAGCGCTGGCAGAAACCACGCACGAACCCGACTGCTTTCGCCAGGCAGTAGGATATATGCAACATCGCTGCACAGACCTGGACAGGCTCGAAGGAGACAAAATATCCTGTAAGGCATATTTAGGCCACGCGCATACAGTCAGGCTGATCAAGTTATCCAGTTGCGATTTCTATGACCCTGTGCGAACTAGAGATCGCTCGCCTGTCTCCTCCGATGGAGTGTCGTCCAGTCAAGCAAAAAACCACAGCTACTCTAGCAGATAGCCGTCACTGTGTCGAGTGGGTCTCACTTCTTTCGATATATCTATGTATGATTCTTACGACTTCGACTTTCAGGGCACTGGCTCGGAGTGCCCAGTCCTGGTCTAGCTACTCCGGGTACTTTAGAGAGTCAAGTGAGTCCGGATTTACGCACTCACTCGACTGCATCGCTCATAAGACCTCAAGCTCGCATGTGTCATGCCTACCAACAGCTGAACGAAATCGGTATTTCTGAACCCGTTTCCGCAGGAGAGAGGCTGAAAAGTCGCCCGTTCGCAGATATCGCAAAGAACGTCTACCAGAATATCACGGAGGAGAAACTGCGCCTGGTTCAGTTCCTACTCAGGCGGGAACAGGGCTTCCAAAAGGATGGCCAGCAATTGTCGGCATCCATCGAAGTGAGATACTCTCATGAACCCCCCCAACGCGGCTAATTTCCCGTGCGCGCCCCCAGTCGATGCACGAAATCATGGGTGACCTGCGGGCTTTCTCCGGAGTTTTTGGTTCGGTTGTCGGTGACATGACCAACGTGTCCCGCGATATTATGGAATATGTGAGATGACCGACCCTCCAACCGGATCCCTAATCACGAGTCTCAGGTGATCACAAATTTCGATGAAACCCTCACCCGGCTATCTCGACAACAATCCGAGCAACAGGCACACGCGTTACTAGAGGTCTTCATAATCGCATTGGGTTTGGCAGTTTCTATGACTAACCAGTATCCAGGTGGATGCTGGTATTTCCCATCTTTTGGCCGCGGTAAGGACACTGGCCGTACCCTGAAATTGTACTGACGTAATCCAACAGCATGCAAATTATTTGGGGAGTACTATCGCGACATTGGAGAGCGAAATATCATACCACTCGGAGACTCTTCTCCAACGGGTTCGTTCACACGACCAAGAGCTCAGCCGCATCATGGTGAATCGCCACTCCTATTGTCATGATCCTGACTGGTTCATCTCCGTGTAGAATCAGGTTGACGGCAAATGGAGAGAGTTAATTGGAGGCGTAACAAATCTACACCTTGTATGTCGATCTTCGTTGATCGACCTTTGCCATTAACCCCGCCGTCAGTCGGTATCCCAGGCATCTCAAGCAGCTGATCGTGTGGGCGAACAGCTTCATGCTCACCGTGAAGCAACAGTGGCTTCCCATGATATCCAGTTAGCCGCCGCAAAGAACGCTGAACAGCTCGCTTCAGTACTTGAGAACTTGACCTCCGTAACACAGGCAGAACTCCAGCAGATTAACAGCACGACCCATAGCATCAGAGAGAGCCTGTGGGCACCCCAAGGACAAGGCGCTCATATCTGGTACTCTATCCTCCTCAACGCGTTTAGGACCGTCGGTGGAGGTACATCCCACCATACACGTTACTCCTGATACCTTACTTGCTGGCTCGCAGGGGATCTACCTAGCTATCGTCAACTCTCTGAAAGTCCCGTCTTCCGCATCGCCACAGTAGCTGGGCATCTGGTTTGGAGTGTTACTTGGCTTTTGCTTTCTGCGATGATGGTGATTATCTCGCCCGAACCTATCCGCATACTGACACAACTTCCAGAGCGCGTCCTTACTTCCGTTGAGATGCTTATTTTCCAGGCAAAGGAAATCTTCCGTGGGTACAAGGTCAACACCCCCCTCCAGTCTCGAAAATATATCTCCTCCCCACTACGAGACTCCCACAAGCTCTCCTTATCCTCTGTCATATGACGAACGCTCACACCCTCGCTTCCACTATGGCAAACCTCGGCATCGCCTTCGAATGTCTCTGATCCCTGAACGCCTGGTTCGTATGCCTGCTGACTCTGTCTGAACTGCCCTCCTGCTTTTTTATTATCATTACTCTGGCGATCGGATTCCAACAAACTCAAGGGTCGGGACTTTCCTTCTCACTATGAACATGTATTCTGGCGTAATCAAATTTGCGTATACAAACACCTCGACTGCGCCTGGTCTGACCGGCAGTGGTCTTCGACCGTGATGGTTGTACCCGGTTGTGACGGCCCATTGTTCGGTCATATAGAGGCCTTCTGCCTTCTCCGGGTGAAATTCGGACCGTGCATAGCCTGCGTTAGCCTTTGTTCACCGTCACCAATTGCATGCGGTAAGGTACTGGCGAAGATCTCCAACCGCAACCAAAGTGGTTGCTTCAGGCCATCTCCCTACGCTCTCCTCCCCCTTCTCCTTTCAATAGCCAAACCTTCTGGGCCACGTCCCATAAATCAATTTCATTGAAACTAGGTTTTCTCTCCTCGAAGGCCGATGATCCTGTTATCTTTCGTGAAGATCACACTAAGATGTACCCCCCCTGACTCCTGCTTGATTTGCAGAGGAGGATCCTGGGAACCGGACGGCTTTTTGATGTTTTTGACGACACATACATTCCGAGCGTGCGGCTCGCGCTTTTTCAGGATTCTGTGGATTCCATTTCTGGGTATGGCCTCGTGTCCTCCTTATTCCCACACGTTCAATATCTTGAATGAGTGAGAGAGCGTCACCCGCTCTAGCCTGTGTGAAGGTACATTGAGTGCATCCGGTCTGGTATCTAGGGTCTAGCTATAGGCTGTGTTATCGAGACGTAATCCACCGGCCGAGGGAACCGGCGACCGTAGTCTTACCCCGCATTGACGGTAGCCGATCATGGAATGGAAATGAACAACCTTGGACATGTGTTATGTATCACTGCGACAGGTAATTTGTCATTCGTAAGTAACCTCGAGTGCGAACGTTAAACACGTTGTTTCTCCCGTAACCACTGAATATCTGGACGTGTCGGCAACCATTCATGTCCGCCAGTTTCCAGTGTCCAAGAATCCAACCTTTCGAACCCCCATTTTCTGAATTCCAATATATTGTCTATATACAGACCGAACCCGTACGAGAGTACTAGAAGCCGAAAAAGGGATACACCGTGCGTTACTGGTCATATGGGAAAGTTATAAGATAACAGAAAGTCAGACACTGCAAAATGGACTAGTACACTAAAACTGGATCAGGGGTAATGAAGCGGAGAGACAAAAAGATGGTTGCAGGTAAAGTCCAAGTAAGTACACAACTATAAGCAAGCGGGGAAGTGTATATACAAGGAGAGGGTGGGGTGGGAGGAGGTAAACAAAGGCCGCCCAGTAGACAATCTGGACGGCATCTATGGTGATAATATGAAGGGCATGATAGGAGATGAAACAATTAGCGCATGCGCATGGAGGTATCATAAATCGGAGCACTTGACAGGGAGAGATGGATACAGCAAGACGTGATAAATAAGAGGCATGTGGGGAATTATAGATGATCGTGGATGTGGTCGGGGATTGCTCAATTGTCGTTGAGCACACCGTTAGATTAGTATGGCGATGGGAATTCCGGGGACCGAATATCGGATTCGTTCACTTCGATGTACTTGAGGAACTGTAATAAGACGTCAGAAAAGTAGTCAACGATGACAAAGGGACAACGCACATATTCGAACGGGTATCTAGGTGGTTTCCCGTGCTTGGATATGGAGTCGGGGAACTCCTTCATCCGTCGGTCCCAGGGAATCGTTCTACCATCATAACTGGAGAAGTGGTACTGATGGAGATGAGATAACTCGGGAGGGTTTTGATGTTCGCGAGGAGCATGAATCAAGTATCGACCGTCGGAAGTTGCACAATCTCCACGTCTGTTCCAGAACCCTTGGCGTACTCTCACCTTCCGTGGAGCAGAGGATGTTCGATATCTATGCGACGCGTCCGCAGGAAGCGGCGGGACGGGAACAGGCGGAACAACCACACCGGAAGAGGTTGGAGTATGCGCACGAGATGGCCCTCTTGAAGAAGACCTGGACGGTGTGGAACTTTGGGGAGGCGGGGTGGCCCTGGATGGAGAAAACGGTCTCAATGGGGAGGTAGCACGGCCAGGGTTGTAAGAAGGTCGTGGTTCCGTGTGACTGCGTCCTACCGTCCTGCTGCTTGATCGAGCTAGGTCCTTAACAGCGTCTGAAGCACGGGAGATGCTGGTCGGTGGGTTCCTGGATTCCCGGCCGTCGCGCGAATCCCGGCGGGTAGGCAGGTACGGGTTTTCGGAGACGGGATCCAGAGTCGGGTAGGTCTGACTGCGACCTACGCTCCGTGATGATTGTTGTTTTGACGAAGAGGATGAGCTTGGGTAGTGTGCGGGGGGTTGAGATCGCTCGTCATAACGGGTCGGTGACATACTAGTGCGCGACGTGAACGTGTCGGCGCGTGCGAGTGAGCGGTGGGGCATGTCATCTCCCCTGGAAAGAGAGTTGGATCGCGAGTGGTTTCGTGAATGAGAGCGAGAGGATCTATCTTTCGAAGAGGAAGGCGATGAGGATGAAGATGACGAGGAAAGTTCGCCACGAGATATTTTGTCCAGACCGGGTATAGTGGCTGAACCGGGCCGTGGAGTCGCACCAATCAACGGGCTTAAAACGGAGGGCCCATTGTCCGATAGCATGCTGGTCAAGGATGGGATGATGGTGCCATGAGGTGGCATCCCCGGGCCTTCTGATGCACGGCGCATAGAGGAGGATTTCGTGGGTGTCGCGTTGTTTGGGGTGTTCGTCCGTTCAGAGTAGTACTTGGGAGTACGGATGATAGCAGGGGAGAACGTAGGATGCAAATCCTTTTTCCCAGAGAATGCTTCCTGCTCAGGATCTGAGACTTTTCGACGTTCCTTTTCCTTCTCTCGTTCTCGTTCTCGCTCCCATTCACGTCTGCCCCGATCATCGGGAGTATGCGCTTGGGAGAGAGCTGACGGTCGTCTTTGATCATCGGAAGGTGGAGTATACTCTTGGGTGTTTTTCCTCGAAGTGGAGCGACGCGGAGAAGAATCCGACGGCGGCGTGTGCTCTTGGGTATTCCTCCTCGAAGAAGAGCGGTAGAGTGACGAGTCTCGTGGTGGAGTTTGTTCTTGCGTATTTCTTCTCGATGAAGAGGGTGGATAAACTGCGGCAGACGATGAGTTCGGGTATTCTTGTCTCAGTGGTGACGATGTCGTTGGAGGCGGCTGAATCTCTGGGCGGTGTTGTTGATCTGACTCACGGATAGGAGGCGATTTTACACCTTTTAGTCGATATTGCTCCACCTCTCGTGAACCGGAGGATGGCTGTGCATTTGAGCCTTGAGGCGGGTGGCGCGAGACCTGTTGCGAAGCGGAGGAGATATAATGGTGCCGCGTTGAACTTTGGTCATCACGGGAAGAATCTCGGGGACCACTCGGGGGCGTGGACTCTTCCTCGTCATCGCTAGGAGGCAAATCTTCGGGTACCCACCTCCAGGGCGTGGTGAACGGTTTCTCTTGAGGCCTTGATTCTCGGCTATAAAACCCAGCAAAAACACCAAATTTGTCGGTGATGATCCGCAGTGATCAGTACCAGAAAGTTGCGAGGGCAATCATGAAATGCGTACGTTATGTGCATGTTCTCCAGACCAAGGGGATTTTCAGACAACTGAAACGAAAAATAACTTGGATCCGGCTCCTTTGGCATTCTTTTATACGGATTATGATCGGCTGGCATTTGCCAGCCAGGATGAGGCATCCAGGCCTGGTTCCACACAGGAGGTCCGCCTGCTTGCTGAGAGGCGGGTCTGTGGACATTATTGTTCACAACTCCGGGATTATAGTATTGTTGGGGTTGTGGTTGTTGTTGTGGTTGTGGTGGGGCTCCGCTTGCGGACGACCACCCTGTCGCCTTTGGATCAAATCGCCAATAGCCTTTCGACCACTGCTGTGCGCTGACGGACGAGGGAAGTTGGGCAGGTGGGGGGCCAGGATAACCGGGAGGATGTGGCGGGGGCCAAACACCTTGATAGCCCTGCGGAGGGTGGGGGGGCATGCTCGCGTTAGCTGAACTAATGTTCGAAGGGTTAATTCTTGGACGCCATGTCGTTTGAGCGGCGGCAGAGGCAGGCATGTACGTGGTTTGCATCGTGGGTAGGGGTTAGGGTTCGGGAAGAGGAGGGAAGGGTGATAAAAGAGAACTGGAAACCGGCAAAGGTGAGATACTTATAAGGAGTCAGGACGCACGGATGGACAGACCGTGGACTCACGGTCGGTGCTTACGACAAATGGGACAAAGAACGTTGGGAGTCGTGGGTGTAATCGTCTTCTCCTGCACGGCCCTCAAGTACTGGGCCGGAGGCAAATGAAGATGGGCCCTGGTGGTCGGCAGACGGGTCGCGGCTAATAAAGGTGCCCACGGCGAGAGTTCCGGTGGTCTGATTGCAGGACAACAATTGCGTCCGGAAGAGAGGAAAAGAGAAGGAAAAAAAGTGGAAGAATAAAGTGCAAGCGAGCAAGGCGCCAGGGTCTACTGCTGCAACTAGAAGCTAACGCAGAACGGCGAACAAGAAGGTCGAGCACACAGCCCACCGAGTCTAGCACCTCGGCCGACGAATCGCAGTATGGTCCTGTGCCGTCCGGTGGCGATGACTGGATGTGACCCCCCCCCACCCTATCTCTCTCTCTTTATACCTGAAAATTGAAATGAAATTATAACCGGTTGCCGGCTACCACGTTACATTACCAACGTGAAGAGTGTATGAGGATGTAGTATGTATGTGGAACGAGGGAAACGTGGGACGGGTCAGGCTCAGCTACACCAGAAACAAACATGCCAAAATGTGAAAGAAGGTGGAATCCTCAAACTACCAGTTCCAATCGTCGTCGTTGTCGTCGTCACTTTTGTTCTGGACCGAAGCCGATGGGGATTTGGTGTCTGGTTTCATCACAACCCCCAATCCACTTGTGTAGCTACGCAGATCACCATCATCATCCAGCAGTGAGGTTTGCGCAGCCGATCTCTCGGGCATCGGGTGCTCGGCCTGTGTAGGGGATATCGAGGCAACGAACGGGTTCGTGGATATCGATGCCCCAGTGACAGGCAGTGGTGCGGGAGCCGACCATGCGTTCAACAGGGACTGGGACATGTCCGCTAACAACACCGATGCGCGTTTCTGGCTTTTTGTGAAACTGGAATAGGGGAAATTTAGATGCGGAATAAGGTTTAGGCGTATGGGAATATACATACGCCTCAGTCCGTTGTAGCTCCTCCCACTTCTTTCCCACTGTCCCCAGCACCCACGAGGGTGTATCCGACGGTAAGGTACCCAGTCCAGGCATCGATGACGTCGGCAACATAGGCGACTTTGCTTCTCGCTGTCGTGACTGACCCAGTTTCGAGGGGACCCTCCCTGTAGTTTCGGATGGAACATCACGAGATCTTCGTCTGAGGGTTTTCGAAATCTTGTCCTCATCTAAACTCGTTTTTGAGATGTCGACTACTGTAGGGTTTTCCAGGATAGGTGTGCATACGGGGGAGTGGGAAATCTCTTCGAAGATGCGCAGTTGATCTTTCTTTCCCAATACTTCACCATCTTCCTGTGGCTCCAAAGAGAAGTCGTCCTCGACGAGGGATGAATTCGCCGACGAGTGGGAGAATCGCGTGCTTCCGCTACTGCTGGTGGTGACTGATGATGTGGGCCGATGTATTGAATGTGTTCGCAAAGGTGCTGGGGCAGGGTCGGTAGGATTTGGAGGAGCGGAACCATGCTCGCTAAGTCCTGCAGCGATCATTCGGCTGACCTCTTGCACCCCCTCCTTAATTCCCTCCAACACTGGACCAGGTGTGTTCTGCGGAGGAGTCATGCCATTGGCGGCATACACCCGGTCGAACCCTCGGTTCACAATCTTTTCCCACTTTTGCTTCAATTGCGCGAGCTCATCCTCCTGCGAGACAAGTTGTGCCCGAAGTTCCATGCATCTGGCTTCCTTCTGAGCGATGAATCTGAGTAGGTCAGCGTGTCTTGTGATACAGTTCGTAAGCGGCTATCGGTGTTATATGGGTGAATGATATACGCACTTCTCGGCTAGTGTGAGCGGAGTGTTCTCTCGTTGGGGAGCGGGTGGATTCCTTCCTACTGGCGAGATGCTTGGGGGTGAGGCCGCTGCGGTTGGAGGGCGAATGGACCATCGAGGGTCACTATTGTGGGGAAGGTATGAAATGGACTGTTGCCGTTTCGCTGCCAACCGTTTTGGGGGTAACGGTATTATGGGCGATGGGGAAACGACATCAGAACTCGAGGAGGCCCTCGATAATGGATCTACGCTTGAAGTAGTAAGATGGAATGGGCGTGGGGGTAATGAATGTCGTTTAGTAGGCGCGGTCATCTTCTCCAGGCCTTTAGCTGGAAGCGCTCCTGCAACGGTGAGCACTGGGGAAAAGCAAAGAGAATCAGGAACTTACCGACTCTTGATACTGATGTGTTCTGTGGGTAACCACCCAAAGTTCGGAGCCTGGGCAACGCGAAATCGGGGCGTCTCAAAGTTCGGCAAATGAACGTTCGACACCGTGTTGCCTCTACTACCGAGCAGGGTCGGTTAGGTGTAGTTTCAACTTTAAAGCCGTGTTCGTAGGCGATTCAGAGAGGGTATAGTATCGATTGTAGTGAGCGTGAATGTGAGGAATGAGAGAAAATAGTGGGAAAAATAAGGAATAAGCTCGGACTCCTGGATTCGCGCCAGCCTCGGTTCTGACCGGAGCCTCAAACAATTCTCACACCTACCGTCATGTCTTAGTTGGTCTCCCGTCTCGTTTTCAACCCGTAGCAACTTACTCACAGGCTTGTTCGAATACAGCGTCATCCTCGGCCGTGCTATCAAGACTGAGTACCTTGCCATCGGCGTTCTCCTCGGAACCGTAGGCCTTTCAATGGGCCTGAGCGGAGGCAGCAAGGACACGAAACCAAAAACCATCGAGCAGGTCAAGGAGAGCATTAGCCTGAACGCCTCGTCAAAGTGAGGACCATTTTCACCTTTGCTTCGGAACTACATTTTCTCACACCACCACCACTCGCAGGGATGAGGAAGCGTTGTAAGTTCACTTGTATTTTCCCCATGTCGGAACGGCTCCCAGATCTAACTACAGGGCCAACAGCATCCGACAGTTCATCGCTGACGCGGAGAAGGAGTCGAAGCATTAACGTGGCATCGCAGGACATGTAATAGACGACCGCAACCCGTGAACCAAAATCCCACCACACTGATACCAGAGTTATGCTTAATGCTATTGTTTCGGTCTGAGCAGGGAGTGGTCAGTGTGCTGCGACGCGCATACAATCGGTGGTCTGCGACGTACAACTCGGTCTGTTCCGGCGTCCAACTTGGAGCCCTCTGATTCTGAACCCACAAGCTCGGCCTTCCGACTCCGTTGCAGTCTAGAGAACGTTCCCACCTGGCTTCTACTTTGCCTTGGAGTAGGCCATTGACGCCAGAGAGAGCATGATTCCAGACCATGGATCCGATATTGTCTTCGTGTTCCGACGGGAGGTGAAGCAAGAAGAAGGGGATGAATGATGATTGCACCCGCAAGAGGGCCTCTTTGGTGAAGTGTGATTCAGAAATGAATAATGCGACCATCGGATTTAAATCGTTGAGATGCCGGTGTAGAACGCCCTCCATCTCCCTGATATACTTTGGGCCAGTCTTCTTCTTTTCCGCCTTGCACTGAGCGAAGACACGCACGCGCCGTCGGTGAATGGGGTCGGCGAACGCGTTTGGGGCGAACGGAAGCCACCACCAGCCCTGCAAGTCAACCCCGCCATCTGATTTCCCCCCAACCCGGTTGAGCGACATTGACAGGTTCGTTTGCAACAGGCGCATCGCCCGTTTCTCGAAGGCTGCTCCCCTGTGAACGCTTGAGAGCATGACCGGGCGGGAGCTGTTTCAAGTCGTGATGCACGTGATCCGGCGTTGGGGCAACATCTTTAGCTTGGTTCTCCCCAACGAACGCACGTCGTTTAAAAGCCCAACCGCAATGTCCCCATTCTCCTCGCCAGTCTCCCCTCGACCACCATGTCCTCCATCCCTCCACCGGAGATGGCAAAACGATCCACCCCCCCTCCGACCATCTCTAAGGGCAAGGACTCGACCACCCCCATCGACATTGACCTCCCCGACAACTATGTCTCGTGGACGCTGAAGAACCAAAAGGCCGCACCGCCATTCCAATGGGACAACATGATTAACGAGCTCAACTGGCTTAATGTTTTCATCCTCACCATCCCTCCTGTACTCACGGTATATGCGATTCTCTGTGTTCCACTCCAAACCAAGACTTTCCTCTTTTCCGTATTCTATTACTTCGTTACCGGTCTTGGTGTGTCATCAATCGATTGAGTGCTCTCTATCTGGCACCCTGACAGTTTCCATAGGTATTACCGCTGGTTATCATCGCCTGTGGGCTCACAGGGCATACAATGCCTCGAAGCCTCTCCAGTACGCTTTAGCTATGGCTGGCGCTGGCGCTGTCGAGGGCTCGATCAAGTGGTGGTCCAGGGGTCACCGTGCTCATCACCGTTATACCGACACCGACTTGGACCCATACAACGCCCACAAGGGCTTCTGGTATTCTCACATCGGTTGGATGCTTCTCAAACCCCGTCGTAAGCCTGGCGTTGCCGACGTCAGCGATTTGAGCAAGAACGAGGTCGTGCGGTGGCAGCACCGCTGGTATATTACCCTGCTCTTGACCTTTGGCGTTGGCGTCCCCACCGTAATTCCTGGTTTACTTTGGGGTGACTGGAAGGGCGGCTACTTCTTCGCTGGCATTGCGAGACTTGTCTTTGTTCATCACGTACGCTCTCTATTTTTCGCATTCGCAGTACTTATCGAGCTGACTGATTCGTGGATAGTCCACCTTCTGTGTCAATTCCCTCGCTCACTGGCTTGGTGAAGCTCCTTTCGATGACAAGCACACACCTCGCGATCATATGGTCACCGCCTTTGTTACTGTCGGAGAGGGTTATCACAACTTCCATCACCAGTTCCCTATGGACTACCGAAATGCTATCAAATGGTATCAGTACGATCCCACCAAATGGTTCATCTGGACTATGGAGAAGCTCGGCTTGGCCCACCAGTTGAAGGTCTGTTTTCTTGGCTGTAAACAGTCTTGCTGCGACTGAGGGCGCTTGTTTCCTTAGACTTTCCCTGATAATGAAGTCCGCAAAGGCCAACTCACCATGCAGTTGAAACGCCTGCGAGAGACTCAGGAAGTTCTCCGTTGGGCCCCAGACAGCAATGAACTCCCTGTTGTTTCTTGGGACAGTTGTATGTTCCCCTTGTGTTATCTACCGCGTTTCCCTTACTCATTGTTTCCCAGTCCAGGAACAATCTACTAAGAGACCGCTCGTTCTAATCACTGGATTCATTCACGACGTTTCCGGTTTCATGGACGAGCACCCGGGAGGCAGGCATCTTATTGCCAAGATGATCGGCAAGGATGCGACGACGGCGTTTTTTGGTGGTGTCTACGACCACTCAAATGCTGCTCACAACCTCCTTTCTATGATGAGGGTTGGTATCCTTGACGGCGGCCATCCTCACGGCCTCGATGACAAGTCGATACCTCCCGCTCAGAGACTGAGGATCGCTCAGTACAGCGAGATCGGGTCTGGTTATGGTTCGTCGGCGATGTCTGATGGTGGTGAGGGTCTGATGGGTTGACCGTTTTGTGTTGTTTGCATTCCGTTCCTGTCATCCGGTAGATTTGCATCATAGAATACGAATGAATTTCACGAGCTGCAATGGAATTGTTCTCGGTGTACACACGGTGGACTCCTCAACGCTTCAGGGGTATCGACTATCTTCTCCAGCTCAGGGGAGCGGGGGCGATCGACAGCCACGAGGTGATCATTCGGTGGACTTTGAGCGCCGGCGGTTGCTCGGGATTTGATACGTACCTACATCGAGAATATCGGGAACCGCCGCCGTTCGAGAAGAGATAAAGCAGAACGAGCACCATGCGGCCGCGCCATCATTAAATTTTCTTCATCCGCGACCGCCATGACCTTCAAATTCGACCCCACTACCGATGTGGCCGACCTTACCGGCAAAGTAGCCATCGTCACTGGTGGAAAGTAGGTCGGACTTCCTCCCAACCTCGCCAGTAAGCTCACCATTGCCGCAGCTCCGGCCTCGGTTTAGAAACCGTAAAGGCTCTGGCCCGTAATGGTGCCAAGGTTTACCTCGCTGCAAGGAATCGACAGAAAGGTTTGGACGCCATCGAGCGCATCAAAGCGGCTGGACTTTCCCCAGGGAACGGCCAAATTGAGCTTCTGGAACTGGACCTGGCGGCACCGAAATTTGCCAAGACAGCCGCAGAGGAGTTCCTGAAGAAGGAGAAGAGGTTGGACATCTTGGTGAACAATGCAGCTGCGTGAGTTTTCCTCTTGCACCCTGGCCCGTGGACCGTGCGCTGACTGGGGGTGCAGCATGATGCTTCCGTACAGGGTCATGCCTGATGGCGTCCAGGAGGTGGTGACCACAAAGTAGGTCCTCTTTCAACGGACGTACGCCGTGCTCAAGACAATTTTTAGTTACCTGAGCCCTTTCGCTTTCACACACGCCCTTCTCCCGTTGTTAGTCGCAACAGCGAAGCAACCTGGCTCGGACGTCCGAATTGTGAATGTGCGTGCACCCGCTGTTCTAACTGTGCACAATAATTCTGACCTGCCCCTTAAGCTTTCTTCGAGGGGACACAGATTCCTCGCCCCAGGAATCCAGTTCCGCACCATTGATGATCTCAACCGTGAATACAAAGGTTATATGTGGCCAGAGATGTCCCGTTATGGCCTCTCGAAACTCGCGACTGTCCTCTGGACAAAGAAACTTCAGAGACAATTCGACGCCGAGGGGGTCCCCATTACCGCCATTTCTATCCACCCTGGCGAAGTTTGCACCGGTAAGGCCCTTTACCTCTGTCAGCCCACGTTATTCATATTGTCGTCCCAGAGGGTGCCCATGCCCTGGCGGTGCCATGGTTCCTGCGACCCATCTATCGTCTCCTTATTGTACCTTTATCATTCGTCCCAGTCGAGAAAGGTGTCTACACGAGCTTGTTCGCAGCCGCTGGGAAGAAGGTCAAGGAAGAACCCGAGAACTATCGAGGCGCCTTCCTTGATCCGGTCGCACAGTTGTCGAAGCCTTCGGATGATTCGTTAAGGGAAGACCTTGCAGATGACCTCTGGGAGTTGACCAATCAGGTCTTGAAGGATGCGCAGGCGTTCTAGCCGTTTCTATGGTCCCGACATCTTCTACCTTCGATGTTCTTGTTCCGTGCTGTAGTTTCTGCTTAGTTTACGAAAATTCATGACATACCGTTTGTCAGACCATTAAAGGAGGAACGGAGCTTCCCACGGCGGGTGCGTCGGTGGCGGGAACATTCCTGGATCTGTGGTCTCGCTTATGTAAGCCCATGCACGCGTCAATTTATACGAGACACGCGCGATCGGGATGACCGCCGCGCCTCCTCTTCCCTTGACCCACGTTTCTTGAGAGGTGGTCCAAATGTCGACCACCGCCCCTACAAACGAGTTCTTGCTCCAGTCTGCTAAGAAGCAGCTTGGTTTCAAGCCAACCGCCCCAGTAAGTCTAAATGACGTCGCAGCCTTCCTCCGCATCAGCGGTGTTTATCCGAACTCGTGTTGATGATGTCCTTCCCCCATTCAATGTTCCTCTTTGCTCCATTGATGTCGATAGGACCGGTTAGTGCCTGAAGAGTATCCTAAAGAGTTGAAGAAGCTCTTGGAATCCTATCCTGATGAAGTTAATGTGTGTAGTTCCCCGCCCTTGTCGGCCCCGGAAACATATCTCACAATCTCTACAGTTCACGATACAGAGGCAACCGATGTTGGGTTGTGAGTTGTTTCTTCCCCCTATCGAGTTGTCAGGTCGAACGCAGCCTTGTCTTCCAGATGGCTCCGTGACATGCCTCCGCGAAGGATGCAACAAGGCAAGTGTTCCGTTAGACAGCAGCAAAGACGCCGATGCGAAAGATGGTGGCATTACACGAGGTTTTGGTTCTTTCACCGCATATCAGGTAGCGTCTTGCATCCTAAACAATGAGCGCCCTTGTTTGCTAACCCTCGATAAAGTGGCATATTCGGATCGCCCACCGCAATCGGCCAAAGGGAGAGGTACGGGAATTTCATACCCTCACAGACCACGCTTACCGTCTCACTCCCGATGTTGTCACCTTAGTCTTCGGTAGGTGTTGGGCTATATGCGCCTTATTCTGCTTTAACCTTTCTGTTAGTCATATGTCATCAAAACGGAGGCCAAACCTCTCGCAATCAAAGCAGAACCCAGGCCCCTCGTGATCAAAGCCGAACCGCAACCCCCGATGATCAAACCTGAACCTGTCGAGGGTCGCGTGGTGAATAGGAAACGGTCTGGGACCCACAGCGTTTTCCAGGAGATTGTCCCTAAGAAAATCAAGGCCGATGCAAAGAGCTTTCCTATGGGTGAAGTAGACGTCAAACCGCCTCCTCTCGTGAACGCAGAAGCCATCCGAGGCGAACTTCTTGAACTACAGAGAGAGATAAATCTCCTACAACCGCAAGTGGATCTATCCAAGAGGAAGATCGGGAAGTCGTCCACTACCCATTTGAAGAAGGAATTGAAGATAACTGCCCAACTCATCGCCCTCCAACAGAGGAAGAAGGAGTTAACGGGGATGCTCCCAGCTGTGCCGGCCCCCACCCATCCCACTCCTGGACCTTCCTTCCGGAGCGACGCCGTGGACGGGTTCGCTCAGCCTGGGCAGCTCCATGCCTTTGTTCAACCGTCCGTTCCCTCCACCGCTGCCGCCTCCGGCTCGGACCTTTCCTTAAATCCACTCAGGGACGACCCTATGGATACAGACTCGGACGCCGATGACCCCGCACCCCCGTTCACATCAGACATGGATCCCCCCTTTGTAGACAACGACAGCAACCGAATGCTTGTCGATGGTGCCGGTTTTAACGTAGACTTCCGCTATAATGCTGCCAAAGCCGACGAGTGAGTGCACTCACCGACCCGTCGGCTCTCGCTCGCTGACGCGTCCATCTAGTGTTAAACGTTACCTTGAAGTCGCCGGTAGCTCTGACTACTTTGATGGCGATGCCAAGGTGGAAGAGTCTTTGAAGGCGCTAGGACTACCAAACTTATCGACCCTCCTACCTGGGATGGAAGTCCCTCTTATGCCCCACCAAGTCATCGGGGTCGACTGGATGCTTAAGCAGGAAAGGTCTACAGCGCGCCGCGGTGGTATACTTGCGGATGAGATGGGGCTTGTGAGTTCGCCAATATCTTGTCATCAGCATTCATACTGATCTCGGCATGTGACTTATAGGGGAAGACTGTTCAAGCGTAGGCACGACTATCCCCAACTATCGCTTTATCTCACGACGTAATACAGCATCGCCGTCATGGTGGCAAGTCGCCCAACGGATAACGAAAGGTACCAAGTACTTATCCTCGCTCCACTTGCTCTTCTTGATCAGTAAGGATTCGGAGTCATCTGGCTTGGACGTTGAACTGATTATTCCTAAGGTGGCAACTCGAAATCGAGTTGAAGACAAACTGTGGACTCAAGTGCTATGTACATCACGGTGGGTGAAACTCAGGATAAGAGTGTGATGTGGCTCACGTTTCCTGCCGTTCATCTAGGCCAGGCAAGGGCCAAGAAAGTCTCAGACCTCAGGGAATATGACGTGATCATCACTACCCACGCTGTTCGTTCATTCACTATTCCCCGTGCAACCGACTCTGAATTTGGAGATTAGACACTAGTGTCGGAGTGGCATAACGTGGACTTCGAGGAGATCTGGGCAAAGAAGAAGATCAACGCTCATAGACGCAAGAATCGTTCTGCTGGATTTATCGTTGACGACGAGGACGGGGATGCCGCTCTCAAGAAGGCAATCAAGAAGAGGAAGAATAAATCCAGTATGTCTTATGGAGCTGAGTTGGGGGTGGATGACTGATTGTTCTACAGCCGGGGTCTTGTATGAAATCCAGGTTCGAGTGCAGCTGGGTTATCCAGTGCCAACTGTGGACTGACCTCCTACCTACAGTGGCACCGCGTCATCGTCGACGAGGCTCACCAAATTCGCAACAAACTGACAAGTGAGTTTAACATTTATCGAAACATTCGGATGCTTAGTTCGTATTTAGGAGTGTCCAATGCGGTGGTAGACCTTGACGCCACCTACCGCTGGTGTCTGACCGGGTGCGCTTTTCGTCTGCGAGTTTTCTCCCTGTCTGATCTGTGATCCTTCCAGCACGCCGATCATCAACACGCTCTCCGATGCCTACGGGTTGATTCGCTTCTTGCAGCTGCGCCCGTGGAATGACTGGAGTCAATTCAACGAGCTGATTGGACGGCATGAGAAGAAACGTCCGAAGCTTGCGACAGATCGCCTTCAGTCCATCTTTAAGTCGACGCTCCTGAGACGCAACAAGGACACAGTACTGGATGGAAGGAAACTGATCACCCTCCCTCCCAAGACAGTGGAGCTCGTCAAATTGGAATTCTGCGTCGAAGAACTAGAGATTTACAAAGCAGTACGCATGACACTCCGTTACATCGCCCTGAAACTGAGATGATCTTCAGATTGAATCCAAGTCACAACAGATCTTTAATCGGTTTCTCAGGGCAGGAACGGTCTTGAGGCATTACCACTCTTGTGGGTCGTGCGCTGGGGTTTTCATTAATCCATCGCTGATCCGGTTTCCAGTGCTCGTCTTATTGCTTCGCTTACGCCAAATCTGTAACCACCCGGCTTTGATCAGCGAACGCGAGGAGGATCTAGAGGCAGTAGGTCGTACCCGAGCTGAGGCAGAGGTTGAGAGGGCCGTCAAATCTTTTGGCGCAGGGTTCGTTTCCAAAGTCAAGGCTAAGATCCGGGATCTCGAGACCGAACGGATGGAGGTCGAGCTGACGGTACGTGAACTCGGCCTACCTTCGACCATAGATGACCTAACGAAGGTACAATAGCAATCTGGGGATGATAGTCAAGGTAATCAAATCGAAGAATGTCCGATTTGCTTCGACATTCTCTCGGACGGTGTCGTCACTAGCTGTTGTCATATATTCTGTCGCGAGTGTATCAGTGGGTCTCGCTCCATTCGTCGTTGCGCTCGCAATTTCTGAAGATCCTCCCCACAACCAGCGGGTATACTCAACAACCCACCTCCAAATAATGTGCAGAATATGAACGAGGATGAAAGGCCTTGTAAGTTGCATTTTGTTCCGCAAGTGTGATAAGTATCCTCACACACGCCAGGCCCGAGTTGCCGCCAACCCATCTCCTCATCCAAGCTTTTCACTCTCGAGGCCTTCAACTCTCCGAAACAGTCGAAGAAAGGGAAGCAGAGAGCCCTAACCCGACCCTTTGGGTTCGCAACAGATGGCATGGATCTCGACGAGTCTGAGTCAGACTCAGATGATAGCTTCGTAGTACCTGACGACGACGACGACAACGACTCCAAGCCTCGCCGGGGAAAGAAGAAGCATGCTAAACGCAATGTTGTTCTATCTGACGACGACGAGTTCGATGATGTAATCATCCCTGCGGCCAAACCTAAACCTGAAGCAAAGTCGAAGGCTTCTGTAGGAGAAATGAATGAGGACGAGATCTCAACGAAGATGCAGGTTCGTTTCCACCTCCCTTGTATCGTTTCTGATGCTCATCCTGTTTTAGAGGATGATGGACGAGTTAATCGCATCAAGGAAGTCTCACCCTGACCAGAAGGTATAGTCCACCTTTGGGATATCTCTCTTGCTAATACCCGCTCGGTTAGACCGTTGTCATCTCTCAGTGGACAGGTTACCTCGCCATGGTCTCTCGGTACTTGACCAAGGAAGGATTCGCGCATGTGAGGTATCAAGGATCCATGTCCCGTGACGAGCGCAACCGCGCAGTCCGCGCATTTATGGCCAAGGATAACGCCACGGTCATGCTCATGTCCTTGAAATGTGGAGGTGTAGGGTTGAACTTAGCCCGTGCAAACCGTACGTCAGCTGCGGTATCGCGTGTGATGATACACTGATAGACTTGTCGGCAGGCGTAATTTCATTGGATATGGCGTGGTCCCGTGCCGTCGACGACCAGGCATTTGACCGAGTGAGCTAGCTCGTGTCTATCGTAATGTTACAATACGCTCACCGGCTTCCAAGGTTCACCGCCTCGGACAAGACCGGGAAGTTTTCGTCAGGCGACTCGTGATCGCAGGTACGGTGGAAGATCGGATTCTTCAGATGCAGGAGGCCAAGGTACGTTCGGAGATAGGGAGATGACGCCGAGATTCGTACGGCTCACCAAACCCCACAGAAAAACTTGGCCGACGGCAGCCTCGGGGAGGGTAGCGGCAAGAAGATGGGAAGATTGAGCGTCAAACAATTGGCAAACCGTACGTCCTTTTCTTCGCCGTTTGCATGAACGACTTGTGCTGACGGTGCCCTGACAGTATTTGGGTTGGACCAACGTGGAAACTTGCTGTAGACTGTGACCGTGCTCTGTAGACTTATCATCCCGCTTCGCTTTCACTCTCGTTAATCCGTCTAGACGACAGACGATGATTGTAGATACGTACGCTATCCTCAGAGGCTATTCGGTACCGTATTAACCTGGCCGTGTCAGTAGTAGTATTTTGTATTTATTTTGCACCCCGCCTTTCGTGCGCCGTTCCATGTGTGCGCGTGTTTTTGAATTTCTTGTGGGTCTGATGGAGCACGTGCTCACATACAGTGGATTTGTATTCGGACATCTGTGAGCTGTGAAGCCAGTCACTGGCCTATCGTCCTCAGGAGTCTCCCCGTCCTCCCCTCTCTATCCCGCGCCATTCCTTCTTCTCCGTTTCTCCGAATCTTCCGCCTCTGACGAGCCCCTTCTGCCCTTGGGATCGTCTCCTATCGTACTGGTCCTTCCCCACTCAATCGGACTTGTGAGAAACTTCCCCAGTGCGCCCCCACCTTCCACCTCAGATCTTCCGTCCCTATGATCTGATTGCCCGCGTCCGTGTTAGATGGTCACCCAGCCCCAGTCGACGACAACCAAACCAGCTCCGCTCTCGTACGCGGATCGCGCCAGGAATCACACTAAGAACGAGAGTTCGCCTACAAAGCCCGCAGTGAATGGCGTTTCAGCCAATACTCTCCCCCCTGCTAGCACGTCTGGGGCTTCCAAACCCACTACAGCTATAAAAGTATCCCCGCCTAATCCCAAACATCCACCCGCCCCCTCGATGCGGCAGCCGTCTACCTCCAACTCATCAACGCAGTCCACTGGAACAAATTCGACATTATCGGTCAATGGGCATCCACCAACAATCAACGGTCATCCCCCAACAACTTCTGATACCAGTACCCCTCCGCATCCGCCCGTGAATATCTGGAATTTACGAAAGGAGCAGATGGCGCAAAGTCAGGCGACACAGAGGCCGTCTGTCGTCCCCCCCGCGAAAGACCCGCCTCCATCCGTGGCATCACAGCACCGTGATCCCAGTACAGGTTCCGGATTACGAGAGGGCGCTATATCATCACGCCCCATCCACTCCACAAACGGTGGCTCGACCGTTGGCTCAGAAAATGACGACCCTTTCGTCGTCAAGCCCCGTAGTTCGCAACCACTCAATTCCATCCCTCCCGTGGAAGATAAAGAGAGTTGGCCAGAAGTCGGAAGTTCAATTACAACCCCTACAAGTAATAACGGGAAGGAACACGGAGACAAGGCAGCTAAACCACCGCAGGATTCATCGAAGAAAGGTATACCCGTCCAGTGTCCCCCGTTTCATTCCTCATAGACACATCTTATTGTAGCAGAGAGACGTAGGTGGGTGCAGGTCCCACCTGAAGAATTACAGGCCACAGCAGACGCCCTTCAGCCCCGAAACCACCGTCCCAATCCAAGGAACCGCCCCCAATCAAGAAACAACGACAACTCGGCCAATGCGTCATCGGGATCGGGTGAAGTTTCACAGCGGTCAAGTCGACCACACTCGGTCCGCACCTCTGCCTCACATTCGCGTGTCTCAAGTCGCACCGGAAGCGTCCACACGAGCCCTCGTTATCCTACAAATAGAAGTCTTTACGATACCCCTGAAGTTCCTCTCCCCGCCCCTTACCCCGAAGCCCCCCACAACTCACGGTATCTGCACCCAAATCCTTCAGTCGACAATTCTATGAACAACCCTTATGCGTACTCTTATTCACCCATCGAGGGGTCCTCTGCTGGTGAGTCTAAGCGATTTAATCCATGCCCAAACTTTCAATCTCATTGATGTGCTAATTTATAGGTTCATCTTCACAACATTATTACTCTGGATCGGTTGGGTACGAAAACCAACTTCCTCACTCGACGCCCCACGTATCTGGACCTCCGCATTTCCACCACGTTCCCCATTACCAACAACCGCAGCATGGTTCGGGACATGGTTATCCCCATCTTTCCCAACCCACACCACATCGTCCGTCTGACTCGATAATAAATTTCACTCCCTCGCCGCCCACGCAATATTCTAGCGAGAGCCGCATTCCGCTGCTGACAACGCTGTCACGACCGCCTCCGCCGGAACGCTCTGCTGCGGTCAACGGCTATCGTGATATTGGAGTAGCTTTATCCGCCAATACATTGGACCAACAGCTTATTTTCGGACGCGTCCGACCACAGACAGCCGAGGGGGATACAAACACGGCGGTCTCCAGTCCTGAACTTGTGGTCAATATAACAGACGAAGTTACAGGGAACGCTCCCCTTGAACCTCGACTTCCATCCTTCACTATCGGCGTTACTCAGGAAGACACAACGGCCACAGTCAAGGGTAGGAAGTTGGGGAAAGCTATCACAACAGGTGATTCGGCTTCTGCGAGGGGTTCGGGTATCTCTGGTGTTGTGGACCGAACAAATCCTGAAGTGGCGTTCCAGTTTGGAACACTTCCACCTCTGGATGTCACTTCTGGGACGACTTCTGGATCGACTGGCGCGTCCGACCAGGCCGGATCAGTCGAGCTGGAGTCGCTGAGATCGGACACCGGGGACGAGTGGCAGGTCAGGGACTTTGGATACGGGTTCGGACATATGAGCGGTTCAGGAAACGCCGCAGCGGTTATCAGGGAAGAACTAAATGTCAGGGAACAACAAAGATTTCACGAACGAAGGCAGAAGGAGGAACAGGAGCGAGAGCGGGAACGGGAGAGTAGCGAAAGTCCCCAGGATCGACCGCGACGAGCATCGTTCAATGGGGGTTACGAACGTGGTGGCTACTCGGGCAGGCGAGGCCGCGGTCTCAACGGAGGATACGGACGAGGATATGGGCGGGGCTTCTCGAGGGGTGGATATGGTCAGTACCCACGCCAACACCAGTATTCGGCCACGCCGCCTGGACAATTCTCGCAACTACCTCCCCATGCCGCTCATGGATATTCGCCAGATCAGAGTGTGTATTTCTTACCTCCTCCACCACAACCTCCCAGCTTCGGCTCCTACCTCCCTGGCGGTTACGAGGCATACCAATATCCATCCTTCCCACCTCCCCCTGCGTTGTACCCACCTGTCCCTCAACCCGTTTCGCAACTTCCATTCGCGCTCGATCACACTAGGTATTATTTACTTGGGCAACTCGAATATTACCTGAGCCCGCAGAATATGGCACAAGACTTCTACCTCAGGCAACAGGCAAGTATTGCTGATTGACATCCCCACGTACATTATCTAAGGATTACCCTGCAGATGAATCCTGAGGGATGGATCTCGATTCCGTTGCTTGCGTCCTTCAACCGTATTAGACAGTTGACACCGGAGCCTCACCTGGTTCGTGAAGTTTTGGCTATGTCGTCGGTTGCCGAGGTTAGCGGAGAGTGGGTGAGAATGGGCGGTAACCAGTGGGCGCCATTTGTTCTACCACCTCCCACCCCATCGGGACATCAACCCACCCCGGAGACTGCTATTGTCCAAGAAAATGTGGAGGAAGATGGAAATGTCGAAGAGGAGGACGATGATGATGTGGAGTTCGTCATTAGCCAAGACCACGAGAACCAGAGCTGGACATCGGAGCGACGTCCGTTATAATCGGGTCTTGACGTCTGATCCATCTTACGTTTATTCGACCAGTTGCTTCATCATCCGAGCCCCATATGTGGGAGTGGTGTCTGGCCGGCTCGCGGCGAGATCCCACGATGCATTTTGTTTGCTGTTTTTTTATACTTCTCTTGAGCTGCTTTGCAGTATTGTTGATATCGCATGTATATCGTCCTTCCTCTCGTTTTTTTTGCACATTTTTCTCGGATTTGTTGTGAATACGGCTGTGGATCGCCCTAGTTACTTCCGTGTCAATCCGCCCGTTGGCGGATCACAAAGGCTAGAATCGACCACCGTGACGCTCCACGCAGAACCCTTTGGCGCCAGCGCCGACGACAACAAGCCTGTTTTACAGGGGGTGTACTGCCTGGCTTTCCGTCGGTAACCTCTACCAACAACGGATGCGATGTGGCCCCCTCCGCCCCCGCCCGACGAGACCGAGCTGGAAAAGGCTATGAGGACCCAGGAAGAGAGCATCGCGGCGGCTAAGAGTCGGGAGATTGACCTGCAGATTGAGACGGACAAGCTGGAGGCTCAAAGAAACCGAACGCCGATTCGAATACTACTCCTAGGTTAGCCGTCGTCCGTCTTTCGCCTCGAACGGGGATCTTCTCGAACTACGTTACTGATGCAAATGTGGATATATTGACAGGGTAAGCACCACGCCTCCGGCATTCATACCTTTTCCCCATTCATTGTTCGCAATTAGGCAAGGCGAATCCGGCAAGTCCACAATCCTGAAAAACTTCCAGCTCCATTTCGCCCCCCTTGCCTTCAAGGGAGAGACCCTCGCCTGGCGCGCAGTCATTCATCTCAATCTCGTGTGCATCGTCAACTTCATATTGGATCTTTTGCCCACTGCGCCACCAGCCCAGCCCCATGGCAGGAGCGGAGGACCTTCACGTAATGGAGTCAATAACCCCGACGGCGGGTCGACAGACGGGATCAAGCAGTTGAGGATGCGATTACGTCCTTTGCGAGAGGTGGAGGCAGTCTTGTCCAAGCGATTAGCGATGGGGAAATCCTTGGGCAGGCGGCTTCCTAGTATGACCCCCGGCCCCGATCAATCCTCCCCCGAGATTGTCGTCAGATCCGGTTCCGGATGGAAGGCACTGTCGAGACTGCACGGGCCCGGTGGACAGGATCAAATGGACGAGATGCGGCAGATAATTGCGGCCTGTTGCTCAGACATCGACTCCCTGTGGCAAGCCGAGATTGTCCAGTCAATCATTTCAGGTCATGGGGAATTCCACGAAAACGCGACCACCTTGTGAGAACCTTTCTAACCTCGCCAACGCTTCGCTCCTTCTGACGAGGCGATTAGTTTCTTGAACAACGCGCTGCGCATCTGCCAGATGGACTATGAACCAACCGTAGGTAGGCTTTTTACCCCGTTTGGTTCCAGGTTACCGCTGAGCTCCCTGTGCAGAGGACATACTGCGCACTCGCCTGACGACGTTGGGAGTAGAAGGACATCGCCTAACTCTAGAAGCTGGTCAGATTGAGGAACGAAATCGAGAATGGATTATTTACGACGTTGGCGGGAGTAGAACGCAAAGAGGTAAATACGTGCGACCCTGTTTTCCGTTTTCTATGCCAACTTCATTCCAATAGCCGCTTGGGTGCCGTACTTTGACGACGGTGAGTGTGGCACTGTGGCCGAACCGAACAAACATTTTCTCAGCCTTTCATCGCGAAGTGTCCGTCGTCATATTCGTTGTTCCGTTGTCCGCATTCAATCAAGTCCTAGACGAAAGTGAATTTCCCCTTGTCATCGAAATGGTTCCGTGTCACTCATCACAACCACAGATACGGCTATGAATCGACTAGTGAGTCGCCCACGCTTATTACGTGGGATGCTATACGACCGAATAACTTGGTCATAGTTTGATTCGTTCCAGCTCTGGAGGACGATATGTAACTCGAAAATCCTTGCCGGAATAACCTTCATCATCATTTTCAACAAGTGGGACCTTCTCGCCAAGAAGATAGAGGCCGGGATACAATTCAAGGATTTCGTCACCTCGTACAAGGACAAACCAAACGATGCACAGAGTATCTCAATATGTTCGTTTATCTCGGTGTCATTCAATACTGAGGTTACACTAACCTATTTCTGTCATGATTCCCAGACCTTCGGCAAAAGTTCGCAGGGATTCACAAGGAGCTATCTCCTGCCAAGCGCCCACTCTTCTCGCATACGACATGCGCTATCGACAGCAAAGCGACGTCGATTGTCTTGATTCGCAGTGCGCTCGTTTTCAATCCGCGTCTTTGCATCCGAACTCACATGCCTGCTTCCAGTTCGCGAGATCCTGCTGAGAATGAATCTCAAGGAAACAGATCTCATATAAAAGAATCTATTAGTGTTGGTATCACCCTCTACTCGTACATGATTTATGTCCCATTTATCCTCCTATATCCCTTGCTTTCATCTGGGGGAATGAAGTTTTACCCACATTGGTATTTATATACGGAAACGCTTGTTTCGACGTGTTATATTTCATTTAATATCTGGTTGGTTCACAGGAGCAGGATGTAAGATATAACGAATGGTTTGGATAATGAAAAGGCTGTCGTGCGACGAACGAAGCAAGCGAACTGGTGAGGCGGAGAGGGGGTTAGAACGGGTGGGGGAGATATACGACAAACGATTGGTTCGGAAAGGCAAGGGAGAGAGAAAGAGAGCGATGTAACCCAGAGGCGGATAAAAGATGGACGGTCTGGAACCGACTCGGACTATGAGAAGCAAGGAATGCATGCGAACGAGAGTGAAACGAAAGGGGTTCCGGGTGTCTCGGTATATCTTCTGCGGCATTCCACCTGTATCAATTGAGGTTAGTCAGGGGAACTTGCGCACTAACGTCGTGGCCGCGCGACGGTCAGGGGAGGCATGTGTGGTTGTTGTTTCGGTCATTACGGACCCGTCGACGTCGTCTCCTCCAAGCGGTCCCCGGAGAGATCATAAAGCAGGCGAAGGAGATCATGCTCCGTCGACCTCAAAAATTCCAATCGCGTATCCCCCACGAAGTGGATGTTGGAAGTCACCGCCACAAAAGCATATCTGGCAAATGGTAAGAACAATAAGGTCGGGGCTAAGTGGAAGTTTGTTCCCCAGGAAATGCCTGGGAAACACCCAGGGTGCTTGACAGGGCCGACGGAGGCGATGTCCCTGGCGGTTGCCGGAAGGGTGTCATGTCCGTCTCAAGAGCCAAGATACGAGCAGTCTACTTCTCTCCTCGTGTAGTGTCCCTGAACGCCACCAACGGAGGTACCAGTGTCTTTAGAACCACACCAGTAATTGCGGTGACGGTAGCCGCGAACACGGCCCAATCCATCAGTGATAGGCTGTGGCCTACTCAGTCCTGCTGAGCCCCGAGCTGTCGCCGGGGGTTGACCCTCCCCCAGAGTGGAGGCGAACGCCGTGCCAGCCAAAACGATTGGTGAACTGTGCGACAAGAGGTTATGGAAGGGTACGAACCTGGAGCTGCTTGACCTCCATTTGAACCCAGGTCGGTACGCTGACCGCGGCCATGACGACAAAGTCGGGGAGGGCGGGAGGCGTCGAACCTGACCAAGAACATCAGACGAGTCGCGTGTGGTGGTCAGACAGTTTTACCATTGACACACTCGTTCGTCACAACCACAAACTCCAGGGCGATGACTGACCCCAACAAAAAGGATAAGGGAGATCGCGTGACCTAGCCTAGGTCTTCAAGGCTGTGGGAGTCTTGCTTGTAGCCCTTGATTCCGGACGCAGTCCCTCCGCCCTCAGTCATGAGTATTGTGAGAGGGTGTTGAAGAAATATATTAATACTGAGATGGGGCAATCGGGGCGGCAGGTGGGAGCTGACACGGACAGGGAACAAAGCTTCCAGGTGAGGTGGCCAGTAGGAAGTGCGACAGGAAGTGGTTCGTGTTGCGAGGTTAATGGTGGGGCAGAATCAAAGGGTGGCGATATGTTTCGAGATTCAAAGTGTATCTTCCGTGACAAACCTTGATACGCTAAGTAGGCGACAAAAGGTAATATAGGGAGACAGTTGATTTTGCACCAAGAAAGCCACTTCAGAAGCTGCGGTATAGAGAGCCGCTGCGTCTGTACACAAATGGTGCGAGTCTTCATGAGAACGAGAACATCTAGAACGATAGCATTCCGACAGGATCGAACGGGAACGAAAAATAAGGCGCTGCTGGGGATGTAAATTTTTGCGGGATGATGGTGGAATACAAGAGCCTACAGGCCTGGATGATTGCCGCCACGATCATTGTTCAAATCTGCTGGCCACCCACGTGATGAAGGATCGACCTTTGATTGGCTACCCACAACGCTTGGCCTTGTGAATGAGAATGCGTTGAAGCTGGCTGGACCGCGCGGATTGACGGAGTATCTTCCTGAGTTGCCACGGTCAGAAACAGTCGAGAACAGCCGAGGGACGACTGCCCGTGCACTGCCGCGGAGTTTGAACTTGTTCAACTCCCGACGCGTCGACGCGCCTCGTCAATTAACTCATCACCGCGACGCGACTCGAACGGAACAATGTCTCTCATGTATGGCGGAAAAGAAAAGGATACCGAAGGTAACCTCACTATCTTATGCTTAACCACGATTCACATTCGCTCCAGAGCAAATTGACCCTGGATTCTGCACCTTCTTCCGCGGGCTTCTTCCAAAATCCCCTGAGACTGGGACGGTTCGCCTCTTTGACCGAGGAACCTTCTATTCGGCGTATGGTCCCGACGCTCACTACATTGCCACTCATGTCTTCCAAACCAACTCTGTTATCAAGAACCTAGGAGCGAGGAATAACACTCTTCCGTCCGTCAGCATGAACCAAATGCAGGCGACAGGATTCCTCAGGGATGCCTTGACATCAAAACAGTTGAGGGTCGAGATCTGGGCCCAGGAATCCCCGGGGAAGAAAAACGCCAAAGGCCAGTTCAAACTGGAGAAAGAAGTAAGTCGTTGGACGGTGTACTCGCTCCCGCCCGCATCGCCCAACTCTTTCGTCATAGGCGTCGCCCGGAAATCTTCAAGCAGTGGAAGATCTGTTGTTCGTGAATACAGACTTATCTTCTGCGCCTATAGTGATGGCCATCAAGCTTGCAACTACTACCTCTGTTCCGGGCGCCACTGCTCAGGCCAAGTCAACCGGCGTCGGTATCGCCTTTGCCGACACCAGTACACGCGAGTTAGGAGTTGCTGATTTCGTGGATAACGATCTTTTCGCCAATATCGAGGTAATTCTCTCCTACAGCCGGGCAGCAGCGAATTAATTATTCCCAGACGCTTGTGATCCAACTCTCGGTGAAGGAAGCATTGATCGCCTCTGGTACCAAGTCCGGCAATACCGACAAGGACCTGGAGGTGAACAAACTTAAGCAGGTCCTTGAGCGTTGTGGGGTCGTTATCACTGAACGGAAGTCTTGTAAGGATATATGTGCCAGAAAGTCCCTCAAATGACTGACACGCTCACAGCCGAGTTCTCAACAAAGAATATTCAAGATGACCTCGTGAAGTTATTGACACCATCATCGACCCCCTCAACCTCTTCAGCAGATGCTTCTACCCTGATACGTGAGAACAAATTGTTTTCATCCTCTGGTCACTCCTGATTTCTCCGTGTCGCAGCTCAATTATCTCTGCCTATCGCTCCTGCGGCGTTATCATGCCTCGTATCATACCTTTCTCTCTTCTCCGACCCATCCAACCACGGTGCATACACCATCCGTACCCACGATCTATCGCAATATATGCGCCTCGATGCCAGTGCGCTTCGGGCACTGAACCTCGTGGATATGGCCACCATGGGAGTGAGTCGGACTATCTCGCCCATAATCGTTTGCTCACCTCTCCCATCAGGGCTCATCTACTCGCAATTCAAGTCTACTTGGACTTCTTAACAAATGTAAGACTGGTCAGGGAACTCGGCTACTTGGGATATGGCTCAAACAACCATTGATCAACATGCACGAAATCCGTTCGTGGTTCTTTCTACTTTTTATGTTCTCAACTGACCCATTGTTGGTAGAGAGCCGCCATAATCTCGTGGAAATATTTGTCAACGACTCGAACGCGAGGCGCACTCTACAGGTTGGTTTCGACCGCTTTCTCGGTTCCAACCCGCTGACGCAAACTGTAGGATGACTTTTTGAAACTTATGCCCGATCTGCATCGTATTGGGAAAAGGTTCCAACGAAAGGTCGCCGGCCTTGAGGATGTTGTCCGTGTATACCAAGCCGTAATTAAGGTGAGTTACTCGAACCACACCTCGTTGGGTCATTCGAATGAATCCCCTGTTTAGTTACCTGACATCATAAAAACGTTGGAACCTCTGGAGTCTGAAAACGAGGATTATCAAGCTCTCATCGAGTCAACGTATCTGAAACCTCTCCGGGTGGGTCCGAATACCTCTTCGCCTTGCTCTCCGTGTCACTCGCTGACTTGGACCACAGGAGCACAACGAGAGCCTATCCAAGTATGCCGAGATGGTGGAGCAGACGATCGACCTCCAGCAGCTGGATAGACACATATATATGATCAAGCCTGACTACGATGAACGTCTCCAGGCACTATCAACCAAAATCGTTGAGGTGTGGCCACTTATACCAAGGTTTACAACCTGCCCCTGAAATAAGCTATGGCTAGATCCGTGATTCTCTTGACGGAGAGCACGCGCGTGTGGGCAGAAAGCTCGAGCTCGAGCTCAACAAGAAGCTTCACCTTGAGAACTCGCAGCAGTACGGGTATTGTTTCAGGCTGACCAAGAACGTATGACCATACTTCTCCTTCCTTCGTTCATACTGACATACCACGAACGCCACAGGATGCTCGAAAAATTCACGGGAATAAAACGTACATCGAATACGGAAACACTAAGGCGGGGATTTTCTTCACCACAATTAAACTGAAGGAAGCCGCGAGCGACTACAAGGATGCCATGAACGATTATACGAAAGTCCAGTCTGGACTTGTGAAAGAGATTGTGAACATTGCTTGTGCGTCGACGTTTTTTGCTATCACACGCGAGGCTACCATTAATAATGTACCCGTGTAGCCACTTACACCCCCGTCTTGGAGGCTTGGAACCACAACCTCGCGCACCTCGACGTGATCCTGAGGTACTTATCTTATTTGCCGACCCCCGGCGCTCCTGGCTAACCCCCACACCTTTTATCTAGTCTTGCGCATGTGGCTGTGAATGCGCCAGAACTATATGTGAAACCTTCCATGCTTGAGAAGGGATCAGGAAGCCTGGTCCTTGAGGAGGCCCGCCATCCTTGCCTTGAGGTGCAGGACGAAGTGAGCTTTATTCCAAATGACATCGAGATGGAAAAAGGTAACTTGAACTTCTCGATTCCCCTCGACCACGCTAACGCGTCCCCAGACAAGAGCGAATTCCAGATCATCAGTGCGTTTCATCAGCAACGCACCTCTGGGGTCCACTCACCCGTATTACAGCTGGTCCGAACATGGGTGGGAAGAGCACTTATATCCGTCAGGTACGATTGGATTTTTCCACTCGGTCCAGTCTAGTACACTCATCATGCCCCACAGACCGGAGTTATTGCACTCATGGCACAGGTCGGATCGTGGGTTCCTTGCTCGAAAGCTCAGATCCCAATATTCGATTCCATCCTGTGTCGTGTTGGAGCCGGCGACAGTCAGCTCAAGGGCATCTCTACCTTCATGGCGGAGATGATCGAAACCGCAACCATTTTACGCGTACGATCCAATTTTCCCCCATTTTCGTATTTATACTGAGGATTGTCGTTCAGTCCGCCACAAAGGACTCGCTCATCATCATTGATGAACTGGGACGAGGTAGAGACGGATCTTCTGTTGTCATTCAACTTGCCCCTGACTGTTACTCGATAGGTACCTCGACTTACGATGGATTCGGCCTCGCCTGGGCTATATCCGAGTCAGTGATTCTGTATGTTGGGCTGACGTCCAGGACTCATCTCTGTCAGGCATATCGCTTCGGAGATCCATGCGTTCTGTCTGTTCGCAACGCATTTCCACGAGCTTACTGCGCTTGATCAACAAATACCCCACGTGAAGAACCTGCATGTCGTTGCTCATGTATCCAGTGACAGCGCGGATAAGTCGCAGGACATCACCCTGTTATACAAGGTCGAACCAGGCGTCTGCGACCAGAGCTTTGGTATTCACGTCGCGCAACTTGCGAACTTCCCGGAAAACGTCGTGAAGGTTAGAGAGATCTTCAGCCCAGTCGAACTTGTGCTGACAGATGCCGTACAGCTGGCAAAAAGGAAAGCTGACGAACTCGAGGAGTTCAACAAGGGTATGTCTGTTAGTTGGAACACAAAGATCCTCTTTCACAAGCGATGTGATATCCAGATGAAACCGATGCAGCTATGGAAGATATCCCCAAGGAGGTGGCGGAGGAAGGGATGCAAATTGTGGAAGACGTACTCCGAACGTGGACCTCGCGTACGGCTGCCTCGCAGGATACGATGGATGTAGATGGAGAGGATGATGGATTTGACGTTGAGGCCGAGCTAGCCGCGCTTCGCAGCTGCTTTGAGGAGTTCAAACCCAAAACAGAGGGAAACAAATGGGTCCAGACTCTGCTCCAGGCATTCTAAACTATCCGCCCCAATACCACACCCCTTAATGCGTTTTGCTAAGCTGTACAGTAATCTTGCCCCCAGCCACCCGGGGGGAACACCCAACGGGATCAAGTACCTTGAATGCGCCCGTAGCGCCTGCTGAGCTGTGCGTGAACTTACGACAGCGGAAGATACTAAATGTGACTCAATGGGAGGGTCGGATCGGGGAGGGTGGGTTGCGGATGATATCCCCGGAGAAATGTGTGGGGTCCGTCAACCAGATAAAAGGCTGGTGGTGGACTGATAGTCGATGGTCTCCCAGAATTCCGACCATAACCCCCCGCCTTCATAGCAAGCATGTCCGTTGATGACAAGGATAACAAGAACAAAAGCTCAGTCGGATACGGTATTGCTTTCCCCCACGCGCATCCCCTCTCGGCTTAATCTAATCTACCATCGGTACAGTCCGTCTTGGAAACTCTGGCTTGAAAGTCAGCAAGATCATCCTTGGTTTGTCGCTGATGTTGTTTCCCTTCTCCATCTAACCACATTCCCGCTTAGGATGCATGAGCTACGGATCTCCCGAGTGGCAAGACTGGGTGCTGGGCGAAGAGGAAGGTATTCGCCACATCAAGTTCGCGTAAGCATCGACTGCTTTGGTTGCGCACGGGATCATTTCACTGAAATGTTTGGGACGGGGACAGACTCGAGAACGGAATCAACACCTTTGACACTGCCAACACATACTCCAATGGCCTATCAGAGGTTATCCTCGGGAAGGCTCTCAAGCAGCTCAACACTCCTCGAGAGGAGGTTGTCATATTGACGAAAGTGGGTTGCCCCCCCCCCGTCCGGACTCGTGCGCTCTGACTGCTAGGTTTTGGCTTTGTAGGTTTTCTTTGCGGTCGCAAAAACGCCGGCCGATGGATTCATCACGAATCCCGATGAAAAAGGATACATCAACCGCCACGGCCTTTCTCGCAAGGTAAGCTCTTCAGGGTGGAAGCTGATCGCCCAATACGCCCTAACCCTCGGATCCGTTAGCACATCTTCGATTCTATCAAGGCCAGTCTTGAACGCCTCCAGGTCGAATACGTCGATGTTCTCCAGTGTCACAGGTAGTTTATACTCTCTCTTCTACAGTACTCCACGGTCTGATTCGATTGCGAAGGTTTGACCCTGACACTCCGATCGAGGAAACGGTAGGCGGACCACCGTTCCGAGTATGTGTCGGTGTGGCTTATCGGCTCCAAACCCCCAGATGCATGCCTTGAATGATGTGGTCAAGGCTGGATATGCTCGCTACATCGGGATGAGCAGCTGCTACGCCTGGCAATGTGAGTTACCGCACTCCCCTACGAAAGGATACTCATTCACCCCTCCCAGTCTACGCCATGCAGAGTGGGTAAATGCGAATTTAGGAAGCTGTATAGCCCTCTAATGCCCGCGACAGATTATGCTATCATCAACAACCTCACTCCGTTCATCTCCATGCAAAATCACCACAGCTTGCTCTACCGTGAAGAGGAGCGTGAGATGCTTCCCCTCCTTAAGGTCAGTCCGGAACGATTCCTCCAACGAAAGCGCGCTCACGTTTCTTGCATTTTAGCATCTTGGTGTCGGTTGTATTCCTTGGAGTCCTCTCGCTAGGGGCTTACTTACCCGCCCCTGGGACGAGAGTACGAAGCGATCTGAGTCTGACCCGTAAGCCGCAGTCGCCTTCCCACGTTGTGTGATCGATAGTAAAGCCATTCTCAGCTGGGTTGCACTCTACCAGTCTAGTGATGCTTCCAAGAAAATCGTCGAACGGTAAGTGGCCTCATCAGCACACAAGAGCTATCCACTGAGTGCCGACCTCTAGCGTCAAGGAACTCGCTGACAAGAAGAATGTCAAGATGGCCCAGATCGCGTTGGCCTGGAGCGCGAAGAAGGTCACTGCACCCATCATTGGCACCACAAAATTGGAAAATCTCACCGAGATGATTGGTGAGAGCTAAGTTCCCTCTATAAGTGCGGGGTGCTGACCGAACCATTGTAGAGGGTCTCAAGGTCGAGTTGACCGACGAGGACCTTACGTACTTGGAGGAAGAGTACAAGCCAAACCCAGTCTCGGGACACGCGTAGGATTTCAACAAGAAGCTCTCGCCACACTGATGTTGTAAAATAACATTGCTGATATTGTACAAATCTACCCCTTCCGATATGACTGAGTGGACCGGTGGATTCTCGGAGCTTACAATTGTCGGGGCACCACCCCCGTGGAGCTATCCCGTTTTGCCCGCCGTCGCACTTTATCTCCCTCAGAACCTGTGAAGAGATTACGAGGGCTAGGTGATGGATCGAATCTATACAGAGCTCAGATCAACAGAAGCGCAATGGTGCTGAGAGCCCTGATAGGTCATGTCAGATATGGAAAAGATTGGAGAGGACGCTGGGCGCACGACGATGAGAAGGGCATGAATATGTCTAAGTGAGACGTCAGTGACCGGACTTCAAGTAGTAGGACTGAGGGATGCTTGCACTGCAGAAAAAGCAGGGCCTATTGGACCCAAAGCTTCACTTAGCCCTCTACTTCTCGTAATCCTTGGGAAACTCACAGATAGTACATCTTGCTTTCCGTCCGGGGAGTAGGAACTTGCCACCATAAGTTGACTACACCGTGTTAGCGAGATAAAAACAGGAAAGAAGTTAGGTGTCCGTTGGGTTCTCACTTAATCGCGGAGGGGGTTCCACTCAGGAAGATAGCGACGAAGATCTGAACCTTCGACTCAGGGCGCATCAAACCACCAGTTATCATGGCCCGAGTCACGAACACCCCGATGATGGGCAAGAGAATCATCTTTGCGGCGCAGAGCGATAGGAGAGCGAGGATCGGAAGACCAGACTTTGGGCTCAGTCTGACGTCCATCCGGGCGAAAGATGCACCCAAGAGGATCAAAGTCATGGGGACAGTGATCGCGCCTATTAGCTTGGCTTTTCCGCGGCAAACAGCCTGTCAGAGAGCTTCGTGGGGGAGGGGAGTGTCAAACGAACCTGTATCGATAACGAATGCCAACGGGGGCATTCCATCCGGACCCATCCACGAAGGGCCGCCTTCAAATCTAACAAACAAAGCCTTTAGTGGGTCCACCAAAGCGATGAGCAAGGAGATTGCCACGATTGCACTGATGGGTGTTACCACTACCGAGATCGCGGTAAATACCCGCCTCGACCACGAAGGAACTTTCGGTCGAGTAGGTGCAAGTGCAGGAGGAGTTGCTTGCGACCTGCAACTGTGGTGTGACTGAGCAGAGGGATCTTGGTATGGGTGAGCCGAAGCGTCTGGTGTTCTTCGTACGGCTTCGATGGAAGCCACTTCCTCATCCAGGGCTCTGGATGAGCGACGACTCGCGGGCTCGATCCGAACATGAGAACGAGCCTGATAATCGATGGACTTCGAATGTCGACTTTCATCCTCGTCGTATTTGATTTGCAGCAGGCATCTCCAGACGAAGCCGCCAATCGGTTTCTCCCTCCAAGAAACACGAACATTGGCTGCTTCGCCTTGAGGAACACCCGGAGCGTAGTCCCACGAAAGGGAGTGGGCGAGCCCACAAACCCAGAAGAAGATATGGTAGATTAGGATAAAGATCGAGATGAACGATATCCCCACTTCGTTGTAATCCGCCGTTAGAAGTCATTGCCAAGAGGGAAATCAGAGAGACTTACAATTCGTATCCATCCCGGGATTGAACGGGCTCGATTGGGTGATTGAAATTACGACGGCGGTGGCTAGGGTAAACGAATATCAGAGGTGGACCGTCCCATGTTTCTCGGCCCAGACCGGGACGTACGAAGGCTACTCCAGTTGCTCAGCCCACCGGCGACAACAATCCCCTGCCAGAAATTCCTCGGAACGTAGCACACTTCCCGAATAACAAGCCCGCATAACAGGCCAATAAGAATATACACGATGGCCAAGAGCGCAAGCGGCCCAATCGCGGATATGTTCGCGGGTGTAAAAGCGGGTACGATGCTGGAGAATATCAGCGCGGGGAGGGCGAGATTCATCGTGATCACAGAGGTACCCTTGGCCGCTGCCTGAGGGAACATGTCCTTCCGGGCGAAGATGTACCCGAGGAGGATTGTCAGATACCTGTGGATTATAAGTATCAGTTTCCTGCGGAAAATGACAGAGGAATTAACAGTAGTTGACTCTGAGAGACTCGCATTTTTACCAAGGGGATCACCCCAGAGTAAATCAGAGACCCGATGGATGGCATCGGCTTTGACTCAGTGTTGTGTGTAGGTTACTGAAGAGCTGGCTCGGGTGTTAAGCGTGAGGGCCGTGAAGGATAACCGACTCAATTGCGGGGGTTCCGGCCGCGCGTAGACAAACTTTCAGTGCGATCGGGAGGAAAGAGACAGGGAAGAAAAAACCGAGAAAGAGCGACTGGAACTGGGGCTCGGACGGATTGTTATCATGTGTCATGTGTGGGGGGGTGTGACCTGCGGGAGGAGAGTGGCCGTTGATTCTCACTCTCGAGGACGTGAGACATTTGAACTATCCACTTTCAGGCACAGACCGCGTTACGCTACGCCCACCAGGTGGTAGCCGGATGGCGTGATTATGTCGTAAGATTCGTAACGAGGCCCCAATTCTGATTCTGGGAGGTGATCACTGTATACATCCCATCCTGTTATCTGTGCGGTCGCGGACATGAACGAGAGTCAGTGATAGATCGCCGCCCGTCAGTTGGTCGTGGTGAGGAAAAGGCACTCCGTGGTTCACGTCTCAGGATGAGCTGCACAGAACACAACGATCCGACTTTCAAGGTAAGGGTACTTCCTCCAGGCGATGGAAGGGGAGAAGGTACAATCACCAACAAGCGGTGAGTAGGATGGGTGGAAACATAGGTGTATTTCGGCGGAGCGCGTGTGTTACGTCTCGCTATTTTCTTCCGCCTCTCCAGGTACATAGTCGTCGTTAATGACTGGGGCGGGTTCCTTGTCTTCCTCAAGTAGGGGGGCATGTTCGACGGGCGTCCCAGTATGACGCCCCCTAGCTTGATCTTCGTGTTGACTTTTGGCCTTCTGTTGTCCGACGGTGGTGATATCTTTACCGAACAGCCGCAAGCTCAGTGCGCTAATCGACGGATTTAGAATACGTCCGTGAGTCCGGCAGAAAAAAGGTTTTACGAACCTCTTCGTCTTCTTGTCGATCATGAGGCCGAGCGACATGCCCGATTTCCATATTGGAACGACCAGGTCATGACTTAAACTAGTTCCATGAGACATTGGGCAGATGTTACAGCTCCAGCGCCCAAAGCGCGACTTACTTGACTCCATCCCTATTACCGGCCGGGAACCTCACGATATGATTTCCAGGGGACTTTGGTTCGAGGGTCTTCCGGAACTCTTGGTTGAACGCGCTAAGCAATGGGTAATATCCCTCCATCAAGACCTTCAGCACCTCGATGTCGGCAGTGACGATGTGTTCGTCCGCAATGTAGGGCATCACCACAGGTATTCCGTCTCCCAAGACCCTGAAACTCGACCCCGCAGACTTTCCTTCTTGCCTTCCAAATATCTTGGTTCCGGCTGTTACTAGCCGCAGCTTCGTATAGTCGTTGTTCTCGATGATCTTTCGAGCGAGATCATTCGTAAGGTACATGGAGCGAGCGGCTTCTCCGGTAGGGTTCCGAACGAGGAGGTTTTGTACGGGGAATAAAGAGTTGATGTTGAGTTTTTCGAGGCAAGTAACCACGGATGGATCGTCAGGGGAGAGGTATATATATGGAGACTCCCTGAAACTTGCATCGTTGGTGCTCTCTGGGGAATCTACCTCGCCCTTTTCACTTCGGTCAAGTTCGTGTACAGCTGCGGATGCCGACGCAGATACACTAGCGGAGTCGTCTTGATCCATGACGTCTTCGGCGATGCCGGCTTCATTAATCCTCGGTTTCTTAGCTATACTTGACTCTTCCAGGAATTCGGCAGTACGCTTCCCTTCCCTGAAGAATGTGAGGGTGGAGGTCAGAACACCATATTTTATCCTCACTTGTGGGAACGACCGCCTATGCTGGGGAATTCGACCCTTTCAAGCACTGCGACGAAGAATCCACCAGTGTCTTGCAGATGGGGATACAGCCGCATGCTAGCCCAGGGATCAGGTCATTTCTCTTTGTAGAAGTGAATGATGGACACACCATCTGTCAAGATGAAGTTCGTCTACGTTGTCTGGAGGCCAATGCGTTTTCGCCATCTTAGTCGTCCTCCTCCTCTCCTCTGGGAGAGATTCCATATAGGCCTCGTATGAGTCAAAGAAGTTCAGTTCTTTGTCAACTGGTGGTTTCCAGTGTCTCATCCCGGGTTTCCGGATGAGCTGGGGATAGAGAGACGATACATCAATGAGAGTGAAACCTAGAGTGAAAGTCAACAGTGGATCTTGAACACGGGCTGTGATTGTATCGTACCCGGAATACCGTTTAGGGCTGCTGTTATGACAGCCTCATTTTCTACTGGGTTGAGGGAACATGTTGAATAAACTATCCTCCCGCCCTTAGCGAGCATTCTCATCGCTCTTTTCAAAATCCGTAGTTGCAGCCTAGGAGGGCTGTCAGTCCTCAGCGCGATCGAGTTGTCGTTATTCCTTACGCACAAGTGCAATCCATTCCCATCCAATGGCGACCAGTGCTTCCAGATCGCTACGTTTTTCCTCATAGTGCCATCCCCACTACACGGAACGTCACATAGTATCCTATCAAACACCAAGTT
>Ga0307517_10001167_pt1 | contig 44308 bp, 41 predicted proteins | sample 23_EM_MG_FD_194515 | JGI IMG/M metagenome (GOLD analysis project Ga0307517, IMG submission 194515) | Populus trichocarpa ectomycorrhiza microbial communities from riparian zone in the Pacific Northwest, United States - 23_EM | ecosystem: Host-associated > Plants > Roots > Unclassified | place...
ACAGCCCGGCCAGGGCCCCGTGTCATACGGGGCGGGGAGGAACGGCAAAGAGTTGACCCCGGGCCGGAGTAACGGCGGGGTCACAAAGTGAAAACCCGCCCCGCCCCGCCCCGTAACGAACACTAGTTGAAGGAGAAGGAGGAGAAGGAAGCCAAGCTATTGCTCTACACCTGGAAGGACGCATTTGCGAGTCAAATAGAAGAGATGCCGGTGACGGACTTGGTTGAGCATCGAATACCTGTCTATCCAGGAGCGCAATCACGGCGTGCTAAAGACAAGATATATACGAAGGAGGAACGAGATTGGTTGGACGTTAACCTTCCACAACTGGAAAGAGCTGGAGTTATTGGAAGATCGGAGTCGCCCTGGTCACATCGTACGAAGTTTGTGAGAAAGAAAGATGGAGGGTTGCGAATGGTCCACGTTTTCTGTCCGGTCAACGAGGCAACAATGTTATCAAGCTATCCGATGAAGCGGATCGAGCCTGTCATAAACAACTTAATGCAATCCAAGTACTCTATCTACTTTCAAGCCGACGCAGTGAACGGTTTCTGGGCAGTCCCTATGTACCCTCCTCACGCATATCGAACTTCGTTTTCTACCTACGACGGACAGTGGCAATATTTGAGAATGGGACAGGGGCTTTCCGGCGCGCCTCAGACATATACGCGGATGAAGGACATATTTAGCGGATACATACCAGCACCAAACACGGAGCCGACGTTGAACAAGTGTTCCTCCGGAGCGTTTGAGTGTTTTGTCGACGACGATTTCGGTGCACACCCTGATTTTTCCTCTCAATTTGAGTTCCTTCACAATTGTTACTTTCCACGTCTTGTGTGGGCCAAACTCACGTTAAAGGGTAGCAAATCCCGTTTCTTCCTCGACAAGATTAGCCCTCTCGGATATGAGAGCGACGGCAGCGGTCTTCGGCCTTCATTAGACCAGGTTAAAGCGATACGGGAATACCCACGACCTACGTGTTTGGCGGAGATCGTGCAGTTTCTGTATCTCACGATATTCTTACGGCAGTTTATTCCCGGACGAGTCGAGCACGCTAGGATTCTCAAAGAAGCCGTACAGTCCACTGATAACAGTGACGGTATCATGAATCGAACATGGATCCCGAATGGCAAGAGGGGACATCCCAAGAGAGTGGAGTGTGGAATAAAGTGGAAGGAAAAACAGGAGACGGCTTTTACAAGTGTGAAGACGTCAATAATCAAGAACGTAGTGTATGGTGGTGACGAGACAAAACAGTATCATTTGATAACCGACGCTTCTAAATATGCAATTGGCGGTGTGCTCTTTCAATTACCTAACGTTCCGGCGGGAACAAATATGTCGGTGGCGATGAGGAAGGAGATAAAAGTCATTATGTTCATATCTAAACGGCTCTTCTCTGCAGAGACTAGGTACTCAACAACGGAACGGGAAGCGCTTGCTATCTTGAGATGTTTGGAGGAGGTCCGGTGGTTGATATTAGGCTCTCCCTACACCACAAAGGTCTATACGGATCATTCGGCTCTTGTTAGTCTGTTGAAAAAGGACGACGCACAGGGAAGAATTGTTAGGTGGCAAGTCCGGCTTTCGGAATACGACGTTGAGTACATCCACATTCCCGGAAGAAAGAATGCGTTAGCAGATGGCCTGAGCCGTATGAGAGTTATGGAGACCATGTTCGCCGAGGACGGAAAGGCATTTGGCGAAGGTCTAGAAATATATACGTTGGAAGGAGACTCTACGTCCGGTTGGGAGGAATGGTGAGAGGATGAATGGTATGGGGCTGTCGTACATTTTAAGCTTTTCGGAGATTTCAGCACGTATCGTGATGGTAATGGCGAACATTTGACACTACATCGACGCCGTCTCACCCGGCAGAACTCTAAGTCCTATCGTTTGCTCCACCTACAGTCTCCGGATACTTCTGACGCCTTGATAGCGCACCTTACGGGAATCAGAAACCCGGATAGCCATTACACTACAAAACCTTCTAATCGTCTCGTATTCGTTGAGAGGAATAGCAAAGAAGCCTTTTGTGTCCGGCAGGGAGAAGTCGAGGCAATTTTATATCACTTACACGATTGCCACGGCCATTGTGCAACCGGAGCTTTGATGCGCACGGTCGTCGGACGTTACTACTGGCCTACCCGATCCAAAGATGTTAACGTTTATTGTTCTACCTGTCCAAGTTGTCAGCTGATAGGCCCGTTAAAGCCCTCTGTTAGCCAAATGACCATCGTTTACCTACAACCTCTAGACATGATGGGATTTGACTTTGTCGGAAGGTTTCCTGATACACCCAGGGGGAACAAGTACATTATCATCGGCGTCGACTATTTTACACGTTTCTTATTTGCTCAAGCAGTACCGGATAGTCAAGGAAAGTCAGCAGTATTTCTCTTGATGCGTATAGTCCAGCAATTCGGATGGCCTCGAGCAGTGTATACCAATAACAGCGCCCACTTTGTTTCTGGCGAGTTTGCTAAGGTTCTGAGTAAGCTCTCCGTCATACATCTACCTGCTCCGAAATCACATCCACAATCAGTCGGTTTGGCAGAAAGATACGTCAAGCTTTTGGTGGACGGACTCAAGGTTACAGTAATGCAGCGAAAGTTACCACAGGGAGATTGGGATCTGGTTGTTGACTCAGTCGTGCACGCTATTAATACTCAAGTTCTTAGGGTACACGGATTTAGCCCGGCAGAGTTACTATTGGGATTTAACCCGAACAGGACCGGATGGGATGTCAACCCTAATACTGAGCGCGCGGTAGCAGCACTTTCTACACTGGTGGCCTCTGGCACGAATCCATGGAAAGGAGAGGGAGAAGAAGAAGAAGAAGAAAGACTCGCAGACCGACAGCTGGAAAGACTCGCCCGCATTAATGATATACGCCAACAAGCCGCCTCAGGAGTTGTGGAGGAAGCCCATAGATGTGAAGAACGACAACGACCCATGCGCCACGGGCCACCTAAGGATGGAGACTTAGTCCTACTAAGGAGGTTCTTGCTCGACCAACACCGGGGTAGCAAACTTGAACCAAGATGGGAGGGCCCGTACGTTCTATCTGATTTGGCCTGGCATGGGAAAAGCGGCCGTCTACGAGATTTCAACACAGGAGAGGTTGTTCGAGTGAAGAAGGGTGCTTTACGTGATCGTGTTCACTTGAACGATCTCAAAGTTTATCTACGGCGGAAGATTGTGGCTGAAGCAGGTGTCACGATAGTGGATATCTTAGAGTATGAGAAGAGAGTGATGATAGAGTTGGGCGAGCTGGAGGATGTATTTAGCTTTGAGAGAACTGAGGCCGGAGGAAGGCGAAGTGTGGAATGGATTAACGGAGCTCAGGGAATCGGATAAGGAAGCAAATCATGTCTAGTCACTCAGTGGTTTGTACTGAGGCTTTATAGGGGACGATGGAGTGTTTTATAGTGCAAGAACGTATAAGTGTCAACCTCATTTAGAGGGGTTTTCAATCGAACATAACCCACCTTACAGTGGTTCAAATAATATAAAAAAACCGTACAAATGTAGATCAAGTAAAGCAGAATAAAAGTACGGTTTTTTAATTTAGTAGAGGCAAGTAGAGGGAGTGGCATCCGGGTTTCAAAACTTCAATATTTGGTGTGAATCTCAGGTCTTGGCATCAAAATGCAACGTAAAATTGCTGAGTAATTGTAACAGGTTTATTCCTGTCTAACGAAAATACAATAGGACCGGCGATAGACCTGCTAGCGCTGGTGCTAAGGGAGGCTTCAAGGGACCGGTAGCTAGAAGGATAATAGTTGAAGGACAAGTTGAACTCAGGGACTCAGGGATTGCCGTTCAACCAAGTGTATTCTTAGACTGAAGGTCTGTCGAAGTCTGCTGTCTCCTGCTAGCCAGGAGACTGGTTTAAATACAAAAACCCAAGAGCAATAGCCTTCCTGCAATCACGATCATTACCAGTAGCTGCGCACATACCGGAATCCTGTAATCCTGCAAGACCAACTTGAAAGAAAGAAATAAACAAACAGTGCTCAGCTTTCTCCAGTGTTACATGACCATTCCATACCCGGAATCCTAAATATAAACTTCCAACAAAGCAAACTAAATATAGCAATACGATAGCATAGCCTATCTGACTCAGAGACAGTGGCGGAGCTGAAATCAAATCAAATAATCCAAATATAAATCAACTAAACATAGGAGATCCTGCACTGCCCGCTCCTGTGTACCGTTACCGGAACATGTACACATGTTACAGTAATTATAAATTTTTAGAGCTAAAGTCAATCAAAGTAAATTATACAAAAAAGCATATGTTATTACAGCATCCTACAATCAAGTTCAACATTCAAGTTATCTCTGTGGTTGGAATTGGAAGACGCAAACGGCAGAGTTGCTTGGTAGGCCAATGTAGTAGCAGACCCAAAAAGCAAGTTGATTCCAAATTCTTAGTACAAGCCAACATTCATTTAGAAGTTCTGGGCACATACAGAGAGAATGATAAGAGCATACCGTGAAGGTATTGCTTATGGTACTCCAAACTTTAAAGAAAAGGATACTAAAGCATATATGATAGAAGTAATCATAGAGTCTCAGACTCTCCAAATGTTGTATATAATTAATATATTATTATCTTATATCTTACATTATTTATCCTCCTTCATAGTCAATCACTAATCATCTTGGCAATTATTTTGCACAGCCACTGTTGCATTTCACTGTGCCACATGGTTGACAGTCTTCCCTTCTTGAACCCATACTTGTTTTCTTTTGTTGGTATGCCTCCGGGGACGAAGGCTGGAGAGAGAGGGGGTCCTTGTGCCCTGAGGTGTTTGATAGGGTAGTGAGAGCCGTCATGTCGCTCGATCGGGCCCACGGAAAAACTCTGTTTAGTAGTTAGCTTGGCACACACACTTTAGCACATAAGCCGCCTCTCATGTAGACTAGCCTAACAACGAACAACCACACCGAGGAAAGCAAGGCAATCAACAACCTTTCCTCTCCTTCTTAATTCGTTCAAGCGCATAGCTCCCTACTTCACCCTTGTCAAGGCCTTTAGGCAATTCATCGTCTGGTCAACTTTCCACCTGTTTGTCTTCCGGTATATCAATAGGTCACACATACGCACGGGAGGGTGATTTCGGCACGCGCGACACACCATCCAAACTAAACGGGTCCTGCGAAATCAGCCCAACACCGTACCTCAAGGTGAGCCCCGAAGATGTATACCTAGGTCTCATCGCAGTCGATAGCAGTGGCCAGAAGCCAGATTTGCATCGCTTCGAGACACCCCCATCCAAGTGGTTATTTCGTTTCTTTTTCTTTCTCTAATATCAACTTCTCATATGTTTGCCATTTACCTGTGTGCCTAGAGAACGCCTTCCATGCCAGTGGGTGTTTTGCTTGTGCTGTTGCCAGCTCCCTCGTAGGTTTTATATGCCGGTAGAATGAATTGAAAGCACCACTCTTAATCTTTTAGGCCTTAACTTAGAGCCATTGCACATGATTCCAGACCTTTTTTAATACCGTTGCCCAGTTTGTGGAGGCACAAGTTAGCTCTCTCCCGCTACTATTCAAACCATAGATCTACCCACAGCAGGTTTGCGTTTTGAGCCGGCAAGAATTTGTGGGATGCAACCGGAGAACCCCCCCCCTCCCCACACCCGAACTACAAACCCTATTACTAGCGAATACCCTGGGCCCAATGGACCTGATATTGTCAACCAGGCAATCCGAACCGATCCCTAAATGCAGAACTTTGATATATTCCCTTGCTTCGTTTATTTCGCATTTACCAGTATCTGCCTGCACTTCCACGGTGTCTCATGACTTAATCCTGCCGCGAGTAAATGTAATAATGTAATAACACTCCCGTCATTCATAGCACATTTTGGAGTTACCTCGGTGAAACATTGCTTGTTAAACAAGCAATAGTAGTAATGAGTTTGAATGTCGCAGCCAGTCGTGAAAGTAAACTAGAAAACAAGGTTGAGATAATCCCACCTGTAGTTAAGCACGTCGGATAACCTCTCCAAGGAAATAATTAGGAGATGAGTTACGGTGAAGTGCCAGAGTTAAAATTGGCACCTACTGCCAGTGGATACTCCTAACTCAGAGGGAGATAGCCAAGACTATGACCGTACGAGTACTGTGGGGGAGAAATCTGGCTTTACTTCTTTTATATATCTGAGCTAGCCTGTGGGCGACTCAGGAAGCATGGATACTAGTTCATGATATGACTTTGCTTGGGAAGAGAAGTGCGCAGGACTTGTGTTAAATGGTGGGCAGGGGTGTCAGGTTTACTACAGGGGTGGTTGTGCATATTAACAGGGTTTTCCCTCTCTTTCTCTCTCTGCGACAACAGCGGGAACGCCTATCCACTCCTAAATTCGGCCTTGCTCTTCACACCTCTTTTCAACTACTGTCGATCGAAACGGTCTGCCAAGTTTACGCGCACTCTTATGTCGGAGGAGGATGTCTTGATCCCAATTCTCACATCGCACTGACTGGAAAATGTCAACCCTTGTAGCAAAACTTCCGCCTTGCGTCTTTCTTTCTCATCCTCACCCAGCTCCTTCGCTTCACATCGAACCTCTGCTAATCTCTTCCCTCCCTGCCTCTCCCTTTCTCTTCGCTTCTCGTCTCTTCACCCCCACTTCTTTCCTTTTCTCTCAGCTCCCATCCCTCCAACTTCCAGCTTATTCTTGTCTTTCATGCAGAGATAATGAATTCCAGATATAGTCGTCGCTCTCGATCCGCCAAGATCATGCTGTCGATTACATCCCTCAGCGCCCGCGATTCGCAATGTCACCAGGGCCCCATTACTAGCTTCATAGTAGACTAACGGCAATGTTTTTCCAAAAGATATTCTTCCGACGGAATTTTCTGGATCCAAGATCGCATGGGGGGGGGACTCAAAAGCCTAACCCCATAGGACTCGGGTATGCGGAATTCGTAAGGAGGAGTCTTGTCCGGGTAGTTGGATTGGGGCTCCCTTGGATGCCATCGCAACTAATTTACCATATCCTCTCTGATGCAGCACGTCAACTCACAAGATCTCACCCGACAAAACAAATTAAATGCTTCAGTCAACGGATATAGCGCAATCGAAATCAGTCAGATCGAGCAACGAAAAGGCAAACTGATATAAAGCCGGAAAGCGGACCCAAGACTGAGTGTGTCAAATAAATCACTTAACTTGACCTTCGCAATCCGCACCCCCCACCCCCGTCCCTGATTCCCACTAGGGCACAGCCCCAGCAACTCTTCCATGATAGTGGCCGGATTCAGCACCTTCAACGCCGCGGCCCTAGACCCCTCCCCCCCGGCCGGCTCCGTGGATGTTCTTCCCTGCCCTCAACCTACCTAGGATTTCTGGAGGCTCCTGTCACCCCGGCAGACGGCAGCAAAAGGCTCGGTCGCCTTGGCCCCGCCTTAAATCGAAGTGAGTTTGCCTACTTGTACTCACCACTTAGTATTATCTTAGGAGATGCGCACCGGATGAGGGAAGGAAGGGAAGAAGTGGCGGGCACCCTTTTGTTGTCTGTTGCCAGTGTCTGGCTGACTCAAGTGGACCGCTCTACAGTCTGTGCTGATGCCTGTTTCATCCGCAGCGCGTTTAGGAAAACTCTCGTACGAGCCCTGAACCCGGACGGGAGCTCGAGCCATGACTGCCACCGGGGGTGCATATTCAACTACAGCCTAGTGGAAGTGAGGCTCAACGGGGGAGGCGGCAGTCCCTTCGGGGGGGAGCCCTTGTCGCGATCGTGTGGGTCTAAGAAGCTCTTGGAGGTGGAGGAATCGCCGCCAGCGTAGATGTTCCATTGGCCATGTTTGTCGCGATATGCTGGCCGATCCTTGCCGTAGCCACTGCGGCGGTAGACGGTGCGGAGTGGCTAGGATAAGTCCTAGGTGGGGCTTAGGGAGTTGACCAAAGGGACCACTAAGGCCTCCTAGCGGGCTATGAATTCAAGGCCTCTAGAAATGTGATCGTTGCCCCCCATCTCCCTTTATAACGCCGCCTATAACCCTGACGCGCCTTAAGCGTTGGTCGCCTACCAGGCCGAGATCCTTCCTAACAACTGCCTCGCCAAGTGTTTTGTGTTGATGAACCGAAGTGTCCAACCCTCTCCAGTTTTCAACCAAGTCATTAACTCGAACGGTCTTAGAACATTTGATAGGAATATCACCTCTTCTGCTGCACCTGGCTCACTGTTCCGAACCGTTCGGGGGGGGTACAGGGACGACCAAGTAACACCAACCAGACGGGGCAGTACGGGACCGGTAGACGTGGTCCTGGGTAGGGAAATTACCTGGGAGACTGCCGACCTTTTCTATGACCGCCAGACCTGACACCCTGTACCTTTATCAGTTCAGTCACATACTCTAAATAGCTACTACTTTGGTAGAGGATAGAGATTATAGAAGGGGTCATATGGGTATTAAAAAACTATGGGATGTAAGAAAGGACTATGGGGGTGGCCACAGATGGCGGGTATTGGGGACTACTGCGGTGGATAAAGGGGGGGAAATGAGGGGACAGCCGGGGCTGGCTGGCGACAGGGCGGAGGGGGCGCAGCCAAACTATGAGTGATGTATTATGACGCCGTGCAATAGACGGAGCAAACTTAGTCCCTCCAAGAAAGAGAAGAGTGCTAAATGGAGCATTAAGTCCTCTCAGTATTAAGAATTGGGCCGAAAAAGTTCATTCCTCTCCTATCTTTAATTTCTCTTTTATTGGCCCTCGTGATGTTACATACAACCAGGCCAAATCACCGATACCACGAAAGTTGATTCTGATGAGAATTTCAGACGTGGATCGAGGATGACAACAACGAAAGGGCCACAGCGAAATGAAACACCAAGAGTTCACACACAAAAATGATTGCACAACTCGCGAGCGGGGAAGTTTACTTTTTTAACAACACTACCGGTATCTCACTAACATTGGGGGCAGAAGTATATATTTTAAACAACGGCTGTTGAAAGGTTGACGACGAACGGCCTAATGGCGAAACAGCGGCTATGAAACAAAACGCTAAGAGTTAAGTCTACGCAAAAGATAAACCACCAACACACAGCTGAGAGAGGGGAACTTCTCATCCAACTACTTGCTCACAACTCACAATAATGCTCTATTAAACTAACTAGAGGTAAAGAAAGAAGCATATATAAAAGCAACGGAGTCTTCTATCTTTTAACCGATCGCGACACGGGCCTATTCTCTTACATGCATGTCCTCCTTTCCCTCCCGCAGACTCTTATGCTACTAAATGAAAGACAAAAATCACAAAGAAAACTTCCTCACGCTCCATAGCCTTCACGCATCCGACCACTTCCTATATCCTTGCGGGTCTGCATCGATCCCAGGTGCATATCTGCGGGGTTTGTGTGAATGATAGCGGGATAGGCTGCACGTATGCTGAGCATGGCGAACAGTATCAAAAGCATCCCACACATGCTGTGCCATATCGCTTCTGGGCTTCAGCTTTCCTCCCGGCAGAGGTACCGATTCAAAGAACAGATCCGAAATCTTCGTTTGATCGATAGAGGGATAGACTGAGCGCGCAAAGACCCGATCATGCAGAGTAGTATCAAAAAAACTTCGAACTAGATATAACCACAACATTCTCCTATCCTTCCACAGACTACCGCACATATTCATGCTTCTGTATGTCTCTCCTTCCCCATTGCAAACTCTCGTGCTAACAAAGGGGGGGGCAGGCCCCACTATTCATAGCCTTCGGCCATTATCTAACATTTGCGCATTTGGCTCTTTCACTTCCTTACAGCGCTCTCGTTTTTCTTACAGTCTTTCTATCCTAGACATCGATCCAAAACTCTGCGTATTCCTGTAGCCAAAATGCTTTCCCGGAAGCCACAAACAAGCGCGATTCTAGAAAGTATCCAAACAATAGAGGGACTATCGTGAGAACATGCTGAGCAGGATCTCGCGATTTCCAATAGTAGATGTCTGGGATTTTCCAGAGGGTTTGCAGCAGGACGCAATCTACCACCTCAGATCCGGATATCTTAGTCCAATTTCTGAACTCTCTGACTGCAGTAGTGCCAGTATTAGTGAACTTTCCCATGCACCAAGTAGGGTGCTTACGCCCGCACTTGAGGCATTCCGTAATATGGAAAATACGATATGAGAAACTCGGGTTCCGCTGAGGACGGCCTTCTGTATGAGAGGGAAAAGAAGAGCCAGAAAGTCAAAGGCGATTTTGTTTATGACTTGTATCCACTCCTGTTTTTACCGGTCATACACTGTAGTTAGAAGAGAAAGAACAAAGTTTACCACTCCGTCCTAATTATTCCGTGCGTTGCGGCCATCGGAGTCGCATTCTCCCTACTTTAACCCTCACCATTTAAGAATGATTCACAGTTACGGTGGGGGGTATAAAATATTTAACCTAAAGTGTCGGGCTTACGAAGCCTGGCACACCCGTCCGAAATGCTGAAGCTGAAATTGTCCCTGAGTCCGTATTTGGCCTGTATGGCGTTCTGTCCTACTTAAATCTGCCCTGGGAAATCATCAGGTGAGTGAAAAAAGGACGGACTGGACTGTTTGGAAAGCTGCCTAATACATCCCTCTCCTTTATCTACTCCAACATCGCCGAAATTTCTCCAATCCGAACAATGACTGTGGGCTTTTATTCACCCGCATATGCACCGTCTTCTGTAGTAGGATAAGACGGATAGTTAAAGAAACCAGCCGAAATCCAGAACTAGTTGTCACTGGAGATCCTATATATAATTATTTCCAAGCTTTTAGCTTTTCTTGTAATATTTCTGTGTTGTGTCGGGGATATACCCATTATCTCACCAACAAAGATTCCCACCAGGGCAAGTCAACTCACGATGTCTTATGTTGACAGAGCCTAGTTTAGCTAGCCCACATCACTAAGGAGTCCTCACTGTCTTCTTGATACCATCAGACCATCCACCCGTAGTGTTCCCAACCGCCCGGGGGTAGTGAGGGATGGTAGGGGACGGTGGAGGACGGACAGCACGAGTGATGACTGATGATGCGACGTTTATTCCTTTGGTGTATAATTTCGACTTAGGCTAGTACCGGAGGCCTAAGCATAGGACTAGTCTCCTACAGTCCGGTCGTCACCTTCCTGATCGCAGCACGTCCTGTAACCCCCAAATTGACGGACTATGAGCTGTTGTCTGCCCCTTCCTACCCCGAAGGCGGGCGAACTGGAAGCCTGGGAACACCAAACCCATATTCAAAGGATATCGAGTAGGTTAGGGTTGCGGCTCGAGGATTTGGGACCTCCCGGCATGATACATACATAGCGGAACCAGTATCGGAGTATGATAGTCTGTGAAGGAAAGCAGTAGGGATAGGGGGATAGCTGTGGGGGGAATTACAATGGGGGAATATACCCGCTGCTTGTGAACCTAGGGTGAGTTTTTCTCACTTGCCACCTATTTCCATTAAATTGCTTGGGGTGGGCGGTACTACGCTATCATATTACCCACAAGACTCAATGCAAGCATTGATCTGACGAAGAGGAATTGAGAACAGCGTCAGTAGAGGGGTATGCGGGTCATATGCAGATAGACGATAGAGTAAGAGAATTCACGTGGAACTTAGGCACTTTGTAGAAGGGATATGAAATGTAATTTCCACTACTCGCACTTCGTGCACTCGCTCATTCGCGCTCTCTCTAAAACTGAACTAACGATAAAGACTGGTGTATACGTAAAACACAAACACCACGTCCAGATCCTTCCATGGATCACCACTCCTATATCTATATTTCCTCACATGGCCTTATTCCTCGGTACACTCTCGTGATAACAAAGGAAAAGCATTTCAGTATAACCTACTAGTAAACAATCTCCCGTATCGGAACCGCCTACATATCTCCTCAACGATCCTCCACACCCCCGCAAAGAAGCCAAGCGCATTCGTCCATCAGGATATATAAAAGCAGACTCAAGTCTAACCAGAACTCCAAGGGGAAAAAAAGGCGAACGAAAAATCAAAAAGCAGATAAATCGTAAATATCTCGAAGAAACTAGAAGAAAAAAACGCAGTTATCAAAGCCTCCTTGCATCTATATCGACGAATGTCTTGGCTACGCCGCCCCCGTTATGGCAAGTACATATGGAATAAGAATATATCTAATAATAAGGAAGGAAGGATGTGAAGGAGCAAAGCGAAAGGAGGAATAAGAGAAGGGGTGATAAAGCACCGGTCGACCTTGAGTAAGGGGATTGGTTAGGTATTAATAGGATGGGCCTTAATTTTCCGTCGGCGGCAGCAGAGCCCCAGGGGCCAGATTGGAGGTGGCTGAGATCGCTTGGGTGATTGGGGTGGGAGGCCGCTATCCGCGGCCCCGGTAACAGAATCACGGGGGTCCAATATCCTCAGCCGTTGATCGGGGGCCACCGGTAGAGGGGCGGGTTGGCTATTGAGGTCTATCGTGTCGGGATTAGGATCATGAGATCGGAATTGCATCATCTCAACACACTGGTCCCGAGGCAAAGTGGAGGGTGGAGGAGATATCGGGCCACCGCTATCTGCCACGGCGCAATCGATATTATCCCACTCCCGTGCGGGCTGGGAAACAGAATCCTGGGGGCCCAATAACCTCGGCTGTTCACGGTGGGCTACAGGCAGGGGCGTGGGTTGGGCATCGGGGTCTGTCGTGTTTGGATTAGGATCATGAGATGTGAATTGCATCTCCACAACACACTCCTCACGTGGCACGGCGGGCGGCGGAAGGGATGACGGGCCGCCGGAATCAGCTGTGGCGCAACCGGCAGTGCCCAACTCCTGTCGGACTCTATCATTTCCTTCAGAGAGAGCCAACGACTGTGGGATTTGATTCATATTGCCTGGTATAGCGGTAGAGATGTCATTCGGTTTCATAAGTAGATTTACTATCTCCTCATGCCCTTTCTCAGCCGCCCACGAGAGTGGTGTCCGGCCATAAAGGGTGTCTGCCTGGTTGGGATCGACGTCCTCTCGTTCCAAAAGCATTTTTACTATTCCCTCATATCCGCCCACAGCCGCCAACAAGAGTGGTGTCTGGCCAAAAACGGTGTCTGCTTGGTCGGGATTGACCCCTTGTCGTTCCAAAAGCATCTTTACTATTCCCTCATGCCCGTTCTGAGCCGCCCACGAGAGTGGTGTCTGGCCATAAAGGGTGTCTGCTTGGTCGGGATTGACATCTTTTTGTCCCAAAAGCATCTTTACTATTCCCTCATGCCCTTTCTCAGCCGCCCACGAGAGTGGTGTCTGGCCATTAAAGGTGTCCGCTTGGTCTGGATTGACGCCCTCTCGTTCCAAAAGCATCTTTACTATTCCCTGATGCCCATTCTCAGCCGCCCACGAGAGTGGTGTGTGGCCATATTTGGTGACTGTCTGGTTGGGATTGACGCCCTCTCGTTCCAAAAGCATCATTACTATTCCCTGATGCCCTTTCTTAGCCGCCCACGAGAGTGGTGTCTGGCCATAAAGGGTGTCTGCCTTGTCGGGATTGACGCCCTCTCGTTGCAAAAGCATTTTTACTATTCCCTCATGCCCTTTCTCAGCCGCCCACGAGAGTGGTGTCTGGCCATTAAAGGTGTCCGCTTGGTCTGGATTGACGCCCTCTCGTTCCAAAAGCATCTTTACTATTCCCTGATGCCCTTTCTTAGCCGCCCACGAGAGTGGCGTCTGGCCATATTTGGTGTCTGCCAAGTCGAGATTGACATCCTCTCGTCCTAGAAACATCGTTACGACCTCCTCGTGCCCTCTTGCAGCTGCCCACGCGAGAGCCGTCATCCCCATGCAATCGTATGCATTAACGTCCCATTCCCTCATCTCCAATACAGCAGGCACTATCCCCGCAATTCCGAGAAATGCTATTCCGTGGAGTCCTGTAAATCCCGTAGGCCCCCTGCTCGCATAAAAGTATAGGCCATCGTCGCCATCTCGATTATACCGCAATAATTGCAGTTGAGCAGAAATATGCTCATCAAATCTATCGAGAAGCTTTAGTGAAAGGATTTTGACACTCTCCGTCATCTCCCTTCTCGTGTGCCTGCCCCAGTAAATAGAAGCATATTCTAGAAGAGGGGTTTCTGCGGATGCCAAGTCATGGGTTGGCGAAAGATTCTTGATACATCCAAAATTGAGGTATGTTAAGCAAACCTCGGCAATTGCGGAATGGGGATTGTGGAACAGGGTCGGTTCATGAGAGAGATGCTCCTGTAGAGTGAAGTGTACCAGTCGGACTGTGGACGAAGACGCCTCGACCGTGACAAGACCCAGACAAGATGATACGAGTGTCCGCAATGCAGGAACGCTTTCAGGATCGAGATCTGTAGAACCTATCTCCACCCCCACGGCATGACAGAGCTCATGGGCTCGTAATGGCCGTTCCGAATACACCACCCACATCAGGACCTTCAGCCCAAGCACCGATTTATATCCCTTCTGGGCTTTCAGTCGCGTTAGGGTTGCCGTGTAGGCATCACTCAACCCACCACCAAGTGTCATCTCCTCAAGTTTCTTTCTTCTCCGGCGAATTGTCACCTCTCCTAAAATAGCGTCGATGTTGAGCGAAACAAGGAGGAATCTACGCGAAACCTTTGGTAAGTATATACAGCACTAGTCGAGTGGAAATGGAGTGGAAATACGAAATGGCCCTACGCACATATCAGATATCTTTTCCATGATAACTTTCACAATATCAGCCCGCAAATCGCCGGTCATCGCCTCTGGCTCGGAATCCCTGTCTAGCCTCCTCTCTGCATACTTCCGGATATCATCCGGGTTAGGGCTGATGGGTATCACAACCGCCTTGGGGAAATATCTTTGAATATCTCCCCGAACATGGGGCCTCGCGGTGAGGAATATTCTCGTGCAAGGGGACTCCCGAACAATATCCCTCAGAGACTCGAGAAGGTCAGGCAGGTGCTTCGGTAGACATTCGTCCAACGCGTCAATACAGATGAACACCTTGGGCAGTGAAGCAATAGCGGTCTTCAACATCACCATTAGATCCCCAAGTCGCGGTCCTCTACCACCAACCTCCCCTTTCGCTTTTTGAAATGCCTCCCGTAGATCCTCCGCGATTCCTCTTTTACCCACCAGCTGCTTCAGAATTGCGCCCATGATGTTCGCGATTGTCTGTTCTTGTTGGGAGAGGAAGTCGCAGTAGAAGGCTGCAACCGCAAATTTTCCCTCCCCCGGCTGATCGCAAAGGCTGTCGATCACCAAGGAGCTAGTGTTTCTAGCTGTCAGTGTTAATTACTTCTTTAAACGATCTCCACCGCTTACCTCAGATATGTCTTTCCCACTCCCGGATTCCCGGAGCAAAGCAAGACAGCACTATCGGCTCCAGCCTCACTACTCCTCCACTCCCGAAACTCTCCCGTTTCCAAAAACCAATCCCCTACGCCGTCGAACCGGTCGGTGCGCACGCCTTGATGTCTATTTCTTGGCTCGAGTGGAGAGAGCCAACACATGATCTGCGCATCCTCGTCGGACTTATAGAAGTTGTTGTAGTTGAAACTCCCTGTTATGTTCCCGGTATGGGAATTACCGTCGCCGATGGTGACCGAATGTGAAATTTGGGCCATGATATTCTATCCAGAGTGTTGGTCAAATGTGGAAACGGTGCAGCGATTTGTACGAGGACTTGGGAGTATAAACACTTTGTGATCAGAGCTGAAGAAAGCGGGGCGATGTGGCTTGCTGTGGCACAATTACTATCCAATCATTTCCCCTGTGGGAGTGCATTACTAAAATGGAATATGCCCCACAAAGACTTCTGCCGAGCGGCTGTGAGAACACAGGCCCAATGTTCCTTATAGTTCCCCCTCCCTGAATTTCCCCTAGCGCTTGAATAACCCCCATACATACAGGTTCCCATAGATGTTGGGGCTTGGGTAGTGGTATTAGAGTTATTCCGGGAATCCACCGTTTGTGAGGGTGGGAAGTTATGCCGATACCGATTGGGAGCATGTAAATGGGCTTCAAACGGCAAGACGAAAATACTATAAGTATTCCTTGCTTCTTCTTTTTTTTGGCTCATGTGATGGCGAAATGTTAAGTGAGTGATAGTCTAGTATCTCTTTCGTCTGGTGCTATTTTCAGGACTCTTGACCCCATGGGTATCACCAATCCCAACACTTTGTTCAAGATTAAAAGGAGCTTATAACTCAACCTCGAACAGTAGAATGACAGACAATGTAAGTGTTCCTTACTTCGCTCTTTGGCTCGTATAATAGCGAATTGTAAGTTGGTAACTATCCAGTAGCTATTTGGCCTCGTGATATTTTAAGGCGGTTCTTAACATCACCAACCCCAACGGCTTAAGATTAAAGAAAACTTGTGGATTTGGAATATGTATACTTCCCCTTTCCTGAGCTACGAGCGAAAACCTGATAAGGGATGAAAATCGATTGGTGCCATCTACTTCGCCATATCCGTTGACAGATTCTGGAGACTTCCTCTTTTCTTAATATTTATCCTCGGAACGTCGGCTTCCTTTGTCATCCGGACGATCCGTTTAGCGTGATGGGTCCTCTATGAGTCCGAGGCTGCCGGAGAACCAGTCTTTGCCCTCATATCTCTCCACAACACCGCCTGCAGTATCGCTCGCCTAGCGTGCTGCTCTCCTACAGGCTCCAGGTTCTTTCTAGCTGCCTTCGCCCTAAGAGCCTCATCCTAATGAGTTGGGCTGTCCATGTAGTTCTCGCCTTCAGCCAATACGATTGGTCTCAAGAGCAACTGATAAAAATTGTATCCCTTCTGCTGCATCTGGATCGCAGTTGAATTGATCAAAGCCTACTTCTGTATGAACCGCCTTTAATAAATCGCTAGTCTAGTCAAAATCAAATATCCGACTCCTAAGCAGATGGTCAAGACCTCTCGCGAGATCACACGAACCCTGTTGATCAGAAATACCCCAGGCCCAATGAACCCGATATTGTCAACTAGGCAATGCGAGCAGATCCCTAAATTCAGAATTTTGATATACTCCCTTGCTTTGTTTGCATTTCGAATTTACTAGTATCTGCCCGCACTTCCGGCGTGTCTCATAATTTAATCTCGCCAAGAGTAAATAAATGTACTAATGTAATAGTATCCCCATCATTCATAACCCATCTTGGAGTTAGTTAGTATTTGGGTCAACGATAACCTGTCGGGAATGCGGCAGTCGGTGAAACACCGCCTGTTAACCAAGCAATAGTAGTAAGGCCATTGAATACCGTAGCCAGTCGTGAAAGTAAACCTGGAAACAAGGTTGAGATAATCCTACCCGTAGTTAAGCATGTCGGATAGCCTCCCTGCGGAAATACTTACGAGATTAGTACTGAGAAGCGCCTGAGCCAAAGCCGGCACCTACTGGATTCTCCTAACTCAGAGGGAGATAGCCAAGACTATTACCGTAGTGTGGAGGAGAAATATGGCTTTACTTCTTTTGCATATCTGAGCTAGACCGTGGATCTCTTAGAAAGCATGGATAGTAGGTAATGATATGACTCTGCTTGGGAAGAGAAGCACGCTGGGCGTGTGTTAAATGGTACTGTAGGCAGGGGGTGTGTCAGGTATACTACAGGGGTGGTTGTTGCTAAGTCTTGGCGAATGGGGGGGTGCAAACCGTATGGGGACGGTTTTTCTTTTCTCTCTCCCCCTGCGACAACAACAGCAGCGGTTTTTTTTTTCAGACAACGGGCAAAGGAAGATGTTTGGGAGAGTGCGCAACAAGAGGAAGGCTTGAGAGGAGGATCACCTGTACCTAAATAGTCGAACAACCAGGCAAGGTTGGACTTTCTTTTTCGCTTAGATTTTTTTCTTTCCGTGTATTCTTCCACGTGAAGGGTTTGTCGATTAGCTTAGGAGGGTTGAATTGATCGTGGCTGTGGTATCTCTCTTTCCAGATTGGATTTTGTGATAGTGACAATTGTTGGCTCGTACCCCTTGTGCTTCTAAAAGTATCATAGTCCTGGTTTTCTTTATTTCAGTACCGGATCGAAAGGTTTGCAAAAGGCAGAAATGGGTGTTGCCACACACCTTGCCGCACAGGGACATACAAAAGTATCCGGACACCCTGGCTCTGATTTGTATGCGTCTTGGCGCCAAGGTGTCCGCCTACTTTCGAAATTGGCTCGTAGACTTTCTCCGCCCTTCAGTTCCCCTACAATCCTCCCCACAGCAAGGCCATAATGATATCCTCCCCGTCGCCAAGACTCCCTACCAGTAGTCTCCTATGCGAGGACTATGCGGAGTGGAGTCGACCGAAACGGCCTGCTGAGTTTACATACACTCTCATTTCGGAGGAGGATGTCTTAATCCCAATTCTAACATCGCACTTATGGGAAAATGGGAATCTTTGTGTACGAGTACAGTACACAAATGATAAATTAGAAAGACTTCCACCTTCCACCTTTCTTTCTCATCCTCACTTTCCTCACGATAACATCCACCATGCTCCTTCGCTTCCCATCTAATGTCTTCTCTTCCATTCTCTTCTCCTGGTTTTGTTTTTTCATTCATCTTCCCTTCCCTTCTCTTCTTTTCACCCCGACTTCTCTTCCTGCTGCCCGCACTCCCTTCTCCGACTTCCCGCGTATTCTTGTTTGCCCTTTACATGAGAGATAACGAACTCCAGATATATAGCCGTTGTTCTCAGTGTGCCAAGGTGACGTTAGCGATCACATCACTGGGCGCTGGTCGTTCGCGGTGTCACCAGGGCCCCACTGCTGCCTTGGTAGTGGCTGCAATATTTTTTCAAGAGCCATACTTCCCGCGGAATTCTCTGGATAGAACACGCGTCGGGAGGGGGACTCTAAGCCTAGCCCCATGGATCCCGTGTATACGGAATTCACGAAGGGGCGTCTTACCCTCCTTTGAACGTCATCTCAGCTAAGTTACCATGTCCTGTCTGATGTCAGGCGTCGGCTCACAAGGTCTCACTCGCCCTAAGAGAATAAATTAATTGCTTCAGTCAACAGAAATAACAATGCAATCAAATCAAGTCGGATCCAGCAACGAGAACCGACAAACAAGAGAATCGATATGAGCCCAAGAGTAAGCGAGTCAAATACACCACCGGTTCTTAGCCCGCGCGATCCACACCCTCCTCTCCCGTGGCATTGATTCTTAGAAGGGGCATAGGCATAGCAACCCTTGCAGTGGCCAGGCTCAGTAAACTTAACACTGCAACCCTAATCGCTTCCCCTCTAACCCGCTCAGCGGGTGTTATTTCCTGTTGCTCAAACCCCCTAGGAATAGTGGATGCTGCTGTCATGCTGGGCGCATTGTAGCAAGTGGCTCGGCCACGTTGGCACCGGTCTTAAATCAAAGGAAGTTTGCTTACTAGGCCCTATCCCCCAGCATTATCTCACGCGGTAAGCACTGAATGATGGAAGGGATGAAGGGGTACCTTTGTGCCGATTGTTATGTTTCTTGTAGCTGCGTCACGGGAACTCCTCTAAGGTCGGTGCAGATACCGTAGCTGCACTACCCCCACCCTGTTTGGACACACTTGTAAGGACCCCGGACTCCGACGGGAACTCGAGCAGGGCGGCCATCGGGGGTGTATATTCAACTACAGCTTCACGGGAGTGTGGTTCAGTGGGGTTGGGTGGCAGGCCCTCTGAGGGAGGCCCTCCTCGCGATTGTGCAAATCCAAGAAGCCCTCAAAGCAGGAATCGTCTGTCGGGTAGATGACCTCTTGGACGCCACTCGCTTATCAGGATATGGGGGCGAACCTCGCTATTGCAGCAGCAGGGGATTCCGGATAAGTTCCTGAATTCCATTAGGACTTAAGGAGTCCGCCAGGTCAGCTGGGGGCTCCATATGGGCTACAAGTCCAACAATGGCGAAAACGTTGTTGTTACCCCCATCTCATTTTAATACCACCTACCGCTTTGACTCAGCTTGAGTGTGGGGCGCCCACTAGGTTGAGATCCTTCCCAGCTACCTCCTTGCCAGGAATCCTGTATTGATGAACTGGGCTGTCAGAGTAACTCTAGTCTTCGCCAAATACGGTACGTTAGCATAGCCGGTCAGGGGCCTTAGATCAAAGCAGTCCATTTTCTACTAAGTATGGCCTGCAGTTTAGCCGACTCTTACCTGCCTCTATTTGAACCAACCCTAACAAGAGAGTCATAGTCTATGTCGAAATAAAGCGCAGCACTCCCGGGGAGATCACCAAGATCCTTCACGGACACTGCACACAGCAGCCCTCGTATACATGAAAGAAAGCTAGGAAGTGGTATTCTGGGATTTCATTTTTGGCAAGCGCAATGGCTAGAGTTGAATTTGCATCGAATCGAGGCAATTAAAGGTGTTGTCTCATCTCACATTTAGTTTTTAATATCAACTCCGAGTCCTCATGTTTGCCGGCCAGATGCCGGCTGGAAAGTCTCATATGCTTGCTTTGCTGGTGTAGTTACTAGTTTCTTTGAAATGTAGACTAAATTGAACATGCAATTCACAGCGCCTGATGTGCCTTCAAGTCATAACACATGATTACAGATATTTTCAATTCCATCCCCGGCTTTGGGAACACTAAAATTAGCCCTCTCCCCATGTAGTATTCAAACTATCTACTTACCACTCGATATACCCGCCATGGGGTTAAGATATGTAATATACATGACGGGTGAGCATTACATATATACGGGATCTCCAACCAACTCCACAGTCATGGAGCCTTGCCCAGAGGGAGGCTTTTTCCACTAGATCTCACAAATGAGTCAAGGAGAGAGGCTCGCCAGGTGTACCTCCCTAGTTGGACCCCTGGAAACCCTCTCAGTAGGAATTTTGGTGGTATTTTTTATCTATACTGGTGTCTCAACCCTAGCCTGACCGGAGGAATTCTTTCGCAGTTAGCCTCAATTGATATTATCGCAGGAGAATGTATGTCGAAATGCTTATAGAACTGCGGAGGCAAACAGAAACGCGACATCAGCATTGGGGATGTCATTCCAGTACCCCCTCTTCCATCACCACCGCATCCTTTATCCGTTCCGAGTCCAAATCGCGCCGCACACATTCCTCCAATCCAAACCATGATCCCGCGCTTCTGCTACCTGCCATTCATAGTCTTCCGATACAGGATAACACCAGCAGTTAAAAGAAACCAGTGAAAATCTAGGGTTAGTTATGGGCGAAGAGCTTATAGGCTATATCCAGGGGTGTGCTTTTGCGATAATTCTATACTGTGTCAGAGCTACACCTATTATGGTGCCCGATTGATATTCCCACCAGGGCAGGTCAAATCATGATCTCATACGATTACAGAATATAGCCTAACTACCTCACGCCTCAAAACTACCGCCCTCGCCATTCTGTTGATACCACTAGACCATGCACCGGTGAAGGATATTCGGTAAGTTAGAGTCAGGGCTGTGGTTCAATGATTTGGGACCTCCCTTGCTAGCATACGGCGGAACCAGTATTGGAGTATAATAGTATGGAAAGGGGGCTGCTAGAGGTCGCTTGACAGTAGTGAGAGGAATTAGATTGAGGAGATAGACTAGCTATTTACGCACCTAGGATAGGTGTCTTCTAGCTTACTATCTATTCCTACCCCATTGCCTGCGAAGGCGGTACTGTACTATACATCGCTATCCACGATACCCAAAACCAATACCAACATAACGAATAGTAGGAATGAACAAGAACAGGGTCAGCCAGAACTCCAATAGGGGGAAAGGGCGGAGGAGGGGAAGATAAAAAATACAGGTGGGTAAATAGCAAATAGACAGCGGAAACCAGAAAAACGCCTTTATCAAAATATATTTGGAAAACCTATGGAGAAGCTGCCTACGCCAATCCCGCACTCGGAAGTGTTTACGGAAGGGAAATATGTCTAGCGACAATTGTAAAGGAGAAAAACGAAAAACAAAAACAAATAAGAGAGGCGATGATAGGAGAGCGGTCGACGGCAAATGGGAGGGTGGATTGAGTGTAAGGATGGGCGTCAGTTTTCCGCGGAGGGTACCAAAGCTCTGGGGGCCAGATGGAGGGAGACAGGGGCAACTAGGGTGATTGGGCTGAGGGGCCGCTACCTGCGGGTTTGGAAATAAAATCCGCTCGGTTCACTAGCCTCGACTGTTGAAGGTGGGCTGCTGGCAGGGGTTCAGGTGGGACACTAGAGTGCGTCACGTCGGTGTTTAAATCATGAGATCGGAGTTGCATCCCCACCACACTCATCCCGAGTCATAGAGGAGGATGTGGGGGATGGGGGCTACCGCTATCCGCCGCGGGGTAATTGACATCGTGACGCACCCGTGGGATGCTCACGACTGCATTACGTCCTTCGGAGAGAGCTGGCGGCTATGGGGTTTGGTTTGTGTCATCTTTCCGTTCCATAAGCATCTTGACTATTCCCTCATGCCCGCCCTCAGCGGTCCACGAGAGGGGTGTCCGGCCATACTCGGTGTCCGCCTGGTCGGGATTGACGCTCTCTCGTTCCAAAAGCATCTTTACAATTCCCTCGTGCCCGTTCTGAGCCGCCCACCACAGTGGTGTCCGGCCATATTCGGTGTCTGAATGGTCGGGATTGACGCCCTCTTGTTCCAAAAGTATCTTTACAATCCCTTCATGCTCGCCCTCAGCCGCCCACCACAGTGGTGTCCGGCTATGTTGAGTGTCTGCCCGATCAGGATTGACGTCCTCTCGTTCCAAAAGAATCTTTACAATTCCCTCATGCCCGCCCTCAGCCGCCCACCACAGCGGCGTCCGGTAATATTTGGTATCTGCTTGGTCGGGATTGACGTCTCGTTCTAAAAGCATCTTTAATATTCCCTCATGTCCGCCCTCGGCCGCCCACCACAGTGGTGTCCGGCTATATTCGGTATCTGCTTGGTCGGGATTGACGTCTCGTTCTAAAAGCATCTTTAATATTCCCTCATGTCCGCCCTCAGCAGCCCACCACAATGGTGTCCGGCCATGTTTGGTGTCCGCCTGGTCGGGATTGACGCCCTCTTGCTGCAAAAGCATCTTTGCTATTCCCTCAAGCCCGCCCTCAGCCGCCCACCACAGTGGCGTCCGGCCATATTCTGTGTCTGCTTGGTTGTGGTTGACGCCCCCTCGTTCCAAAAGCATCTTTATTATTCCCTCATGCCAACCCTCGGCTGCCCACCATAGTGGTGTCCGGCAATATTTGGTGTCTGCTTGGTCCGGATTGACGTCGTCTCGTTGCAAAAGCATCCTCACCATTCCCTCATGCCCGCCCCTAGCCGCCCACCACAGTGGTGTCCGGCCATATTCGGTGTCTGCCAGGTCGGGATTGATGTCCTCTCGTCCTAGAAAAATCTTTACCACCTCCTCGCTCCCTCTCGCAGCTGCCCACGTGAGAGCCGTCATCCCCATGCAATCGTATGCATTAACGTCCCATTCCTTCATCTCCAATACAGCAGGCGCTATCTCGGCGATCCCGAGAAATGCTACTCCGTGGAGCCCCGTAAATCCCCTGGGTCTTCCCACCTGGCGAAAGTACGGGCCCTCGTCGCCTTCCCGATCATGGTGCAATAATAGTAGTCGGGTAGATATATGTTCATCAAATCTATCGAGAAGCCTTAGCGCAAGTATTTTGACATTTCCCGTCATCCCCTTTCTCGTATGCTTCCCCCAGTAGATAGAAGCATATTCTAGAAGGGGGGCCGTTGCAGGGGCCGAGTCGAGAGTTGGCGAAAGGTCCTCTATACACCCAAAATTGAGGTATGTTAAGCAAACCTCGGCAATTGTTGAGTGAGGACTTTGGAATAGGGTCGGATCGCCCGAGAGATGCTCGTGAAGAGTGAGGTGTAACAGTCGGACCGTGGACGAAAACGCCTCGATCGTGACAAGACCCAGACAAGATGAAACGAGTGTCCGTAACGCTGGAACGCTTTCCGGATCCAGATCTGTGGATCCTATCTCCACCCCTAAGGCGTGACAGAGCTCCTGGGCTCGTAATGGCCGTTCTGAATGCAACACCCACATCAGGACTTTCATCCCGAGTACTGATTTATATCCTTTCTGGGCTTTCAGTCGCGTTAGGGCTGCCGTGTATGAATCACTCAATCCATTGCCTCGTGTCACCTGTTCCAGTTTCTTTCTTCTCCGGGGGATTGTCGCTTCTCCTAGAATAGCGTCGACGTTGAGCGAAACAAGGAGGAATCTACAGTTCACGAAATCATTCGTCAGTATACATCACTCACGGAGTGGAGATGCAAAATGGCCCTACGCACATATCAGATATCCTTTCTAGGATAACTCTCACAATATCGGCCCGCAAATCTTCTGTCATCGCCTCTGGCTCAGCGTCCCTGCCTAATCTCGTCTCCACATAATTCCGGATGTCATTCGTAATAGGGCTGATGGGTACCACAACAATCTTGGTAAAATAGAGTTGAATATCTTCCTGAACATGGGGCCTCCCGGTGAGAAATATTCGCGTGCTAGGGGACTCTCGAACAATATCCCGCAGAGACTCGAGAAGCTCTGGCAGACATTTCGGTAAACACTCGTCTAAAGCATCCACGCAGATGAAAACCTGGGGTAGCGAAGCAATAACAGTCCTCAACATCCCGATCAGATCTGCAAGTCGCGGCCCCCTATCACCAACTTCCTTTTGCGCTTTTTGAAACGCCTCCCGTAGAGCCTCCGGGATCCCTCCTCTACCCACCAGCTGCTTCAGAATTGCGCCGATGACGTTCGCGATTGTCTGCTCTTCCCGGGAAACGAAGTCGTAGTAGAAGGCTGCAACCGCAATACCTTCCTCCCGCGCCTGATCGCACAGGCTGTCTATCACCAAGGAGCTAGTGATTATAGCTGTCAGTAACAATTGCTTCTTTAAAAGGATCCCGCCTCTCACCTCAGATATGTCTTGCCGACGCCGGGATTCCCGGGGCAAAACAAGACTGCCTTATCGGCTCCACCCGAACCACCCCTCCACTCTCGAAACTCTCCCGTTTTCAAAAACCAATCCCCTACACCGTTGAACCGATCGGTGCGCACGCCGTGGTGTCTCTTATACGGCTCCAGTGGAGAGAGCCAGCGCATAATCTGCGCATCCTCCTCGGCGTTAACGTTACAGAAGATGTTGACACTACCTATTGTATTGCTGGAGTGGACATTACCGTCGCCGATGCTGACCGAATATGAAGTTTGGGCCATGGTATTCTATCCAAAATGTTGGTTGAACGTAGAAATGGTGCAGCGATTTGAAGGGGGATAGGGGAGTCTATGAACCTCCTGTCATCAGAGCCGAAAAAAGTGGGGCGATGTGGCTTGTTGTGGCAACCCCTATCCAATCATATCCCCTTGAGAGAGCCTCAATGACCACCACGAGACTGTCTCACAAGCGCTTCTACAGGGTGGCTGCTAGAACACAGGTTATGATGGTATTATAATCCCAGTAGTAGATGTTGTATTAGGAGCAGAGAAGAGCGCAAGCGACAGGAAGCGCACATGTGATGGAGGAAGACTGAAGTATGGACGGGAGTTATACATGTGGAAGCCTTTACTACTTAAGGTAACCTTTCGCTAGCAACCTCCATAGAGAATAGACCTCACGATATCCTTCTCCTATCACCACGCCTACACAATCATGCCACCACCATCATCACCGTTGAGGCAAGCACAAACGCGACACCGGCATTGGGCATGCCATCCAGTAGCTCTTCTTCCAGAACCACCTGATCCTTTATCGGTTCCAACATCGCACCGCCCACACTTCTCCAATATAAACCATGACCTTGCACTTTTGTTACCTGCTATATATAGTCTTGTGATATAGGATAACACCAATGGTTAAAGAGACCTATGAGAACCTAGAGCTAGTTATTGGTGAAGAACTTATAGACTATGTTTAGGGTTTGTTCTTTTTCAATATTTCTATGATTTATCGGAGCTACACCTATTATCGTACCCCCCGACATTCCCACTAGGGCAGGCCAAATCATGATCTCATACATTTACAGAATCAGGCCTAACTACCTCACACCACAAAATCACCGCCCTTGCCATCCTATTGGTGCCGCTAGACTATGCGCCGGTGAAGGACATCCGGTCAGTTAGGGTTAGGGCGGGAGTTCAATCATTTGGGATCTCCGTTGCTCGCATACGGCAGAACCAGCGTTGGAGTACGATGGTCAAAGTGGGCCGCTTGAAATCGCTTGAGGATAGTAAGAGGAATTAGACGGATGAGGTAGACTAGCTGCTTAGCTTACGTACCTAGGACGGGTGTCTTTTGACTTAGTATCTATCCCTACCCAATTGCCTGCGAGTGCCGGACTATGCTATACACCGCTATCCACAACCTAAAACAAATACCAAGATAACGAATAATAGGAATGAACAACAAGAACAGCGCCAGTCTAGCCAGAACTCCAATAGAGGAAAAGGGCAAAGAAGGAGAAAAAAAACACAAGTTGGTCAACAACAAACAGAGGGCGGAAACCAGAAAAACATCTTGATAAACTATATTTGTAAATCTACGGAGGTCTTGCCTACACCAATCCTTCACCCGGCAAGTATTTACGGAGGGAGAATATATCCAGTGACGGGGGGGGGAAGAGGTAAAGGAGAAAAGCGAAAGGACAAACAAGAGAGGCGATGATAAAAGACCTCTTGACGGTAAACGAGAGGATGGATTGAGTGTTGGGATGGGCGTCAGTTTTCCGTGCAAGGTACCAGAGCTCTGAAGTCCAGGTGGAGAGAGAAAGGGGCCATCGGGGTGATTGGGTTAAGGGGCTGCTATCTGCGGGACTGGGAATCGAATCCCCGAGGTCCAATAACCTCGGCTGGTGATGGTGGGCTGCTGGCAGGGGTTCAGGTGGGCCATCAGAGTCCGTCACGTCGATATTTGAATCGTGAGATCGGAGTTGCATCCCCACCACACACTCGTCCCGAGTCACGGAGGAGGGTGTGAGGGATATCGGGCTACCACGATCCGCTGCGGCCCAATTGACATTGCCACGCTCCTGTGGAATGTTCACGGCTGCATTATGTTCTTCAGAGAGAGCCGGCGGGTGTAGGGTCTGGTTTGTATTATCCGGTATTATGGCGTAGACATCTTTCCGTTTCATAAGCATCTTTACTATTCCCTCGTGCCCATTTACAGCCGCCCACGAGAGTGGCGTCTGGCCATATCTGGTGTCTGCCTTGTCGGGGCTGACGCCCTCTCGTTCCAAAAGGATCATTACTATTCCCTCATCCCCGTTCTTAGCCGCCCACCATAGTGGTGTCTGGCCACAATTGGTGTCTGCATGGTCGGGATTGACGCACTCTCGTTGCAAAAGCACCTTTACTATTCCCTCATGCCCGTTCTTAGCCGCCCACCAGAGCGGTGTCCGGCCGAATTCAGTGTCTGCCTGGTTGGGATTGACGTTCGCTCGTTCCAAAAGCATCTTCAGTATTTCCTCATACCCGTGCTCAGCCGCCCACGAGAGTGGTGTTCGGCCATATTTGGTGTCCGCGTTGTTAGGATTGACGTCTCCTCGTTCCAAAAGCATCTTTACTATCCCCCCATATCCGCTCTCAGCCGCCCACAAGAGTGGTGTCAGGCCGTATTTGGTGTCTCTCCAGTCGGGATTAACATTCTCTCGTTCCAAAAACATGTTCACTATTTCCTCATGCCCGCTCCCAGCCGCGCACAAGAGTGGTGTCAAGCCGTATTCGATGTCTGCCCGGTCGGGACTGACGTCCTCTCGTTGCAAAAGCATCTTTACTATTCCCGAATGCCCGTTCTGGGCCGCCCACCACAGTGGTGCCCGGCCATATTTGGTGTCTGGCTGGTCGGGATTGACTTCGCCTCGTTCCAAAAGCATCTTTACTATTCCCTCATCCCCGTTCTGGGCCGCCCACCACAGTGGTGTCCGGCCACAATTGGAGTCTGCATGGCCGGGATTGACGCCCTTTCGTTGCAAAAGGATCTTTACTATTCCGTCATGCCCTTTGTTAGCCGCCCACGAGAGGGGTGTTCGGCTACAAAAGGTGTCTGCTTGGTCAGGATTGACGTCCTCTTGTTCCAAAAGCATCTCTACTATTCCCTCATACCCTTTCTCAGCCGCCCACGAGAGTGGTGTTCGGCCATAAAAGGTGTCTGCCTGGTCGGGATTGACTTCGCCTCGTTCCAAAAGCATCTTTACTATTCCCTCATCCCCGTTCTGGGCCGCCCACCACAGTGGTGTCCGGCCACGGTTGGGGTCTGCATGGTCGGGGTTGACGCCCTTCCGTTGCAAAAGCATCTTTACTATTCCCTCATACCCTTTCTCAGCCGCCCACGAGAGTGGTGTTCGGCCATAAAAGGTGTCTGCCTGGTCGGGATTGACCTCGCCTCGTTCCAAAAGCATCTTTACCATTCCCTCGTCCCCGTTCTGAGCCGCCCACCACAGTGGTGCCTGGCCATATTTGATGTTTGCCTGGTCAGGATTGACGCCCTCTCGTTCTAAAAGCATCTTTACTATTCCCGAATGCTGATTCTGAGCCATCCACGAGAGTGGTGTCCGGCCAGATTCGGTGTCTGCCTGGTCGGGATTGATGTCCTCTCCCAGAAACACCTTTACGACCTCCCCGTGCCCGCTTGCAGCTGCCCACGAGAGTGGCGTCAGGCCATATTTGGTGTCTGCCTGGTTAGGATTGACGTCCTCTCGTTGCAAAAGCATGTTTACTATTCCCTTATCCCCGCCCTCAGCCGCCCACGAGAGTGGAGTCCGGCCAGATTCGGTATCAGCCTGGTCGGGATTGACGCCCTCTCGTTCCAGAAACACCTTTACGACCTCTCCGTGCCCGCTTGCAGCTGCCCACGAGAGTGGTGTCAGGCCATATTTGGTGTCTGCCTGGTTGGGATTGACGTCCTCTCGTTGCAAAAGCATCTGTACTATTCCCCAACGCCCTTTCTCAGCCGCCCACGAGAGTGGTGTTCGGTCACATTCGGTGTCTGCCTGGTCGGGATTGACGTCCTCTCGTTGCAAAAGCATCTTTACTATTCCCTCATGTCCGTTCTTAGCCGCCCACCACAGTGGTGTCCGGCCAAATTCGGTGTCTGCCTGGTCAGGATTGACGTCCCCTCGTTCCAACAGCATCTTTACAATTTCCCAATGCCCTTCCTCAGCCGCCCACGAGAGTGACGTCTGGCCACGTTCGGTGTCTGCCTGGTTGGGATTGACGTCCTCTCGCTCCAAAAGCATCCTTACAATTCCCTCATGCCCGTTCTGAGTCGCCCACCACAGTGGTGTCAGGCCATATTTGCTGTCTGCCTGGTTGGGATTGACGTCCTCTCGTTGCAAAAGCATCTTTACTATTTTCTCACGCCCATTCCCAGCCGCCCACGAGAGTGGTGCCCGGTCATGTTCGGTGTCCGGCCGGTCGGGATTGACATCCTCTCGCTGCAAAAGTTTCCTTACTATTCCCTCATGCCCGCCCTCAGTCGCCCAACACAGTGGCGCCCGGCCATATTCGGTGTCCGGCTGATCGGGATTGACGTCCTCTCGTTCCAAAAGCATCTTTACTATTCCCTCATGCCCGTTCTTAGCCGCCCACCACAGTGGCGTCCGGCCACACCCGGTGTCTGCACAGTCGGAATTAACATTCTCTCGCTCCAAAAATTTCTTCACTATTTCTTCATACCCGCTCCCAGCCGCGCACAAGGCTGGTATCAAGTCGTATTCGGTGTCTGCCTGGTCGGGATTGACGTCTTCTCGCTCCAAAAGGATCTTTACTATTCCCTCATGCCCTCTCTCAGCCGCCCACGAGAGTGGTGTCTGGCCACATTTGGTATCTGCCTGGTTGGGATTGACGTCCCACCGTTGTAAAAGTATCTTTACTATTCCCTCATGCTCGCCCTCAGCCGCCCACCACAGTGGCGTCCGGCTATATTTGGTGTCTGCCTGGTCGGGATTGACGTCCTCTCGTCCTAGAAACATCTCCACGGTCTCCTCGTGCCCTCTTGCGGCTGCCCACGTAAGAGCCGTCATCCCCATGCAATCGTATGCATTAACTTCCCATTCCTTCACCCCCAATACAGCAGGCACTATCCCCGCAATCCCGAGAAATGCTACTCCGTGGAGTCCTGTAAATCTCGTAGGTCCTCCCACTCCATCAAAATACGGGCCCCGGCCGCGGTCTCCATTATAGTGTAACAACAGTAGTTGAGTCGATATACGCTCATCAAATTTATTGAGAAGCTTTAGTGCAAGTATTTCAGTATCTTCCGTCATCTCCCTTCCTATATGCCTCCCCCAGTATACGGAGGCATATTCTAGAAGGGGAGTTGTTGCGGGGGCCGAGTCGAGAGTTGGCGAAAGATCCCTGATACATCCAAAATTAAGGTATGTCAAGCAAACATCGGCAATTGTTGAGTGAGGACTAGGGAATAGGGTCGGATCGCGCGATAGATGTTCCTGAAGAGTGAAGTGTACCAGTCGGACCGTGAATGAAGACGCCTCGACAGTGACAAGACCCAGACAAGATGATACGAGTGTCCGTAACGCGGGAACGTTTTCCGGATCTATATCTGCGGATCCTATCTCCACCCCCAACGCATGACAGAGCTCCTGGGCTTGTAATGGTCGTTCCGAATACATCACCCACATCAGGACCTTCAGCCCGAGTACTGACTTATATCCCTTTTGGGCTTTCAGTCGCGTTAGAGTTGCCGTGTAGACATCGCTCAATCCATTGCCGAGTGTCATCTCCTGAAGTTTCTTTCTTCTCGCGCGAATTGTCACCTCTCCTAGAATAGCGTCGATATTGAGCGAAACAAGGAGGAATCTACACAAAATCATTGGTAAGTATGCATCCCTGATGGAATGGAAATGCGAAATGGCCCTACGCACATATCGGATATCTTTTCTAGGATAACTCTCACAATATCAGCCCGCAAATCGTCGGTCATCGCCTCTGGCTCGGAATCCCTGTCTAACCTCCTCTTCACATAATTCCGGATGTCATCCGCGTTAGGGCTGATGGGCACCACGACCATTTTGGTGAAACATCTTTGAATGTCTTCCCGAACATGTGGCCTCCCGGTGAGGAATATTCTCGTGCTAGGGGACTCCCGAACAATATCTCTCAGAGACTCCAGAAGCTCCGGCAGGCATTTCGGTAGACATTCGTCCAACGCGTCAACACAGATGAAAACTTTGGGCAGTGAAGCAATAGTAGTCCTCAACATCCCCATTAGATCCGCGAGTTGCGGCCTTCTACCACCAACTTCCTTTTTCGCTTTTTCAAACGCCTCGCGGAGACCCTTCGTGATCTTCGCTCTACCCACTAGTTGCTTCAGAATAGCCCCCACGATGTTGTTGGTTGTCTGTTCTTGCTGCGAAAGGAAGTCGCAGTAGAAGGCGGCAACCGCAATATCTTCCCCCCCACCCTGATCGCACAGGCTGTCGATCACCAACGAACTAGTATTCCCGACCGTCAGTGGTATTCACTTCTTTGAAAGAATCCCGCATCTTACCTCAGATAGGTCTTGCCGACTCCCGGATTCCCGGAGCAAAACAGTAGAGCCTGATCGGCTCCACCCTCACCATCCCCCCACTCCCGAAACTCGCCCATCTCCAAAAACCAATCCCCTACACCGCCGAACCGCTCGGTGCGCACGCTCTGGTGTCGGTCGTTCGGCTCCAGCGGAGAGAGCCAACGCAGAATCTGCGCATCCTCGTCAGAGACATAGAAAGTGTTGTTGAAACTTCCTATTACGTTGCCGGAGTTGACACTATCGTCGCCGACGCTGACCGAACATGAAGTTTGAGCCATGATATCCTATCTAAAACGTTGGTTGAACGTAGAAATGGTGCAGCGATTTTTAGGTGGAATAGGGGAGTTTATGAACCTTCTGTACCGTCAATCAGAGCTGAAAAAGAGGGCGATGTGGCTGGTTGTGGCACATTCCCTATCCAATCATATCCCATTTGAGAGAGCCTCAATGACTACTACGACATACTGGTATGTCTTACAAACGCTTCTGCAGAGTGGCTGTTACTCTACCGATAGAACACAGATTATGATGTTACAATAATCCCAGTAGTAGAGTGTTGTGTGATATTAGGAGCACAGCGGAGCGTATGCAACAGGAAGCACACATGTGATAGGGGAACACTGAAGTGTGGACGGGTGAACGTTCAAGGGCAGAACAGATGTATAGGGTTATACATGTAGAAACCTTCACTACTTAAGCTGACCTTTAGATATCACGACATCCTTCTCCTATCACCACGCCTATACGATCGTGCCATCGTAAAGGCAAGCACAAACGCGACATCGGCATTGGGCATGCCGTCCAGTAACTCTCCTTCCAGAACCACCAGACATTTTATCGGTTCCAAAATCGCACCGCTCACATTTCTCCAATACAAACTATAACCCTCCGCCTTTGTTACCTGCTATACATAGTCTTCTCGACTCTTCTGATATAGGATAACACCAATGGTTAAAGAAACCGATAGGAACCTAGAGCTAGTTATTGGTGAAGAGCTTATAGACTATGTTTAGGTTTTGTGCTTTTTCAATATTTCTATGATCTATCGAAGCCACACCTATTGCCGTACCCCACCGGCATTCCCACTAGGGCACGCTAAATCATGATCCCATAAATTTATGGAATCCAGCCTAACTACCTCACCACAAAATTACCGCCCTCGCCATCCTATTGATACCAGTAGACTATGCACCGGTGAAGGATATCCTATGAGTTAGGGTTAGGGCTGTTCAATAATTTGCCTCCCCCCCCTCGCTAGCATTCGTACGGCGGAACCAGTATTGGTGTATGATAGTCTGTAAAGGGCCGCTAGAGATCGCTTGACGGAGGAGATAGGCTAGCTGCTTACGCACTTAGGGCGGCCTCTTCTAGCTTGCTATCAATTCCTACCCATCGCCTGTGACGGGCCGTACCGTACTATACACCGCTATCCACAAAACCAAAAAGAAATACCAACATAACAAATAATAGGAATGAACAACAAGGATAGCATCAGTCCAACCAGAGCTCCGATGGAGGAAAAGGGCAAAGAAGGGGGAAAAAAACACAAGTTGATAAATAGCAAACAGACAGCGGAAACCAGAAAAACATACTGATAAAACTATATTTGAAAATCTACGGAGGTTTTGCCTACACTAACCCCCCACACGGCAAGTATATACGGAAAGAGAATATATCCAGTGACGAGGAAGGAAAGATGCGAAGGAGAAAAGCGAAAAGGCAAATAAGAGAGGCGATGATAAAAGACCCCCTGACGGTAAACGAGAGGATAGATTGAGTGTTAGGATGGGCGTCAGTTTTCCGCGCAGGGTACCAGAGCTCTGAGGGCCAGATGGGAGATGCTGGGGCCACAGTGGTGATTGGACTAAGGGGCCGCTATCTACGGGCTTGGAAATAGAATCCCCGAGGTCCAATGACCTCGGTTGTTGATGGTGGGCTGCTGGCAGGAGTTCAGGTTGACCATTAGAGTCCGTCATGTTGGTACTTGAACCGTGAGATCGGTATTGCATCCCCACCACACGCCCGTCCCGAGTCATGGAGGAGGGAGGGAGAGATGTCGGGCTACCGCGATCTGCTGCGGCGCAACGGACATTGCCACGCTCCCGTGGGATGCTCACGACTGCATCATGTTCTTGGGAGAGAGCCGGCGGCTGAAGGGCTGGGTTTGTGTTATCCGGCATGACAGTGCAGCCGTTCCATAAGCATCATTACTATTCCCGCATGCCCCTCCGCAGTCGCCCACGAGAGTGGTGTCATGAAATAAAATCTGTCTGCCCGGTCGGGATTGACGCCCTCTTGTTGCAAAAGCATTTTTACTATTCCTTCATGCCCATTCTGAGCCGCGAACACGAGTGGTGTTTGGCCATACCAGGTGTCTGCCTTGTCGGGATATAACGCCCGCTTGTCGCATAAGCATCTTTACTATTCCCTCGTGCCCGAGCTTAGCCGCCCACGAGAGTGGCGTTCAGCCATATTCGGTGTCTGCTTGGTCGGGATTGACGCCCTCTCGTTCCAAAAAGATCCTTACTATTCCCTCATGCCCGTTCAGAACCGCCCACCCCAGTGGCGTCCGGCCACGAAAGGTGTCTGCCTGGTCGGGATTGACGTCCTCTCGTTCCAAAAGCATATTTGCTATTCCTTCATGCCCTCCCCCAGCGGCCCACGAGAGTGGTGCCTTTTAAACACTATTGGGTTATGCACAGCGGATCGGGTTTCCAATGGCCTGAAACAACGAAGCTTTTATTGGAACGAATAATAGCAATAGAAAACAGTTATCAGAGAACTAGAAAGAAAAATGAAATCGTATGCGAACACGAATGACTCTGACGAAGACCAGATGACCGTATGAACAGAAAGCGAATGCGATAATAAACTAACAAACGAACAAAGGGAAGAACACAGCCTCTTATATCCTTCTTGTAACTAAACCTTTCCTCTATGGCATACTTCCTGCGCATGCCATATCCTTCCTCGGTTTTCTCCCACACAGTCGTCTTTTCTGCCGATTCAATCAAGTCATATCCTCGGTGAAGGCACATTCACCGAGGATGTAGTTAACCGGCCAGCCGAGGATCGAGTATATAACCGCGGATACGGTTGATATTCCGCTATCGCAAGTGTTTGTGATTCGTTGTTGGTTGATGTGTGTTTGATCATGTCGCACTAGGTATGCAGGGTCGTTGTCGGTGTTGTGGTATGAAGCTAATGGTCGTTGGACAGTCTTCAAAACGATGGAGTGTAACAGGGTGTTGCGTTCCAGGCCAAGGCGCATGGGAATATATGCATGTGTTGAGCAGCAAATTTCCAACAGTGCCCGGCCACATCCGGTGTCTGCCCGGTCGGGATTGACTTTCTCTCGTTGCAAAAGCATTTTTACTATTCCCTCATGCCCGTCCATAGTCGCCCACACGAGTGGTCTCCTGCCACATCCGGTGTCTGCCTGGTCGGGATTGACGTCTCGTCCCAAAAGCATCTTTACTATACCCTCATGCCCGTTCTCAGCCGCCCACAAGAGTGGTGCCCGGTCACAAAAGGTGTCCGCATGATCGGGATTGACTTCCTCTCGTTGCAAAAGCATTTTTACTATTCCCGAATGCCCGTTCTTAGCCGCCCACGAGAGTGGTGTCCGACCATATGCGGTGTCTGCCTGGTCGGGATTGACGTCCTCTCGTCCTAGCAACATCTTTACCACCTCCTCGTGCCCTCTTCTAGCAGCCCAGATGAGAGCCGTCATCTCCGTCCAATCGTATGCATTAACGTCCCATCCCTTCATCTCCAATGCAGCAGGCACTTATTGGAAATTCTGCTCGCCAGACTTTCCCGGTATCTCCTTTGTTCCTTAGCTAGCTTCCGGGGAAGTGCTGTGGAGTCGGGCATAATGGATATGGCTCCGGGGGTGTGTTTGCGGAAAGCATTTCCCATGCAGGAATGCAGCGATCGGAACGGAGGCGGAAAAGCTGTAAGGAAAACCAGAAGGAAAGCGAAAAGGTTGTCAGAGGGTTTTACACCCGGAGAGATAGTGATGATTGTTTCTGCATTTTGTTAGCATGAGTTTCCGGGAAAAAGGGGAAAGGGTGGGACAAGGAGCAAACTGTCTGAAGGTACCTCCTGATGAGGATAGAAGGAGTTTGTGATGATATATACTTCTGTTTTTGCCCTAGTTAGTTGAGGTAGTGGACAGGTGTCGTTGAGCTTCAATCTCTTTTATTTATAACTATATAGCTAATGGAGCGACTACCTATCCGGGCTTGCACAATCATACAGCAGTACGTTCCAAGGAGTACGCCAGTCCCAACCCCGCCGAGCCCGCAGTACATCTGGAAAAAGTACCACCCGCTCGATTCGTACACCAAAGTCCGAGTATCCGGCCAGCACACGGGAATCACAAAAATTAAACCACCCAGCTAGGGTACTACAAAGTAAATCCACCTCCCATAGCCATCCATCAAACACAACCCCAAGCAGGGTCATAGCCACAACCAAGCCCACATTCCGGCAAACCAGTCACGCATCCCTCCAACCAAACATAAATCCAACTAAACAAATGAAGCACTACATATCGACCACCATCCATCTTGCAAACCAAACAATCTATCCGCGTCTCCACGAGATATTCAAACCGGCCAGCACAGGTCTGCCGCCATCTCCAACCCACTCCTCAAACATGGCCACAATACGCTCCAAATATCTGGCACCAGCTCTCAACCTCAAGTGATTTCCAATAACAGCGGGAGATCCCAGCTGCACACAAATGTACCGGGCTGGTCCAGCCACCATTGTAAGGCAGTCGTATTCCGATCCGTCACAGTCATATGGTCCCAGCCGTCAATAACATTGTCCCAAAATGGTCCAAAGTAATGTATAGCGTAGTGGAGAAGACGGCCAAGATGAACGGACAGCTTTTTGGCATTGCTACCGGACCTCCCGCAGGGGCCGTTATCGGACCAGCATTTCAGGGCAACTTTCAATACGCTCCCACCGATAAATTTCACCGGAATCTTGCATCTGTCTGCATTATCACAGCTCTTCAACAGGCATCTCGTACACCTATCATCAGAGCCCAGGTGAAACAGGCTGAGAGTGCCATCGATCCGAGTCAGTTGTGTAACTGTCAGCTGGAATGGATTCCCACACACGGTGACCGTGCTATCATTATCCTAATGCTCATACGGAATACCCAGGCCCGAATTAAAATGGGACTGCCACCAGTCACGCAAATCGGAAATCCGCTTATCATTAAACAAAGTCGGGAATCAGGGACGTTTGGCCAGATACCTGTTGAAGGATACTATATGAAAGTGATCATTCACCCCCTGACAGTCATCGTGACCAACAGTACCGGTACCGCTGCAAATCCTCAACAGGACATAGTGATCCAGTCTGCTGAGACCCCATAGGTGTCTAGGCTTCTGCAGATGAGTTCGATCATAATATCCGTGACCTTCTGACACATGCCAATAGACTCACTCAGACTGTCGCAGTTCTCTTGTAAGCATAGCATGGCTGAGACCTAGCACGACACCAGCCCAGTTCCGAACATGTAGGATGCCGCCAACCGCCTCTTTGGCCTTGGCATCTGACATTTTGTTGCCAGCAATGCCACAGTGACCAGGGATCCAGGAGATACAAACCTCACCAAAGCGATTGAACAGTGGTGTCAAGGTATCCCACATGCCAGCAGATTCACCCTCAGACCCCATTTGTGCAATACTCATAATGGCCGGGATGCAATTAGGAAATATGCAGATCCTGCCGCTGAAGTCCAATCGCACATCTCGCAATGCAGTGATAATGGCGCAGATCTCGCATTCCACGATGCTCCAGGTAGAAGGGGTAGCAAAGGCCCTCGCGCCTCCAGTCATCCCACATTCCTAAGTCGTCCATGCAACCGCAGTCCCTTTACTGCTCTTCGAACCATCCGTGTATATCATAAGAAGTTCCAGTTCCAGAACTGCTTCTTTGTATGCATTATAAAATTGTTTCTTAGCCAGTTCCTCCCCCTTCACCACACAGAAAGTCAGCACAGTTGTTGCAATTTTATCAGACAATATCGGGTAAGCCATCATCCCTTCCACTTCCCAGTGGCCCCGAATTGCGCCAAACCAGGGATGGTCATCACAATATCAGTAGTTGATCATGCGACTGTAGCATCGTCTCTGAAGGTATCGACCATGTATATCTACTAGGGTTGTCCCAAACTCCGCAAGCATAATATTGTGAGAAAGCTTAATAGGACACCGAAACAGGGATCGAAGACAATTGTTGACATGGACCTAAATTCGCTTCACATACGACGAAAAGTCAGTTACAAATTCAAGCCCGAAGTAGAGGGTCAGTAGGTAGGCAGCCTGAAACAATCGCTAAGTGCACCATGCATCCAGCCCTCTATCACTCCCAAACCTCCGCCCCAATTCGGATATCCTCCTCCTAACACCCAAACCTTTTTCTAATCAATAAGATACATGAGAAGACATATTAAGAAAAACATTAAACCTATAACCAAGAACCCTAAGATCCTCCACAGGCAACAGTATATCTCCATCAATATCCAAATCCTCCCATGTACTTCGTCCAAAACTAATTCACTTAGTCTTGATCACGCTAAACCCCATTTTCCTACCCCGCGTCACCCTATCACAGTCTTTGAACAACTCCGCCATCGTGTACCTGGTGAGATCCCGGCTATCGGAAGCAACAACTTGAAGCATGACCCCATCGTCCACATAACTGCTAACTACAGTGCGAACCGTTGGGGAGCAGTGGAGGCGAGGCTCAAAAATATCTGCAACATAAACGCCAAACAAAAAGAGTGACAATGGTGAACCTTAGGGAATACCACAATTGACGAAATATGGTTTCGATATCCGGCCATTGAACCTGAACCTAACTATCCGGTCACTAGCCCACCTCCTAACCCAATATATCAGGTTGGCAGGGCACTCCCGGGTAGCCAGAAAATCCCAAAGTAGGTCAATGTCGACATTATCAAAACCTCCCTCACCATCCATGGAAAGCATGGCACATTTAAAACCCTCGTTGTGTCACAAAAACTCAAACACAAAAGACATAGCGTCATGTACACCACGTTTGCGCATAGATCCGAACCGAGTATTGCCCAAAACGACATGTCCGGCAATTCTCATCAGGACAATCCTTTCTACTACTTTCGCAATGGTCGGCAGCAGATGAATCATACGCCAGCTCTTAACGATGTCATAGCGGGGTTTATCCGCTTTCTCTATAAGTACAACCTCAGCAGAGTGCCTGTCGGGAATGTCCTTCGTCAAACCATAGTCGATAAGTCGTTTCAGACAATCAGGCTTTTCCTTCCACCAATATCTTATAAAGGGGTACCCAATGTCATCAAGACCAGGACCGGTATTAGTCGGGGTCCACTTGATAGCAGATTCCAACTCGCAGGCAGGGTCCATCTCAACCACCAATGGATGCCATAGTCGTTCATCACCTGGGCGCAACTGGGCAGCGATGAGGTCAGTAATGTCAGCGTGGCGACAAACCAGCCGATTCTCATCGTTCGTCATAGAAGGAAGTGTCCGCCGCGATTCCAGTTTTCTGGCTAGCCTAAAGATTGCCGGTTCTCCAGCATCTTCAATCGTTTTCCGAATAAACTCCTGTCGGGATCTCAATAGCATAGCTCTATACACTCTTCGAACAACATTATAGTCGTCTGAAATTACCGCCAGCTGTCGTCTGATCTGTGTCATGCGATTTAAATCGGAACGAATCCGTTGCAGGTCGGGGTTCCAAAAGGGGCACTGGCCGACATTTCTTCCAGACCTCGGATGTCCGTCCACACTACTCCTCAGCCTCAACCACATCTCCTCTTCTCGTCCAAAATCAATGGGTTCCAGTATATCATCACAATCAGATGCCGGAACCTTCCTCCAGGCTGGCCGTCACCTAACCATATTGATCAGCTCATCCACCTCCTGCCTTGTGATCACGGCGACATGCTCCAGGCCAGCTTTCCCATCGTAGGAAACCCTTGTCTTTGAACACCCTATGAACAAATCGATAGCGCTAATATGGCTAAACGTGCAGCCCGTCAGAGGGTGCACCTGTAGCCCTTTTCGATCGCAGAACCGGGCCAGCCACAAGCCTTGACAGTCAGATATATGCATGTTGCCAAGCCTCGGATTGGGATTCCATTCGTTGTGTTTGGCATTAAAGTCGCCCATGAGGAAATCACAATCGTCCCATGTCGCTTCGCAAGCCAACCAGTCCGGCTGCTTCATGTCGGGAGGAACATAAACACCGCCGATTCTCCTTCTCACTCCACCCACATCATACATAATCACACAGGTCACCATGTCATGCATATCCACCAGGAACAAACCAGACAACGATGACCGAACAAACACCTCAACACCAGACGCCGGAACAAAAGAAAACAAATCAAAATCCACATGCTCATGTACAACACCACCCCCGTCCGCCTTCTGAGGAGGATCAACAATGAATAATAAATCAACAAAGGAAAAAACATCCATCACCAACGAACGGTTAGCCATGCTCCGTCCAACATTAATCGATAATGTTGTAATAAACATTAGGCCTGAATGCCCGATGAGGTGATATCGGAATCAGAGGCGCGCATCTTAAGGATGCGTTTCGGGGGCGTATCAAGAACCAATGTAAATCCTATAGTTCCATCGTCATTGATGGTAGTAATGGGAGGATAGTCAGCGAACGGGCCAGCCGAACTAAATGGCCAGAAGGCGTTGTTACCTCTGCCGGAGGGGGCCGGTTCCACAATTTCGGAAATACGGGAGGGGCCAGCCTACTCATAAGCATCAACAGCCTTACCTTTACCTTTCCTGTCAACCTTAGGCCGAATAACTTTAGCCTTAGGCAAAGCGCTATCAGTCATGCCCCTTCAATGGTCAGCACGTTTGTCAGCGTATCTCATGCCCACAACCTCATCATCAGCAAGACCTTTGGCAGAAACCTCCTTCTAAACCATCACCTCCAAAGTAACATCCACATTAATCCCGCTATGACGACGACCCTGGCGATTTCTGGATAGGTCGGATACACCCGTAACAGATGTATCATCAGCGATGATGGGAGATCTCGCACCAGCAGGGATAGGGGAAGAACTTGATTCAACAACCACAGGGTATCTATTATAACCCGTAAAGTGGTCGGATCTCTCTCATAGCATACACCTACGTACAGTGTGGCTACATGATTAACCATTCTCACCAGGGCAGTTAGGTTTCCCACATCGGTGGGACTTCGACAAGTGATCCCCAAAACAAAAGCGACAACGGGGAGGGAATGCACACAGCATCTCAACATGACCGATCTGAAGGCACTTGTTGCATACCAGGGGTGATCAGTGTTCCTCAAAAAACCTGGCATTCCTGGACTTACTGAACAAAAACACCCGTCCCGAAGAAAGGACCTTATCACTTGCATCATTTCGCTCAAGAGAGAACCAAATGCCGCAGGAGGTGGCGCCAGCCTGTTTCATAGCGTAAACAGAGCCAAGTAAGGGTCGACCTGCATCGTTCTAGTCTGTCCCAAACCTGAGTGGCAGTATGTTCCGCCAGCCTCAAGTAAATGCATCCAATTTCCAGCTTGGAGCGAGCTTTTTGAATATACAGGGTCTTGTCCGATACCTTCCCAAGATTGCTCAACGTCTAGTTCATGCGGATGCGGATAGCCTCAGGGGTAACGGGAAGCTGTGTCCGTTTGCCGGTATCGAAGCGCATGGTAATGTGGCGCTCGCGGGCATTGGGGGAGGGGGAAAATGTAGGAACCCTGGTGCGGGAAGGACCCGGGGTAACAACGGCAGGGGGCGGAGAAGGTACCAACCTCAACCGAACCTAACGACCTGGCCTAGTCGGGTACGGCACATGAGGAGGGGGAGAGGCAGCCGCAACCCGGCTATACATCGCCGCGCCTGTAGGGGGGGACGACACCGGAACAGAAACAGGAACACGGGCAGGGGTCTCCGGGGTAGTTGGGGCAGCCACCTGTCTATTTTGTTGTCTGTTGGCACCACGACCACGACCACGAGCATTCCTCTTAGCGACCACGACAAATCTGGTATCGGGGGATCCATCAAAGATCACCTTCTTACTACCGGAAGAAGATGCAACACCAACATCAGCAGGGGGGGGGAAGGAGTTACATCACCGTTCATAGGCTTAGCAGCTTCAACACGAACCGAATCCCTAATTGTCTCCCGTGAGCTCCAGACAGTTTCACCTCTGCCAATCGTCAGTTTAGCCTCAGGGGAAACCGTGTCCCCTTCCAACCGGGCAATAACAGCCTTTAACAACTTGATCTCCCCCTTCAGACAGACAATCTCATCCAAGCAGTTGTTTTGTTGTTTGCCCAGACGATGTATCTCGGCAGCCATCTCCTCGAAGGAATCGTATGCCTCTTTACCCACAACCAGCCTGTAAGCACGGCAGCCATCGATCATCGAGATATAGTCCGAATCGGAAGACGACACTACGGTGCTGTGGGAAGAGGAGGGCGAAGACGACAGGGGGACCGCGTTACTGCAACGGATATCCTCCAAACCGCTCAACAAAGCAGAGTCAACCTGTAAATGCGACCGGTAACTCATCGTGGCGGAAAGGGCAGGAAGCGACGAAAAGGTCGGGTCGGCGCCAGGCGAAAGGCTGCGGGTAGCTGACCATGGCTGAGCATTAGTGGCGTACCTAGAATCACCAACACCAGTGCGATAAGTGTTAGACCCACCGCCCAAATCCATAGGGGTATCACGAACAATAACCGCCGATGATGGAACCACCTGGCTGGTGGTTAAAGGGGGGGGGGAACGGGAATCCTACTTGGGGAGGGTGTTGCTCCTTCGCTTCTTGGTGTGAGTGATAAACTCATGGTGCCTTTTCGACACAGGAAGAAAGGCACGGCGACCGGAGGGAATAGTGGAATCCGGGGCAAAACCAGAACCGGCACCAGGGCGCACTCACGGGGGGACGAAGGGGGGAGGGGAAGAAATCTGAGTGATCCAATCGTCAGGGCAGATGCCACCTGCAGGAGGTACATAGTCTTTGTCCGACGATCGGTCCAATCGGAAGTTGTTGTATAGCTTCCGCTCACTGGAGGAAAGTCGCTGAAGAGGGGAGGGAAGACGGCTTGGCTATCATCAACCTCAACCACCGAAGGAACGTACATGGGGTCCTGGGATCGGTCCTCGTCAATGGACTGCCAGGATGCAGATGGGACCAGGGGATCAGACATCATAGTCGAAAGGAAATCGAAGCTGACCACACGGGAGCTGGACCGGGCAAAGGACTAGGAGGAGCCCTCCGGGGAGTGAAAACGGGTGTAAAATCCCGAAGTAGAAGTGCGGTTGACGTAGTAACGCGCAGAGGAGGAATTACCGGTAATGCAACAGCCGCAAGCAGCCATGATACCGATGCAATGTCACAAATCGTGACCAAGCAAGGCAGATTTCACATGACTAATACTTATTAGTCATAAGGTATGTTGGATTTTACATTATGACATCACTTGACTCATAATTCTTACAGGACTGTGCACTTGCGAGTAATTGTTATATTATGATTGGTTGATTGTTTCATGACTCATGATTGTGACGTCATATGATGTAATGACTTTCGCACATGACTCATATTATGAGTCATGGGTTTCACGCATGTGACTCATTTGAGCGCATGACTTAGTTTATATGTTATGATTGGTTAACAGGATATGGTAATGACTCATTATGAGTCATCTGATGGATTTCACGCGATGACTCATTATGAGTCATAGAGGTTAGGTTACGCGAGGTGATGAGTCACCTGGGTTAGGGTTGTGGGAAGATGCCTATATAAGGCGCTTGGTTTCGACTAAGAGATAGGACACGAACCATCTCTCCTCCACCTCCGGCGATTGAAATCTCAACACCACGAGAAATCATCGTCACTTTCCCCCACCCACCTCTCTTCTCCCACGATGGCTACTGCCTAGGAGTTGACGTTAAGCCATCTACCCTCCTCTCCTGAGGCACGCCTGCCTCCCCTCCTTGGGGTTCTTGTTCCCGTTCGTCGTTGACACCCGCTCATGATGTTCGGTTCTCCCCCTTACCCCGCACTTCCTTCGCACCTCGCTTAGGATTTTGCACGGTCGGAAAGCTTCTCGCTACGCTGACGGTCGGCGTTACGGTGTCGGACTCTCGGTCGAAGTAGGCCCCGGCTTGCTGGGCTTGTACCTCTGATGGGGAAAGCCTCGGTTAGTAACATCACGGTCTCGTCCCGGTCTCGTCGTCATCCCAAAAGCCCTTGCTATGGCCCGTTTGTCGGTGGTGGCTAGCCTGCTCGCGATCCTTCCTCTACCCCCCTCCCGGTTCTGTCTGCTGGCACCGTACTGCCCCATAAGCTGGCACCTTACTGCTAATCCTCCTCACCGGCTGGCACCCTACTGCTCCTCACCGGCTGGCACCCTACTGCTAATCACCGGCTGGCACCCTAATGCTCATCATCGTTGGCTGGCATCCCCTCTGCCCAGTGGCTCTGCTCGCCCACCTGCCTCTCTCTCTCCTGCGATTTACTCTACGGTCGCAATCCTCGCTTAGGTTACCGTTGATCATGGTATTGCACTGCCTCCTTGGTCTGTCCTAAACGCCGACAGGTGGCCACCTTCTGGTCACTCCCGACCGTGGAGCCCCCGCCCCAACCGGATTTCACCGTACGGGTTCTTGGATTTGGCATATTGGCAATAGTAGTTGTATCTAGGCGTTTCTTTGATTCTTTTCTTAGTGTTACCTGGGGGCCTGCTGAAGGGTTTGGGTCTCTCTCCTGTACGTTTCTATGAGTTGTTTCCCTACGTGTCTGAGGTGCGAGTCTTAGGTGCTAGGCGGGGGGAGTTTC
>Ga0307517_10001168_pt1 | contig 44273 bp, 52 predicted proteins | sample 23_EM_MG_FD_194515 | JGI IMG/M metagenome (GOLD analysis project Ga0307517, IMG submission 194515) | Populus trichocarpa ectomycorrhiza microbial communities from riparian zone in the Pacific Northwest, United States - 23_EM | ecosystem: Host-associated > Plants > Roots > Unclassified | place...
CTCTCCAGCACATGGGCACCTAGAACCTTATAAAAGCGAGAAGCCTCACGTGGCCATCGTTGCTGGGACGCAAGCTTCTCTTTGTTCCCTCATTTTCGTCGAGTCGGTTTATTGGTGTGTTCTGCCGCAACTACTTTGCTACATTTTGAAGTATTGACATACAGCGAGCGCAGCTTTATATCTTTACTATTGAACCAAAAAGGACTGATCAGATGGTGCCTCTGGCTTTCGTGGTTAATGTTTTTCCTTGGGTGCATCGCCACCACTGGGACTGGGTTCCTGATCTGGGACTTTCAATTCGGGGCTCGTGATTGTACCACGGACTCCTCCGGCCAGATTACCTGCCAGGACCTTCGGCCTGCATTCAAGATACCCCTCACCGTCGCGGCCGTGTTGGGTTGTTGGATCCAGTTGTGTCCGTGTTTAATTGACCGGGTTTTCTCCCGTATTCTGACACCCATTTCCCGTTTCAGACATGCCAACCCTCCTGCGGCTGGTGTACTCTCAAATTTCTGCCCACGAAACCGGAATGGGGCTCGAGGGACAGACCTCAGCCACAGGACTCTATGAGCACGGATACTATCCACACGAGGCATCCGAGATGAGCATCTCCTCCGAGTCTGGCCGATTGATTAACCGGTCTGCCGTCAACCTCTGAGCGGGTTTCTCGGCCAGGTGTGATATTTATTACGTCCGCGCATATACTTAGACATTGGGGCAAACGGACTTTCGTTTACATACTATAGTGCACGGACATCCAGGACATATATTCACCCATTATTATCGACAGCATTCTAATGTAATTCAAGGCACGGAGAATCGATGCCCGCATTACACTGCACGACGTCTGCTGCCAAGAGCCGCTGTTCGGCGAACCTATCGTTGACAATGACGCTGATTGAATTCCAGTGTGTGTGCACTTGTGTGTCTCAAGTCGAACGCCTTCGGTTCCAGCAACTGGCGGCGAACCCTGAACACATCGGTGGGAGGAACCCCGCTGCGGCCGAGGAAAAGTGATCCCATCAGCTCCACTCAGTTTGGCTTGGCCGGAGGAGGCCGAGGATGTCGTAGTGAGTGCGGACGGTACTAATGATCTGCCAAGAAGCGCGGTGCTGGGTGGCAAGAACACCTTTTGCCTGCGATGCACCGGTGTGCGCAGCTACACTGGACAGACCCGGGAGAGAGAGGCGGTACAGTTGTTCAAGCGTATTGTCAAGCGAGGGGTAAATCTTGTGCGCGTCTGTCCGAACCGCGGCTGGACTGGGAGACATCCGTCGGCGGTGCGGGGGGACACCGCCTTGAAACGCGAATAAAACGAGGGCGGCGGCGCTCATCGATGAGTTATCTGTCCCCTCTCCTCTTCTCCGTCTCCCTTCGTCTCCCGTTCCCTCATCTCCCGGGACTCGTAGACACTCCCCTCTGACGAATTTCTGACGAACGCTCACCCCTCGCCAAACTAACGAGTTCCTCAACCACAACAACACGATGGGCAACCGCAGATACTTCTGTTGCTGCATTCCCGTTAGGCTCGCCGTTTTCATCACCTCCCTCCTGTCCTTCCTTGGGAGCGCTCTCTCCGCTGGTGCATTTTTCTGGCTCGTTCACGGTACGCCGTCTTTTCTCTCTTTCTGGTCGCGTTTGTCCTGATCGCGCCCATCAGCTATCGATACACGGCCAGACCTCTTGGACAACACCGACGTTAAAATCACGTCTGGTGCCAGGATCGGTATCATCATCGCTGGTGTCATTCTCGCTCTCATCGCTATCATCTCTCTCTTCGGGTACGTTCCTCGCCCCTTCCCCTGCATTCGTGATCACGCGCTTACTCACTGTACGATCCCCCTGTAGATTCATCGGCTCAGTGGTTCGAAACCGTCGCATGGTCAGGGCCTACTCAACCCTCGCCTGGATCTGCTTCCTCTTCGCGGTTGGCTTGACTGCATTCTCGTTCTACCTCGTGTTCTCCAAGAGCTCGTTGATTCAGTGTTACGACCAGAATCTCAACGAAATCTCTTGTAGTTCAGTGCTCAGCACGGGTAGAAAGGTTGGATTCATCGTCAGCAGCGTTATTGGTCTTCTCATCCAACTCTGTAAGCCAATTTCGGCGCCACCTCCCATTCCGCTCCATCTAATCCCCTCCTTCCCTCAGATATCTGCATCATCATCAGGCGATATGTCGAGCAGCTCGAGGATGAACAGGCATATAAGAACGACTTTGGTCTTAACAAGAAGAGCAACACGTCGTACTATCCCTTCCAGAGCGTCGAGAGCGGTCGCGGATTGTTGGACGCCAAGCATTAATTTTTGTAGAACCCTCTTCTCTGCGAAATCCGTGTATTTTCCTTCTGCCGGCCTGTGCTCTTCTTCGTTATCCCCACCCGACTGTTTGTTCCCATCACTTGCCATTCCTCGAACAATACAACAATTATTATAACCAGCGATATATTGCTCTCCAAGGTTGAGGTGTTGACGGTATTAGAGACGGGGGAAAGGTATGTGCATACATGTACTTGATCCAGAACTTCCCAGGTCTGCCGCCAAACGAGCACGGCTAGGAGAACGGTCCTGCAATAATAGTCGTCCGAATGGCCACTTCCACTCCGTGTAACCCAAGAGGGCGGTCTCGTCAACCAAAGGCTGCTACCCGGAAAACGCGTGCTCTCCGCTGCACAAAGGCGGTCGGTGGTGTGTGCGGCACATTCTTCAATATTCGCCCCGGTCGGTTGTTTATAGCTTCCCGTTTAATTAGCTGATTCAACTTTAGTTACGTCACGACGGTTCGGTCGCCACCCAACACACCACTCCTCGCCTAGTTGCTTCCGGCGCCTCTGAAGATCTCGACGAAGATACAGATGATACTGGCGGTGATACCGACAACCAGCGCATTCCCAGGCAACCTCTTCCCATTTGCACAAACGGACCCCGCAACTAATTGCGACCGTGGAGACCTTCCCCAAGAATACAATTCACCATGTGGTTCGAGAACTACTTCCTCCCGGAGGTTCAATACCCCTACGGATTCGAGACAGACTCCTGGGGCCATCCGACCGTAGCTCTTCTTCAACACGCTCGGAATAAAGTGTTTGCTGAGTTTCAAGAGACCCTAACAACGAAAAGTCCCGTGTTCTGGAATGCACGTCGCGAATCTTGCTTCCTCTTCGTTCTGGCTAACCGGGAACTTCGGACAAAATGGTCGTTGTCTTTCTGGCACCGTACCTTACTCAAGCTTAAGGCGGAAAAGGTGATCAAGAACTATTTTGCAGATGAAGGCCGCTTCTCGACGGATACTGATATTGCGCATCAACCGTTTTTCCTGCTTGGAGATGGAAAGGTAGTATCTTCGTTGTTCCAGAATGGTACGGATGTCATGAGGGTTGAAGATGTGCGTACGTCGATCAACGCGTCTGCTTTCCCACCCACACGCACAGCGGTCGTCGAATGGCTACGACCAATCAATTAATCATCGCTTAAGCGCTTATCCCCGAGACCTTTGCCGTACATTTTGTACGCTCGTCAAGCCCTCCTATCGTTACCCAAGTTCACCCGGCTGGAACGCTTGCACTGATGCTTGCTGCGGTAATTGTATACATCCTCGTTGGTTACAGAACGGCAACCTGCTGTTCGAACGAACCCTCAAATTCCGGTTAACAGGGAGGATCCAAGTGTGTGGGTAAGGGGAGTCGGGGCCTTCTACGCGCCCCGCAGGAAGCTGCTGCTTACCGCTATGGAGGATCCGAATCCCCCAGACTTGCAACCGCAGGTACCCCGCTTTCCCCGACAAACGACCCACAGATACAGGCCCCTTCGGCGTCAGGCTTGTTTTCACTTGGATGTTCCCCACTCCCTAATCGCTGAACAGACGCCGAGAATTATCCTTCATGGGAGAGCACGGTTGGACAATCAAAACACATGTTCAAACCTACGTAATACTTAACCACACATCTATCTCTGTTGAACGAATAAAAAATATTTTGTCGTCACATGCTTGACGCATAACCATGTGAATGACTTTCGCGGTATCCCCGCAGACTCGATTGCCTTCACGGCTTCCGGTTTTACCATCTCTGAAAGTCATCAGTAGCCATCAAAGCTAACTTGGACTGGATAGCGACGGCATAAATGGGGCTGAGTACAGCTTTCTGGTTGTTTCGTTGATATACTGTTGATAGATATTAGCGCGATGAAAGACCGCGACTAAGGAGGAAACACATACGTTGCGTTTGATGCACATTTCACCTCCTGAGGGGCTGTTCTGAGGATTAGTATGAGGATCGAACGCGTGGGTAATAGCATGCCTAATGTGTGGACAATGTACACTGGGGCGGTACTGGATCATGTCTGAAGATGGATGAGCACCTAACACGAACGCTGATGACCGGACCCGAACACCACCTTTGTGAATGTATCTACACATGGCTGTGTACGTAACGTTGTTTCCTGAGTACTGAAAACTGCTGGGGTGAAGGCAAAATAACTCACCATTATCACCACCCCATTCACAAACCTCCCCCAGCGGTATTTTGTTATATATGTAATCGATACACGCTTGAGTGGACTCATACTGTTGGTCAGCACCGAGACAGTGAAGCTCGTGCTCTCGGCAAACATCTATAGCCGCCCTGAGGTGTTTGAGGTCGTCGACGTCCTCGGGGTTATCAACCATCGACCCAAGTTCCTCAACCAGTTGCGGTTTGAGGAATGGTTTAAGGTAGTCGATCGCCCACTGGAGGCGCCGGAAGGTGATGTCATACTGTGCGATCAATCCAGACTCATTGTCAAATAGGAACCATACTGTAGTCTCGAGGTGAGAAAACCTTGAATCCGTTCTCTGAGATTGTGCCGTACCATCGATCTGAAGAGGGATTGTGACAGGACCCCAATCAAAGTCGCGAATGCTGCTGAACGAGATGACGGGAGGGTTAATTGCTAATTCCCTGCATTGAATATAAATATCAATCACCACGGAGGGGGGCGTGTGAGAGGTGAACGACGAACGTGATTGTTGCGTTCCCAGGAACTCCAAGGAGCCTCGTAGTATTGGTATTCCCCACGGAAGAAAACAGCCCAAAGATATACTATACAACTCGCTGCGTGAGAAATCGCCGCGTAAACGACAGAATCAGTGTGAACCTCGGTATTCAACTGTCTCCCTTCGTATGGATTCGTAACTGGTTCTCGGAGTCAATAATACGGCCGTGTGTTGAGGTGGATACCAACGCACTGTCGACCCTCCCTATGACTGTTAACGTTGATGTTGAGGAAATTGTTGAACCCCATGGAAAGAGTGTAGGTGACAGACATACTGTCAGGGGTAAACCCAGTGTAGTTAGCCTGGAGACTTTTTTTCTGTCAGACACGAGGCCGTTGGATGGGGACAACCAAGCACGTACGCGACCTCGTTTATGCGCGGCCAGGTAAAGTCATCAGAGAACTGGGTGATCGCCGCCAGCATTTCCTGTGCTGTTATCGCAGAGTAGACGGCGTGGATTTGTACAACGAGGGAGAAAACAGCGAGTAAGAGGTGGCAGGCCATGGTTAGGGAAGTGTTGAATCTAGTGGAGATTAGGTGAGACGGTATCCTCAGATGAAAGGAAAGATTGAAGAGAGGAGAAAAACGAACGACTAGATATAGAGCCCCAGAGATAATACAGCGTGTTGCAAAACGATACACCGCTTTTTTGGAAAAACAGGGTAGAACTTTTTTGTTTATAATGCGATACATAAACAAAGATTTTGAGTACAGAACCCGTTCATTCATGATCCCCCCAGCCACCCGGATTCTCGCCATGCCCATGTCTACGCTCAACCCCGCCCTATGCTCGTGAGCCAGCACGACATCGTGATCTGTACCTCTGACTCTAACTACGAAGATGTTCGAGAGGGTGTGGGGGGATGTACAATCCCTGTCACTCAATGGCGTAAATATTCGTTTACATGTCGTGGTATGAACGAATATATTCTACATCGTTTTTCCGAAAAGCGGTCTATCGTTTTGCAGCGTACTGTAAGGGTCATGAAACAGATACGAAGGAAAGCATTCATCAAAAGAAAGGTGGAGCATTCACATTCGAAAGTGAAAGCACGGAAGAACAGGAGGAGGCGGACGGACCGGGGGAAAGCTCTTCCACGAGTTGACTGTTCCTATCGGAGGCAATGAGGCATTTTCCTGCGGAGGCGTTGACTATATGCTGAACCTTTTGGACCAGCTCTTTCATAGAAAAGGCGAACGGGAAACCCTTGAAATAAAGTGATTAAATAGACGGGAGCTGCTCTCATTCACCTAGTTATGATAATGCTTTACATTTCTCGGCCCGCTTTGTGCCCCGGATACCGATTCAAACTTCAACATGGAATCATCATTCCTTTCACGAATAAATACCCCGTTGCCCCGGTGGTGAATCGGGACAACCAGATCAAATCGATCATCGATCAGGGCGCGCCTCCTACTTATTAGCAAAGTCGAGTGATTGCGAATCAGGACGTCCGGAACGAACCTAGATGTACCTAGATGCGCGCTCGGGAAGGTGCCGTAAACGAGCGATCGATACTGTGCTGGACTTCAACGGAGAGGCCCGGAACGCCTCCTCGATTGGCATCCTGCCTTTCACTCCTACGTCCAAACACCCCATTCAGCGTTCTCGAATCGCAGCATGGCTCACTTAGGCAGACCGCTCTCCGGAGGATACGGTCCCAAACTATTTTTGTTTGATCGTATTGGGGTGTGGTATCCCCGCGTGACACACGATTCGGGGGCGTTGTTTACTTTGTCGCAGAAACACCGGATACGCGAGGTAGAAATGTACCATTTACCCGCCTGGCATCTCTTGGGTACCATTGGGCTCTCTGTGACGCAATGCAACTCTTGAGCGAGGGGGGCAACTTTGCTCTTGCCGTGGTCGTCACCTAAAATCAGACTGGTAGTCACGCTAGGAGGGGTGGGTAAAGGTGCTGAACCCCACATCAGTTTTAGTCGACCTTTATTTCACCATTTTACCAAGACCCGCCGGCCATCTTGTATTGGAATAGGAATAAAATGTTCTTTACATACGGCCGTCACTGCAACCCAACACGCAACAGCTTCCACAGAAAACGTAACGGCGACCGCTCCGTGGTCCTACCCCCCCTGCATTTTCTGTTCGATCACTCAAATTAAGGACTCCAGACACCGAGGTGAGTTGCGTGTCGCGAAATGTGTTGCCGCGTGAGTGGGTGACTATCCCACCAGATAATATTATTTCCATCGCCGGAGGGTGCCAGTGACCGAGGCTCGCGCTGCCCGCGACCCGGAATGACGGATGTGGTCCTGACAGTTCCCTTAAAAGGTACCATTTTATTCAGGGATAAAACTTTACGGATAGTCACCCAGTATAAAACGAAATCAGTAAGGGGAGGACCAACAACCGAGCCAGAAATAAATAAAGGAATAAAAAGCGATGACTGAAGGGAATGATGAAAGGTGAGGCAGATCCGGTTTCTTGCTATCTATCCAAGCGAATAGGCAACAGAGGGTGACCGAAGAAATCGAAGAGAGGCGGAAGTGAGGATTGATGAAAGAACTTGGCAGGTCACGCGAGTGGTGTTGACCAGACGACGTCTTTAGTAGCACATCCTTGGATTACACATGGGGGACGGCTCACGAGCCTCGACTTCCTCAGGCTCTCGGGTGAGGATGTTGTATTTCGCGGCGCCGACTTCCTTCTTTGAGAGGGACTCGGCGGCAATTGGGCTGGCCAAAGTGGAGGCGGCGGCTAAAAAAACAGGACTAGTAAGTGACCAGCGATTGAAACCAGTTGTAATGATGCTATTGACCAAAAGCCAAGAGGGTGGCAAAGACGCGGATAAACTGCATTGTAGCTGTTGAGGTGGGGGATTTATTTGCAGAAGGGAGAGTTGGCTGGATTCGAGAGTAGATTGAACGGAGAGCGATAGGGAGACTGCAGAATATCCCCGCTCTTAAATACGTTTCGACCGTCATCACAGCCCTCGGCCAGGCGCTTGAGATGTCAGAACGGAAACAAACCCTCTGCCAGGAAAGGAAAGCGGGAGCCCCACCATGGAGAGAGGCGGGTGGCTGCCTATGTCCGAGAAAGCATCCCAAAACGGAAGGCTCAAAGAGTTCGAGGTAATTGAGTTGCTGATCGATCACTTCAGTGAACAGCGAGGCTCTTGGATCCATAACTTCCCCTGTCTGTGCAGCTGTATCCGATGGAAATGGACCCGTTTCAATGTATATGGTCATGTTGGCTGCGCCATTGTCCTGCCCCGTTGGTCTTCCGACCTCCAATCGGAACAAAGGGGACGTGCATCACCCTCACCCCGAATGGTGGCGGCCTATCAATGTTTCCTGCACAGGAACGAGCCGAGTGTAGTATTACTTCGTCATCGCATCTATGCGTTCTGGTGTGGACTCGGATAACTCCTCGGAAAGCCTCCCTACAGACCACACCTGTAAACTTCTGGAATGTGTGCACCAAATGAATAACAAACCTGTTGGGATACGAAACACAGTCGGGCGGGTACCACCGTATTCGAAGGTGGTGCGGTGTTGTCCGCGACTTTCGCACAATCCTTGAGTATGCAAAATTTTCCCTGTCGAATGGAAAATGGAAGCGCAGACCACGTTAGTATGAAACGTTGGGAGGTCTAATTCTACCGCCGGGGTACAGAGGCCCCGTGGACATGCTTCCAAAGGGGTGTGTAAAAGATCGGTGCCAACGTGAGAAGGCACTGGCCCCGACTCGTCCCTTTCAACCCGACTGGCACAGCATGCACAGAACACGGAAACAGCAATCACTGAACACGGAAGCAACGCACACTGAACACGAGAACAACGCAGGGCGCACCAGTGCGTAATGGTAGGAGGCGACAGAGAAACGAACGTACTATCGCGCAGTTCTTCCCGATTTCGACGTTGCTGCCGATAGTGGGTGCTTCAACAACGGCCCCAGCCTCAATGTGAACGTGATTGCCTATCTTCGTAGGGTAATAATTGGAATTTCCTCGATACGTCCTATACGGCGGCCTAGAGAGTACAAAGGATCGGCCGGAGATAAAAGGTTCCCATCGGTATCAGACTCAAGTTTCAGTCTAGTTTGGTGGCGCCGCCTTCAGCCGACCAACCATAACACCTCCGCTGCCCAGTGTTCACGGTTTTGCGAGGTGTTGGATGTTAAGGCAGCAGGGCAATCCAGCTAACGGGTAGAGCGGACGCGGCCTGAGAAGAGGAAGGGAAGCCCAGATAAAATGTCAGGGGGACAAAGCGGTCACAATCGAGAATTGACCCAGAGCAGGAGCCGATGGCTTTCGAATCTCCCTCGTCCGCGGGTCATACGACGCCCATCGTAGAGCATGGCAGCAATACGGGGGAGCGAGTATCCATGACATACGTTCGAATGCCCGGGGAAATTGGCCAGGAGGGGTGGAGGTGCCTTGGCGGGGATCCGTACGTATCAAGGAATTTACCGGAACCCGCAATGTTGTCTGTGTCGCGGTCAACGCAATTTGCCATTAAAACGCCGTCGCGATAGTCTCGCACATCATGCAATTCCTGAGGGTCGATCATGAGTTAACCGTATGTGCTTTACGGTGTTCTGAGTGGACCATCCTCAGTAGAAAATACGATAGCTGCCACCCGGGTGGAAATGGTATGCAACGTATGCATCTCCCTCGAAGTACACTTGTTCTGCAGATCCTGGTGTGAAGGACAAGAGGGGGGAGGGTGATTGACGCCATTGACACGGCGAGAAACCAGCGCGGAGGGGGGGCGTTGCTCAGAAGAGAAGGATGAAGCAGAGTGAAAAAATGGGGAATATTGGGAGATTGAGCCCCGACGACGGGGCCTCCTGGATCGGCCTGGTTGATTCGGCCGAGACGGAGGACGTGGAAGGAGTTGGGAAGTTGGCGCGCGGCCCAATGGGAAGAAAGGAGGCTGAAAGCTCTGGGGAGGGGGGGTTCAGGTGGAAGAGCTTAGATTAATCCGCAACTAGTAAGTCTTCAAGGCGAAAGGAGGCTGAGGAGAGGCCGGAGAATGGGATGAGTACCCGAGCTCGGTGGATCAACATAAACGTCTACGGAAGCAAATCTCTGCACGGAACCTGTTTCCGCTCTCGCAAGCATTGCGCCTGAGTAGCTCATCCGGAGAAATATCCGAGGAATAAGTATTGGAATGTCCTCCGTAGTTATTATGATGGTGGGGGTGCACGACTTCTGCGTGACCGAGTGATGGTATTTGAAAGGTGTACATATAGATGGTTATTAGGTCCAACATAGGTCCCATGGTAATAGCAGAACGAGATAAATATAACAATAAAAAACGACAGGGGAGGGAGGAAACCGAGGGGGAGAGAGAGAAAGAGGAAAAAACCCGCAGGGTGACAGTGGGGCCCCCGCGCTCGGGTTCACCCGGTCATCTGCACAGTTCCGTCCCCAGTGACGAAAGAAGGCAAAGGTGTCAACAACCTTAACCTGGTATCCCTTCCACCAAGGTCCTCTTGGGTGACGTCGTTGGGGGGTGGATTCTCCACCACATCCTCCTCTTCCCCAGACTCACGAACGGACGGCAGCTGATTTGTGCTGGGGACAAATTTGGGTCGCCAGATCTCGTCGACCATCCATGTCCCGGTGCGACCAAGCCCGATGACACCGGTTGGAAGTTTCGGTCCGCTAAGGACTCTCCTGGTACCCGGATCGCCAGACTGGTTCGAGCTGGCCTGGGGATTGAGAGGATTCCCCTGGGCTTTGGCGGGATCTAATAGCCTCGATGCCCGTTCATCGACGATCTCCTTCTGTTGTTGCAATTCGAGCAACATACGTTCCGCGAAGGCTCGATCCGCTGCACTGTACTCGATGTCCTCGACGACGGGTGAGGCTCGCTCGTCGGTTATCTCGATCGAGGAGGAGGCGGGGGATCGTTGAAACTCGTCCCCATCTTGGTCTGGGGTCACAGGGCGGGGGGTGAAAGATTCAGATTCGAGGGTAGGTGATTCGTCATTCGAAGAGTAGGCCCATCGAATGAGAATTCCTTTTCCAGTGGCCGAGGGGGAGACGATCGCGTTCGTGTAGGATTCCAAGACTTGCCTACGGGTCGCACTGCGAGTGTTGTATGAGGACATTTTATCGGAGATGGATTGTGCAGGGAGGAGGGTGGAGTGAGAGACTGTTCGAGAGGGAGGATGGGGTTTTTGTTGTTGCTGTTCCCACTTTTCCTTTGGTCAAGTGTCTTTTAAATGATTCACTCTGTAACGGCCGTGGGGTTTTGTTTTCGCCATGATGGGGCGAGCAGCAGGCGCACACGTTGGAGGGCCTTTGTACCATGGCTGAAATCTGAAACATACGCTCGCGATCGGATTGACCTACCACAGGAACACGGCTGACGTGCCATGGGGCCAAAGGGCGCGCTTTGAACGAGTGCGGTCCGCGCGAGGATATTGCAATTTTTTCTTTGAAGGGGCCAGGATGAGGTCCTTGAATGGCGTAAAGTGTGATCGGAGCTGTCTGGGTGGCGGGACGCCGAGTCAGGGCGGCAGGCACCGTTACCTCCCAGCACCGCTCCGCCATGGAGTGCGTTTTCCCCCAAGAAATCATCGACGACATTATCGACCATTTCCAGGACGATCCTTCTCCCAAGAATCTTCAAACATGCTCACTCGTTGCCAGATCGTGGGTGCCCCGTAGTCGACGCAGCCTCTTCAGGGATGTCTCCTTCCCTGGCAAGAACAGGTTCGAGCGGTGGTGTAAGGCGATCCCTCCAGGGCCGGATGGAATAGCCTCGTACACGCGTATATTGAGGCTCTCTGACCCATGGGAGAGGCTGATGGACCCCGCCTTCCTGCAAAACCACATCGCCCATTTCGCCTCGTTCAGGTCACTCCAAAGCTTGGTCTTCTTTCTCGTAGACCTCTCCCCCTTCGACCGTAATACCATCACCGGCTGCTTCCACCAATTCGAGTCCGTCAAATCCCTGATCTTTTACAACGTGGCGTCTCCGATTACGAACATTTTGCTCTTGACGTACCTGTTTCCCAACCTGCGACGATTGGACATTGAGGATTTGAAACCTCCCAAGGACATGATAGTCATGGATGTCCCCGTGGACGTTGAACCCTTCATGGTTCGGACGCTGGAAACTGCCCCGACCCTTCGGGGTTCCTTCCGTATGGCAAATATCCCGGTTGGAGCTTCCCAGCTTCTCTCCTGGTTCCTCAAATTCCCCCTCGACTTTCAGGAGATTCGTCTCACAGATTGTGATTGGACGTCAACTGATCCACTCTCGCGGCTCATTGACGCGTGTGGACCAGGGTTGCGTCTGCTCGAGATTTACTTGCCTCTCGGTTGGTTTCTCGTTCACAACACACCAGCCCACCTCGCTTACCTGACAACTTTCCCCTTAGTCGGAGGCAGGATTACCTGGTCGACCCCCTTGGTCCTCAACTCATGTACTTCCCTTCAACGAATCACGTTGACTTTGACTTCGCTCTGGCGCCCGACGCCAACAAACGACGAACTCTTATCGACTCTGACATCCTCAAATGTATCCCACGTTACATTCAACCTCATCCGCGACGCGACGCAAACAACCACGGATGTTATGGCGGTCGAGGTTCCGGGCTGGTCCACGATGGATACCACACTGTATCGCCTCGCACAGAAGCACGTGGACTCTGGCTTCGAGGGGAAAGTCCACGTTGCGTTCAAACTTGCGGAAGGTTTTCCCGCTGAAGCGAAGGAAGTTGCGGAGAAGTTGGAACCCGACGGTTTCCTAGCTAGTTTCCGCCAGAGGGGCATTGTTACGATCGAGAAGAAAGAGACGGTTATCACTCTTTCAGGATTGTAAATCAGTTTCTCGGCCCTGTAGGGTTTTTCTGGTAGGTGTGGTATGGTGGGTTATCGGGAGCTGGCTATTTTATATGCACATTTTCGTAGTAACTGATACCAGGGCACTATTCTGTGACAACAATGTTGATTATACCTTTTGGAAGGGAGCTTGAGGGATGGGCCGTCGATTATGCATTATGTGCCAGAAACCGTTAACCAGGTTGTGCACCATGCGCGAGATAGAATTTAACTTTTTATTTTTATTTTGTAAAAACGCGCTATCACGTGATGTGCACGGTGGCCGGGAGATGCCGAGCCATTGTTGAATCTCCAGGATTGGTTGTTTGCTCGTTTTGGTTCGAAATTGTTCCCACTTGTTCTCCTCCTCCCCCTCCTATCCCCCCGTCCACCTTCCACTTACCTCACTAATCTGTTCCCCCACGAACCCCTCACGAAAATGCCCAAAGTCGTCATGAGGGAAACTCCTCCCCTTGACAATAACACCGCTAAATCCAGGACGCTCAAAAGATCCTCGTCCAATGCTTCACTCGCCTCGTTGCCAACCCCTCCCCGAACGATCCACAAACGTAAACGATCCAGATCCCGCGCATCCTCTATCCACGAATCTGGAGATGAATCCGATGCGAGCGTTTCTGGAATACACGCCCCTGGAAAGCGCAGGAAGGTTGTTCATACCTGGGAGGCCGAGGCGAAGGTAGAGGAGTTGTTCTGGACGGGTGTTACTCCACCTGTCGACAAGCCATCCACCTCCGCCAGGCCTGGTCCTACGACGCGTTCTGCGGCGAACAGTCCGGTGGAATCGCCCAAGATCATGACAAGGACTCAGTACAAGGAGTCGCGAATCACAACGGTTACTGGGTTACAGTCTCCTCCTCCATCGAGGCGCCAACCAGCTAGGAAGGTCAAGAAGCCAGTCACTCCTCAACCTCTTGTCGTTCCAAGGACCCCGCGAACTCCCAGGACTCCTCGTATCACGTCGCGAAGCCCCGGGAAGACCGTCAATAAAGGCAAATCTAGGGCCACGAAAGAGATACCGGTTCGCGACTCGCCTAACAATCCATTCCTGGATGGTGAGGATCAGTCCAAACCTCTCGCTCCTCTACGCTTCCAGACGCCGGAGCCAAAGCCCCCGGTTCTTCCCATTGAGGAACGGAAGACGGTAACCTATGTCTTGTGAGTAGGCGACAAACAACGGATGGCATTCTCAGCTAACTTCTCTCTTCAGCCGTGGCCACCGACAAGAGCTTCTGAATCCACTATTTGGTTACAAGCCTTCAGACCAGAGCAAGCTCCCTCCAGAGCATCCCGATTTCTCTCCCGATTTCGCTCTCCCGCCCAAGTTATTGTTCCCGACTACTCCTACCCGACGATCCTTACGAAGCACCACACGCGGGCGATCTCCCTCCCCCGGCGGAGATGACGGCGACGTTGGACCTCTCGTATTCAAGACCCCGAAGAAACAGCTACGATTCGTGGGCGCTGCTGAAGAGCCAAAGTCGCCCAAGAAGAAAGCTAAGGTCGAGCAGGGATCTTCGTCCAAGAAGGAATCTCCAGTTAAGACCGCGGCCAAGGGGAAAGTCTCTCTCATGGATAGGACCCTCGGAGAGAAAGAGAAGAAGGGGCAAAGTTCTATTGCCGCCGTAGCCACCACTTCCGGAAGGGGCGTTGCGAAAAACAAGCGGCTGTGAAATCGACCTTGACGGCATTTTCTTGTCCAGTAGGGGACAAACACTCCTTTCCTAAACCCATATAATCATCTACCTTCACCGCACAGTCTCACTTGCTTTATCTTGTGCATGGTCACATTTACCCGTCACTACCTACCTCCCAGACTTCGCTTGCAACCTGTACCGCCAGCTTTTCATCGTCGACTCTCGCATTGGCTTTTTTCAGCTGTGCTCCCACCCATGTTCTCCGCTCCATGCTACTACTGTTACCCTCCAATTCTAAACGCGACACCTTACACCCTCCTATCCGTCTCTCTTGATTTGCGCACTCTCGGCATATCCATTCATACTACGATTCCTCGCGAATCCTTTCACCTTTTTCCTTCTCCATCCCCATCTCAGTAGTGGCAGTATTTAACCGTTCTCGATTTGTTTTCCAAATGTAGACAACGTGGTAGCCATTCAACGAACCTTTCATGTCATGTCTGATAATAAATGACAAAATTCTGAACGTTTATTTGGGTCGTTACAATGCATGAAACAAAATCAGTCCCCACGTGGGTACCAGGTGACGAATGCGATCTCTCCGTTCCATGTATCCACATGTCCGGGCGTGTACTCCGGATCCCGGTACCCTACACCACAACTCTCCAACCCCAGGATATCCCAAAGTTGAACATCGAGTGCCTTCCGCTACTGAGATGAATAGGACCAGAGAACCGTAGAAATAGGTCAAACAGTACAACGAAGGGTATTTATTCAGTATGCGTACCTGACGAATCTTCGCACGGACGAGTTTGTAGCGGGTTAACACACCATTTGAATCGAATTGCATACAAGGCGTGGGTGAGCTCGGCGGAGCCGTTTCATCCGAAGGAGGTGGAGAGGGCAACCCGCTCGCCCGGGCTTTCAGATATTGGGGTACTAGAGAGATGGTACAAATGTGAGGCAAGAAAAATCATCGGGGGGAAAGGGGAGGCCCATTCGCACAGATACCAGTTTCAACCTCTTGGGTTCCCGGAGGCAGTTCCGCCACCACTTTTTGCTTTTTTGGAGGCGGAGGTGGGAGGTACGTGACCACTCTTGCTTTCTTCTGTGGTGGTTCCTTCGGTGTGAGGGTCCCAAAACTCAACGGGAGTCTAAACTTTCCGCTCTTCACGTCCAATGCCTTCGATTTACCCCTACCACCGGCCATGCGTGTGGGTTGCTTCAGAGTCGACCATTCTGAATCCGGGGAAGGTGGGAGCTGATCGTATGGATCGACGTATTCCCTCATAGGGCTTGTCATTCGAGGATGAGAGGACTCCAGAGCGTGATGCGATTCTTCTTTGAGGAGAGGGTCCGAGTTCGACGAAGGTTGTTTGATCGTAGTTACTGGCGTACGACCTTGTCCAAAGAACTGGCGTGGTTGAGCGAAAGGAGAGGGAGGGACTGTCACTGGTTTCGGAGGGACTTTGATGATAGGTTTGTTGGGCTGAGGGTGAGAGGGAGATTGGGTGTTTCGCCCTAGACGCGGCAGCGTTGCTTTTCTTTCCGATTTTGCTGGCGAGGGGTGGTGGTCTGGGTACGAAGGGTGTACAAGACGACCCTCCTCTTGGTTTACCGAGGGGCCGGGGGCGACAGGTTTGGTGGTTAAACGCATGTCTCTGGGGGTAGGAGCAAAGGGTTCAAGTATATGCGGCCCAAAGGAGGTGGAAGTCTGTGGAGGTGTTGTGCGTGGTCGGGAAATACTGGGAATAGAGTGCTGAGGATGGGAAGGCGGAGGGATAGGACTCGAGAACGGTTGGACGCGCTTGAGGCTGGGGGTGAAATGTGGGTTTGGGGACCTAAAGGTCGGTTTAGTGGGATAGGAAGCAGAGATAGCATTCCTGGGCAAGAAAGATGGAAGCAGAGTCTCTTGATGTTGCTGAGAGATGCGTGGTTGGGGTGGATCTGGTACAGGGTCAACAGCAGAGGTGGTTATATGCACAGTCGGAGTATGGGAACGACCAGGAGCAGATACAGAATTATCAGTAGCATTTAAAACAGGGGTCCAAGCAGGTTTGTTCGATAGAGTTTGTCGCTGATTAGCCTGAGCAGAAGAGTTCGTCGTAGCCTTTGGTTTCTTGGATTGTCTCTTGAAAGCGTCCACAATCGCCCCTTCCGGAAGTTTCTTTGCAACAGACTTTTCCGACACGGACTTTACAGTAGCAGTAGATTGTCGAGGGCGAGAGGCAGCATTGACCTTAGCGATAGACCACGGGTTGGGCTTGTACTGGGCGCTATCCTCCCTCGCGGCCAGATCAATCTGCTGCAAGATCTGAGAGCTGCTTGAAGACAAGCGAGAGGAGGCTCCAGCATCTCCGACGTTCTCTCCGTCATCGTCGTCGGTGTCGGTGTCGTCGAAGAACCCAGTGGAGGAGCGTAGGCTGAAGGACCAGTCGGTGCCCGTCATGCACGCGGCAAAGACGGAAGAAGCGGTTACTTCCGATCGCCTTCCTCCCTCCGACTCCTACGTCAACCACCTACCACCAACGAACACCTCTTCCAATCCCTTGATCAAACCATGAGTTTCCTCGGTTTCCGCAAGTGGCCCACGCCCGTATGTCTCCCCTTACCTCTGGTTGCAGTGCAGTCCGTGGTGTTGACCTGAACCATATTGGTTGTCGTAGGTCGCCAGGCCTCTCTGGCCATTCGTCGCCGCGTCCACCGTTACTTTCTACCTCGTCTCGAAAATGCAGGATCTTGGTGTCCGATGTACGTGTCGCGTCGCACTATGATTCCGACACATTTCTCATCATTTTTTGTTCGCCTATATAGCGGAGGAATACGCTAGGGATCCTCGTAACCCTTACGCCGCTCAAATCGCGAAAGAGGAACACCACTGAGCCATGGGAGGGTGTATTAGGACCTCGTGGTAGATTTTAGACGTGCAATGAAAGCCTTATCCACATGGGCCATCAACTGCGCCAGCATCATCATGGGTCCATTCATTTTAACCGCAACCTCGTATGGTTCTATGGTATTCTCGTCGACGGCATGTGCTCAGAACATGGGGGTGACCAATCCTATTAGCATTATATTTTGTACCTCTACCGTGGCCAACGTCTAAACCGTCAGCACAGTCAAATGCGTGTGAGGAAGCTGAAGGATCGACCTACGAAGTAAATTATAAGCTTCCCCTCTGAACAATAAATCACTGAGTCTTGAGAAGATTTTGGTCTCGAATCCGCTGCCTGTTCTGTTTTCTTAGTCGGACCTTCTCTGCTTTTCCTCCAGGACCGTCGTCGGCTAGGTCCCTCGGCTCAAGTAACTTCCAAAGCCATGGAGGGTAGTCTTCATCCGGAAGCGCAACAACTGGTGTTTGACCCTTCAAATAATTAAGGCCAGTCAAGACGATACCAGACGGACACAAAGATGTGCCGTCTGAAAACGCTCAAGCATAAGCATGGGGATGAAGGTATGGAATGAGATTGAGCGTACTGTATGTTGTTTCCGCTGGAGGAAGTTTTGTGGGAGAAGCCGGAGCAGATCCCTTGCCCTTCTTTCCTGCATTGGCCGCGTACAGTCTAACTCTACACGACGCGCTGACGAAGGTCGTAGTCTTCCGTCGGACAGCAGCTAACAAGGACATCGGAGACGGAATGGGGATGCGCGGATGTGACAGTCACGCGTCTGTGACGTTCTTCCGTCTCAATCTTCCATCATCTTGTTTTTTCTCTCCTTACCAAGGAATCCAATGGCGAGGTGAGTAGGCGTATCCTGAGCATTCCATCTTTTAAGGATGATATTCGTTGCCGCCCCAGGCGTAATTCATTTTGACGAATGGTCAAGCACATAGCCAAACTTTCGTGCACCTCTGAACTTTTTTCCCTCTCTTGCTGATCAAAATTTCGAACGAGACAGCTGACATGATTCTTTTCCTAGGGTCATATTCTGCATTTGTTCCTAGCGACACTCGGGCGATGTTACATTTTTACATGCTTCGTCGTACACATTTGTACTTGTTTCTACTCTTTCCTGTACTTCTGGTAGTAGTGAATGAGACCGGTCGTCTGTTGCGAGATATTTCAGTGTCCAGAAAGAGATGGAGACGGAACACAAGAGTACTCACAGAGCTATCGTGACCGGTGACGTCCTCAGGCTTGTTGAGCTGAGCAAGGATGGCCTTGGCCAAAACCTTGCCGAGTTCGACACCCATTTGGTCTGATCTATCATTAGCGGCCAATGTATTCCCAGAAATCACGATATACTCACCGAAGGAGTTGATTCCCCAAACGACACCCTGGACGAAGATTTTGTGCTCGTAAAGAGCGATTAAGGCGCCTGTCATAACGCCAATCAATCTTCCGAACGAAGAACGAAAACAAAAAGTGAGCATACCGAGAGTAGCGGGTGTCAACAGCGGGAAGATGATGCTGTTGCTTGGCCTGTTGCCTTCGAAGACCTTACTCTTGATCAGAGGCTCGGTACCATTCGATCCTAGCTCCTTCCTGACTTGTTCCTCGGTTTTTCCGAATGCCAGAGCTTCTGGCTGAGCGAAGAAGTTAGAGAGGAGGATACGGTGGTGAAGGGAGTCGCGGATCGGGTTAAGGGTAGTGGCAGGGGCGATGAAATCGGCGGGGATCAACTTGGTCCCCTGGTGAACGAGTTGGTAGAAGGAGTGTTGGCCATTAGTTCCAGCAGCACCCCAGATGATAGGCTAGCGTATCGTGACGGTCAGTAATCACCCAAGATTTTTATTAAAACCGAGATTTACACCGGTCTGGTAGTCCACGCGCTGACCGCCCTTGGTGACGAACTTTCCGTTCGACTCCATGTCTCCTTGCTGGAAGTAATCGGCGAACTTGTGGAGGTATTGGTCGTAAGGGAGAAGAAGCTGGGTTTGGGCACCGTAGAAATCGTTGTACCATATACCGATGACAGCCAAGATGACGGGAAGGTTCTGCTCCAAAGGGGTCTCCCTGAAGTGCTTGTCCATACCGTGAGCACCTTTGAGGAGCTTCTCGAAGTTATCATAACCGATAACGAGGGCAATCGACAACCCGATGGCGCTCCACAGGGAGTAACGACCACCAACCCAATCCCAGAACTGGAACATGTTCTCCTGAGAAATGCCAAATGCAGTGACAGCCTTAGTGTTCGTACTGAGGGCGACGAAGTGCTTGGCGACATGGGCCTTGTCTTTGGCGGTCTGGAGGAACCAGTCTCGGGCACTCTCAGCGTTGGTGATCGTCTCCTGAGTGGTGAAGGTCTTGCTTGCAATGATGAAGAGCGTCGTCTCGGGATTGCAGACCTTCAGAGTCTCGGCGAGATGGGTTCCATCGATGTTGGAGACAAAGTGGGCGGTGAGGTCCCTCTTGGAGTAGGCCTTGAGCGCCTCAGTAACCATGACGGGACCCAAATCGGAACCACCGATACCGATGTTGACGATAGTGTCGATGGTCTTTCCCGTGTATCCTTTCCAAGTCCCGTTCCGAACGGACTCGGTAAACTCCTTGATATGCTCGAGGACAGCGGAAACCTCGCTGGCGCCCTCCTCGCTGATCTTGAACTCGTCGAAGTTACGGAGGGCGACGTGAAGGACGGCACGATCCTCGGAGGTGTTGATGTGCTCTCCGGAGAACATCTTGTTCCGGTAGGTCTCAACTTCGGCCTCGCGAACAAGGTCAAGAAGGGTGTTGAAGATAGGCTCGGTAATCAAGTTCTTGGAGTAATCCAAGAGGAAGGTGACTGCAGGGTCGTCTGGAGAGACGTATTCCTTGCTGAATTTCTTGAACCTGTCTGCATCTTGGGAGAAGAGGTCCTTGAGAACGAGCCGGGACTTTTCGGTATCGTAGATGGTCTGGAGTTTCTTCCAGGCAGCATAATCTAGAACAGAGGCCGTATCAGAACTCCATGAATCGAAGCAGCGCAGCGAAAGATGGACCTGAGGCGAGTCTACCGCTCATCGTGGACAGGGGGAGGTAGGAGAAGGAGGATAGAGGATGACCTCATCTTATCACTATCCCTTGGTTTATATACGTTGGAGAGTCGACATCGGATTGGGCGTAAGAAAATGCTGACTGGACGTGTAAATTATCTCGGGCAAAGTCGGCCATGTTATCAAAGCCATACTACCATTAGACCGACCGGTAAATAAGCTATGTACCCGAAGCCAGCAGTCCTAAGACTTCACCTCCGGCTGGTTCGCCGGTTGGGACCCGTCGTCCTCGTCGTCCTCGCCGTCGTCATCATCATCGCTGCCATCACCGTCATCATTTGCTTCATGCGGAGACGGCCCTGGATCTGATGTTGGCTCCTCTTCGTTCTTCTCAACATCTTCGTCCTCGTCAGTGGTCGCCAGTGTGACCTCGATCTTCACCGGGGGTTCTGAAACTTCAGGTATTGACTGCGTCTGTTCTGGTACATCCGCTGGCTCTGGCTTCTTATCATCTGGGATGGTCTCCGACGGTGATGGTTCGGTGGCAGACGTGGACGGCGGTTCCGAGACTGGGGTGTCCGACGGCACTGGTGGTTCGGCCACGGCTGGGTCGGGGATTTCCTCCTCTGGAACCACCTCCTCATCACTGGATTCCTCACCGGAGTCTTCAGGAACGGGCTCCGAATCCGTAACTGCAGGGAGAGGAATCTCCTCCACTTCATCCGCCGGTATGTGGTCGTTGAACTCCGGAGAAGGATCGCTCAGTGCTGAAGCCATATCACCGGTCGGATGGGCGACCTCTGATGAGAGAGGGACTTGAGTGACCTCCTCAAGCGGTGGGACATCTGTGAACGATGTCGACCCCTCAAGTTCCCCCTCCGTCTGCACCTTGGCCAAATCCTCCGCGATGTTCACAGCTTCACTAAAAATCATCGTGTCTGTCCTGTTCCGTCTTCTCTGACCGTCCGGTCCGGCCGGACTTCTTGGTAGATCGGGGGGACCTTCGCTGTTTGTATCAAGCGACAACTCCACGAAATCTTGTTTCGAATTGGGGTCCTCCTTTCCATCAACATGCTCTCGTCCCTTGTGAAGGTCGACAGCCGCTCCCAGTAGGCGTGGCGGTTCAACTTCTTGCTGTCGTCCTGCGTCGTCGGCGTGTGATGGAGGTATAACCAAGAATTCGGGGGGTACAAGGTCAAATTTGGACGTCAAAGCGAGAAAGCGTGCGTATAATGAACTCTCCGCTTCGGCTTGCTCAAAGGCTTCACGGTGGTGGAAGTAAGCATGGGCGAAGATGCGGCCAAGCCGGCGAGCGAGGGAAGAGAAATGGCGGTAGGAGCTCGTAGGTATCGAGAGGCTGTAGTCCTAGATTAGAATGAGTCCAAGCGAGATTGACAAGCCGCTAACCGAGAGGGAAAGGCTCTGGGAGAGTTCAACAACGCGGTCGCGCTATCAACGGTATGGATGATGTAGTCTATGGCACAACATTGCTACGGATGAAAATTCAGCAACCGGTTTAGCTCGCGTTGCACGATGCACGCACCTCCATCGCCCCTTCGTTTCCGTGGGCAACGCACAGATACAGCCATTCACCGGCTTTCATCTCGGGACATGTCTGACGCGTACACTCTTCTTGCAATGTCGTGATAAGCGGGTGAGAGAGATCTTGAGCGAGGCGTCTACGATGACCTAGGCGTGAGCGTGGCCGACGTAACGTGAAAACGTGTAAGGGTGCAGACCGTAGTTGTTCGTAAATCCAGCAGGGTTCGTCCACAGTGACATCACCCTTCCCGTCCCTGTCTAAATCCTTTTCTTCGTTTTTGAGTTCCTCGAGAGGTGTACCGGTATCCTGAGTGTTTGCGGGTTTTCCAGGGAGAGAAACGATCCTCTGGACGTCGTGGACATCAAGTCGAATGAGAAGTGAGATGTACTCCTGTAGCTGGAACGCGCTGTCTAGCGAAGAGAGAGAGGGGAGACTTTTTACAGGGTAGAAGGTAGACAAGCGGGAGCCCTTGAGAGGCCGTTGAATGACGGTCATGGTTGTGTTCGTTGAGGTCGGGGTCGATGCTGGTGGGGGCTGGTGGGGGTGATCTGAACCTGACCGGGTCTGGGTCGATCTGTCGGCACTCGCCTTAACAAATCACCCAGTTGTGCACACAGACGCTGTGCGTGTCTTCGGCTTTGCTGCAATCACAGCGGAGGCTCAATGTGACAGAAATTGCGCAGAAGAAACACCTCGTTGTTGTCGTTCGCCTCGAGTGACACCTGGTTGCGATGTCCCGCCAGGAAGACTCAAGGGCCCTCATCACGGTTGCTATCCCCTCCGTAGACCAGGGGTGGAGGACGATTCTCCAGGCACAGAACCAGGTTGTACTCTACAATCCCACCTCTCACGCCCTGTCCATCCGACCATCGGTTGTCCGCCAAGATCGCCTCCCAGATACCTCCCTCTGTCCGTACTGCGGCCGTCCGTTACCCACCGACAATGAGGGTGGAGACGACACTCAAGATCGTGCGGCCAACTATTTTCAGCTGTTAGAGGTCTCGAATGAAGCCCTCTCTCGACCATCGACACCATCTGTCATCGAACCTACGTCTCCCATGGGAGAGAGCTCTACTTTCGCCGCAGAAACGATGGCTCAGGGATACTTCACCGCCTTCTTCGAAGAGGAGTGTAGGCTGGGTATGGGTGCGAATGGGAGTGTCTTTCTGTGCCAGGTGTGTCTCCAGTGATAACCATGTAACTCCCTACTCACGAGTCTCGCTCCCAGCACGTCTTGGACGGGAACCGGCTCGGTACGCTGCGCTGACATCCGCTAGCAACTTTTGCAGGAATGAACCTGTATCTTACAGGTCGTTTTGCCGTGAAAAAGATTGCCGTAGGGGAATCGCACACCTACTTGGTTGACATCCTCCGGGAGGTCCGCTTACTGGAGACATTACGTCACCCAAACATCGTTACGTATCACCACTCATGGCTGGAAACCACCCAGTTTTCTTCATTCGGACCAAAGGTTCCTGCCTTGTTGTATGTCTTGTTGTTGTATCATCGACTGCTCTAACAGCTTTCGCAGCATGCTTATGCAGTGGGCAGAGGGAGGAAGGTTTGTCCTTAGTTTTGACCGGCAAATCACAACTTCTGACGATTATTAGCTTGGACGATTTCATAGATGCAAGGCTCGGTCGCAACCATGGGTCTGATATGCATCAGCCTGGGTTACCGGAACCGGATGTTTGCCCGCCAGAGGATGTTCGTTCACGGTCAGCGAGAATCCGCGCATTCCGAGCACAACAACAGGCACACAGGGAGGGAATCTCTAGACCTTCCAGACCGCCGGCCTCTCTCAAGGCTGTTCACCTACTAAGTGCAGAGGAAGTGAGAAGTCTATTCCGTGACGTCACAGCGGGACTCGCGTTCTTGGTATGAGGCATGTCTTAGAAGGTTTTGGATTCTGACTGTCACTCAAGCACGACAAGTCCATATTACATCTCGACCTAAAACCCGGCAACGTCCTATTGACATGGGATCAAGGGAAACTGATACCCCGTGCGATGCTGTCTGACTTTGGCACGTCCCAGGACATGTTGAATTCCCGAGCACGATCAGGAAACACCGGGACTTTGGAGTATGCCTCACCTGAGTCACTGCCCTCTCCACAAACGGGCATTTTGACACAAATGGACTCTAAGTCGGACATATGGTCGCTTGGAATGATTCTCCACAGACTGCTCTTCTTCAACCTTCCGTATACCTACGCTTCTGGTGGGGATGACGGTAGTGCCGTCGGGGAGAGCGACAAGATGGAAAGACTCGAGAGGGAAATTCTAGAATACCCAGGGTGATGGAAACTTAGCCGTGGCGATTCACAAGCACTGATATCACCCCTAGGTTCAAGTCGACGCAGGAGCTTGAGGTGAAATTCAAAGCGAGAAGGTTGTCAAAAAACTTTTTGGGGCTTTTAGAGAGTTTACTACACGTCATGCCTTCGGTCCGTCCCTCGTCAGAACGTGTCTTAATGGGAATCGATGAAGGAAAGGTAGGATAATACCCAACGTTCAAGTACTATTCATCTCATACCATATTCCCCCCCAGCTCGACCCCCTTCCGGAGGCTGCGAACCTGACACAGACTGCGACCTCACTGATACCCGTGTCTCTGAAGGGGAAGGTCCAACCGCCAATGACCGTTGGCCATACCGGAACAGACATAACGATGGTACCCACCCCTATCTCGCGCAGGCCCTCGTCGCCCACCCCTTCCCGGCCTGCGGAAAAAAGTAGAGCAGAATCAACATCACCACGATTGAGCCCTCGGTTGCTGCCGGTTAAACCGGAACGCAAACTATCCGAGGAAGAGTCGCGGCACAACCACCACAATGCTGTGTGGGCCTTCGCAGTACCACTGCCTGGTGGGAGGGTGATACGTGTGGTTTTTCCCAAGTCTGTCGTTGTGCGGACCGCAAAGTCCGCAGTATTGGCAGCCAAGGTAATACCACTTTGGCTGGACACCTTCGAGAGGCTCATGGATTTGCTTTCTAGGTACTCTCAATCCCCTCCCCTTGTCCTTCCGGCGGCAAGTTGTATGCCTTGATAACTTCCTCCCTCGTGCTCCTCGCTATCTCTGATACCTGGTTCGAAAACTGGAACGTCACGTTCGGGTTAAGTGTACTCCACCTCGCAATCCTTCGATTTGGGTACCACCCTTGCTCTGATACATGAACTCTTTTGATCGCGAAGCGAATAGTAGAAATTCTAACTACTTTTCTAAATCTATGAAACAAGATAACCAGCTATAGTACACTCATAAATATGGCCAACCACCACGTATTATCTGCTCCTACAACATCAGGGCTGTATTATACATGCATGTACATCATCTGGAAGTGTCAGTGTCCCGTTCCCCTGGCTATGACTGAACCTGCTCGACCCTATTTGCGCGAATAAAAGGTAAGACCTTCCGAGCGTGATGCAGAAGGCTTCTGGCAGATGTTGGCAGATTGTGGGGGGCGTGATCGTTGCCCAACGGTTTAAAGGTGGTCCCCAGTTGACGCTGAATGCGTCCCCTCTCAACGTAAGCGACCCAGACGGCTTTCACCGTCGGCGGTGCATTGGCAAGTTCCTTTTTGGTAAGGTAGAACGTCGGCATATCGACGACCCCCTTCCGCAGTTCCTGGAGGGTAATGCGCTCCTCAGCATTCTCGACGAACACTCGGTTCAACAAGAGACGCAGGTCCCGGGAGATCGGGAAGCGCTCCTTCCAAAATAGGTCGGGGTTGGTGTGGTAGCGATCATAGTCGGGGTGTTGGATGGATTGCCAGGCGCAGTGACCAGTAACAAGGGCGAGTAGGATCATACCGAGTGACCATACGTCGGAGGCTTTTGCGGAGAATGTAGTCGGGTCGCCGGCACGATGTGTGGAGCATTCTTGATCCAAGGCAAGTCAGTTGATCGTAAAGTAGGAGGAAGTCGAGGTCTACTGACCCCAACTCATATACATCGGGCTACCGCATCGACAGCGAACCATGTCCTCCGTCGTGGCCAGCCCAAAGTCGGCGAGGAAGACGTGACGGCCATCCTCACTGCAGAGAATGTTTTCCGGTTTAATATCACGGTGGGAGATACCATGTTCATGGCAGTACTCGACGGCAGAAAGCACTTGCAGAAATATATCGCGGATCCGGTCTTCCTGTGCGCCGTAATGATAGGAAGCGATCGCAGTGAAGAGATCACCGCCGCGGTAGAAGTCGAAGACGAGGAGATCTCCGGTGAAGCCGCTATGGATACCGTGGTGACCAAGGCGAACGTTGGGGTAGAGGGCGACTGTGTGGGCGATGTTTTCGTGACCCTGGACCTCCTGCTGCATATGGAATTCCTCGGCTGAGCGGTCAGCAGACTGATGAATCCTGGGGATCACTTTTACTGCGACCTGACGATGTGTCTTCGTGTATTCGGCTATATAGACGGTTCCTGACGATCCCGGGATGAGACGCCGCTGGAGCTTGAGTGGTCCGTCGGGTGTGTCGACGGTTCTGCCGGTGAGGTTTGTGGCAGAACCGCTCGGGAAGAGGGCCATACTGGGAGAGTGAGGGGGTGAGTGAGAGGTTGATGCTGGGCCTGGGGAAAACTGGATCGCTCATATACAGCGATACATCTTACATCATCGGTAGAGGTGCGGGCCCGAGTCTTTAAATAACCACGACAGCCCGGGGAGAGTGATGATCCGTCTTACGGGATGGCTCAGGGCCATGTCGTCGGCCCGCGGCCGGCAGGCCGAGACCCCACGATCACGGGTTCGCCAGGGCAGACGGGCTATTTTAAGGGCGGCGTTTCTTACCGCTTGTTTAATAGATGGCTAATTTTCAGGTAATAGGCACCGCCGGGTTTCATATCATGTCTAACGTTTGGCAGGATGTGGAGTCCCTGCAGACAGCAATCGAGGCGATAGTGCGCGAGAAAGACTCCCAGATGTCGCTTGCAGAGCTATATCCGGCCCTGGAGGCTTCGCCTCTGACACCATCGCTGGTTCGTCTGATAGTGATTGCCTCTGTCGTCGTAACCGATACGTGAAACGCAGGACCCCCTGACGGTCATACCGCTTCTGATATCATACCACTGCACCCATGCCGTCCCAGCTATCAGAGTGGTCTCCGAAAAGGCCAATGCAAAGGAGATCCTACTCGTTCTGCAAGAGATCCTGGAACGCCTGAGTCATGCTGACGAACAAGGAGATGAGGAAGAGTCCGAGGAGCTCCCCCCCACTCTGCAGCTGGAACGAGTGGTTTTTTCTTACGCCTATAGTAAGCATGTTTTATAATCCACCGCCGCGGACTTCTCACCCCACTGAGCAACCAGTTCTGCCACGGGTGCTGCCTAAGGAAAAGTCCACGGGGGAGCGCCTTCACGGGGTGCTCCGCGATCTTGGAAAACATATCCTCGTTCTGGTCCCGCGTTCGGAACAGCGCGAGGGTCAAGCGGTCCTCCACTCCGTAACCGCATTTATCAACAACCTCCTGGATTATTTTGCGGATCACCTTTCCGACATTACCCAGCTGACGCCCTGCATCGTGAGTCAGATCGACCTCGGGGACCAGTTCGGTGCTGACCTCCGATAAAGGACGCACTATTTTCGTTACTTGACACCACTCTAGCGGCATGTGCGAACTGCTTACGCACGTCTTTGGCTCAAAGAACCTTCGAGGCTCTATACCCGACGTTAGTGGTAAACTCTGCCATCGACCCCGAGTGGAACACCGGAGAGAACCTCGTCTCGGGAGCATTGGTAGTTTTCTCTGCCTTGCTGTTGTCGAACAACTTCATGGACCTGAATTTTAGGCTGCTGCGAACAGACTGGGTTATGATACCGCCTCGCTATCGAGCAATCCTACCCTTGGAAAGCTCATCCTTCTGGCACACACCAACCTCCAGGATCCTGATTCCTTTGTGCTGCTCGAGACCTATTTGCCTGTTATCCTGGCATGCCTAAGGGCAAATAACGGCCTGGACGAGGCGTCGGCATTTCTGCTCATTCATACCTCAGCCATGACTCGAATAAAACCTCATCCCCCCATCCTCCCCTTTGACTTCATGATAAAGTTCTCCCTCGTTCTCCCGTCTTTGATGGGCGTCCATCCAGACCCTCCTACCCGACATATGCTATTCCGCCTGACGTCCCTTACACTATCACTAACGGAACCCTCACTACGAGTACAGATACTGATGGACATGCTAACAGACCCCACACACTCGCCACAAACTCGCATCGCCGCGATCAGTCTGGTGAAGGAGAGTGTTCTACACGCTTTGAATGGGACCAACATTCTCCCTGTCTTATCACCACTCGAAGACATCTTTGGAACCTCATTGTTCCTAGAAATTTTGGGTCCCACTCTCTTCCGGCCCAATCCTTCCGATTTATTTGACAACCCAAACTTCGATCCACAAGAGTTCATCTACTCTCCCGAGCCGAATCGGTTGATCGAATGTTTGGCTTTCTACTACGTGTTGGTCCACCGCGATACGGAAAACAGAGTTGGTGCACGAATTCTGCCGCGGTGGAACACGAATTACTGACCAACGCTAGACCGGGATACGTGACAGGGTGAGGGTTGCAGATACGGAGCTCAAGTTCCTCCGGCCGCTTCGCAATTTCCTCGGACGATATAACGACCTAAGTAAGTGGTTGATAAGTATCGCATGGGGTTTCTATGGTAACACTGGTGCTAGGCAACTCTGAAGCTGTGATGGTGTTTGCTGGGTTACAAACAAGCCTCGAGAGGGTTGACAGCGCGACGAAAGACCTCTTGAAGGGGTGGGGGTACCAGTCCTTTTAATATACAAACTGCGGGGTGTGCTATCTGCCACTAGGATTACGAATACAGGTCCACACGCGTGCAATGTACTGGCATAGTTTGTGGGAAAGTGCCAAGGGGACAGACGCCCCCAAACACAGCACTGTATGATGATCGAGAGTCCCAATCGTTGCGAATCAGCTGGAATGTCCACGGCAACCATGCCTCGAGGATCCATTCATGAACTTCCATCAGAACGTCGTTCTGCGGAAAACAAACTCCAATTCAGCTGGCTGCGCTGAAGCCTTGAATACCCTGTGCACGGTTTTTGGGAAAACGCGTGGGGTATCCGGAATCCATATAACAGGTATACTAGTATTTGTCTGAATTCAGCAGCACTGTCATTTTTCAGTCACAACGCGGTTGCGAATCCTGGGCCTTCCCTATTTAAACCCCGTGTCGGTACAGGTCGTCGCGGTCCCAGATGCAACGATCCTTCCGACACGCCCACACTCTGATGGTTGCCTTAAACTCGGTGGACTATGACACCTCCGAAGGGTCCAGGACGAGGCATGATTTGGAGCGGTTTACCTCTTTAGGCACGATGCTGTCGTGCGTAGCATACGGTTAGTCCCGCCTGCTTTCTAGCCAAACACCGGCGTTGACTCCTGCAGATGCTCAGGTGCGCACGTCGCAGTTTACCTCCTCGCGATAAAGTACATGCATCACACGTCATCGATTATGACCCCTCAAAATCGGCTGTGGTTGACCCTTTCGATGCTCCTGCTCATGTGTGCGACCGCAAGCCTAGCGCTTCAGATCCGCTGGAGTTGGGACGTAGAACGAATGCTCGAAGGTTACGATTCCGCTTTCAACATCGCCCGCGTCACATTGTCAGTCTGTCGTTCAGTTCCTATGTGTTCAATTGAATAAATGCTTTGCCTGTAGATTCATGACAATCAACTGGGTTTCCGACTCCATCCTCGTGAGTATCCCTCGTTTTCGTTCCCCCACCCACATCGAACATGATCTAGCTGTTCAGGTTCTTCGCGATCACCGGTCGTAAGCTCGCCAAAATGATCCTCCCGTTGGCAATGATCATGTCCTCCATCGGTGCATACCATTATCTCGAATTCTCCTGCATCGTCTCACATCTCTGCGATAGTCATATCCACCACTTACAACCAGGAAATCGCCGCGACGTACACAAATTCCTGGTCCGACACCTCTAACACCATGATGATCACCTACCTCTCCCTGTCGTGCGGGTTCAATGTCTACCTGACAGCTCACATTGTGGTGTACATGGTGCAGAGTACTCGGAAAAATAGCGCGACCCGAATCCTATGTAACCAGATCGCCTCCATGTTTGTCCAAAGCACCCTGCTTTACCTGGTCCCCACCCTCGTCTTCATTGCCCTCTGCGCAGAGCGGAACCTCGGTCAAAACCTGCTCTTCCCTCTAATATGTCAAATTCAGGTGAGTTTCGTCTCTCATTCGTATGTCCTATCGATGCAGCGGCCCGGGCTGACGGCTCGTTGGATCATGTGTAGCCTTTAACTCCCTTACTCGTCGTCATGCGCGTAGCGCAGAATCGGCTTCTGAAAAGAGAAAGCGGAGTGATCACGGCGGACGAGCTTTTGTCTGGGTCTGTTCCACGTAGACCACGTCTGACACTAAAACTGGACTTCAGACCCCGCAACGCTTCGGATGTCGAGAGAGGAGAATCCTGGATTGAAACCCCAATGGCCCCAACGACGTCCAGGCTGCCAGAACCTCTGCCCTTTGTGAAGGTCAAGTCGGGCCCCCCCTCCGCCATTGAGATGCTCGATTCGGAGAAGATGGGCGGGCTCCGGAAGTCGCAAGACTCGAGAAGGGCATCGTGGTTGACTTCCCCATCCTCTTCAACCTCGACTCACCTCCCCAGTTACACAAGCAGCCAAGAGGACCTGAGGATTGGAGATTCTCGACTATATGACCCTCTGGGCGCGGTAGGCACGCCTCGGAACAGTTATAGTTATTCCCCAACAACCTCTCCCAGCGACGCATCCTATTCATCCTACAATTCATCGAACCCTCTTATGTAGCCTCCTGCGGTCATTCATGTCATTGTTCGTGTTTTGCTATCCGCTAATCTTCTACTTCCGCTCGGACTCGTAGCTATTTTCATGTAATTCACCATTGTCGCTTTCCACGTTTTGCACCGTTTACAGTACCACATTCCCATTGTCACAGTATATATCAATGTATCTCTAAGCATTTGTCTTGCACCTCCGAATGGAAACGAAGGGCCTCGATCAACTTTCACGATTATACCAACGTGGGCATGCGATGTACGATAGTTGTAGGGAGAGGGTAATGGATATGATTGGTAAGGAAAAAAGGAAAATGTGTCCATTGGAAATTGGCGCGCGTTCCCACAACAACAGCAACAAAAGACTGAGTCAGTGCGGTAAGAGCACATTTCGAGTGAAAGCGTCCGATGGTTCAAGGAGATACATGGTATGAAAATATCCGGTGAGAAAGTCAATCAGTGAAGACATGCGAAGAGGGGAGAATCCAAGATAAATGAGATCAGTCCTCGGGGAATACGAGGCGGTTACTCTCGATTCCGAATCATCGCCGAGCGAAGGCAGATGAAGCCGGAGAGGAACATGCAAAGTAGGGTCGCCATCACCGTGACGAAGGTTCCGCTCAGCGGGGTGGAATGAGGGCCGCTGCCGCAAGCAGTACATTCCCAGCCTGAAACAAAAGCGTGAATCAGACTACTCCACAAGGGTGAAGAGACATTGCTCACCGCTTGCAAGGGGAGTGTAAGGTAGGGGAGTGTACAAAGCAAACGTCAATGCGGTGTTCGGATTGAACACTCCTCCCTGCCTGACCGCGCCTGGCCCCCGCTCATCCCAGATTGCAAGTGTGTACCTCAATGGCGGAAGTTGAAGTTCTGGGTGTGCTTGGTTGTATTCGTATGGGTCCCACACTACTGATGTCGAATCTCCGGGTATAACGCCGTCCGTCGGACCAACCGGGTATGTGTAGCCATTTTCGCAGAGAGCCGAAACCGTCAGGTGTTGGGGAGTGACATAAAGGTATGTGAAGTTCCAGGCGAAGGTAATTTGTTCGTCTGGGGAAATCTTGAAGTAGGATGTTGCTGTCTGTGGTGGCTGGGTGACTGTCAACCCACCAGCGGCTGCCGTTTGGGGGATGCTACGAAAAAAAGATGATCAGTCGAACGCCCGACACAGCTTTTGTTCCACGGAAGCTAACCTGATAGAAGACATTGTCGTGGTCATTTTGGCTGGTTGGTCGGGGTAGGGGAGGCCGTGGCAGGCTCGAGGCTTGAGGTGTAGAGGGAAAACCTGAGAGTGTGTGTCACGCCGTGACGGTTGTCGCAAAGATCATGATATTATCATCGCTCAACCGGCCTCCTAACTCTCTAACCGGTCTACGCGAAGAGCAAGCGCGGGAGGATTAGAGTAAGTACAACGGACAGTGTTTGCTATGCTTCTTCCATCCAGGCTCCAACATTTCCTCCAGCATAAATCTCCTCCTCAGGCGGTCCGCCCCATTCATCCTTGTTCTTGGTCGCCTTGATCAAATGGTCAAAACCCTTCCAGAAGGCTGAGACATAGACAGCAACTCGTACCTTCGTCAAGAATTCCTTGCTCTTTCCAACCTCTCTATTCAGCACGGCAAAAAGTGCTGCTTGGTGTTGTGCCTCTGCCAGCACCTGATCGATCTCCTCCTTCGAGAACTGGGCTGGTGGGTCTGAGAACGTCACTGTATCGTCCGCGGATATGGTGGCGCAAATCTCGTCCCGTTCGATCTTCCGGAATGGTCAGGTTAAGATGCTCGAGTGACTTCGGTGCCCAGTCCTTACCATCTTTAAAACAAGCGCCCGGACCTCCTCAACATCAGGAATTCGTACATTCTTGCCGATTTCGGCCAAGCCGAGGGTCAAGTATGTCGAGGTGAGCCTTTTGATCAACCTCCGTGGTGCACGTTCCAATGCTTGGTTGATTAGGCCAGTATTTCCGTCCTGCAAGATTGTGAAGAGCGGCCAGAGGCAGGTTATTGAAGGCTCACATTGGCAAAGAGCGCGGCATCAGCCTCCGCAATTTTCTTCAGCGTAGCAATCTGTTGTGGGTAGGCCTTCGCAAATGACCCATATGGCGATGCCTTCAACAACCGGACTAGAGAGTTGTTGGTGTATTTTGGTACGGCTGTCGTCTATGAGTAATATTGTCAGCTCTGAATCGCGTGCCAGGCTGGGACCAACTCACCGACCCTCGAGATATCAGTTGAACAAGGGTCAGTTTCTTGTATGCCTCAAATTGGATAGCAGCGGGGACCTGCGCAGGGCTACTGACGCAGATCTCGAAAAACTCTTCGGCCTCCTCCCACCTCTTCAGCGCAGCGAACGCCATCCCTCCAGCATAGTGATACACCAAGTTATCGTTATAGTGAAGGTCGGCCAGTGAGCTATCGATCTCCGTGATGGGGATTTGGAGCACAGAGACGGCCATCTGGAAGTGGCCGGTAGCAACGCATCCCTGAGACAATTTGAGGCACTTGCAGGTCAATAGAACCGAAGACACCTACTGCGACGAAGATTGGATGGATAGGAGTTAGGTGTGATGGACTTGGCGGGAAACGGGAGACAAGATTAAGGAGACACATCAACGGTTGCCTGGGCTGGACGTATACACGTTAAGCGGGAGGTTACGAGGTAATATTAGGAATGTCGCACAGAGTCTGTACTCTCCGCGATATCTTGCAGGTTCCTGGCCAAATACACCACTGAATCCAGTCATATCAACGGGGGCAATAAAGGGAGCATCAATTGATAGTACCGTGTTCACTCGCAACTATTGCTTGGGGAACATCGAAATTTTGGCAGAAAACTTCGAGATATCCTAACGTCGGGAAGTTGTTCTTTGTTCGAAACCTTGCTGATCTGTGGCGTGCGGGTCGTCAGTGTTTTCAATATCGCAGTGCAGCGCGTTATCGGGCGCACAGGATGTGAAGTACTCCAATTGTATGCTGTGCGATGTCAAGCACGGTGAGAGGATCCTGGCCGTTGCTCAATGGACCGGCTAGGATAGTGTCCCTAACATCGTTGGGCGCGAAGGTGCGCAGCGAGTGGCTGAGCTGTGAGTAATTATTGGTGTTGGTTATCTCGACGACGACGACATCCAATGACGGGGCGGTCATGACTCGTTGTCTTTGGCGATGTCGGTGCCGGCGTGCTGGATGAGATGAGATGCTGGGCGCCGGGAGATAGTGTTACGGATCAACAAGGTTCGGATGTCAGTCTGACTCTGATCAAGGATTTATCAAGCAAACATGTCCTGTGCTTATTCACCCACTTCTATCCATAACGACGACGACTACGACGACCGTGACTGCACCAGCAACGACAAGTCCAGTGACGTCCACCTATCGCATGGAAGAACCGGATACCCCCCTCACTTCCCACACAAACCAATCCCCCGGCCGCCACTCCAGGAACAAACGACTACCTTCAGGACAACCTAGACACCCTCGCCCCCCCAAGAATAACCCGGAACCCTCAAAGGATAACTCACAGTCTAAAAGTCTGCCGAAGTCAGACACTGCTGGAGGTCGGGCGACTCCATCCACCCCTCGATCTGCTTCCCCGGGCGACAAAGGGAATGATTCTTCGGCCTCGCACACACACCGGAAAAACAAACCGAACCCCAAATCAAGGAGTATTCCGAGTACAAAGGAGTCGGGGGATAATCCTGCCCGCGTGAAACCCCCACAAAACACGTCGGATTATCTCCAGCGACGGGATCAGAAAAAGCCCGATGGCGGTACCACCGATGCTAGCGATCCGAAGCCGCCTCGACGAGAAAACAAAACTGCACGCCGCCACAAAGAGCCCAAAGTTGACTCTGAGTCCATCCGTGACTCTGAAGATCCCGAACCTTCGTCTCTGAGGCAACGTCCTCCTCGACAGAAGAGACGGGGGAAGTTCGACGGAAAATTGACTACTGGGGATGCTGAGCCTCCCCAGGAGGAGCGTCGCGTCAACACCAAGCGCGGAGAGTATTGGGTTGACTACTCAGCGGACGACCTTACTTCTAGGCTTATCCACGACCTCCGTACCCCTCCCTTCCTTGACTGCGCTATATGCTATAACCCCATCCGCCCACACCAGCCCACCTGGTCATGTTCCCCGAATACTCCGGCTATTCCTACGGAGGGCTCTCAACAGGCCCAATATTGTTGGACGACTTTACATCTCAAATGTGTCCGCTCCTGGGCTTCAAAGAGTATTGCAGACGTTCGGCAAGCGTACGAGGCTCGTGGAGAGAACAAACCGGGCGAATGGTTGTGTATTGGGTGTCGCGCGAAGCGAATGGTTGAACCAACCTTGTACAGGTGCGCCCATCGCTGATACCCTCTCGTCTAGTACTGATCAGTGTCGTCCGTTAGGTGTTTCTGTGGAGCAGACGTTGATCCTAAGCCTCCAAGACTAGCGACACCCCACTCCTGCGGCAACACTTGTACGAGAGAAAGAACTTGCGGTCATTCTTGCCCCATATTCTGTCATCCTGGACCTTGTCCTCCCTGTCAGGTTACAAGACAGGTGCCGTGCTACTGTGGTGGCAAAGTGCTTTCTTACAAGTGCTCGAACCTTTCTCCCGTGGAGCCCGCTGCCACAGAGAGGATCTCTTGCGGGAATATCTGTGATAAGAAGCTCTCCTGCGGTAACCATTCGTGTGCGAACGTTTGTCACCCTGGGCCTTGTACGCCTTGTGCCGAAAAGGAAGTTGTGAAGTGCTACTGTGGAAAGGTGGAGACAGACATTGCCTGTGGTGCTGGAGAACCCCAGTCCTGCGATGTGGACGGCGAGGGATTGTGGGTTGGCCGCTTCAGATGTGAGAACACTTGTGAAAGGTGATTGTTTACAACTCATCTGCCTTGTCTCTCGTGACTGACAATCGTTTAGGTTTTTCGACTGTGGCATCCATAAATGCTCAAAACCGTGTCACGTACCCTCCTTCAAATCTACCCCCTGCCCACGATCTCCTTCCATCGTCACCCGTTGTCCTTGTGGGGGACACCCCATATCCTTATCGGAGGCCGAGTTTTTCCCTCCGGGTAGCAATCTCGCACGGGTGACATGTGCAGATCCGATACCCACCTGTAAATCACTTTGCTTGAAGCTGCTTGACAGCTGCTCGCACACCTGCTCCTCGCCGTGTCATACCGGGCCTTGTCCTCCTTGCCGGATCAAGATAGTCCGTCCTTGTCGGTGTGGTGCCACCACACAAGATGTAGACTGCCACAGGGACCAGAGCGGGACGTACACAGAAATCCTCTGCGATCGGCCGTGCGTCGCCTTGCGTGGCTGTGGTAAACACCAGTGCAATAGGATTTGCTGTCCGCTCGCGTCTCTTGCTGGGATCAAAGGGAAAGGAAAGAAAAAAGCTGAGGATGCATTGGACGAACACGGTTGGCACATCTGCGATCTCGTCTGTAAGAAACCGCTTTCGTGTGGGAATCACACTTGCGAGGAGCGAGATCACAAGGGCCCCTGTCCCCCATGTCTGAGAAGTTCATTCGAAGAGGTGAGATTTCTCCTCCTGTTCTTCATCTGATCACAATATCGACTACAATCCCAGAGGTTCTGTCACTGTTCCAAGACGGTTTTGGAGCCTCCGATACCATGTGGTACAAGGGTCTTTTGCAATTACCCTTGTGATCGACCCCCACCACCATGTGGCCACGGGAAGCACCCACATTTATGTCACGAAGATCCATACCCCTGCCCTCCTTGTTCCTTCCTGACGAGTAAACTGTGTGCATGTGGGAAGAAGATGGTGGGAAATGTCATTTGCTCCCGCGAGAAGGTGTTTTGCGGTCTGCCGTGCGGAAAGTTGGTCTCTCCGTTTCTAGTCCACCAGTACCGTTTTCTGAGGCATCCTAGGTCCCTCAAATGTGGTTTCCACCGGTGCGACAGAATGTGCCACTCCGACGACTGTGGACCGTGTAAGAATCCTTGCGGAAAGCCACGGAAGTTGTGGTGAGTCAACTTTTCCACTGCTAACTGATCGTTTTTTTATTCCACCACCACAGCCATCCCGCTGTCCACCCTTGCACAGATCTGTGTCATGCCCCAGGCTCCTGCCAGGAGACCGAACCCTGCACTGCAACGGTAATCATCACTTGCTCATGCGGACGAATTCGTCAGTCCGTGCAGTGTGGTCGCAAACTCTCGAATCCGAGTGGCGGTGAGGGTAGTAAGACACTTACGTGCACCAACGAGTGCGCGATCGCGAAGAGGAACGCGCGGTTGGCGGAGGCATTGGGTATCTCTTCCGGTGGGACTGAGAGGAGCAAAGCGACGTATCGCGACGAGATAGTCGCGTTCGCTCGAGCGAACCCCAAGTTTCTTCCCCTTGTAGAGAAGAGTCTGGCTGAGTACGTTATCTACCGTTCACCTTTCTCCCTTGGTGCTTGCTGATGCTTTTCACCTTAGTTTCATTCAATCCGATAAGAAGACACTGGTCTTGCCGAAGATGCCTCCTGATAGGAGAAAGTTTGTTCAAGAGGTGAATCCACCCTGACATTCTCCCCGATAGAGACGATAACTTATAATTTGTTTCTAGTTGGCTGCAATCTATAGGGTGGACACTCAACTGGTCGACCCAGAACCGCACAGAAGCGTCCAACTGATTCGTAGGATCGACAGCCGGATTCCAGACCCACTTCTATCCACTATGGCTGCACCAGCTCTGGGCAAACTTACAGACATCCGTACTCGTCAGACGACAGCACCCGCTCCCGGTTCTTCTAAACCTGTGGCAACTTCGAGCGGGTCCCCGTGGGGCAGAGGTTGGTCGTCCGTTACCACAAAACAGCCCCAGCCTGTTGCCTCAACCAACGTGAGCCCAATTATCGCCACTCCCCCGGTGCGACCTGTTACACCTGTGCGAAGGGAGCAAACCGCCTCTCCGAGGAAACCCGATGTCCAGGTCGGCCCGGTTCCGCAGGCCGATTTGAATGTCCCGGATGACTGGGAAGAGGACGCGTGATCGCATACACCCTTACGACTCGGTTGCTGAATCCAGAGGATCCTTCGTACACAAGCTATTAGGCACATGAATAAAAGTTGGATTAAAAGTAAAAGCTACGAAACACATTGCACGGTCGGTGCTTCTGCCAAAGGGCACCACAACACGGTCACGAGTTCAACGCAACCGTGGGTCCCACGCGGAAACTCGCCACCTTTCAGATTCCAACCCCCATGAACGCGTACAGCGAGGCGGCCACCACGCTGGATTCCCCTCCTCACTATATACCAGGATATTTCGCCTTCTGCTCTCCAAAGTTCGCCCAACCGATCGAGCTAACCCGGCCGCAGAATGGGAGTCCGCGACCTATTCGAACGCTCCCGCCCGCCTCAACCGTCCACTCCGAGAACTACCCATCGTCACGCGCGACTGAATTGACACCAACGTTCACGAATGTCACCGCCACTTCACATTTCCCACCCGATATCAGCAACGACAGCAACGCCAATCCATCCCTTCCTCTCGTTGAACACGCCAACCGCACGGAAATCCGTCGGCGCCAAAAGCGCGTCGAATCAGAAACGTCCGAAGCTTTGAAAGGCGACGTTGAATGGGTGCGATCGGGCGGGGTCCTCCGAGACAGCAACGGTCGACGAGATTTTGTACGAACGAAACAGATCCGGGACCAGCTCGACGAGCAGGAACGAGAGAGGAAGGCGTTGGCAGCGTGGATGGAATACGAGGATCGGTGGCGGGCGGGTCCGTTGATCGGTCACTGTGGCAAGAGTTCCTTCTCGGACCTCAGAAGGGAGGATCCCCGGGATCAGGGGATTAGGTTCAGGGACATATCTTGGCCTGTGGCTAAGCACCCCGAGAGTTCCGATGGGTTGACGGTGGGTGCGGTTAGGGAGTTCGTCCTCGCCCCTCTGCGGGGGAAGGATATCACTCCGTCGAAGCGGAAGGACCGGATTCGCCAACTCCTCCTCCGATACCACCCCGATAAGACCGCGTCCTTGCTCTCTCGAGCTGCAGAGGAGGAAAGGGACCAAATCCGTGAAGGGATCAATAATGTTTTTATGAGCCTGAAAGCTTTACAAGGAGATCCAGAACTTCAGGACTCGAAATGAATACCACTCCCAAGCCCCTGCATTTGCTGTTTGATGGCCTAACCAATTGTCTGTATACTCTCACTACCTAATTGTGTATCATACCATTTTGTAGACAGCATGTAATTTACGCACAGCGGTTCCCGCATTCTAGTATGCAATGAGATTTTGGGGGCGTATCACAGCCCACGCATTTTCAACTCTACCGTCCTCATAACCGGGTATACCAACGCCGCCACAAAGAACGCCAATTCAAATCCAATATCACCCGTCACCTTCCCAATCGGCCCCGTCCACCAAACCTGTTCCATCGCCGGAACGATGACGCCGACAGAAACCAGGCACGCCCCGATGGCCGCGAGCCCCGTGGGCAGCCTGCTGGGCGTGTTCCATGCCCCATAATCATACGCGCTGAAATCGTTCCGCCTGAAGACGAAGTGCTCGACCAGGACGACAGCTCCGAACATAGATGCCCAATATCCCAGGAGAGCAAGGAAGTTGGTCAGAGTCACGTAGAATCTGTGGGCCCCGACCAGAGACACTGGAATAATACTGAGAATGTGGTGTGATCAGTCTCGTCGACTTGGGGGTGTTTTGAAGATGAACGTACACCGCAGTTGCGGCCAAAGACAAGAGGTACCTCGGCACCACGACCAAGCGGGGTACCAATACCTGGAGGTTGAGCGTCATCGTGTAGAAACCCGCCGCGATATTGGACGTCAAGTTAATGGCGAGTAGAACGACTAGGATCTTTCCAAAAGTCCCCGCTGGAGACAACATCTCTGCCAGTAGGCCACCGACATTGTCGCCTTCGAACGCTGCTGCCCATGATGGGACAGCCGGGGAGGCAATGGCACACGCTGCTCCAAGACATTGCGCTGGGACCTGGCTCGCCGATGTGAGCAAACGGATTAACCAATCAAGTGATATAAAGGTCTCACGATGGAAAACACAAATCCGAGAACGGAGTAAGGGAAAATCCTCCAACTGGAAGATGAACGTGAGTACGATTCAGTCAAATTTTATGCAACCGTCACGGAGAAAGGAAACCCAACCTGGGACCATCAGGGGAATAATAGATCGTAAAGTCGGAACCTGCGGGGGCATACGTTATCGTGAAGCCCGCAATGACTGCAGCAAACGAGAAGATCGCCTGGATAGTCGCAGGTTCCGCGGGGGGTGAGATCAGGTGCTTTCCGCTCACCCCGAGCGCGACGACATAAGCAACGAGCACAGGGAACCAGATGACGCGCTCGAACCACATGAGCACCTTGTACCCACAAAACGAGACCTGAGGTAAATGTTACGGTACGTCCTCAGGTGATAACACCCGGGAACACTCACGACGAGAGATATGATGGCAACTATGATTATCCCAACGCTACAGCACACTTGATGTGAGTGATGCGCTTGTAAGAGATCAATCAGCTCCGCCTACCTCCAACTCAGGTTTCCATCTGATACACTGGCAAGCGTCTGGCCTCCCAGAATCGAGTTCAATATACAAAACCCGCAAATACCGATGAGGTTGAGGGCGCAGGGTATGATAGTGCCATAATACCTTTGCAGGGTGAAATGGTCATCCCAGTGTTCGACTTGGCAGAAATTACGATGTTATACTCACCCGAAGCTATATCGTGCCTGGCACATTTGCCGGAGGCCTGAACCGCATCAAATCTAATCGGAACACGACGGATAAAGCCTGGGTATCATACCTGTGCGTGGACCCCAGGTAGCCCTGAAACACGGTAGAAACGATTGAGTTCTCTCAGAATCCAAGAGAAAAAAAGGCCGAAGGTGCTTACAAATAGGATGGAAGGATAGCACAGATGATGTTGAAGAATAGTATAACCAGGCATGAATCCCGCAACCCGAGTCCAAATATGGCTGGACCGAGCGTTCCGGCAGAGAACCTGAGCGACGTGTCACCAGTCAAGTCGCATAGACAAGAGGGGGTAGACAAACGATAGGATATTGAAGTTGCTAGAGAACCAAATGAAGAATATTTTGTTGTACTGTGTATCCGTTCTGCTCTCTGGTGGAACAGGGAGAATTCCTGAGATAGTTAACCAAGTAAGCCTCGAATACCAGATTGACCAAGAAAGCTGGACCAACCTCTGGCTTCGACGTCCAATTTGATCATAACGCGCGTCCACCACTTGGCGACTTGAGCATGTTCGACATCGTCGATCCCCTCTTGATAATCCGATTTCTCTCCAGGTTGTTTCGGTTCGTAACTCGAGTTCGAGGGCATTGGGAGAGAAAATTTGCGGTGGAAGGGGAACTAGGCTGGGATTTCCCGATCGGAGGAATTAAAGTTGCAGCAGATTGATCCAGCGGGTTTCATTTCGATGACCGCTGTTTACCTTTTGAATGTAGTGACGTCTGGAACCACAACATCGCGGCACCGGGCAGTCCACAGATCAAGCTCAGTGGGCCAGGACTAGGTTTCCCACGTGCCTTCCGGTCTGTGGGGCCCTCCGTGGCTCTCCATTCGTACCGGGGATGTTTCGTCGACCTTTGCAAGCGGCATGAGTGTGTGGATGAGTTATGCCCGGGAGATCTGGCTCCGACGGCTCTACAGTCCGAGAAGCGAGGGGGAAAACCAAGTTGCCAACCCAGCAAGTTCAGTGTATGAGCCGGCCGATGCCGTGATGCAGGACCCAATACGATCGCACCGCATCCTGCTTTTCAAAAGGTGCCTTCGGCCCGACCGTTGGGAGGCGGGTGCGCTTTCTCGTTCCGTCATCCGCGCCCGTGAAGATCTCACAGCTTGCCGTAGTGCTCGAACTGTTTGGGGGGGGGTGAAAAGCCACCATTGTGGCTTTCTCCGTGTACCTGCTCACTTCTATAGGTCAGGGGTTGGCTAACAGCATGGAGACACTTCTCATAATGCGCTTCTCTGGGGAGGGGGTCTTCGGTTCTGCCCCCGCAGCGGCGGGTGGCAGATATGTGGGGTGTTTCTGGTCGGGCCGTCACTTCCGCGATTTTCCCGACCCGTGTTCCCATACTCATTTTACGCGCAGGAGTTCTCGTATTCTACTAGAGTACACAATCAGATATTGATGGTATATCACAACCCACGCACTTTCAATTCCACCGTCCTCATAACCGGGTATACCAATGCCGTCACGAAGAACGCCAATTCGAATCCAATATCTCCTGTCTTCCTCCCAATCGGCCCCGTCCACCAAACCTGTTCCATCGCCGGAACGATGATGCCGACAGAAACCAGGCACGCCCCGATGGCCGCGAGCCCAGTAGGCAGCCTGCTGGGCGTGTTCCATGCCCCGTAATCATACGCACTGAAATCGTTCCGTCTGAAGACGAAGTGCTCGACGAGGACGACAGCTCCGAACATGGATGCCCAATATCCCAGGAGAGCGAGGAAGTTGGTCAGAGTCACGTAGAATCTGTGGGCCCCGACCAGAGACACTGGAATAATGCTGGGAATATGGTGTGATCAGTTTCATCGGCTTAGGGTCCGTCCGAAGGTGAACGTACACCGCAGTTGCGGCCAAAGACAAGAGGTATCTCGGAACCACGACCAAACGGGGAACCAATATCTGGAAGTTGAGTGTGATCGAGTAGAAAGTCGCTGCGATGTTGGACGTCAAGTTTACCGCGAGTAGAACGACCAGGATCTTGCCAAAAGTCCCCACCGGGGACAATATCTCGGCCAGCAGGCCACCGATATTGTCACCTTCGAACGCCACTGTCCATGACGGGACAGTTAGAGCGGTGATGGCACACGCCGCTCCAAGACATTGCACTGGGACCTGATTCGCTTATGTGAGCGAACCAGACAATCAATCTAGTCGCATCAGAGACCCACGATGGAGCACAGAAATCCGAGAATCGAGTAAGGAAAAATTCTCCAGCTGTGAGACGAACGTCAGTTAAATTCCGTACAACCGTTGCAGAGAAATAAGACCCGACCTGGGACCATCTGGGGAATGATACATCGTGAAGTCGGAACCCAGGGGGGCGTACGTTATCGTGAAGCCCGCGATGACACCAGCGAATGATAAAATCGCCTGAACGGTCGCAGGTTCCGTGGGAGGGGAGGTCAGGTGCCTCCCACTCACCCCGAGTGCTACGGCATAGGCAACGAGCACAGGGAACCAGATGATGCGCTCAAACCACACGAGCGCCTTATATCCACAGAACGAGACCTGAAGCAAAGGTCAGGACGTGTCCTCAGATGACAGTGCTCGGAAGCGCTCACGACGAGAGATATGATGGCGACTATGACTATCCCAACACTACAGCATAATCGACGTGAATGATGCGCTTGTTGCAGATCCCCGATCGGCCCCGCCTACCTCCAACTCAAGTTCCCGTCTGATATACTGGCCAGCGTCTGACCTCCTAGAATGGAGTTCAGTATACAAAACCCGCACATACCGATGAGGTTGAGGGTGCAGGGCAGTATGACGCCGTAATACCTTGACAGGGTGAAGGATGGTCATTCCGGTATCGGATTCAACTAGCCATATGGTGTAACACTCACCCGAAGCTATATCGTGCCTGGCACATCTGCCGGAGGCCTAAAGCACGTCAGGTCAAATCTGAACATATTGCATGGTGGCTGGACTTCACACACCTGTGCGGGGGCCCCAAGTGGCACTGGAACATAATAGGGACAAGCGAATTTACTCAGAGTCTAGGGGCAAAGAGGCCGGAGGCGCTTACAAATAGGAAGGGAGGGCGGCGCAGAGGATGTTGAAAAAGAGGATCACCAGGCACGAATCCCTTAGCCCAAGCCCAAAAACAGCAGGGCCAAGCGTTCCGGCCGAGAACCTGGGTGACACGTCACTTGAGCCAAGTCGCCTGGACGAGAGGAAGTAGACAAACGAGAGGATGTTGAAGTTCATGGAGAACCAAATGAAAAATATCTTGCTGTATTGTGTGTCCGTCCTGCGTTCTGGCGGGACGGGGAGGATTCCTGAGACATGTAATCGACTCAGCAAGACTCGAATCTTAAATCGGTCAAGGACGGCTGGATCGACCTCTCGCTTCGACGCCCCATTTGATCATTGCGCGTGTCCATCCCTTGACAACCTGGGCACGTTCGACATCCTCAATCGCCTCTTGATAATCCGATTTTTCCCCAGGCTGTTCCGATTCGTGGCTCGACACCGGAGCCATCGGCGGGAAATTTGTGGTGGAAGGGAAGCCGAGTCGGGATTCTCCGACCGAAGAAGTTAAAGTTGGAACGGACTGATAAGATAAGGCGCGGGAGAAGGTCAGCGAACGGGTTCATCTGGCGCATATTGGACATGAACATATGTGATTCAAACAAGAGTACAACCGTACAACCCAAAAGAAAATAATAAAATTTAGGACTGGTCATAACCAACTGCGACAGAGATGTCCTTGTACGCGTCTAGGCTCTCAATGATCCTGGTTGCCTTGGCCCGGATGTC
>Ga0307517_10001170_pt1 | contig 44151 bp, 56 predicted proteins | sample 23_EM_MG_FD_194515 | JGI IMG/M metagenome (GOLD analysis project Ga0307517, IMG submission 194515) | Populus trichocarpa ectomycorrhiza microbial communities from riparian zone in the Pacific Northwest, United States - 23_EM | ecosystem: Host-associated > Plants > Roots > Unclassified | place...
AAGTGGCTCTTGACCCCCGTCGCCATCGCTGCCGGACGAAGGCTTGCCAACCGCCTCTTTGGTCCTCCCGAGTTCAAGGACGACAAACTCAGCTACGAGAACATTGCCACCGTCGTTTTCTCGTGAGTTAGCCCCTCCACTCCCCATGTTCGACCTATGTTCTCACGGTGTTTCTCTACAGTCACCCTCCCGTGGGAACTGTTGGCATGACCGAGCCAGAGGCCCGAAAGAAGTACGGAGACGCTGTAAAGATTTGTACGTGAGCCCCGTATCTTTTGTCCGACAACCATGTTGAGTGAGGCCGGCGCCCAGATAAAACTTCCTTCAAGTCCCTCTACTTTAGCATGATCGAGGACCTCCACAAGGAGCCCACCACCTTCAAGCTCGTCGTGCAGGGTCCCGAAGAACGAGTTGTGGGTATCCACATCATCGGTCAGGGTTCCGACGAGATCATTCAAGGCTTCGCCGTCGCTGTCAAGATGGGGGCTCGCAAGGCTGATCTCGACAACACCGTCGCCATCCACCCAACATCCGGAGAAGGTAAGCCCGCGACCATCTGCGCTGTTTCGGAAGAGAGACTAATAACCTCCCACCCACAGAATTGGTCACTCTTCGATAATTTCATCGCCTTTATTTACTCGACGCATGTAGACACACACCCTGTACCATACTCCCCTTCCGCAGCTCTCATCAACGGTGTTTTCGTTTCCTTCCTTCTGTCGGATCAGGACCACGTCGGCTTTACGAATGAACAGTGCTCTATTATTGGTTGTTACTGCACGGGACCCTCTGGTCGGGAATTGTGGTGTTTAAGCGTTTCCACAGTGTTCCTTCCAGTTCTCGAGCCACTGCTTAATCTCGGCAGTCGACCTTTCGTTCCACTTGGCCCTTGCCCTGATCCCGTCCAAGGACTGGGCCAACACCATGTCGTACTTGCAGTTATCCTTGTCCTGTTTTGTAATGCGAGTCAAGAATCATCGAATCGGTACGGGATCTCCCTCGTACCTTGAAGAATTCCTCAATCTCTTGGGCATCCTTCTCCGACGAAAAGGAACCAATCGATCCCTGGATCAAGTACTTGTACATCGAGTTTCCAGCGAACCTCGCCGTGATCTAAGGAGCCCGCGTCAGCGTTAGCATGAGGCCGTCACGACGATCCAGGAGTGTATCGTGCCTTGTCATAGTTCTCGAACACGTAAGACCTAAGCAATCTCTTTGTCTTGTTATTGCTCGAGAGACCGGAGAAGAAGTAATGGAAGTCCTGGTCTTTAGCTTTCGTCCACATGTAATCCAGGGTCTCTTTGGCAACGTCAAGATCCTGGGTTTGACCCAAAGCACGACTTTGAGAGAAAACGCGCAATCAGCAAACGAAAATTGTCACGACAAATAGTCACGCTCACATTGCAGCGATGCGTGAAGTGGGGGTCTTTCCGGCCTCGTTGATGCACTTGACAAATTCCCACTGTTCCCTGCCTCCATGCTCGACCGCGATCCTGTATGTGATGGTCTCCAGATCGGGTGGGATCCTCGAATCGTCTCCAGTTTCAACGAGGTGGTTGAAGCGAGATTGGAGTTCCTTTATGACCCTTCGGAAGGTGTTAGAAAAACCTTCACGGATGGCCCGAAGAATCACGCACTCTTCATCGCCACGGATGGCCGCAATGGTAATTGCCTCCGTCCTTAGTTTGGTGGTGCTGGGGTGTTCCCCTGCGGGGTACTCGAAGCCCAAACGCTTCACGAGAGGCCGGTAAACTTGCTGTGTGGAGTTAATGGGGCGGGTAACTGAGAGACTGGCTACTGGATGCTCACCCTCACGAATTCACTGACAAGGTCGAGGATTTCCTCATTCTCCCACCAGGCGTTCGTCACGTGCGCGAGGCCGTCGGAAATACTGTGCCAAACCAAATCTATTGAATCCCAGCCTTAGCACCGAATAGTCTAGCACCAAAGAAATCAGAAGGGCTTACACTCTTTCTCCCCCCTCAAACCATCAATCAACGTGAACATGCTACTCGTATCGGAGAATCCAGCCTTCGCCAGAGCGACACTGTCGAGGACAAGCCCAATACGGTCGTTCAAACAGAAGATGGAGTCTGGTTTCGCAGCCTCGGTGGAGATCTTGGCAGTGATATCAGGACTATAGAGCACGCGATCTGTCGAAGGAGGTGAGACACATGAGGGGCTAGTGGCCAAGCAATACCGGACATACAGACGCCGGTCGTGTTTGCATTGAGCTTGTAGGGTTTGGTTGTGTCAAGTGAGATGAACTTCTCCCTGGTGTCGAGGATGAGGGAGTTATCGATTGTAGGCTTTCCGTCTTTTCCGACGGAGAGAAGGGAGAGAGGGACCGTCCTATAACACCCCAGTTTTATCAGCGCCGAGCGACCATTGGGTTTCAAGGAACGCACCAGATGGTTTGATTATCCTTTTCCTCGGCAGGCCCAGACTCGAGGAATCTGTCCTGACGCACGCGGATACCGCCCCCGACTTCAGTAACCTTGATGACTGGATAGCCCATCTAGGAGCTGGAGTAAGATATGCCCCTCTAGCATGTAGACTGGTACGCACCTTCGTAACCCAGTTGTCCATCATTCCTGGAACATCAATGCCGCTTGCCTCAGCGATACCTGACCATAAGTCGTTGGTGACGCTGTTGCCATACAGGTGCTTCTTGAGGTAGATAGATACGCCCTTGAGGAAAATGTCCTCCCCAACGTAGTTTGCCAGCATCCTCAAAACCGAGCCGGCCTTAGAATACGATAAGCTGTCAAAAATCTAATAAGGACGGTCAGGATTTCCATACTCCTCTTGAATTTACAGATGGAACGAACCTGATCAATCTGCTCTGCATCTGGGACATCAACCTCGATGGGATGAGACGAGAGCTTAGAGTCGAGCAGGAGGGCGGCGTTGAGATGACCGCCGATGAAGTCGGAGTGAACGTTCCATTCAGGGAAGATCTTGTCTGTAAGACACGGTCAGATCTCGTCTTGTCATAGTTCTGGACGACTGACCGATGATGATGACCTCTCCCATCTAACCACAGCATAAGGTCAGACCAGAGATGAGCTATAATCGGCGATTTAACATACCAGAGTAGCGAAACCTACAGGAGTATTGATGTGAGTCCCTGGAAAGATAAAGGGAGTAGTATCATACCTTCGTTTAGATAGAGATTATCCCACCACTTCATAGTCACGATATCCCCGAACCACATGTGGGCGACCTCGTGAGACTGGGTGGCAGCAACATTCTGCTTTCCGGCGAGACTTGTTTTTTCAGGGTCAACCAAGAATGCGCTCGTCCTACCCGTGATTAGGCCCTTGGAGATGTAAGATCGAGGAGAGAAGTGAAAACACTGTGGTAGCTACCCAGTTCTCCATAGCACCTTTAATGATACGGGTAAGAACCTGGAAGGGTCAAGAAGCAGGGGAGTTGCTTTACCTGCATCAAAGTCGCTAGCGACCAGGGTATCAAGTTTGGGCAGGGGGTATTCAATATCAAAGACTTTCTCATAAAGAGGGAGCGTTTTGGCCTTGACGTCGAGTGCGAATTGGGTCAAAGGGACGAAGTTAGGGGTGGCTGTGAAGTATTTGATTGAGATCATGGTAACCCTGGGTTCCAATAGGGAATAACGTACCGTAGATACGCAATGGCCGAGTTTTTCCGCTCAAGGGACTAGTGTAGGAGCTCTCGAGATACTCGAACACGCCGTTGGCATAAGCAACGAGGTAGGTGGACATCTGGATCCAACATCAGGCAACACGACTGAAACCAGAGTGACACGCACCGGAGGGGATTTTTCGAAACGAGTGATCTTCCATTGATCGTTGATCTCTCCGATGCTCAAGGAAGCGAGAGAAGAAACCAAAGAGTCATTGGTATGGTCTATACCGGTTGAATGGGGCTTCTCGGTGACAACAGGCATGTTGCTAAGGTTAACGGTGTTGGCACGAGAGATCATAGTGACGGAGAAGGTGGCCTTGAGCAGAGGCTCGTCCCAACAAGGGAAGGCCCTTCGTGCATAAGTAGGCTGCGCAGACAATGAGAGAGGTGAGGGATCGGGAGGACATGGCTGGAATTACCTCAAACTGGGTGAGGGAGTAGCAGTCCCTTTTACCGTCGTGATCCCAAACCGACTTGTAGTATCCGGTCATATTCGGGAGAAGTTTTCCCTCGTAATGAATTTTGAATTTGGCCTTGGAACCTGCGGGGATGGACTTGGCCAGCTTAACGGTAGCACGGCCACGCTTCTCGTTGAGGGTGATTGAGGTATCAACATCGACGGATGAAGCGAGGGCATCGGAGTAGACAAAAGGGCGACTCAGAGTGAGATCAGAGGAGTTGAAGGTAAGTTCTGAAGTATCCTGGAGGATGTCGAGGCTGAGAGAGGTGTAAGTGGGACTTGGGGAGTAGATTAGATTAGATCAACTACGCACTGGACATCGACGAGGCCATCGAACGTCTGGTTTTCGAGGTTTGTGCGGATGGCCAGGTCATAGTGAGTGGGTTTTACGTTGGGTGGCAGGCGATATTCCGGGTGAGAGGTAGAGGAAGACATGTGTGCGGTGGAGGAACAAGCACGCCGCGAGTTGACCGAGAGCGGACTCAAACAGCTCACAGTCGGCCATCTCCCCGACACACATAAATTCGATCCGGTACGAGCAGAACAAACAGGAAAAATAGCAGAAAATAAAGAGCGACGACGACAGAAACTGGCTGGACGACCAGCTGACCTGAACAGAGGTTGCATCCTCACCACCTGCCCAATTTCCACACCCCGGAAGTGTTCGCTGGCAGTGGTACGGTCGGTTAGCTCGATCGGTTCCGGTCAAGACAGCGAATGCTCACGCTTGCCGTCGATCCCTTTGCTTCTATCCCGACCTGCAAAATAACCGTCGCTCCAGGTCACAACCTCCTCAACGTCTCCAGGCTGACCCGGTGATGGTCCATCCACGCGTCTCGTCACGCGTTTGGATTGTCCTGTGTGACCGTTACTGACCCAACCCATCGTCCTACTTGAACCGCTACTTCCACCATGAAGACAAAGATCCAAACCGACGAGTCAACTTACTGTGCGCTCCTTCAAGGTGGATACTCACCCTTGTCCACGGAGTGGCTGCAGATTCTTACCACTCGACAGCGATGTATAAATATTCCCGACATCCTACTCTCGCTCATCGCCGTTCCAAGTTTGTCCTTCGTCCTCCCCCTGTTACGACCCTGACCGCACCCCGTTTGTTAGCTATGCTCGCAGGTTGAAGCTCGTTCAGAATCATATTTATCACAAGACCGGTAGATTACACCCTATACGGCGCTTAATCGGTCAGACAAACGCCCTCAAATCCAAGGACTCACCTGGTGAGCTACATTTGCTGTCGTGTCTGGTAGCTGCGAACTTATCGTTTGTACAGCCAAACCTGTTATATCCAAAGTGATCAAGGAATACCCAAACCCTCAGGTAGCAGCTGAGGTGATACCACAGGTTACTCCACCAACCGCAGCACACCCCACCGACCCTGCAGGCACCTCACCTGGTATCTCTCGTAGACGTCCTAAGCTCGTAATTCCGACTTTGAACGGTCAATTACCCCCGGTTCCGACTTTCGTTCACCGTCCGTCTCTCTCCGATTCACAATCCAAACCGCAACCCCATTCCATCCTCAGCCCGTCTTCGCAACCCGACACACCCCCATTTTTACCATACACCCCGGTGGAACAGATAACCCACACCCCGCTTCTCCCCCCAGAGATGCCTCGTTTCCCAAGGGAGAGGACAAATCTTCGTGTCGCCCTGGCCCAACAATCCTCGTCCGGGTACAATACTCCCATTTTATCTCCGCGTACACCCCAGGATCCATCTAGTCCTCTCCCCCACCCATCAGACGCTTTACGCCCTAGAAATTCCTCCGCTAATCCCCGTCCACTCTTGCGTCCCCGCCAGTTGTCCTACTTTCACTCGATTCCCGCCGTTTCTGATCCTACTACCTCCAGCCTTGGGGCTGGAGGTACCATAGATGCGAGCTCTGGCGTCCTTCGTACAGAGTCATTGGCTTCCCCGTTAACCCTTTTCCAACCGAATTTGTCTTCTGGTCTTAAACCTGCCCTCTGACTAGGTGACTATAGTTTGTGTTGCTCCTTGCTCTCATCGTCGATTTTGTTTTCAGATTCGAATTCCCGTCCTCCGTCTTGACGGCGAGCTCTCCGTTGTTTCCATAGCATCCCTTATTGTATCTCTTCCCGACATCAATTGTAACCAGTCCGCGTTCTGTTTTCTCCCCTGATCCCTGTTTATCCCAGATGTACACCATAGACAATCGCCCTGTTTTCGTTGCCCGAGTCATGTATATCCTACCTACTATTCTTTAATTACGTGCCTAATCACGCTCACCGATCACTGTCGCGGTTAAGCGCGCCCAGCAAGGACATCGACCGCTTTGCTTGTCCCCCCCACATCGTCGCTGTTGGAGATGAGCCCGGAGTCGCAGCGAAAAGAGACGGATGCATTCCTGTCTTTCTTCGGAACGTTTGAACTCCCACATCCTGCTGTGACTGTCGCAGACCTATCTGATGGAGCCGCTCTGTTGCAAGTCCTCACCCTGGTGTTAGTTCCCTCCTCTCGAGGAGCCTGCCCTTGCCCCTGACAACTCGAAATCTAGGGACATAGAGTACTTCCGCCAGCCTACCCGTCCGCCAGCTCAACTCTCGGATAACTGGGTGCTACGCTTCAACGCTCTCAAGCGGCTTTATCGGTTATTGATTCAGTACTTCTCCGATGTCCTCAACCAAAACACCTCCGCGCTCGAAGTTCCCGACTTGCAGGTCATGGCGAAGGACCATAGCGTGAAGGACACGTTAGTTATGTGCAGGCTCACGATTTCGATTGCCGTTCAGTGCGAAAACAACGAACATATCATCGGCAAGATTCAGAGCTTGAGCGATACGAGTCAGCATTACCTTATGAAAGCTATCGAACAGGTCTGTGGACGCAATCGGCCGATGTACCTACGTTACTCACCGCCCGTAGACTATGGCCAAAGTTCGGGCTTCTGGAGGCACCCTCGGCACATCGACAATGACAGAGTGCGTATGTCCCAATCTTCCATCGCGAGCTCAGGGCTGATTTCGCCGTTCCACTAGTGATGATCACTACTACCATCTGCAGTCCGACCGAAGTCGAATTCTCGCCGAAAAGGAAACCCTCGAGAAGGTCTATCAAAACCTTCTCGAAGAACACCGCGCCTTGCAGACCAACTACGATGACGCTATATCTGAGAAGGAGGATGCACTTGCTCGGATGCAGCAGACTCAACGGGAAGTGGACGATACCAGGAGAAACGACAAGGCCGATCATGTCATGCGAGCGGAGATTGACAGACTACGGGCGGAGCTGTGAGTTCCCTCCCGAGTGTAGAGGTGTGGTTTCACTGATTCACGCGGAGGGCGCCAGCCAGAAGAGTGAAAACAACCTCGCCACCGCAGAGGGTGAGCTCGATAAGCAGAACAATGTGAATCAAGACCTGAACAAGAGGTCGAATGAGCTACATGCGAAGACAGAGGAGGCTGCCCGACTCAAGGATCAAGTTGACGAGTACGATATTCTGCGTTGCTTCTTCACCAGTCATCCTAACAGACAAGTGAAGGTTGCGGCACGCTGCGGATAAACTACAGAAGACTGAGAATGTCATGGAGAAGTACAAGAAAAAACTGCAAGAAGGCGCGGATCTCCGTCAGCAACTCAAGGTCTGTCATCTGTTACCTGGTTAGAATCGGACACCCACCAAACGTTCTACACAGGCATTGGAAAAACAAAATGCGGATCTGGTCGACAAGAATGCATCTATCGAAGAAGAGTACAGGAAGGTCGCCGCTTTTAAACCCCTCATGGAGTCCTACAAGACCCAGATTGCTGAGCTGGAATTAAAAATCTCCGCCCGGACGAAAGAAAGCGAGACGCTCAAGTTTGAGCTAGAACAGACCCGTATCAAGTTGAAGATCGCCAACGAAGAGAGGGCAAAAGACTCGGAGACGCTAGAGTTGTACCAGGAACGTGTGAGGGAGCTGGAGCTCCAATCCCACCAACGGCCGTCTGTCACCTCTCCTAAGACGCCGATCAAAACCGTTGTGCATGAGAGTGGATTGGTGACGGAAGGGGAGACCATGGCCGTTCTAGGGGATGAAGATGACGCTGGCGGTTTAGGAGAAGAGTTGGACACGGTTCTCAGTGGAACCACCATGACAGACCTCAAGCTCCAGGTTCGACGGTTGAAGCGAGAATTAGAAGCCGTTCGAAAGAACGAGGTGGATTCGAGTAGGGTCCTCGTACTGGAGAACCTGTTGGAGGATGCAAGCAGGATGAAGGCCAGATACGAGGTTGACTATATTGCGGAACACAGGGAGAAATTAGTACTCCAAAGTGCCATGGAAGAGATCCGGAGCGGAAAATCCATGGGTGATGGGTACGAGTGGTTCCTTTCCCGTTGAATACTTTGCTCTGACCATGATTACAGCCCCGAGGCTGCCATCGCATTACGACAGCGACTCAACGAGACCGTCGAACAGCTCGATGAGCTACGCCGCAAGCATACCGAGTTGGAAGTCACCTTCGAGAGTCAGAGTAAAGAACTGACAATAGCCAAGTCGGACTGTAAGCTGCGCCATCACTCTCAAGTTCTCCTCAATGACGTTGGCTTCAGTGACCCTTGTAAACAAGGACCAGCTCGAGATTCTTGCCTCGCTCAGGGAATCGGTGAATGAGGACAAGGCTGAGATGGCGGCTGACATAAAAAAGATCAAAAACCAGCTTAAGGACGCAAATGACAAGAGCAAGATGCAGCTCGAGCAGATCAATGCCTTGTTGCTTGAGAAGGTGGGTCTCCAGGGAGACAGCATCGACGTCCGTGAGAAGATGTTGGCTCGTGAGCGTGACTTCAGGTACGTTCGTAGTGCCTGCCTCTACGAGGATGGGGGTTTTGATTCTGGGTTTAGTGATCTCAAACGGGTCATCGCTGGCAAAGATCTCCCGGAGGATGTCAAGTCACAGCTTATCGCTCTTCACGAGGAAGTAGGCATGCTGAAAGAGCAGTACAAGGAAAGCCACGATAAGTTGAACAAGGCCAAGGCGGTATGCACGAACTTGGTCCAGGGGTTTGTTTCCTTCGTTGACCGTATATCAAGTTCATAAAATCTCAAGACAAGCTGTTCAAAGAAGAACAGGTGAAAAAAGGCGGAGGGGTTAGCGCGGTACGTTGATGCTAGATCCGTTCCGGCACGCGTCCTCTGATATTCCCCTCAAAGGGCGTGCACGAGGAGTCCGAAGCCAGAATCAAGGTCCTCGAGGAAGAAGGCCAGAGGCTCAAGGTTTTTTTTTTCTGGTTCAAATCCCAATCTACCCACCCCTGACGAGAGTTTCCCCATCAGAGACTCTTAATAGAACAGAGAGCCAGATTCGAGAAGGAAGTGCACCTGCTCCTCGGGTTCATCCATTCATTTGGTATGAACACGATGCGAGACTTGACCGCATCCGGAGCCCAGCAACAGAGCCGAACACCTCCAAACAGCTGGCTAGCACAGCAGCGCTCGAATGTGTGTGGCATTCTCTGGTATACGCAACCATGTCTGACGTTTCCCGATAGCTTGGAGCACACCTCAGGCGATAGCCCTGACAGATGATCCAGTCTCGAGTGTTCTCGTTCACATGTATACCTCCAGCGGAAACTATCGTACCTTCTTGCTTAGTCGTAATTTTTCTTTTCGTACCAGGGAACCAGTATCCCGTAGATCTGGGGGAGGAATGTGATCGTGGTGCTCTAGAATGGAAGTGTCAGCAGCCGGTCGGGATGTGGATGACTGGTTATGACTATTTCAACTCCCGCAGTGGTGTCATAAATACCGTCGACTCTTACGAGTGCCCTCTCCTATATTTTGTCATGGCATCCGTCATACCTTCGCTCGTTATTGACGGGAGCATGCTCGAGGGAGGTGGGCAGCTGTTGCGGAACTCTGTTGCGCTTTCTGCACTGCTGCGCAAGCCCATCTCCATCCAGAAGATCCGGAACGGCAGGCGGCCACCGGGATTGAAAGCACAACACGAAGCAGGTGGGCACTTCACAACCATCGGATAAGATTGACTACAACGTGCCAGCTTACGATCGCACCGGCAGGGTTGAAGTTGGTCGCAGAGATCTGTTCTGCTCGGACGAACGGAGTCCGCAAGGCTTCGTCTGAAGTCGACTTCTTCCCCGGTCCGATCCAGCTTGGGAGGGAGTACGTCGCGGACCCTGGGACAGCCGGAGCGACGGGTCTCTTGCTTCAGGTGTCGCTTCCTTGCGTTCTATTCTCCCAACCGACTCCACCGAGCCCGAGCTCGGATATGCCTTCCCCCCAAGAATCGGATGAACAGACGACGCTTCAACTCCACGGAGGCACAAACGCCACATCCGCACCCCAAGTCGACTACACGACCAGCGTCCTCCTTCCTTTCCTCGCCCGACACTATAATATCCACCCCAAACTCAAAATATGCAAGCGAGGGTATTACCCCCGCGGTGGAGGCTTGGTCACGTTCTCCGTTCCTCCTCTCCCGCCGGGTGCCACCCTACCAAGTATAACCGTGACGGAGCGCGGAGAGATAACCAGAATTTATGGAAGGTCTTACGTCGCAGGATCCCTTCCGTTCCGTCTCGCCGCTGGAATGTCCAACGCGGCCAAGACCAGGCTGACTTCGCAATTGGGATTGAGTCCGAAGATGATATCGATAGAGGTGGTAAAGGAGGATTCTAAAGGCGTCGGAAACAATGGTAGCGGAAGTGGGATAGTGTTGTGGGTGGAAACTGATACGGGATGCGTGCTCGGTGGGAGTGGGCTTGGATCCAAGGGCATTGACGCCGCGACGGTGGGGAGAGACGCCGCGGACGAGCTAATAAAGGCTGTCAAAGGAGGCGGATGCGTGGATGAGTATCTGCAGGATCAGGTCATCGTATTTCTTGCCTTAGCCAAAGGGAGGTCGACCGTGAAGACGGGACTACCCCTTACCCTCCATACTCAGTGAGTGCGTGGAAAATTTGCCTGACCCAAGCGACCTAACCCATAGCCATCCAGAACTGCGATCTGGGTAGCCGAGCAGATAACCGGGGCAAAGTTTACCGTCCAAGAGGACGAGTCTGGTCTGACAACCATTGTCTGTGATGGAATTGGGTATACATCGCAACCGCAACCCTCGAACAAGGACGTGGAACCAGGAGAGGAAGTCCAAAGTCACAAATAAATCATTATCATCAGAGAACGGAACTGTATGATCTCGAACAAGCATGATACAAAGAGAGATATAGGAGGGGATCTGATACACCAAACGCAGGGCACGCCTGCCCTCACCGATTCCACGATAACAGCGACATGTCCCCCAGTCGCCTGTAGCATGAAGATCGTGAGTTGGACGGTCAGAAAACAACATTGTCGCTGGAACAAACCTTGGTCGAACGAGATGCCTGATAGTCCCCAGCACGGCCAAGAATACAAAGACGGCAGCAGCGGCGACGTAAGCCCAACCAAGGAAAGGGTTCTTTCCGCCAATCCAAGAAACCGTCGAGATGACAATGGATTTCGTACCCTTGTATGACTTGACGGGGAAGTCTACCTCGTGCGTGAGCGGAATGGTTCAATAAACAAGCTTCTAGAGACACACTCATGCTGACGACGATCTGATGTCTCCCCTTCAACAATTTATCCACATCATTCCTCGAGTACAACTTGGTGAACGTTGGCAAACCAGCAGTCCTCATCCAGTTCTGGAAGTGCTCATTTTCCTTGAGATTTGGAGGAGGGTTGGCTTCGGTGTAACCATCGGGATAACGATCACGCCAATTGGGAGGAGGCACAATCTCCGAAAGGTCGTAATTGGGTGCAGCCACGTATTTCTTGGCTTCCCCCGGCCAGGCGATATTCTTCTCGGACATCGTATACTCGCTAGATGCGTTAGCCCCAGGGTTCAGCAAGGTGAGACTCGAGAAGGTGTCTGACAAGGTGTTAGCGTTACTGGCAACCGTCGCCACGAGAAGCCGCAGTTACCATTGAATAAGGAGTTGGCGATCAGTCCACAGGGGTAGATGACCCTTTCGCCCTCAACGGCAACCGGTTTGCAGCCGCCTTTCTCGAGGTCACCAGCGGTCCTGTGCTTCCCCTTCAGCTGGTTAGCATCCAGACTGTTCACATATCGTCGGTGGTTTTGGTAGAAATTCGTGAGCTTGTAGTACAGCAAAACAGACGGTTCCAAATCCGCGGGCACGTCGAACTGAATAACGCATTGAGAACGCGACCCCGGAACCGCGCTCGAGTTCTGGATGAATGCGTATTGCGGTGCGTTGTACTGTGCTTTAGAATCGGCTGTGCGGAGTTGGTAGCCGTACTTGGGAATGTCGACTAGGTTGAGGGAGGTGAGGGATCCTGAAGGTTGGACGGTATCACAGTCTGTGTACTCGAAAGTCATTTCCGTGACCTGAAGACAGACCAAAGGTAAGACAGACAGCCCTGGGAAGGCGGGACTGCGAGAGACGAGGAACGGACCTGACTGTTACCCCAGATGAGGAGAGCACCGATTGGAGCAAAGATGATACCAATGATGAAGAGTGTCGGAAGAACGGTCTTTGGGGTGAGAATGGGCTGCCATGCCTTCAGACGTTGCTGCTTAAAGGCGGTATCTGCAGGCCAGTTAGCAATTCCGGATGAGACTGCGGGAGTTGGGGGTGTCAATACGCACTGGCTGGCCTCCTCCAACTGCTCTTATCTTTCTTGGTCTCGGAGGTGTCAGTAGAGTCGGTTGTAGGCTTTTTCCCGCGCCGGAAGAGAGCCATGGCGGAGGAGGGGACGGGGAGAAAACCGGGGGGGGGAGGGGAGTTGACAAGAGGGAACGAGATGAAACGACGGAGATCAGCCGAATAACGTGGATGACACAGCAGCAGCGGCGCGTCTAACGAACGGACGGGCAACGAGGGCCGATCACAAATTGTCTAGAAATCTATCCTCTTCAATTCTCGTTCTCGCCAAGTAGACCCTAGCTACCTCCTACTTGAAGGAAGGGAAGAAAAAAACACCTTCTACGAACTAGCCACAGGCAAAGAACACGGAAGACCCAAGAAAATCGAACCCAGTCTCCAGAATGACAAGCACTCGGAGAACAATGTACACTCGGTTCGCACGGCACAGCCCCTCACCACAGGGAGGCAAAAGGAAAGACAAGGTCATCGCTGAACCACAGCCAGGATGAAAGGGAAAGAAAGGATAACAATAGGTTTTTGCCAACAGAAAAAGTGAGGACAATCACGAGGATGAGCGGAAGTTAAGGTGTCGATATGTACAACCGAGTCGAAACGGGAGAAACCTAGGGGAAGAGGGGCGAGGGTTTACACAAATCCCCGTCCACCGCGCTTCGCGTCAATTTTCTTGAATCGCTCTTCCTTCTTTCGCTGCAACCGGCCATCAGCCTATGTCTTTGCCATTGCAGATCCAGGCACGCACCTCGTTGATAACGCAGAGAGTGGCCATGAAGAAACACAAAATAATGGCCATGAATCCGTAAACAGTGCTGTGGCAAGGTGTTGATCATGGCGACAAGAATCTCGGGGACAGAGGCTTACGAGAACATGGGATTCAAAGTGCTGTCGGCCTTGAGCGTTATGGGGGTCACGCAGAAAGATTCCGTCTGTGCGACAAAACTTTGGTCGGCACAGAAATTTCCGCCCATCTCTACAAGATCCGTTCCGTTGTAGTAACCACAACACTTGAACTGAAAAAAAAAAAAAACATTAAAAGACGGAAACCCTGAAAGGGGCTATCAACCGACCATATCTTGGATTGCGATCCTGGTGCTGGGAGTCTGCTCAGACCAAACCGTACGGAAGTTGTCCCGCATGCGGAGAGTAAAGAACCAGATGAAGGTGCCGGCAACGGTCAAGTAAACCATGTCGGCGACAAGCAACCAATTCAGGAGGATGAGACCTCCGGTGATGTGGTTCTTCTGGATCACGGCCCCGACCGAGAACGCCCAGGTAACGAGGAAGAAAAGACCTAGAACAAGCCCAACTGGACCATGGCAACGATTGTAAGCGTGGGAATTCCATTGTCAACCGCAACGGATGGATGCACCGGTGAGATCCATGTCAGGCAGGATCATGTTCATGAGGACATCGGCCTGTCGCCACACGATTGACAGGGCGAGAGTGACAGTGCCTGCAGCCAGAAGGGTGACATTGAAGAGCCACCAACTGAGCATTAACTTCTTGGACGGCATATTGTTGTGGGGGTGAAGGACTGTGGATCAGGGTGGTTGTCAGTGCCAAGCATACCGGGGGGGGAGGGTGGCGACGCACTTGTATGGGTTAGAGTTTATGCCTCGAGTGGGGGTTGGAGATGGTGGTGTTGAAAATGCTTGTGAAAGAGAGGTGGTCTCCACTGGAGAAGGGTGTCTTGAGCACCAAGGAGGAGGGAAGAAAGAACGAATTGAATACGGATTGAAAGAAAGAAGAGAACCAGGGACGGTCAACGCCTTGCGAGCTGTGCATGGAAGAGGGAGAATAATTTAGCGTCAAAGGGTCTTCACAGCAGGAAAACCTCGGGCTCCCTCCACTGAGGAAAAACGATACTCACCTACACAAGCTGCACTTATAACGAAGCCGGCCGGTACAGGGCGAAGGAGTGGATAGGAACTTGGTAGGAACAAGGAAAGATGCCGCAGACCGAACGGGTGCAGGCGATCACTTGGATCCCACGTGAGCCGCATCCCCCACTGCATCCACCCGCCCACCGCAAGGCTTCATTGGGGCTCTACCTCACAATGCCAACTACATCTCTCCTCCTCGCCTGGCAACTCAAAGGCAAACGTGTCCTCATTGTTGGCGGTGGCGACGTCGCCTCTGGCAGACTCGAATCTGTTCTGTCGGCCGAGGCCATGGTCACCCTAATCAGTCCTCGGCGGGGTTTGCATTCCAAGACCCTTGATCTATTACAACAAAACCCTGATCGCATTCTCTATCATGATCGCGATTTTTCTGCCATGCAAGACCTCGAAGGTGTCGAGATGGTCCTCACAGCCATCGACGACCCGAACGTTTCGCGTTACATCTGTAATCTCGCGCGGGAAAGACGCATCCCCGTCAACGTCGCCGACATCCCGCCTTTATGCGACTTTTATTTTGGCTCGCAAATCCAGCGCGGTAACCTTCAGATCCTCATCTCCACCAACGGTCAGAGTCCAAAGCTCGCCAACATAATCAAGAAGCAAGTCGAGTCCAACTTGCCAGAGAGTGTAGCCAAAGCGATTGAGAATGTCGGGATACTGAGAGCCAAGCTCAGGGAAAGGGCCCCGGGAACAGGAGGCGATGTAGGAAAGAAGCGGATGAGGTGGATGATTGATGTGTGCAACAAGTGGAGCTTAGACGACTTGGCCCTGCTAGACGACCAGGGGATCGAAAGGATGCTGGACCTGGGATGGGAGAACGACACGGTCATATCCACCTCCGAGGCCGGGATACCAGCTTCTTCTCACCGTTTCAAGCTACCGGAACACACCTTCCCGGCCGTGGCGGGCTTCCTTGCCGGTTCTCTTGTTACCTGCCTCGTAGTCACCGCCAGACTACGAAGATAGAATCACAGCAGAATCCGTGGCCTCTTGCCTCCCTTCTGAAACCGTATAGGTCTGTGAGTTCTAGTTCGTCGGTTCCGCGGTTTCGAGAATACTTAATGGCATCTGTAGTTGGTCCCTGGTGCTTCACCAACATCGCCTCTGATGCCGTCTGCGATCAAAATGATCGCGCAACCCCGCCAGAGTTCATCCCAACTGCTATCTATTCCATCGTCCATGGTGCAACGGCCGCTGGACCGGTCGGTGCGTGTCAAAAGGAGGTCGTTGCGACCAGGCGCTCCACCTGAACGCGTAACAGAGGCTCGGGTTTCTATGGGGTGCCGGACCCGAAATTACCTCTCGAAGAATCCGGATCTGTACGAGTAGTGCCAATTGCCGGAATCCCGGAACTCCCTGGGATTTTTCCGAAGTAGTAGCAATATTTATGGCCTCTCTTTGAGTTTCTTGAAACATTGAGTGAAGTATTTGAGGGGCTGGCACGGGCTCCTTGAGAGCATGGTTGGTTGACGAAGGACCCAGAGCCTCGCAACCTCGGGACCGCTCCGTCCTCTTGAAAAATGGCGAAACTCATCATCACTGGAGCAACTGGAACAGGCACTGGAAACGCGCCCATGATATGTACATGATTGTCTACGAAGCCACAATTTCAGCCGGCTTTTCCGCGTCGGTAGACCCAACGGTCTCCTATATCATTCTCCTCCTTTGCCGAGAGTCCCCGTTGTGGACACAGCTACCTGCAAATGCCGAGCAAAAATTCAACACGATCACCTATGCAACACCCAGAGGACGTGGTTTCCCAGCTCTCCGACCACGATGGTTGTGTCTGGGCCCTCGAAAGGCCAACATAAGGTGTAAAGGGGAGGGGATATCTCAGAACCTCTGTTGATTGCAGACACCAGCCAGACATCCCGGTTCCTGTGGACGCGAGGAAAGGTCCGTCTCTCCTGCTGCGTGACGTGGGCCTCAAACCGAGCCGTGTCTGTAGGATCGTGCGGAGGTGGAGCTAGGCAAGGCCCCGGATACATCCTACCGCCAGGCTACTCCTTCCCCTCGAACCCGTGAGAAAAAGTAAAGCTTTTTGGCGAGAAACAAGGCCGAACTCGGCAACCGACGCTTTTTCCTGACGATCGATCATGAGGGTCGAGAAATGTTACTTTTGCTCGAAAAGCGTGTACCCTGGTCATGGTACGTGCCTCCAAGGTCAGCTCACCTAGGAACAGAATTCCGATTCCCGCACGAAAACACAGGTTCGGCTTTCGTAAGGAACGACGCAAAAGTGTTCCGATTCTGCACCTCAAAGTACGCCCACAAGGGACACACTGTTATTCAGTTTCACTCATTTCAACCCTCAGATGTCATAAGAACTTCAAGTAAATCTTCACTCCGGGGTTCTGTTGCTACACCTGACGCCTGCTCCGTGATTAACAGGATGAAGCGCAACCCACGAAAGGTCCGATGGACCAAAGCCTTCCGCAAGGCTGCCGGAAAGGAAATGATCATCGTACGTCCAACGGGTCGCTCCAAACTTTCCGTTTTGTTAAAAACCCTCTCTCTTCCTGTCCCGGTAGGACTCGACCATCGATTTCGAAAAACGAAGAAACGTCCCAGTGCGCTACAACCGCGACTTGGTTCAAACCACCATCAAGGCTATGAAACGCATAGCAGAGATCAAGAAGAGAAGAGAACACGTATTCTGGAAGAACAGGTGCGTTTACGCCGATTATTTCCCGGCGTGTGCTTTGGCCCTGATCGGATTACCCTTCAAAAGGATGGCCGCAGCCAAGGAGAAGGTCAGGGCCCACCGACGAAAACTCCTCGCAAACAAAGAATCCGTCTCGACGAAACTGGTGGAGCCAGTCGCCGCCTCTGCCTCGCCAATACGGGAGAAAATCAGAGTCAAGTCCTCGTCTCGCAGTGCACTCATCCCCGGAGAAGGCCAATCCATGGGTATGGAAATCGACTAACCATTTGCTGTCTCATCTGCATACTGTACAATGCTGTAACTCATCCTGGCGGCTTAATACATACACATCAACTGGTACATCACAGAGTATTGGATTACTATTGCCTGAAGGTGTGACGACAGGAAAAGATCATCGTTGCTTGTATTTGGTTTCTGTTTCGTGCCTGGAATTTGGATCTAATGTGTTGTGCAGCCCAAGGAGTGTCTTGCTGACGGCTTCGCTCGCGCCGATCATAGGCCTGAGCACCGCAATAGGTACGGCACGAACGACGGCTCGCACTGGGCCCTGAGAATGATTGTCAATCCCTTATTGGCAGCGATCATGATACGTGCAAGGCCCTACCTCATTACTAGATTCATACACCTCCATGGGAACGGCCAGAATGGTCTGAGCTGCCGAATTGACGTTCCTCTTGAGGCTCTTGTATCCAGAGTGCAAACCCTCCCGCACATTCTGGGGCTGCTCCGCGTACTTGCTGATCAGCTCCCTCGTATCCTCGTCGTCCATACCAAGCTCTCTGAAGTTTAACCCAGGGGAAAGCTGTAGAGCCTCCGCGGTGACAGGGTCTTTGGTCCCAAGCACGTTCTCCGCTTGTTCTAGAATGACCTGTGTTCCAGTCGCCAACCTCGCGCCGAGTTTGATGGCCTCCATCGCGGTAGACTTGAGGAAGGACGTGGCGCCTTTCTGAACCCCCCTCAGCACTCGTCCGTCCTTTTTGTACTGCGCAATTGGAAGCAGAACAAGATCCGCGACACCTGACCCAACGTTCACAACCGAACGTATTGGTGCGACACCAGAGATAACATCCACCAGCTGCGTTGCTTTCACATCGGGTGTCCAGATGTCATTCAGAAGATCGAACAGACGCGGCCATCCAGTGACCTATGAAAGGTTAGGACCAGGGCCAGCAAGATCAAGGACCAACGTACTCCGTAAAGGGTGATGTGCCGTAATGTCATCTCAGCATTGTCGAAGTGGAAGAAGTTCATCAGTTCGATAGTTCTCCCTTCCTTCAGAGCGCGGTAATCGACTCTTCTCGGCTTGTAGTCCAACGAGATGTCAACGGGGAAAACCTCGGCACATTCTAATAAACGTGAGCGAAGAGGGCGGATGAAAAAGTATGCAGATGGCTTACGGAAATACGGTTCCGGTTCTGGAGGCCCAGTGGTTGGTGGTGGTATCACGGCTGGATCCTTGAAACCGAAGAACTGCTTGAGGAAATCCAGTGCGTCTTGATCAACGTTCAACCGAAGTGGTAACAGCTTAGCCTAAGTCCGGCGGTTAGAACAACAGTATATGTGCTCCGGTTGAACGGACACCGACCCTTAATCTTGATTCTACTGAAGGGTTCCCAGGTATTGGCTTGACATCGCGCAACTCAACTCGAACCATGTTTGACCCACTCTCTCTCACATTACCCCGAGAATCTGAACGCATCTCAGTGAGAAATGCTCGCCAGGTCGATGTCTTTATGTGGTCCAGGATTTCGAAATCCCGGACCGTCACCAGGGTTCTCGACGCTATAGATTCCTTCGGCAGATACTGATCGATCTCGGCGTCTACACCCGATAATTTGAACTCGATTGAAGGGCCTCTGGACCTCGTCAGACGTTTGTTGCGACTGGCGCTTTGGATGCGGGTAAGTTTCGGAGCAGCTGGCTGGGAAGGAGCGACAGGTAGTGATTGCCAAGAGCTCTGGCTGGCCGTCTCGAAATCCTCAGCGAGTTTTCCATCGATAGCTGCCATGAGTTCCTCCCGCTCCATATCTTCGGCACTCCCGTCCAACCCAATGTATACCGAGTTGAACAACAGTGCGCTTGTCTGATCCATCTCCGGTGATTGTGTCTCCCCGCTTGCCAGAAGCTGACGTATTTTCGCGAGCCTACGACGCATAAGCTTGACTTGGTCCTCGATGGTCTTGCGAGTCCTTGCCCAGTCGTAACCATCATACAAAAAGGCTTGAATGTCGACCTGGTGTAATCGCACACGCGACGATGTCCCGCCATAGCTACAAAAATTAAGAACCGAGACTATCCGTAAATGACAGCGTACTCACTGTGAGTTATCGTCTAAAGCATCAGGAGGGAGGTTATCAAAGTGATGCTCAACGATCTTAATACCCGAGTCGGATAACATTCGGATCGTCTCCCCGCCAACACTTGAGACAAACCCCTCAGCATTGGCATCAGATACAAGGATGTCCTCTTCATCAAACTCGTCGTCCCTGATCTCTCGAAAACCGGCGGCGGCGCCAAAAGACTCGTCCAGATAATCCAGATTGCTTGGCAGATCGTCGTTGATCATATCCGGAGCGGCTCCAACCTCAGGAAGCGTCTTGAATGCTTCTTCGTCAAGTGAACCTAGGAGCCCTTTGTGCATTTGCTCGTCTTGTGTGATTTTCATCGGAGCGCGTTTGGGAACCGGGGCTTGAGCAACCCTGGGATACGCATTAGAGAAGATCAATTGACTGAGCGAACCCTACGTACGAAGGATCCGGTTGCTTCTTGAATGGAGCAGACAGATGGCCGATAAAAGTGGTCAGTGTCGCTATTGTATCCGCACAAAGATGTAACCGGAGAACAGCCCCATCAATAACCACCTATACAGCAATGGTCAGCTTCTGACAATTGTAGAACACATCACTGAGCGTACCTTGACGTCTGGTTCGGCATTGCTGGAACTGTAACGCAGGTCCAGGTTCTGCAACTCTGCGAGCAGTGCAAATCCACCGGACTGGGACTGTTTTCAGAATTATTCAAGTCAATGTGGGGCGCACGGGCGAACCTTCCAATATGTAACTCCCTGATTCACCGAAGTGGGTATCTTATCCAACACGGGTCCGTCTGCCCTAGATTCCAAGTCATCGAGCAGGAGTAACGAGAGGTCTGGTACCGAGACATGAAAAAGGGAAGATGGTGCATCTCCCACAATGTCTGTGTTCAGGGTGAGGTCACCAACGTAAAAGACAAGGGCCCCAGGGTAGGTCGGTGCGTGAGCTTTCACCGAGCCATCAGTAATGTGAACAGATAATTTCGTCCTCTCAGCAGGGACTACGGTTTCGAAGGTCTGCAGGACAAGACTGTAGTGAGTCAAGACCCCAGCGAACGTACTGCGCGAACTTACACCCGGTGGCGCTTGAAAGAAAGCCCCCAAGTCCGCAGCAAAATCGAAGTCGGTGAACAAGTTGTACGCGAAGGAGTGTAAGGACACCTTCACCCTCGACTCCTTCGCATTGGTCCCTCTAACGGCCTTTGATGTGAGATGTAGCTCGAGCGATGGCCGCGGGCTAGATCTCTGTAATAATGTGAGATCCCCGGGGCAGGCCCTGATATCTCAAGGCACTAACCAAGTCCTTATATTTGACCGGTGATAGCAATGATGTGGCGCGACCAGCCTTATTCGTATCCTGGACAGTGATATCCTTGACGGTCAATGTGATAACGCTCTCCTCCTAGTAGGGTAAGCCGTCGATCCAATACATTACGCTGGTCATCTCACCTTCCCATCCGGACATAGTTCAACCAGACAATCCAAGGACGAGACCGAAATGTCGAACGGCTTGACGGTGCCTGGTTTCTCTGCCACTCTCGGAAGATTGAACACCACTAGACCTGCTGGCGGATCAGCGTCACGACTAAAGCTACGGGCGAGCTCACGGACCTTCTGAAACCGATAGTTTCACAACGGTTTCACTTGCGCCTTCGCCCAGCGATTTGGGAGAAAACCCCGCCTCGCTCCCTCCGCTTGACTGGGCAAAGTAGTGGCTACCGAGAAGACTAGAGTTCCTACTGAGACCACGTTCCGAACCAGAACCTCCCGACTTGTCTCCAAAAGCTCGTTCCACTAACTGACTAATGTCGTCCACCCAGTACTGGAGTCCGTCCAGAAGAGGTTTGTTCAGATTTACGTATACTGATGGTATATCCGTTGTGACGACGAGAGTGCCTGGTCTCTGTTGCCGAGATTTTGATGTCGTCCTGTTAACGGAGATACTGACAGCGGGCGAAGAGAAGTCTTGATCCCCCGGCGTGGGACTCACGCCGCCAAGACGAGGGGCTGTGACACCTGGTAAAATTGGAACAGGCGACAGACGACCCAAGGAAATGAGCAAGTGTGCCTTTCCCTCGCCGGCCAGGGAATGGGCCACAACGATCCTTCCCACGTCAAGGGGGAGTAAGTTGCGGGGGGCACGCCGCGACGAGAAATGCGATACGTCTCTAGATGCGTCGAGATCAGCAAACCGAGCCTTCAGAGCGGATCCATCCCCAGACGAGCCACCTGGGAATAGATGGATATTATGCAAATCAAGAACTAACGCCCCTGATCGACTATCGGGGAAGCGTGGTGGCTGCGGACAACGAACTTCTGCACGAATCACAGGTATCTTGATTGACAATTGAAAGGCTTCCTCCTTTTCAACGGAACGGTTATGCTATCGAACCTCAGCTTTGAATCACGAAAAATGAGATACGCTGTTACCTCGCGCCAGGCCTTGACCTTCTCCGAAGGCAAGGATTGAGGAGATTGTTTGGGCGTTGACGACCGGTAGTCGAACTTCAAATCTAAATCATCCAAGACCATTTGTTCCAACCTTTGCCTCTCATGCTGCCTGTCCCTATCACTCCGTGAAAAACCTGTGAAATGACGAGGGGTGGCAGGTGGGGTATCTTTCTCATCCTCATCTGATACCTCCCCGTAGGAGTCTTCACTAACGCTTCCCTTTGCCAGAGAGGGGACCGTAGGGGTGGAATCCTGAAAGAACTCCAATAGTCCGTAATCTTGGCTAGAGAGGAGTGCTCCAAGATCGGCGAAGACGTGAAGTGGCGCGATTCTCACTTCCACGTGAGTCCGCGACTCCGGAACCCTCTCTCCTTTGTGAGATTTGTGGCCGCCGGAGGTGATCGTCGCTGTAACTGAGACTACAGGAGGAGAGTGTACTGGAGGCTTCTGGAGGAAATCTGGATTCGATTTCCCTGGGGAAGGTGATAGTCCCAGGGCTCCAACAGAACCGCCCCGCCCGTGCGTTGAGGTTCGTTGTTGAGAATGGTTCTGTGGAACACGGGCCCTCCAATGGGAAGGCTTGGGAGTCGTACTCTTGTTGGCTGCACTCGTCCAATCCGAAACGTCGAATGCCGGGCAAATTGGGTAGGGATTGTGTTGGTTTGCTGGGTGAGCGTGTGACGAGGTGTACTGGGTAAGTATATTGGGGTCAGTGATCAGGATTGGAGAAGCGGTGTGGTCGGAGCCCGGAGAAGAACCATTGGGTTCAAAGAGGAAAACGGTCAGATCCGCTGTTGTCAACGAAGTGTCCACCTTCGTCATTCCAGATGTATGGCGACCATTTCTACCAACACCTGGTAGCTGGGAGAACGAGGCAGATATACCGTCGGCGTGGATGCGTAAGTACCCGTGAGGCAACTTTGGCGGGATCAACTGATGGTGGAAGAAGCCGACCCGGGCGAGTTCATAAGAGGGCTCCTTCGATAGGAGTAATAAACCAACCACCCCACGAATTTGTACCGACACGTTGAGTCTAGGTAGAAGGGAGGGAGCCGGGGTGGTTCCTCGAAATTTCGGAGGTGATGGAGATGTCGGGCTAATACTGCCAAGGATAGCCACAAGTTCCGTCAGGCTCTGGATGTGTCGCGCGCCAAGGGCAAAGCTAAGAACCCCCGTTGTAACAGAGAGGTGAAGGGACTCGTCGCGCTTTTCCACCCTCTGCTGTCCAGGTCGGCTCTCTGAGGGAGGTGGTGTAGTCAGCCGGATGACAATGGGGTCTGAACCAAACGAAACGGTGGTTTCTTCCGGGACACCAGCACCGTGAGGGGGAGAACCGTCACATAATGGGGGTTGTTGATCTTGAGGGGTCGGCGGAGGTTGCTCTTCGGGTTTAGTGGCAGGGTCAATCGGGGGCTGTTCTTGTACTTCTGGTATTGGCTCGTGAATGGCGGTTGACCTGAACGGGGCATCCGAAACAGCGCTATGATACATGCTGCTCGCAACTGATGCGCTCATGGACGAGGATGAAAGAAGTCGTGGAGGAAGGGAGGCAATCGATTGGGACATCATCATTTGGGTTTCATCGTCGATGTCAGAGTCTGGTGATGAAGGACGTGAATGCGACCCTCGCGGCAGTTGGCCATATGGTGGATGAGGGGGTAGGGAAGTGACTGAGGAGACGATTGAAGGGAAAGCCGGCTTCGTTGTGTCCTCGGGTCGCAAATCGGACATTGTTATCTCAACTCCGGAGATGGACATTGTCCTTGTTTCCCCCGTAGCATCATTCCGGAGAGTCGCCTCGTTGGCAGAAGATGTCTCCGACTCCGTCTCGTATCGTATGTTTGGAACGACAAGGGTGAAACTTGAACGCTCCGGGTGTCGGATGGTGATCCGAGTGTCAGCTGCATCGAACGCGAACCGAGCCAAGAGGCGTTCGATCAGAGAGGCGAATATTCCTACCCCATCAGGGTCGGTATCGCTTGGAGTGGATTCTTCCGCGTTGAGGAAGGGGTCAATCCCTCCAGGGACATAATCAGCAGGGTCGGGAGGTGAACCCCGGTCAGGGTGAAAAGATTCGCGCAGCGCGGCTCCCTCCCCCGAGCTGAGTTCATCATGGAGGAATTCCGCGGCAACGGAAGCAACAGAATCGGCGAGGTTTGACGTCTGACTCGGTTTACTGTTAGGCGGGTTGTCCAACAGATCCAAAGTTAGGTGTAGAGATTGTAACGATAGACCGAGGGTAGACGTTAGTGGGTTGGGCCACGGGATCCGTGCGGTGATGTGCCCAACGTGACTGTTATGCAGCTCGAGGGGAAGACCGACGAGTAACGCGTTGATTGCCTGACCTGAAATGAATGAAAGGAAAACCGTGAGGCTGAAAATGACAGGTATGTACCGTAGGATCGAGTTCGATGTCATTCACTTGCACATATCCTGACCCAATCTGAGAATCGATGCTCCGTGCGTCGAGCTGGCCATTCTTCACGAAATGACCGAGAAACTTGTTAAGAACGTATGAGAGGAAATGACGTTGTAATCCAGCCGGAAGGGAGAGGTCAAACGATGGGAGGTTGGGGAGCCAAGACGGCGACCACCACGACATCTTTCCGGGACGATAAACGGCGTCTTGAAGAACAGCTTGCGGGGTTTCCAAAAGCGACTCTGGGGTCACCTGGATCTTCGATGGGTCTGTATGATCAGTGGGTACTGGAGAGCATCTGCCTCCGGTGGCTGAACGGGAGCAGAACAGGGGAGACGACCACGTGAGGGTGGGTCTTGTCGTTTGCCACGATCAGGCCCAGTCAGGCCTGGCACCGGAGCGTACTGCGTACACGATGGCCGACTACAAGGACCACATCGGTCCCTACTGGCCTGGATACCCTGGGATCGCAAACTTGATCATATTGTAGGAAAACTCTCTGGTATATTCTGGCTGGGAGTTGATCATATCGCACATGCAGCGGTGATTCCTACTCTTCAATCGGCAAGTCAGATATAATCTGCATCCGCCTGCGACGCCGTTGACTTGTTCTCAAGGCTATCCCAACTTTTACCCTAGACCGGATAAGGAGCGTCCCCTCGGATCTCCTTTGCCTGCCTACGTTTGGACAGAGTCCGGTGATAAACCAAATTGGGTTGGCCATTTGGTGACAAAGCACAAAGCGAACCCCAATCTCCTGGTGTACGATTATGCCGTTGGCGGTGATGATGTGCTTGCTGTTGAGAACCAAGTAAAGAAACGGTTTCTCCTCCATGCGGGAAAGCAGCCGGATTGGGCACCGTGGAAGAGTGACAATACATTGTTTGGTACGCACAAGGTTCTTCCCCTATTGTCACCTTCAATCCTGATGAGCTACCAGTGACCTGGATTGGGATCAACGATTGCGCGTGAGGCTCTCAGACCCCAAAACCCCCTGTTTGATCGTTCTAACTCGATTTCCAGACGTTTGAACTCGGATCACGCGATTGAACAAACACAAAATGTGCTTTTCGACCTTCAACAGGAGCTTTATGATGAAGGCGCTCGGAATTTCTTGTTCATCGATGTCCCACCGATGGAAAAATCTCCCGCATGTGAGCTTATTACATCTTTGTCCACGCAAAGAACGCTAAGCACACACTGGATGGCTCAGTTCCGAAGGACGCCGGGCCATTGGCTGGCCATACTTACGAAAGATGGAATGAAATACTTCGGGGGAATGTCAAGGCTTTTTTATCAGAAAACGAAGATGTCACGACATTGGTCTTATCTTCGTGGGACTTTTTCAAGCTCGTCTTCGAAACGCCTTCCGAGTACGGTTTTGAAGAGGTGGACCTCCGCAAGCGGTATGGACCCGTGTGGGCCGACCACATCCATCCAACCAGTCGTATGCACGAGCATTTTGCTGCGCGGGTCAACGAATTCCTTCGCGGTCACCCGATTGGTACGAGTGCTCAACCCGATTGATTCCCATATAGTTCATAGCGGTGAAGTGGAATACCATTGCATATAGAAGTAATCAGCAGCGTAAAGGTTTCCATAAGCGTATCCAAATAGCGGCGCATTGTACGATTGGACATATATGAATACATGTAGGCTTTGTTTGATGGGCGATGAGTTGCAGAAAGCTTGATTAAGTGTACCAAATGAGGGGTGGAAGCGGCAAGAGAGGTTGGCGCAAGAAGACGAAGTGCAAAACGACGGGTAATGTACAATGTGGGGATAAGATCGCTCACCCACATCAATAGGAAAAGCGGATATACGGCAAAATACTTGGATAAGGTACTGGTTGGGGTCAGGTTGTCGAAGCTTGAGGTTGGAGTTGAGGCCTTGAGGGAACGTGATGTTGACTCTAAATACCTGAGCTTGAGGTTGTTGGCGATCTTCAGATGCGGCGCGGGGGACTGAGACTTGGGATCTGTTGATGTGGATGCACACACAAAGACTCACGGTCTTGAGGCAGACACTCATGATGTTGGGTTTGGTTTGGTAGAAAAGGATGCGAGAATGCGTTTGAAGAGAGACGGCGATTGGATTCGCTCTTGGACTTGAAACGACTCAATGTCCCGAGACGGCTTGTGGGCAACAATATCGAACTGAGCTGGGTGTCAGGGAACGGAAACGCAAAATTTAAAAGAAAGAGATGTACAGGGTATACGAGGTAGACTGGCCCGTCTTCGAAGGTGTAGTATACCTTTCGCTTTGATTGAAAAAGGTTAGAACCTAATATGCCCAGTGGGCACCGCGGCCTTGTCGGTCGTACCAGAAGGTCTTCAGGGTTCGGATCTTTGAGGCTCTCGCTGAGTAGATCGAATTCCTTTCCTTCATCGTAGTCGCTTGAGGAGGAGCTAATGCTCGGGTGAATCAGACATGAACCGCTTGGCTTTCTTGAGATGACTTCAGAGTGGGAAGATGCGGAAGACATCGAATGATTATATTCAAACTAGAGGGAAAGGGGCGGATGGCAGGCAGGGGGGAAAAAACGAGAGAGAGAAGCGAGAGCGACTGATGGAGCGAGGCCGAAGCAGGGTAATCCTTTTATACTAGGGATGGGGACACTCGACTCATCTGGGCAGAACGGGCAGCGTGCAACAGGGCACTCTCCCGTCTGGGCTACGTATACGTTTTAGCTCCTGGAATCGAAATTCATGACAAATTGTTACCAAAAAACCCTCCGCGACAGCAGAGACCGCGTGCCCAAGGAATCGAGACGCGGCGCGACCGTTTCCGAGGTCGCGTCGTTAATGAGTCACGTCTCGCTTGCAGTAAATAGCCGAGAGCGTGCCATCGCGGTGAAATCCACCAGATTCCACAGAAATGAAGTGTAAGATGGCTGCACAACGCAGCGACCTGAATGCAAGGCAGACTCTGTGTGCCGTATCCCACAGTTACAGGAGGCGGCGCCCGTTTATTGGAGGACTTCACCGGTCACTCTAGCCTGGGTGCCACGTGGTCCGCCTCGGTGGGGAGATGGGCGAGTCAGAAAACCCTTTCCGATGCTGTCCAGTAAGTATCCATGGCGATGAGCACATCCGTTGCATCGGGAACAATACTGCAGTTCAATTGCACCACTCCGTGAACACGTACTTCGCCCGGTTAGCGAGTGACAACCGCAGGACAGCTCCCATGTTTGGGGGGAAAGGTGGAGCGAGATTTCGTCCGTTTTGTTGGCCTGAGGGGTGTGCTGACTGGTTCGCTCCAGGAGGGAAACATCGTAATATCTCTACGCAAGTGAACGGCACAGAGTCGTTCCGGTGGGAAACTCTCCTCCTGGGCAATCGCGGCAACTAGAGGGGACGAGTTCACATTGGGTGTGTTCACGCACCGCAGGATCGCCGAAACTGAATCTGGACATTTGTCGTTCCGGTTGACTAAGAAAATCTTATCTGATAAACAATCCCATTCTTCGCCAAGCCTCCGATCTCCGGAAGAAAGATGCGATCGTGGGAGTTCTCATTTCGACATTGAGTCAAAGCGTTTATCGTTCTTTCAAACGCTGAGAAACCAGAATTTAGGGGCTGCCATTTTCAGCATAGGGGGTAACATGGCTTTACTGTATCCGACCGTCCCAACTAATTGACGCAAACGTATCGGCTCTGAGGTCCCCCAAGAAGATACCAACCCCAATGATGGAGATCGCAACCGCATCACGCTCTCATCAGATCGCCCGCGATTTCACCCGCTCTTATGCTCGTGACACTCAACAAGGTATCGCTAAGTCCGTGGGAAGACTCCGTGCAACCCTGGATGTGTACCCTCGGGAGTGGCTCCACGCCTGCATCTTTTGGCACCAGTTGGTACGTCCTCGTGACGTACACCTTCGAGGGAGGGTCTCGGCCGATATCACGGCAACCCGAATGCCCACCGATGGCGGGTGAAGACGGTCCCGGGGAGGTGGGCGGTGTGTCTACGCTGCTCGAGGTCGGAGTTGACCTGTCCGTCATTTCCTGTGCGTCGACGTGCGAGTCTGATGGCAATAAAGTCTCGGAATCGTTCTCTTGCGCGTGGTCGGGGAGGATATGAACCGGCCCATTGGATGACAGGTCCCCGTGAATGAAGTGCTTCCCCAGTTCTGACCGACGCAACAACTGAAGCCAGGAGGACCTGTCGTAGCCGGTGGCGCAGATTACGGCGTCGAACTTGAGTTGACTCAATTGCTTGGTAAGACCGCTTTGGAACGTGAGGAGAAAGACGTCGCCATTGCTGTTGGTCGGGGCACCGGGGGGCGCCTGGATGAGGTCCACAGCAACGAGAGAGGAGTAATTGCGGATGGTGACACGAGGCAGCAAGGCGGATTGTTGGTGGGTATCTTCCTCGTCGCCATTAAGTTTCGCCCGTTTAGCGATGGAATCGTCCGTCTGTTGTTCATATATCAACTCGTAAAGCTGGGACAAAGTGTGAGGGAATATAGCGACTAAGAGAACACCCGACTCACGTCGTCAATTGTGCGTGGGTTGACCACGCCATAGTTGGTCGACTTGAATTCCCTGAGCACCATGTCTCTCGCGGCCTTGCTCCTCAGATTAAATAACATATCTGTGGCTGGGGGTAAAATTAATCAGAAGTTATGCGGGTAAATATTCACACGCGCACATGTGGGATCAAATATCTCGTTGGAGAATGGGGAATCATCACTAGGCTTAAGGGAACCCCTACTAATGATTAGGTCAATCTCGTGCCTCATGGGATTTCCATCTTCGTTGGGGAGTGAAGGAAGCACGTCCTGAAGTTTGGAACGAAGATCAATCACAACCTCGGCTGCAGACTGGCCGCTACCGATGACTGCGATCTTGACAGGGTGATGAAAATTTTCTACGGTAGTGTTCCGTGATGAGGTGATCAAGGAAAGGATGGAGTGGATCGAAGTCGAGTAGATGGAGCTGTGAATAATCTTGTGGTGAGGTGAGATCATGCTAACGGCGCTAGGCATGCGAGGGCTTCCTCCTGGGGACACGATAAGGTTTTCTAAGTAGGATCGATGGGTACATCGTAGTCAAAATTCTGCAGAGAATAGCGGGGTCGGCGAAGACTGACTGGTCCTCCTGGTAATATGCTCCCCTGTCTTCAAATTTTGGCTCACGACATCGACCATGCCATCCGGCCCTCTCGGGATTGCGATGACTTGCTCGCTGAAGTAGACAGAGACACCCTTCGACTGGACGTACTCCGCGGCCCAAGCGAGGTAGTCGGCGAATTCCTTCCTCGAGGGTATTGGCGAGCCGTTGTTAATAAAGGGAGCAAGACGGCCCTCGGAGTGGAGGTAGTTCAAGAAGGTTATCGGCGACTGGGGGTTGCGGAGAGTCGCGAGATCCTTGAGCCAGCTTTTGCGGACGGATTGAACATCAGTGCGGATTGATGGCGCAATTGAGTTGTGTCAATGCACCTTATCTGCATCCGCGCACCCGGGAGCAACATTCCAGGATGCCAACGGAATTTATCATGCTTGTCTATGAAACAGATCTTTTTTTGCGGCGACTAAAGGAGCGATGAGCGGATACGGAGCGAACCGAGGTAGATTTCAACATACGTCACACTCTAGGAGAGCACCAGAGAGAGCAAGGTTGGCAGGGCCAAAGCCAAGGCCGATCAAATCGTAGACTTGGGGGTGGAGAGATGGGGGGGAGGCCATTTGTGAGAGGGGGAGCAAAGGAGGGGGAAAAAAAGTACGCGGTATATATACAAAGCCAAACCGGAAGAATCAGGGAGGAAAAAAGGGAGGAGTGTTGCACGACAGGCGGAAGCGGATCGTAACATACGGGGGAATGAAGGTTTCAAATTTCATGCGCAATCTTATCAGATTGTTGCCCGGTGTTATCTGATTGGACTACCGTCGCCGGGCTGCAACAAGACACTCTCGCTCCAAGCCTTTCAGCCATATGACCCCGACCCCACTCCTCTTCAGCTTGTCAGCGCCTTCGCATATCACAAAATCATCCGGTTCTGCCACTCCAATGTAGCATCGCCGAACCTGGGCACCCGCCAGAGCATCCGCGCACGCCGGTAGCCCAGACGTTCGGACCGAGCATGGTTCTAGAGTCGTGTATACATCGGCTTCCTTCAACAGCTCTCCGACACCTTCGCCTGATGGTATTCCTTCTGGGAAGAAATTTTTGAGCTCGGCTGAGCTGAGGCCTAGGGCCTTGGCCAATGCATTGGCTTCGGCGTGGGTATTCCCCTCCAATTCCCTCGAATAACCGGTTGAGAGTATCATTCTCTCTTCAACGCCCGTCGTCGAACGGACTGGGACGACGATGACACAGCCAACGCAGAATGCGGTTGGGGTCGGAATGCATTTGTTCGCTTCTTCGAGCGCGATTTTCATGAACGCGAGATGTTCCGAACTGTCAGAGGTCATACTCCTACATTCTGATCAACTAGGAGCTCTCAGAGTTCAGCCGCACAGTCCTTCCTCACCTTGCGGAATACCAGAACCTGCAGTGTGGGTGGTGGCCCTCACTGCAATTTCTTGCCAGAGTGATCGAACGCACATGGTGTGTTGCCTAATTCGGAAGTCTCAGCTTACGTCAGCCGTGGAAGCGGAATTCCAAGTTAACGAAAACGAGCAGTTTGGTTGTGTTCGACCACCATGTCTTCCTCCTCCCGAGACGTCACCGGCCATCAGAATCCGATAGACGAAGATGACCCCATGCTAGATGCCGCAGTGGAAGAAGTGGACGAGGAAGACCAACCTGGAGGCAACCTCTCGCACGATAGCTCCGAGGAGGAGGATGAGGACGAGGACGAGGAGCGCAGAATTAGGGATGGTTTCATCGTTGACGAGGACGAGGACGAGGAAGCTGAGGAAGAGGATGCCAATGATCGTAAAAGGAGGCGGAAGAGGAGGAAGAGAAGGCACCGTCGTGGTACGTCTTGCGACCTGTTTGCGCCACGGTGTATCCACTAACAACCAGGTCACAAAATAGATGAAGAGGGGGAGGACTTAGAGGAGGATGACATTGCCCTTCTCCAAGAGAACACTGGCGCAGACTTCTCCCATCGTTTGACGCGTCTGCGTCGCGGTCGTGCTTCCACCTCTCCCGCACCCGCTGCTTCATCCTCCAAGCGCAAAGTTGTCGTTCAGTCTTCCGACGAAGACCTCGATAATGACGCGACTGCTCACGATATCGCGAACATCTGGGATGACGACCGAGGTGGCAGAGCAGATGAGGATGAAGATATGGACTTGGATGATATGGACAACTTCATTGAGTACGAGGACGAGGAAATGGACGGCGCGGGTGCTATGGGTGAGGCTGAGAGGGAGGAGAGGCGCAGGGAACGACGGCGGATGGAGAAGGAGAGGAGGAAAGCTTTGGGTAATCGACCTGAGTTGTCAGGAATCGACGCAAAGTGAGTCTGCTCGGTTGCCCTTTCCTACACCAACCTCCTGACACGTCGAATCAGTGCTTGGGATGAGATTCACCAGGTCTTTGGTGACGGCAGCGATTACGCGTGGGCTCTGGAGGACGACAACGAATACGACGAAGAACTTCAACAACAGAAACTCGACATGAAGTACACAGACGTTCGTGGACCTTTCTTTACTTTTTTATATGATCTGCTTACATTTCCCTAGGTTTTCGAACCCTCTGAGATCCGTGCACGCATGCTGACGGAAGATGACGACCTGATTCGTGCTCAGGACACCCCAGAACGTATGCAACTCGCTACCTCCTCACTGTCCCTCACCAACGTCACGCTCGCCACGCGGTACGAGTGGCAGGAAGAGGATCTGGATGACGCTGCGCCTTGGGTACTCACTCGCCTCTCTCCGTCCAAGGATCGAGAATTCCTCCAATCTTCTGGGCGATGTCACAAATACTTGCAAGACCTCGTCGAAGCGATCAAGTTCTCACTCCGCTGCTTGTTCATGCTCGAATTCGAGGTTCCATACATCTACACCTACAAGCGGGACTACATCACCTACTTTAACCCCGAGGACATGCGCACCAAACTCGATCTACTTAGTCAGGATGAGTTGTGGCGTATATATAGCCTGGGTCAAAAGTACTCCTCGTTTTTGGAACGGCGAGCGGCGCTGGATGTCTTCTACGTGAGGTTGGACGCCAAGGACTCATACTTTGAGACTGAGCTGCGGAGGAAACTCGGAAGTGTCGAGATGGTTGCCGATGCTACAGAGTGGTTGGGCATGAAGTTCCCAAGGCCGGCTGACAAAGGCAAGGTGCCGGCAGAAATCCGGTTCCACGACGACGTAGAGGAGCAGGAACCTGTCCTCAAGAAACATCAGCGACCGAGTAGGGTATCGGCGTACGAGGTTGCGAAGAAGAGTATCGTGGCAAAACTCGCCGAGGTGCGTCAATACGATGCTGTGCTGCGGCTGTGATCTAACCGCGTTTTATAGGGCTTTGGGATCAGCTCACAACACATAGTGTCAAACTTCTCATCGCACAGGATGTACGATGTTGAAGACCCTGATCTCAATCCAATCGCGTTTGCGGATCAGTTCGTCGACCCCGATCCAACCAAAGCTCAGCCACCGGAAGAGCTCCTTCGGAGGGCGAGGATGATTGTCGCCACCGAGCTTGGAAAAGATCCATTGTTGCGGCAGGCGATCAGGGATGCCTTCAAAATCGATGCTCTGATCTCCGTTACCCCTACGGAACGTGGGGTCGCGAAGATCGATGAACATAACCAATATTACGTGAGTGTGAACGATGAACCGGATTCACGGTAGCTCTAAGGCCATTTCCAGAACTTCAAATATCTCTACAACAAACCGATTGCAGAGATGCTCGAAACCTCACAGTTCCTCAATATCCTCGCCGCTGAACACGAACACTTGGCGACGGTCTCTATAACACTCCACCCAGATGCCTACGCTCGGTTCGAACGCAAGATCAGTGAAGCGTTCGAGAGCTCCAGTTACAGCGAGACTGCTAAAGCTTGGAATGAGGAGCGTTCGAGAATTGTTCAGGAGACCTTGGAAGGACATCTCGTCCCCGTGGGAGTCAAATGGATTCGAGAATGGCTGCGCGACGAGGTTGAAGACTGGCTGTCGAAGCGTTGCGCCATGGAGCTGCGAAACGTGAGTTTCTGCACACACTCGCCCTTGATTGTTTTGGGCTGACGGTCGACAGCGCATCGACGTTATGCCATATGTTACTCCCACTACCCAACCTGGGGACACGCCGTCTATTCTCGCCATTTCCTGGGGTAAGGGTGATCCGCAGAAGGACGCGATAACCATGGTCTTCTTGGACGAGGCTGGCCGATTCAGAGAACACATGAAAATTGACAACCTGGTGGATGATGAAACCAAGGACCAGTTCAGGGATCTCATTCAAAGGCGACGCCCAGATGTCATTGCAATCGGTGGTTTCTCACTCAACACGACAAAACTATCACAACGAGTCAAGGAAACGGTTGGCAGGAAGCAACCGGCCGAGCAACCGCAATCATGGGGTTCCGATCCTCCGCCGCCTCTGCTTGAGGGCGATCTCAACGTCCCAGTAATCTACGCGCAGGACGAAGTTGCCCGAATTTTCCAGCACGGCAAACGTGCAGAGGAGGAATTTGGCGCTCTTTCGACCATTGCGAGGTATTGCGTTGGCTTGGCACGCTATGTGCAAAGCCCCTTGAACGAGTACGCCGCCCTTGGGTCCGACATCACGGCTATCTCGTTCGACGAGGACTGTCAGCAGTTGGTGAGGTCTATGCCCTTGAAATCTATCCGAACTTGACTAATGAGCAAATAGTTACCTCACGACAAGCTACTCTTCGCATTGGAGAGGGTGTTGGTCGACCTAACTAACAAAGTTGGCGTCGATGTCAACCGAGCCATCACCGATTCCTACTACCAAAGGTTGCTCCCCCTCGTTTGTGGTCTAGGGCCGAGGAAAGCTCAGACGCTCGTGAAGAAGATCGCAGCTATGGTACCTTTCGCTCATTGCTTTCACCTACCGGATGTTCACTCGAGCTCTACAGGGTGGTACAGTCATCAACCGAGAGGCATTCATCAAGAGCAGTCTCGTAACGACTAAGATCTTTTTGAATTCCGCTGGTTTCCTTCGCATTGTCAATGACGCGACCCCCATGGCGAAGCACTCCAAAAACAGACAAGTGGAAGACGTTGAAGCCAGTGACCCCCTCGATAACACCCGCATCCATCCGGAGGACTACGAATTAGCGCGAAAAATGGCCACCGATGCTCTAGAGCTTGACGAGGAAGATATCCATGACGAGCATCCCTCACACGTCGTATTGACTATCATACGGGACGAGGACAACGAACGGAAGCTAAACGAACTGAACCTTGACGACTTCGCCGTCAGTTTGTTCGAGACCAACCAGGACAAGAAGCGGTACACCCTGTTTGATATTCGCAGGGAGATCCTCAAACCGTTTGGTGACCTGAGGAAGTCATACAGGCTTCCGGCTTCGTGGGACGTCTTGACAATGTTAACCGGAGAGACCCCACGAACACTCAGGACCGGGCTTATCGTCTCAGTTCTAGTCATCAGGGCTCTCAAGCGAAGCGACAAGGGCGGCGGCGGGGCTGTCGCTGTTCGTCTGAACTCTGGCATCGAAGGGATCATCGAAAAGGGGTACCTCGCTGACACCCTTGATGTGGAGATTGAGGAGTTATTTCCAAAAGGCAGAACGATCCCCGCAGTTGTCTTCCACGTCGAGATGGTCCCAGAGACAGATTCCTTCTGGGTGCGGTTATCCGCGCGACAATCCGACGTCGCTCAGGGGGACAGTCAGTATAGGCGAGTCCGACCGGATGAATACTGGGATCACAGTCAGCACGAACGTGACACGGACGTCCAGAAGAGGAAGAAGCGGGCGGAGGCGAACCAGACCCGACGGGTAATCAAGCACCCCAACTTCCACAATTTCAACTCGGCACAGGCGGAGGCTTACCTCGACAAGCAACAGCGTGGTGACGTCGTTATCCGACCATCTTCGAAGGGTCAAGATCATCTGGCGGTTACTTGGAAGGTGGACGACAAACTGTATCAGCACATCGGTACGGCCACTTCCTGGGCGTTTGGATCCCATTGCTGACAGGGAACATCGTTTGCAGACGTAACTGAGCCGAACGCGGACGTCACGGGCCAAAGCCTTGGCAATCGGTTCTTCGTCGAAGGTGGTAAAGAGTACTCTGATCTCGATGAGTTGATTGTCAACCACGTCCAAGCCATTGCTCGACGCGTAGAGGAGTTGATGGCACACGAGAAGTTCAAGGCGGGCCCTGAAGATGAGCTTCGTAAGTCACACCTTACATTTCGAAGTGGCTTCTCTGAATCTCTTCCAAGACCTGTTCCTGAAGAACTTCGTGAAGGCTAATCCATCCAAGAGCGCTTACGGTTTCACTCTCAACCGGCGAAAGCCAGGGCACTTCAACCTCTGTTTCTTGGCAAACAAAAGCTCCGCGGTCCAAACCTGGGTAAGCCCCGTGGCACTCACACCCCCTAACAAAATTCTCAACGTTCGGTCTACGACAACAGCCCGTACGTGTCGCCCCTGAAGCGTACTATTTGTTCGATGCGCCAGCACCCGGCGTCCCAGAGTTGTGTGACGCGTTCAAGGTCCGACACCTGAATGAGTCCCAAAACAAAGCACTCGGAGGCGGGGTTACACCTTATCCTGGCCGGACGCCAGCACGAACCCCTGGCCATGTCACTCCGGGGCACGCGTCAGTTCGCCATCCCGCTAGGACTCCGAACCCCTATGGTGGCCAACCGCCTCACCCCTCCTCCACTCCTTACAACGGTGCTCCTCCCTACGGCGCGCCACCTCCTAACCAATATGGTTACCAGACTCCCGGATATCCTCCAGCCCGCACGCCCGCTCATCCTGGCACACAACCCCTCCCGGCCGGTATGAACCCTCAAAGGGCGGCTATGCTGCAGAGTACGGGAGGGTGGGGCGCCACCAACTCCGGAGGTTGGGGTTCATGATCGTGTTATGCGTCTCCAACCATTTGCTTACTACTCGTGTACTCGCTGTCTACCGTTGACTGTCATGCTATACAATATTCTGTTCATTATTTCATGTTTTTCGTTTGTAACAGTGACAGCGAGTTTTGTCAGATGCGCCTCGATCACCTTGACACAGGTGGCCTCGCGCACTCCATCGGCGCTTGATCCGCAGCCACAACTTGAGACTTTCCAGCCTCATTCCAGATGGCCGAGAATTTTGAACTTCAGAACATGTCGGACAGACCCCGAAAGGCGGCGCCGTCTACTGCCACGATTGACTCTGATGACGCTGACGGAACCATTACTGCCTGGTCGTTGGCCGCATTCGCTCTGTCAGTCCCATCCCTTGGTATTTCCTGATTGGCAACTCACATCGTGTTCCGTGTGCTAGACTGCTTATCCTCGCCGGGTTGTTCGTGATATCGCCCAGGCTCTTGATATTCATGACGGGGGAGCCTCGGACGCTCCTAACACCATTGGAAGCCTTCCTGTCGTTCCAGTTTGGCATTCTATCGTTTGCGGTGTCCCTGGGGGTGTTAGTGAATGTACGCGCGCCCTCCGGTGTTTCCTACGTCCGTGCTTACAACCGCAAAGACCCCTTCTGGCGCTTTGTACACAATTAATGTGACAGACGATCCGAGTCGGCGCCAGTTTTCTCATCCGCTACTCGCTCCTATCACTGGCACGTCGCTCCTGATGTCCTTCTCGGCGTATAACACTAGCGGGATCGGGGTGTTGTCCACTGTGTTCTCCATGATCACAGGTACAGTTGGGCTGTGGGGGTTATGGACGGTGAGGTCAATCATTTCATCATACGTGGCCGTTTCTTATACCGAGTCCATAAGATCATCTTCTCCGGTTCTGACAGGCGCTCAAAACTTGGGGCAGACAAACGCACCTCCGCCTTCATTTTTGGCAACAAATCTGCAGCGTCGGAGATCAAAAGGAGCGCGAGGATGATGCAGTCCTAACTATGGTGTACCATCCCAGTCGGCATTAGTTTCGCACTCCCAGGCGATGGGCGGTCCGGTTATTTACGGTTTTCGATTAGTTGTATATATACAAGGAGTACACTATCTGCCGCGACCCATACCTCCCATCATCTTGAACATCTCCGACATGTTGGGCACACCTCCGAGCCCACCCAAGCCGCCTAGTCCACCCAGACCTCCTCCCATCTGTTGCATCATGCCTACACAAGTTTCAGAAACATGTCGGTACCTCTGTGAAACGCGCTTACGTTGCATCTCCTCCATATCGAATTGGTCTCCTCCTTGTCCCTGCATCATCGCCTTCATCATCTCTTGCATCCCCCCACCACCCCTCAACTGCCGTTGCATCTGTTGAAGCATACCGGGCGGCATCGCTCGCTATAGGAAGGGCCATTGAGAGTATATTCGATAGTGAATGTGACATTGCGTACCTGCATAGCCTGTATTTGGGCTGGTGTTGGCATACCACCAGCGCCACGTCCGCGGCCACCAGTAGCTGCTTGCATCTTCTGCATCGCCTGCAGCCAACCGTTCTTTCCGCCCGCTTGCTTGGCCATGTTAGCCATCATGCGGTATTGGCATAGTAGCTCTTCAACCTCTCGTACACTCGTTCCGCTACCCTTTGCCACCCGAGTCATCCTCCACGTCAGGCCGGTGGGTTTTCCATCCTTGCCCACCTCGAGGAATGGCGAACCGTCGGAATCAAGCTCCTCAGCCGTCATGCTGTCCGTGATGTAGATCATGCGCTTCATCCGTAACGATCCCTCCTCGTCGGAACCAGCCAAGAGTTCCTGTGGTAAACCCGGAATCATGGATGCGATCTTGCTTATTGGACCCATACTCATAACGTTCTGGATCTGTTCCCTCCAATCCCGAATGCTAAGCTTACCCTCCTCGAGCTTCTTGGCCATCTCCTTCTGCTTGTCAGGATTCTGAGTAGCCATGTCCTGCATGTGCTCCATAAGTCCTTGGATATCTCCCAGACCGAGCAGTTTGGAAACGAAAGGCTGAGGAGAGAAACGGTCGAGATCTTGCAAATGCTCTCCAACTCCCAAGAAGATGATGGGCGTTTTTGTGGCTGCTACCCTAATCACAGGTTGAGTATCATCCCACACAGAGAATTTCCAAGATCTTACGCGGATATCGCACCTCCTCCCTTTGCATGACCATCCATCTTGGTCACAATGATCGCACCAAAGTCAGCACTATCCTTGAAAGCACGACTCTGGGCCTCAGCAGCCTGGCCAATGCTAGCGTCAAGGACGAGTACAGTCATATTCGGCTTGACAGCTTCCCCGATCTGTACCATCTCCTGGAATAGCTCCGATTCCTGTTTATGTCGACCAGACGTATCGACGATGATTACATCGAATCGTTCCTTCTTAAACTTTGCGACACCCTGTGCGGCGATGGAGACAGGGTCAGTTTCGGTGTAGGAACCGAAGTATGCGACCTTGGCTTTAGTGGCCGACTGTCGCGTCTGGTCGAAGGCACCGGCACGGAAAGTATCAGCACAGACGATGCATGATTTAAAGCCTCTTTTTTGGTAATAGACGGCAAGCTTTGTGCAGGTTGTAGTTTTACCGTTACCCTGTGAGATCATTAGGGTGCAACAGACAACGGATATCATCGGGAAAGACTCACCTGTAAACCAACAGCCATGAGGACATTCGGCTGACCCTTCTTTGGTTTGTAAGGCTCGACGCCGGGGTCGACGAGATTTACGAGCTCATCGAATACAGCCTTTAATCGTGAGTAGACTGAAGATCGTGCAATTGACAGAAATACCTTTTGAACAACGCTTTTTCTATTCCCCTCTTTACCTTTGTCCGCTCCGCCTTCCAGCACCGCCTTCACTTTTGCTTTGACCTTTTGCCGGAGAGATGCGACCAGCTTGACATTAACATCCGATTCGAGCAGAGCGGCGCAGACCTCCTTGAGGATCGCATCGAGGACTTTCTCGTCGACGACTGGGGCCCTGTTGAGAGAGGAGAGGGCTGCGTTTAGCTTACGGCCAAGGTCGGCCAGAACCATCGCTGATGAAGGGAGTTTTGGGGTGATCGCCAGTCCCAGTCGATCACGTTCAGCATGAGCGATACTTCCTTAGAGGATATCCTCGATGGCCTCGTTGAAGACGTTGAGGAAAATCTCAACGAGTCCGACGCTGACGAGGAGGTCGACGTAGACGAAGACATTCTCGAAGCTCTCGAAGGCGGTCTCGCGGAACAGGCCTCGGATGCCGACGATGTAATGTTTCATTGCGTGGTCCAGATCACCCATGGACTGACTTGGAACAACCTGTAGGATTCTGACAATGATTCAGACGATTCAGACGATGAATCTGAGTCTGAAGTCGCCCAGAGCGCGACCATTCCGCAATCTGGGGTGGACATTACGGTTCCGGTAATAAATGTCGAGCAGAGCAGCGAGTACGGTGCGCATAACAAGCCCCACCTTCCATTTCATTCTCAACCACATCTATCCCCCACAGAGTATTATGAACCACAACAGCCGACACAGTCACCACCGCAAAGCTCACCACCCCCAGACTCCAACACTCAGTCCGAGGGACGCGCATCAACTCCCAAGGAAGGATCTCCCTCACCAGCACTCCTCCGGAGGTCATCCTTATTCCCTCCCCTACCCATTCCAAAATCCTACACCGTCGAGGCCATCTGCGCACTTCCGCATCCGACCGCCTCATACGCGCTTGCTTCATCACTTTGCATGAACCATCTGCTCACAGGGTCTGAAGATGGGTACATTCGTGACTATGACATATTCACCGGCCTCAACAGTAAAACATTCCTGTCCGCTCCCCAGCGTCACCACTGTGGTGTCGTAGAAGGCATCCTCAAGTATGCACCGATACGGGTCTGGTGGGAGAACCCTTCAGACTCCAAACGAGAAGGGGGAGATGAACCTTCGTTATCACCGGTATACAGCCTTCTAATGCAATCTGACGCGCTTTGGTCTCTTGCCGGAACGGAGGTATGGCCATTTTCTGCCACGCGCTCACGTTCGTTGACTGGAACCCAAGTCAGGTAGCATTAACCTTTTCACCGTTCGACACGACCCCGGTCGTCTCTGTCATGTCCTACAAGGACACCGTGGCGTAGTCTCAGCCATGTCTATGGCACACGACGAGAAGAGTTTCTTTAGTGCTGGGTGGGATGGTGTGGCCCTTGTCAGTCCTGTAACACATTTCGTCCGAGTTCGTTCATCTGAAGGCGTTCCTAGAACTGGGACCTGAACACCGGACAGGTTGTCCGAAATTTTGCTGGACACGGCTCTCAACTAACGGCAATCGCGGTTCAGCCCCTCAATCAACCCTCCGTTGAATTGGACGATGGTATGGACGACATCCAACCGACAGGGGACGGGATGCGAGACGACGATGCTGGTGGTGGAGCCGGCGATGAGGACGATGCAAAGTCTGACGGCTCCTACGACCCGCTCTTCGATGAGCCGGAGGTCGATGGCCCACCAGACCTGACGAATGGGTCACAAGACCGTGGCCTCGACCTGTCACTCCCTGGGACCGTACCAAACCTACAGTTCAATAGGCACATGCCATCGAACACCGTTCCGAAGAACGCACCGCCACTATTGGATCCACATGCATATTCTACATATTCGTCGGACGTGCTGATGACCGCTTCGTTTGACGGCCAAATCTTCCTCTGGGATCGAAGGGCTGAAACACAGGGCAACGGCGTCGGGAGGCTGTTCATGAGTGAGAGAACACCCCCGTGGTGCGTTTCTGTAGGCTCAAGTTCTTCCACCTTGTTCGACCGGGATCGTACTCACTTCTTCAGGCATGCTGGTCAGTGAACGGTACCCAAATCTATGCCGGGCGTAGAAACGGCACGGTTGATATCTGGGACGTGCGGAAATTCGGATCAAACAACAGGACGCCTCGACATCTCAAGGTCCTCAGAAATCCTGCCAGCTCAGGGGTCGTCTCGTGCGTCGTCGCATTCCCAGACGGGCGTCACCTCGCTTCGTGAGTCTTGTCTTGTATAGATATCCTCGATAGTTCATCTGATTCGGCTTTGCTCAGAGCATCTATTGACAACATTCGATTATGGAATGTTGCGGAGGTAGGCGAATTTGACAAGAAGGTGAAGAGTGGGGTTCAATTCAAGATCATTGCGGGACACCACGGAGGATTTATCTCTCAGATGCGTGCGTGTATTTTGGTTCTCCGCTCGGTCGGTTCTCATCCCGGCCCCCAGTCGTTGACCCAGGGGCCCGCTTCCTCATCACCGCGTGTGGAAACCGAGGGTGGCATGGGGAGTCAACACGGACGATATTTGTGCACGAGATAAAATCTACCTTTTGATGTTCATCGTGCATTCACGATTCCACTCTGGGATCACACAGGCCCGTGGGATTTTCAGCAATTGTATCACCTCTGTTCTGTAAAAAGTTTGCAGTACAAAACAACCAGTATATCGACACCCGACCGTATCGAATAGTAAAAAAGCGAAACGAAACACGACCAGCAACATGGAGAGCGCTCTGGCTACTGGGTGTCATCATCCCAACCAAAGTCAGTCAGTGGGGATAGAGAAGGGTGGCTCAAACGGGTAAGGATCAAGATGATGCAACAATAGCACCACAACAACACGCACACAACGTACGACGACGCGAGACTCGGGAGAGGAAGGAATGAAAGGAGTGGGTGAGGAGTCGAGATGAAAGGGGTACGGGTGATCACTGCGCTGGTTGCTCCTGGTTGGTGACCTCCTTCTGGGAAAACTCGTGCAAAACACTGAGGGCTTCCTGAACCTTGGCGCCCAAACCTTCGGGAGAATCGAGCAAGCCCAGGAGCTCGGAATTGTCCATCTCCAGCAACATGCCGGTAATCTTTCCAGCGAGGTCGGGTTGAGATCTATCATGAGATGTGTAAGCAGTAGATCGGAGAAACAAATTCAAGAAGGCACTTACGGGGCAATGCGCATATAAAGGATTTCACCGAGCATCTGTTTCTGCTCCATCGGTGGGGCGTTCGCAAGAGTGGCGGGATTGAAAGGAGGGACGTCAGGGGGATGGCCAATGGGTGGGGCGGGTGTGGGGGCGGCACCGTTTCGCTGCTGGGGACCTTTGGCGTTCTGGGGTCGGTTGCTTGAGGGAGGTCCACTGCCACGTTGCGGCTGGCCGGGTTGAGGGCCGGGCTGCCTCCCACCAGCGTTGGGTTGACCAGGGCCACCATTCTGAGGAGGACGAGGAGCGCCACGGTAGTTGGGGACATTTCCATAACCCTGAGGAGGGGGTTGACCGTAGGGACCGGGTGGAATCATGCCAGGCACCTGGGTGTTCGGAGGGTAACGGGGACGGGGTGGTACCATGCCTGGTTGACCGTAGCCCATCATACCACGTCCACCAGGGGGAGGGAAGTTGCCGCCAGGAGGGTAGTACATCGGACCGTTCATGTAGCCACCGGGGATGCCGGCAGCAGCGGCCTGCTGCATGCGGATCTGGTTGCGTTGAGCGATCTGGCTCTCTAGCTGTTGCCTGCGGACCTCACGACGCTGGGCAAGAGAGACGTAGAGGGGTTTGGAGCCAATCATCTTGTTGTTCATCTCTGCGACGGCCTTTGTGGCCTCCTCGGGATTGGAGTAGCAAACGAAACCGAAGCCCTTGGAGTGGTCCTTGTCGTCGCGCATAACTTTAGCGCTGGTGATTGTTCCGAAAGGCTCGAACTCGGCACGGAATTTTTCGTCATCAATGTCGTCCTCGAGATTCTTGACATAGAGGTTGACGCCCTGGTACTTGCTCAACTTCTCCATCTTGGCATGCTCGTAAGACTTCCTCAACTCTTCCTCGCGTTCGGCCTTCTTCTGTGCCCTGGCGACGAAAAGCTTCTTGCCATTGTGCTCGCTGTCGTGGAGGGCCTCGACAGCTGTGGAAGCATCGACATGGTTCTCGAAATTGACGAATCCAAAGCCTTTGCTCTTTCCCTCGGTGTCGATCTGGAGGAAGGCAGAGGTGATCGCTCCGAAATTGGCGAACATCTCTCTGAATTCTTCCTCAGAGACCTCAGTGTCCAAATTCTTGATGTAGACATTGGTGAACTGTTTCTTCTGCTCGTCGATTTTGGCCATGCGTTCCTGAATAATAACAACGGATGAGGGACTTGGATCCCGCAGAAACGGGGAGATACACTGACCTTCTTGGACACGTGGTGCCCAACGAAGACCTTCTTGTCATTTAACAACATACCGTCGACGGCCTTGATAGCAGACTCGGCAGACTCGGCGCTGTCATAGTGAACGAAGCCGTAACCCTTGGAGCGTCCGCGCTCGTCTGTCGCGACCTTGCACGAAAGAACATTACCGAAGGCGGCGAAGGTATCATGAAGAGCCTGGTGTACAAGGTCAGACCGAACAGATCACACAAGGGAAGGTCGGCGGATTAGTTACCTTATTGTCAATCTGCTCGTCCAGGTTCTTAATGAAGATGTTGCCCTGGCCCGTCTTGCGGAGGGCTGGGTCTCGCTGAGACCACATGATACGGCTAGACATTAATGTATGGGTCCAGGCGTCGCTAATGCTCATCGGTGGCGGCCACGTACCAGGCTCTGCCCTTGATGAGAGAGTAGTTGAGTTGTTCCAACGCACGTTCACCTGTG